>ERZ837380.714-NODE-714-length-47822-cov-4.267967_pt1 | contig 47822 bp, 39 predicted proteins | sample MGYA00519685_ERZ837380 | MGnify/ENA primary metagenome ERZ837380 (study PRJEB31850, sample SAMEA3708817) | human gut metagenome | biome: human gut; feature: human-associated habitat; material: faeces | place: China | collected 2014 ...
CAGAGGGGTCAAAAGCTTTTGACCCCAACATCTAATTATAAAAGTAAAAACAGGGAGACTTGAATGGAGGTGCCGCATGGAATTATATCAGTTAAAATATTTCTTATATGCGTCAAAATATGAAAATATCTCAAAAGCTGCCCAGGAACTCCGTGTAGCACAGCCGTCTGTCAGCAAGGCAATCCAGGCACTGGAAAAAGAATTGCAGGTGGAGTTGTTTGAGCGTAACGGCAAACGGCTGAAGCTGACTTATACGGGAAGAGTCCTCAGGGAAAAAGTGTCTCAGGTCATCTGGAAATTAGATGAACTTCCAGATGAGCTTGGCAATCTGGGACGAGAGGCTCATATTATCAAATTAAATGCTGTTTCTGCGGTCACCCTGCTTCCTCCGATTATTGAAAAATTCAAAAAGGAAGAACCTGATGTGAAGTTTATCATCACCGATCAGAGAGAAAAGACGGACTGGGATGTCTGCATCTGCAGCGCGGAACCAGATACCACTTATACTTATGGAGTGGAACTGTTAAAGGAACGGGTATTTTTAGGCGTTTCCAAGGAATCAAAGCTCAGTGAGAAGAGGATGGTGTCTTTGGAGGATGTCCGAAATGAGAACTTTATCCTGCTTCCGAGAGGAACGGTCTTACGGAAACTGGCAGATGTCCGCTTCCGGGAGAATCATTTTCTTCCCAAAATCAGCATGGAATGTGATTCTACCCATCTGGTGAGCCAGTTAGTCAGCGGGGGAATGGGCATCACCTTATGGCCAGAATATTCCTGGGGCAAACGGGCAGATGTTCACTTAATGGGGATCCGGGAGACTGGATTTTACCGCTCGATTTTCCTGTTACAGCAAAGATCATCGGAGACAGCACCGATTGTCCGGAAATTTGCAGAATATGTAGAGAATTATATGAAGCAGCTGAAATCAGGTGGTTAAAGGAAAAAAGTCAGAATTGTCTTTCTTATATAAACAAAAATTATATGGATAACAATAAATGTCCGCTTAATAAAGACAAGTGTACATCCAATACAAGACAAATAGGTTCCTTTATTCTTTAAAAGAATATAAGAAATACGAATGTTATATTGGACATAAGAAAATACAATTGGTATGATTGTTATCAATAAATCACAGAGATAAAATATTGAAGACTTCTGTTTGATGATGGGAATAGATGAGTGGATACAAAGCTGTATCCGAAGGGGGAAAGCTATGTTCCATGGCCAAATAGGAGTTTTTTTTGTACAATAAGAATTCTGTCGAAATCAGATGAGGGGGGATTTATTATGAATCGCATGAATGATTTGAACTGTTTGCTGGCGGAAAAACTTGTAGAGGACATTAAAAAAGATCATGAAGCAAGTGGAATTGCCGTTGCTATTATTGATAAGAGCGGAAAAACCCAGTATGAGAAGTTCTGGGGTGTCCGTGATCTGGAGTCTGGCAAAGAAGTGAATGGAGACACCATTTTTGGTCTGGCATCCGTGACCAAGTCCTTTACAGCACTGTCTATCATGCAGCTGGAAGAAAAAGGAATTATTGATCTGGATGCGCCGATCAGTCAGTATATTCCAGAGTTTACGAATAAGAATCAGTCCAAGAAGGTGACTGTGAGACATCTGTTAAGTCATGCAGGCGGTTTCTTCCCACTTCCACGTATTCTGGTTGGCAATGTAGCTGAGAGCCTGGGATTGGATGAAGAGAAAGATGGAGATTTCGCTTACAATGACGCAGTGGCACAGGAAGGTGTGAAGCTGGTTGCAGAGCGTCTGGATGCACAGACGAAGGAGAATGGCTTAAACGGTCAGCCGGGTGAGTATTTAAGCTACTGTAATGATGGATTTGGTCTGTTATCCGATATTATCCGCAGATACGGCGGCGAGCCATCTTATGCAGATTACCTGGTAAAACATGTATTAAAACCATTAGGTATGGAAAGAAGCTTCTGTGATTTCGTTCGTCCAAGCAAAGACGAGAACGCAGCGACTTTGTATAAGAAGGTAGATGGAGTCATGAGAGGCTCCAGAGATTATCATGATAACGCATTCGTATTAAATGGCGGCGGTGCGATGAAATCCACCTTAAATGACCTGAAAAAATATCTGGGCATGTACCTAAATCTTGGTAAAGCCGCAGATGGTACAAGAATCCTCAGCGAGTATGGGGTTCGCGAGATGTGCAAGCCACGTCAGGCATATGGAGCATTTGGCAACTATGGTTATGGCGTTTCCATGAAGCAGTTAGATGACTTAAAGGTGATTGAGCACGGCGGCGCGTTACCGGGTGTTTCTTCCAACATTGCCTGGTCTTACGAAGCAGAAGCAGCAGTCATCGTACTGTGCAACACTTCCAATGTTCCGGTGAGCCTGATCTCCAATGCGATGATGAAAGCATATAATGGAAAGAACCCGATAGAGAAAAGAGATGTATGGCAGATTACCCCATGGTCTGAAGAGACGATCGCTGCAGCTTCCGGCGTCTACAGTTCAGGAGAGGGAACAACTGCTGAGTTATATCGGAAAGCAGATGGAACCATTGGAGCAAGGGAAGAGGGAGTGGAGAAGAATATCATTCCAGTCAGCCCATATACTGCTATTATCCGCAATAAATATTCAGATCTGTTTATTAGACTGATTTTTAATGAAGAGAGAGGCATTTACGCCATGGCATATGGCAGCCGTTTAATTCCAAAGAGTAAATAGAGAGGTAAAATTTGTCTTATCAAGCAAGATGTTACATACGCAGAGTATTATCTGCCCTCGCCCTCGCCATTGTGATCTTTGTGATCCGCAGGGAATGGCATCTAACCGGGTTTTCCAATGCCATGGCGATTTCTGGTATCTGTTTCCTGATCATGGCCCTGTTTCAGACTGCCAGATATTTAAGATGCTATGATCTGATCATTTTCGGATTTTTGAAATTCAAGCAGCTCTGGAAAAATGAAAAGTTCATGGATAAGCACACAGGAAGCTATGGGGAATTCTTGGAAAACAGACGGTACGAAAAAAATTATGGAGAAACTTTTGCTGCGGCTGTCTGTATGTTTGTATGCTCGGCTGTGGTATTAGTGATATAAAAAAGAGGAGGAAAAGTGCGATGAGAAAAAACAAGAAGGCAATGCTGGTTTTATTATCAGCAGCGATGCTGGCAGGCGCTGTCAGCGGATGCTCCAAGTCTTCCAAAACGGAAGGCAGCATCGAATTTACGGAAGCAGCATCCACAGAAGCATCCACTGATGCAAGCGTTGAAGAAACAAAAGCAGATCCAAATGGAGAGACCCCTACCGATGAGGGCTATGGTATCTTAAGAGAGGCATCTACAAATAAGATTGGTTCCTTAAACCCATTAACCTACATCAACTCCTACTCTTCCACACAGATCAAGAGATGTTCCGTGATTCTGTATACCTACTTCCCGAATGAGGACAATACGTTCTGTACCTTAAGCGGTGAGCTGGCAGCAGAAGACCCGATCAAGATGGATGATGAGGGTAAAGTATGGCAGATCAAGATCCGCGAAGGTGTAACCTGGGAGAATGGTGATCCGCTGAACGCAAATGATGTATATTATACATGGCAGATGATCCTGGATCCAAAGTTAGCAAACTTACGTGCAAGCAACTTTGCTAAAGACGTGATTGAGATCGATCATGCTATGGATTATTTCCAGGGCAACTGTACCTGGGATGAGGTTGGTTTAAAGCTGATCGATGACTATACACTGGAGATCCATACCGTAGCAGGACATGATGCAAGAGAGGTTATGACTCATCTGGCTCATCCGGCAAACTGCATCATCAACAAAGAGTACTATGAGAAAGGTATGAACGCAGATCGTACTGAGACTCTGTATGGTACCAGCAAAGATTACTGGATTTCCGCTGGTCCTTTCTTAGTAGATTCCTGGACCAACGATGCTGAGATCGTATTCAAGAAGAACCCGAACTACATCTTCAAAGATAAGATCTGGCTGGCAGGTATTGATATCAAGGTTGTTGCGGACACCAGCACACAGATGCAGCTGTTTGACAACGGTGAGATCGATTATGTAAAACTGAATGCAGAGACATTCTTACAGTATGAAGAGGATCCGCGAGTTCTGTATGCACCTGGAAACTCTGTAAGACATATCACCATCAACTCTGCTAACCCGGATCAGCCAATCCTTGGCAACGAGAAGTTCAGACAGGCTCTGTTCTATGCAACAGATCGTCAGACTATCGCTAAGATGGTAAAAGAGGATCCTGCTGATTACATTGTACCAACTACTCATATCATTGACCTTGCTAAGGGAACCAAGTTCCGTGATACCGAAGAGGGCAAGGCTAATACTCATGAGAACTATGGTTATGATGAGGAAAAGGCAAAACAGTTATTTGACGAGGCTTTAGCAGAGGTGGGTATTGATAAAGTATCCCTGACCATGGTCTATAATGATGCTGCACCGCAGACGGTTATGAGTGAGTACTTACAGCAGAGCTGGCAGAAAGTATTTGGTGCAGATAAGTTCGAACTGAAACTGCAGGCTATGCCATCTTCCCAGCGTGGTGATCTGATGAGAAGCTGGAAGACCAAACCAAACAGCTATGAGATCAGCTGGGGTGGCTGGGTCAGTACAGACTTAATGCCATGGAACGCATTCAAGTATTGGACAACTTACTATTCTGCTAAGAATGAGCCATACTTAAGTGAAGACTTTGATAAAGTGTTCAACGATGCAAACTTTGGTGAAGATCGTTTTGAGGACGGCGTTCGTCTGAAAGAAGTTGCTGAGATGGAGAAGATGTTAATCGAGCCAGCGATTATCATTCCAGTTACTGAATCTATGGACAAGTATCTGAAAGCTGACAGATTAGAGCTTACTATGAAGAACTGGGCTAACCGTGTTGAATGGGGCTGGGATTACGCTAAAATCGTAGAGTAATTACTGAACTCATAGTGAGGAGATGCTGTAGGAAGTTTTTCTTGCGGCATCCCCTCATATTTTAGTAATTATTTCGACAATGGAAAGAGGAATGTGGATGTTTCGATATATACTAGACAGAATTGTAGCAATGTTTCTTACACTGTTTATCATCGTTTCTATTGCCTTCATGGTAGTGCGACTGATGCCAGGCAGTGTGTATGAGATGGGTGGAGATTTATCACAGACAGTTATTGATGCACTGAATGCAAAATATCACTTTGATGAGCCGATCATCAAACAGTACGGATATTTTCTGCAGAATATTTTCCTTCACTGGGACTGGGGAACATCAGCAAAGATGCGTCCAAACGTACCAGTATTTGAGATTCTGCGCGACAGGATTCCGATTACCCTGCAGATCAACCTGATCTCCCTGTTTGCAGCGCTTCCTGTTGGAATGGCAGCAGGTATCATTGCAGCAATCAAGAAAAATACCATTATCGATCATCTGGTTTCTCTGATGGTAGTTTTATTTATTTCTATCCCATCTTTCGTATTCGCAGCAGGTCTGCAGTACTTCCTGGGATTTAAGACGGGTGTGTTCCCGATTATTTACAATGTTTCCGCAAAAGGTCTGCTTCGGTGGCAGTCTATGTTTATGCCGATCTTAGCACTGGCCTTTGATCCGATTGCCCGTGTGGCAAGATATTTAAGAGCAGAGCTGGCAGAGACCATGAACTCTGAATTTATGTTATTAGCAAAGACAAAAGGCCTGACTTACGCACAGAGTACCGTTCGCCATGGACTTCGTAACTCCATGGTGCCGATGATGAACATCATTATCCCGATGTTTGCCAATGTATTAGGTGGCTCTCTGGTTGTTGAGAGTATTTTCTCCGTACCTGGTATGGGCGGACTGATGGTTGACTCCATCAATGCCAGTGATCATATGCTGACTGTGGCAATTCTGGTGTTCTATGCCATGATCTCTTTGATCACAGTATTGATCGTGGATATTTCCTATGGAATTGTAGATCCACGAGTAAGAATGGGAGGTAAGAAGTAATGACATTATATGATGATAACAAAGAAAAATATGACAGCCTTCCAAAGGATTTATTTCGACTGGTTCAGAATGATGAAGAGATCCATGATGTAGAATTTAAGACTAAACCGATTGGTTTCTTTATGGATGTATGGCTTCGTTTCGTAAAGAACAAAGCTTCTGTTGTTGCTGCAGTGATCATTTTATTCATTTCCTTTATGGCCATCTTTGGACCTGGTATGAATCAGTACAAGTATGATGAACAGCACACAGACCACATCAACATGCCTCCGAAAATCCCATTTATCGCACAGATGGATATTGGTATTTTTGATGGTGGTTTTACCCTTGAAAACAGAAAATATGATAACTTAAACGACACGCAGAAATATCCAGAAGGTTCTATTCTGGAGGTCCGTAACCCGAGACTGGTAGGTGGCGAGAGAATCGTGGACGTGGTAGTTGATTATTATAAATATACAGGTATGCCAGATGACGAATGTTTCTGGTTCGGCAGTGACTATCTGGGACGTGATATCTGGACCAGAATGTGGCGTGGCGCCAGAATTTCCCTGATCATTGCTATCGTATCTGTATGCTGTAACGTTGTGATCGGTGTGATCTATGGTTCTATTTCCGGTTATTACGGTGGAACGGTAGATATGATCATGATGCGTATTACTGAGATTATTAATGCGTTCCCTCGAATCGTTATTGTTACGTTGTTTATTATGGTGGCAGGTACTGGTATGTTCTCGATCATTATGTCCCTTGTCATCAAGGACTGGGTAAATACGGCCCGAATGGTGCGTTCCCAGTTTTACCGGTTTAAGGGCAGAGAGTATGTACTGGCTGCGAGAACGCTGGGTGTAAGAGATATGGCATTGATCTTCCGTCATATTCTGCCAAACTCTATTGGACCGATCATTACAAGTTCTATGATCGCGATCCCGACAGCAATTTTCTCCGAGTCTTTCCTGGCATACATTGGTCTGGGACTTCAGGCTCCAGAGCCGTCCATCGGTGTTATGCTGTCCCAGGGACAGAAAGTGCTGCTGCATTACCCATCACAGGTAGTGTTCCCAGCTATTGTTATTTCTTTACTGATGATCTCCTTCAACCTGTTTGGCAACGGTTTAAGAGATGCATTTGATCCAACCCTTAGAGGCGCAGAATAGGAGGAACGAAGATGAAAGAACCAATTCTTGAGGTGAATAATTTAAGAGTCTCCTTCCGTACCTATAATGGCAAAGTACAGGCAGTAAGAGGCATCGATTTTAAGTTATATGAGGGCGAAACTCTGGCAATCGTAGGTGAGTCCGGTTCCGGTAAATCCGTAACCACTAAGGCGATTTTGGGAATTCTGCCCAAGAACTCTATCATTGAAGAAGGCGAGATCCTGTATAAGGGCGCTGACTTAACCAAATACAAAGAAAAGGATTTTTATAATTTACGTGGTAAGGAAATCTCACTGATCTTCCAGGATCCGTTATCTGCATTGAATCCGATCATGAAGATTGGTAAGCAGATCACTGAGGCGCTGGTCCTTCGTGAGCATATGAGCAAGGAAGATGCTAAGAAACGTGCGCTGGAGTTGATGGAGATGGTAGGTATTACCAATCCGGAAGTCCGTTATGAGCAGTATCCATTCCAGTTCTCCGGTGGTATGAGACAGCGTATCGTTATTGCCATTGCGTTGGCAAGTAATGCCAAGATCATGATCTGTGATGAGCCAACCACCGCTCTGGATGTTACCATTCAGGCAAAGATTCTGGATGAGATCAAATCCATCAAAAAGAGCCAGGGCTTATCTGTTATTTTCATCACTCATGATCTGGGTGTTGTGGCAAATATGGCAGACCGTATCTGTGTTATGTATGCAGGAAAGATTGTTGAGGTAGGAACTGCGGAAGAGATCTTCTATTCCCCAGCTCATCCGTATACCTGGGCACTTCTCTCCTCCATGCCAGACCTGGAGACCAAGGAAAGACTGTTCTCCATTCCTGGAACGCCTCCAAACATGATCTTCCCACCAAAGGGAGATGCGTTTGCAGAGAGAAACCAGTATGCTATGGCAGTGGATTATGAGGAGCAGCCTCCATTCTTCAAACTTAGTGATACTCATTATGCAGCGACCTGGCTTCTGCATCCAAATGCACCGAAGGTTGAGATGCCAGAGACATTGAAGAATCGAATTGCTAGAATGAAGCAGAAGAGGGAGGAAGTCTAAGATGGCACAGAATGATGAGAAGAGAGAAAAAATTTTAGAGATCAAGGATCTGTGCATGGAATTCCAGGATGGCAAACAGACCGTAAAGGCAGTGAACCATGTATCTTTTGATGTCTACAAAGGTGAAAACTTCGGCCTGGTAGGTGAGAGCGGTTGTGGTAAGACAACCTTAGGAAGAACCCTGATCCGTCTTTATGATCCAACTTCTGGTGAGATTTTATTTAATGGTAAGAACATCTCCGGAAAATTAAACCGTGCAGACAGGGATTATGTAACAAGAAACTTAGCGATGATTTTCCAGGATCCGATTTCTTCGTTAAATCCTAGAATGACCGTTCAGGAGATCATCGAAGAGGGATTGAAGACAAGAGGAGAAAAGGATAAAGAGGTACTCCGCAAGGCAGTGTCCGATATCTTAAAGAAAGTGGGACTTCTTCCGGAGCACGGCACCCGTTATCCACACGAGTTCTCCGGCGGTCAGAGACAGCGTATCGGAATCGCCAGATCTCTGGTAGTAAAACCATCCTTTATTATTGCTGATGAGCCGGTATCCGCTCTGGACGTATCCATTCAGGCCCAGGTTATCAACCTGTTAATGGATATTAAGAAAGAGATGGATCTGACCATCTTATTCATTGCCCATAACCTGGCGGTTGTAAAGTATTTTTCTGACCGTATCGGAGTTATGTATTTCGGAAATATGGTAGAGTTAGCAGATGCAGATGAATTGTATGATCATCCGGTTCATCCATATACGAAGGCACTGCTTTCTGCAATTCCACAGCCAGATCCATTAAGCGAAAAGAGTAAAGAGAGACTGTACTACGATCCATCGATCCATGATTATTCTGTAGAACAGCCAAGATTCCAGGAGATCCGTCCAGGACATTTTGTTTACGCATCGGATTCTGAGATGGAGAAATACCGCAAAGAACTGGAAGAGCAGGGTTGATCGCTTTCCATATAGAAAAAAGGACAGAGGACATGGAGATGAACGGAAACAGTAGAGAAGCAGTATTTCAGGAGATCATCAGTCTGGCAGATGCCATGGCTGACCGTCTGACGGCAAGACGCCGTGATTTTCATAAATATGCAGAGACCGGATGGTTCGAGATGCGGACCTCCTCTCTGATTGCAAGAAGACTGACCGAGCTTGGTTATGAGGTGCTGACTGGAGACCAGGTGTGCAAGAAAGATTCCCGTATGGGAGTTCCTTCTGATGCAGAGCTGGAGAAACAGTATGAACGTGCGGTGAGCCAGGGCGCTGATCCGGAGTTTGTGGAGCGAACCCGTGGCGGTATGACTGGCGTTATCGGTATCCTCCACTGTGGAGAAGGTCCGATCGTGGGCATGCGGTTTGATATTGATGCTCTGGGTGTGTTTGAAAGCGAATCCATGGAACATCGTCCGGCAAGAGAAGGATTTGCTTCTGTAAACCGTGGATTTATGCATGCCTGTGGTCATGATGGACATGCCACCATTGGTCTTGGTGTAGCGGAGGTTCTGATGCAGATCAAAGACCAGCTTCATGGTACTGTAAAGTTGATTTTCCAGCCTGCAGAAGAAGGAGTGCGTGGCGCAAAAGCTATCGTAGATGCTGGTCATTTAGACGATGTCCAGTACCTGATCGGTTCCCATGTAACGGACAATAAAGAATTTACGAATGGCGAAGTGGTAGTGCCGGGGTGTCATGGCTGTCTGGCAACCACCAAATATGATGTGTTGTTTAAAGGACAGGCTGCTCATGCAGGCGGCTCCCCGGAAAAGGGCAAGAATGTTCTGTTAGCAGCATCTACTGCAATTTTGAATTTGTACGCAATTCCACGTCATAGCGGCGGTGCGTCCCGGATTAATGTGGGAACCATCCACGGCGGAAGCGGACGTAACGTGATCGCGGATGAAGCTCTCATGGAGATCGAAGTTCGTGGTGAGACCACAGAGATCAACGAATACATGAGCGAGTACGCCCGTAACGTATTAAATGGGGCAGCGGCGATGCATGGGGTATCCTGTGACATCAAGGTTATGGGAGCAGCGAATTCCATGACCAGCAGTCCGGAGATGATGACCCGGATCCGTAGAGTGACAGAAGAGGATCTGCATATGAAGGTTTCCAGGGAAGACAGTCTTCATTCTGGCGGAAGCGAAGATGTATCCTATATGGTAAACCGTGTGCAGGAACATGGCGGTGAGGCATCCTTTATGAGACTTCTAACACCGGAAGCCGGTCCTGGACATAGCCGTACCTTTGATATTGGAGAAGAGGCATTACCGACAGGTGTGAAGATTTTCTGCGGTACGGTATACGATATTATGGGAACAGAGCGATAAGTATACGATGGGCATAAAAATGCAGAGACATTGTGCAGTATTTATTATGAAATCAAGCAGGGAGAAGTAAGATGAGTGAGAAAGCATTAAGAGTTGTTGCAACTGGCGATATGTTTATTACCAGAAGAATTGCAGAAGATGGATATGAGGGATTTGAAGAACTGAGCGACTGTATCAAAGAGCATGATGTTAAGTTCAGCAACCTGGAGATGACATTCCACAACCAGGAAGGATATCCTGCAGCAGTCAGTGGCGGTACCTGGGCAATGATGGAGCCAGAGGCATTAGACGATGTAAAACGTTTTGGATTCAACCTGTATAATACAGCCAACAACCATTCTGGTGACTATGGCCAGGAGGGAGTTCTGGCAACCATCCGTCATTTAAAAGAACGTGATATGGTATTCTCCGGAACCGGACGTAATCTGGCAGAGGCTTCTAAAGCCTGCTATCTGGAGACCAGAAAGGCAAGGGTTGCACTGATCAGCGTTTCCTCTTCCTTCCATGAGGCAGCAAGAGCAGGAGGACAGTCCCACGAGTTAGTAGGTCGTCCAGGCTTAAATCCACTGCGTTTCCAGACCCGTTACCATGTAGACCAGGCTCATTATGAGATGGCTCAGGAGTTAGTAAGAGTAACAAAAGTCAATGCAGAGAAAGAATTTTCCATTAAGAATGGCTACAGCAACCCATTTGAGGAGGGAATTCTTCCTTTCGGCAGTGCTGGAACATTCTGTTTAGACGATAAGAACTGGATCGAGAGTGTTCCGAATGCAGAAGACATGAAGCGTATCACTGATGAAATCAAAGAGGCCAGAAAACAGGCAGATGTGGTATTTGTCAGCTTCCACGGACATGAATGTGATGAAGAAGATACCACCGTTCCAGCAAGATTTTTAGAGACTTTTTCCAGAGCATGTATTGATGCAGGCGCTCATGCAGTATTAGGACATGGTCCTCACGAGTTAAGAGGTATCGAGATATACAACGGTGGCGTGATCTTCTACAGCTTAGGAAACTTCCTGTTTGAGACCGAGACTGTCAGCCTTCAGCCGTATGACGCTTATATCAACCGTAAAATGCCATTAGATACTAAGGTAGGCAGTTACATGGATAACCGCAGTAAAAACGGAACGGTAGGTTATGGCGTTCTGGAGAACATCTGGAGAGCTGTGATGGGCGCTTTGACCATGGAAGATGGCAAGATCACCCAGGTTCAGTTATATCCGATCACGCTTGGTCTTCATGACAAGAGACCGCATAAGGGTCTTCCAAGAATGAGTCATGATGAGAAAACCCTGGAGTATTTACAGGAGTTAAGCAATCCATATGGCACCAAGATCCGTATCGAGAACGGTGTGGGATATATCGATTTAAAGTAATTGATCACTAGGTGGTTTGTAAAAGAAAGTCAGGATTCTGGTTAAGATGCTGGCTTTCTTTTTTTGAATACTTATGATATACTTAGAGTCAATAGTGAGTATGAAAAAGGTTATTGGATTGTAACAAAACAGAGATGAGAGGAGCAAAAAACATGAAAATAATCCAGAAATGCAAGAAAATGCTGCTGATGGTCATCATGTGCCTGGTATTATCTGCAGGTACTGTTCCAGCTATGAATGCATATGCAGAGACAGTACAGACAGAAACAGTACAGACAGATGCGCAGAATGGCGCACAGACGGCAGAAACTACCGATGCGGCCAAAGAGGACGAGGAGACTTTCTTCTTTCTGATGATGGGCGGCGGACTGCTGATCATTATTTTTGCAGTAGTAGCGGCTATGTCAACCGTGTCTTCTTCCATTGCAGTTGCAGCTAATATGGATGTGGATGGAGAATAAGAAAATATTGGAGAGAAAACACAATGGATATCAAAATGTTTGGCCAGATCACCAATGCGTTTGGCCCAAGTGGTTTTGAGGAGGAAGCAGTCCGCACCGTAGCGGGTTATTGCCAGAAATTTGAACTGGAAAATGATTCCATGAACAATCTTTATGCCAGAATGCCAGGTGCAAAGGAAGGAAAACCGGTGGTGCAGTTAGACGCTCATCTGGATGAGTGTGGATTTATGGTGCAGAGCATCCGGGAAAATGGAAGCCTTGGGATTTTGATGCTGGGAGGTATGGTGATCACTAATCTGCCAGCCCACACCGTCTGGATCCGTACCAGAAGCGGAAAACTGGTAAAAGGTATCATCACTTCCAAGCCCATCCATTTCATGAATGAAAGTGAGCGGGCAAACCAGTCCTTAAGCATTGAGTCCCTCAGTGTGGACATCGGGGCAGTCAGCCGGGAAGAAGTAACGGATGTGTTTGGCGTATCCATTGGCGATCCTATGGTTCCGGATGTGACGTTTTCCTATGATGAGGAGCACGATCTCTGTTTTGGAAAAGCATTTGATAACCGGGCCGGCTGTGCATGTATCATTGATACCATGAACCAGTTGTATGAGGATCGGGAACGTCTGGCTGTTAACGTGGTTGGCGCGTTCGCAGCCCAGGAAGAGGTTGGTATGCGTGGAGCTACCGTAACGTCCCAGGTAGTAAAACCAGATCTGGCTATTGTATTTGAGGGATCTCCGTCTGATGATTTTTATTTCAGCACTGCAGAGACCCAGGGACGGATGAGAGGAGGCGTCCAGATCCGTCTCATGGACAAGAGCTATATTTCTAATCCGCTGTTTATCCAGTATGCGGAAGAAGTAGCGAAAAAATATGGCATCCGCTATCAGGAGACGGTCCGCCGGGGCGGCAGTACCAACGCAGGTAAGATCAGTCTGACAGGCAAGGCCGTTCCGGTACTGGTTCTCGGTGTGCCGAGCCGATATGTCCACACCCATTATAATTTCTGTGCAGGCGCGGATCTGGAGGCAGCAGCAGATCTGGCGGCAGAAGTGATCCGGGGACTGGATATCGAGCGGATTCAGCATATCTGCAGACAGGACTTGTTGAAATAAGGCTACCGTATTCCCATCGAGACAAAAATCTCACGGCAGGTCTGTGCCGGGAGACCGATGAGAGAACCGTTGACCCGGAAGGCACGTACACCGCCGGGAACCTTACTTAGGATACAGGTGACGGGACGGCCTGGGATCAGACCGTAGGAGCGGAGCCGAGAGAGCGTAGCTGGGGGACTGGCGATCCAGACGATGGTGCCGGTTTGATCATTTTTAAGACTGTGAATGGGAAGAACCATGATAGTGATCCATGTTTGCCATTATGGTTATTGTATGCAAAAAGAAGAAAAATAGTGAGAAAACACATCCGGCCTTTGCAGAGGCTCTGAGAGAGACTGCAAAGGCCGGAATTTATGTTCTGGCTTATGACTACATGGTCTGGGAAGACCATGTTCAGATGGACCAGAGAATTTCAGTTGTGTTGAATTAAGAGTTTCAGACGTATATCTATTTGGTCACTTTGTAAAGAAGTCTGCCGTCAGTAGCAAATCTGCAGCGTCCGCCGTCTAAGTCATAGTAACCAGTAACCATCTTACCATCTTTATCACAGTAATAAGCGTGATCATTCCAGGTAACCCAGCCAGTCTGACGGTAACCTTCTTCATTGAAGAAGTACCAGCTGCAATCAATGTAATCCCAGGTATCGGTAGCGTAGCAGCCATCTGCGTGAATGTACTGCCACTGAGTGCTGCCATTGTCATCAAGGGAAGATACCCACATGCCAGTGGAAACACCAGGGGTTTTGTCATCTAATGGTGCGATGGAAGCACGATGACCATCGGCATGGATATGGGTTGGCTGACCCGGACGGGATAAGTAGGTGTTGGAGGTTGTGATCCACTCAGAAGTCTGATCCTTGATCACAGGGCGAACCTGGAAGGTATAATCTCCCTCATCTGCCAGGGCTTCGATAAAGTCAAACTCAGAAGCGATGGTAGTTTCTGTCTGGACCAGATCACCGTTGCGGAAAAGCTGAACCTCGAAATGATCACATTTACCGGTGTAATTCCAGGAAGCAACGGAATCGTTCCACCATGCATCAGAGATCACAGCAGGTTCAGAAGAAACGCTGGAATCCAGACATCTCCCAACATCACCGGGCATTGCAAAAGCCAGAGAAGCAGAAGAAACAGCCATGGCAGCAGCTAGGGCCAGAGTCAGTATCTTTTTTGAATGACGCATCATAACATACCTCTTTCTGAAATCCTGAAAATAAGGGTTTCGTTACATATTTTAATAGCTTTATCATAGACATTTTGTCGAAAAATGTCAATAAAACGGATAAATGTCAATAAAACCTTTTGTTGCGTTGCCTGACAAAATATGCTACAATGCTCACAACATAGTTTTGCAGATTACATTGTTAAAGACAACGTAGAAAGGATGTAACTGTTCAGCAGGAGTGCGCATTTGCTGCGCTGACTGTAAGAGAGCATGGAATTGTGAAGAAACCGAACAGCTACAGAGAAAGGACTTTTGCTATGAGAATATCTTATCAGAGTACCCGTGGAGGTGAGCAGGGAGTAACTGCTTCCCAGGCAATTTTAAAAGGACTGGCCTGTGACGGTGGTCTGTTCATGCCGACAGAGCTTCCGAAGTTAGATCTGACGATGAAAGAACTGGCTGGCAAGACCTATCAGGAGACCGCTTATGAGGTTATGAAGCTGTTTCTCACAGATTTTACCGAAGAGGAGTTAAAATACTGTATTGAGAAAGCATATGATAGCAAATTCGATACAGAGACCATTGCGCCGCTGGTAAAGGCTGATGGCGCATATTATCTGGAGCTGTTCCACGGAAGTACCATTGCTTTTAAGGATATGGCATTGTCCATTCTTCCTTACTTTATGACAACTGCAGCGAAGAAGAATCATGCAGATAAGGAGATCGTGATCCTGACAGCAACATCCGGAGATACCGGTAAGGCAGCTATGGCAGGATTTGCAGATGTTCCGGGGACCAGGATCATCGTGTTCTATCCGAAAGACGGAGTAAGCCGTGTCCAGGAGCTGCAGATGGTGACCCAGAAGGGAGATAATACCTCTGTTGTGGCCATCCATGGCAACTTTGATGATGCCCAGACAGGCGTAAAAAAGATCTTTGCCGATAAGGAATTTGGCGCTGAATTAGCAGATCATGGATTTCAGTTCTCATCTGCCAATTCCATTAACATTGGACGTCTGGTTCCACAGGTAGTGTATTATGTATACGCATATGCGAGTCTGTTGGCGAACGAGGAGATCAAAGACGGTGAAGAGATCAATGTGACGGTTCCGACCGGTAACTTTGGCAATATTTTAGCGGCTTATTTTGCAAAACAGTTAGGTGTGCCGATCAAGAAGCTGATCTGTGCATCCAATGACAATAAGGTTTTATATGATTTCTTCCAGACGGGAACCTATGACCGCCAGAGAGATTTTATCCTGACGACCTCTCCGTCCATGGATATTCTGATTTCCAGTAATTTAGAGCGTCTGCTCTATTTAAGTACCGGATGTGATGCAGAGCAGACAGCAAAACTGATGAATCAGCTGGGTACAGAGGGACATTATACGGTGACACCGGAGATGAAGGCGAAGATGGCTGATTTCTGTGGCGGCTTTGCTACAGAGGCTGAGGATGCAGCTGCGATCAGGGAATTGTATGATGAGACAGGCTATGTGATCGATACGCATACTGGCGTTGCGTCTGCGGTTTACCAGCGGTATAAGAAAAATACCGGTGATGAGACGAAAACGGTGATCGCATCTACCGCCAGTCCGTACAAGTTCTCCCGAAGTGTGATGGAAGCCATCAGTGATGAAAAATTGCCAGAGGATGAATTTGCAGTGATCGATGAATTGTGCCGTGTATCCGGTGTGGAGATCCCGAAGGCGGTTGAAGAGATCCGTAATGCCCAGATCCGTCATAAGCTGGAGTGCGATGTACAGGATATGAAGAAAACCGTCGCAAAAATTCTTGGAATCTAAGGCTTTTTCGTTTGCAAAACCGGAAAATTCGTGTATACTTAAAGACGTGAGCGAGACGGTCATCTTCGAGATGGCATGATCCATATGCAGCTGTTTGGCAGGCCGTGACATCGTTGTGAGAAGCTAATGGCCGGAAGATGCTGAAGTGCTGCATAAACATATAGAAATCGGAGGGATTATAATATGTTAGTACCAGCAAAAGAAATGCTTGATAAAGCAAGAGCAGGCAAGTATGCCGTAGGTCATTTCAACATTAATAACTTAGAGTGGACCAAAGCAATCCTGCAGACCGCACAGGAGTTAAAATCCCCAGTGATCCTGGGCGTATCCGAGGGCGCAGGCAAATATATGACCGGTTACAAGACGATTGTAGGCATGGTAAACGGTATGCTGGAAGAGTTAAACATCACAGTACCAGTTGCTCTGCATCTGGATCACGGCAGCTATGAGGGATGCTTAAAGTGCATCGAGGCAGGATTCTCTTCTGTTATGTTTGATGGCTCCCATTATCCAATCGCTGAGAACGTAGAGAAAACTTCTGAATTAGTAAAGATCTGCCATGAGAAAGGCATATCCATCGAGGCAGAGGTTGGCGCTATCGGCGGAGAGGAAGACGGCGTTGTTGGTATGGGCGAGTGCGCAGATCCGAACGAGTGTAAGGCGATCGCTGATCTGGGTGTTGATTTCCTGGCAGCAGGTATCGGTAACATCCATGGCAAATATCCGGCTAACTGGCCAGGTTTAAGCTTTGAGACTCTGGCAGCTGTTAAAGAGAAGGTTGGAGAGCTTCCTTTAGTTCTTCATGGTGGTACAGGCATTCCAGCTGATCAGATTAAGAAAGCCATCTCTTTAGGCGTTTCCAAGATCAATGTAAATACTGAGTGCCAGATCGCATTTGCGGAAGCTACACGTAAGTATATCGAAGAAGGCAAGGATCTGCAGGGCAAGGGATTTGACCCAAGAAAGCTTCTTGCACCAGGTACTGAGGCGATCAAAGCAACCGTAAAAGAGAAGATGGAACTGTTCGGTTCTGTAGGAAAAGCAGAATAAAATAAAAAAGTACTTGATTTTTCCAGGCAAAAGGTTTATCTTATTAAAGAACAAAGGCGTTCTCCTATCATAAGGAGAATGCCTTTTCTGTTATAAGGAATACTAACTTTATTTTCTTAAGCAAATCCCTTATAATAGAGAGTGCGGTCGCAGACCTGAGGTTAATATTATGAAAAATCGTAACGATAAAAGCACGAAATGGTTACGAAAACCGTAGCTGTGCAATGCTGGTCAGTTATGAAATCTAGGATGAGAGGATGGAAGGATATGAGTGAATTAGTAAATGTTGCCGAGATCTTCGGTAAAAACGTATTCAATGAAACCGTCATGAGAGAACGACTTCCTAAAAGCGTTTTCAAAAAACTGAAAAAGACCATCGAGGATGGTACAGAACTGGATCCCTCTATTGCTGATGTAGTTGCTCATGCCATGAAAGACTGGGCAATCGAGAGAGGAGCGACTCATTATACTCATTGGTTCCAGCCATTAACTGGTGTGACTGCTGAGAAACATGATTCTTTCATTTCTGCTCCAGATTCTGAGGGTAAAGTGATCATGGAGTTCTCTGGCAAGGAACTTGTAAAAGGTGAGCCAGATGCTTCTTCCTTCCCATCCGGCGGACTTCGTGCTACCTTTGAAGCAAGAGGTTATACAGCATGGGATTGTACTTCCCCGGCATTTATCCGTGAAGATGCCCTGGGCGTGACTTTATGTATTCCTACTGCATTCTGCTCCTACACCGGTGAGGCGCTGGATCAGAAGACACCACTTCTTCGTTCCATGCAGGCAATTGACGAGCAGGCATTAAGAATTCTGAGATTATTCGGCAACACCACAGCAAAACGTGTGGTTCCGTCCGTAGGACCGGAGCAGGAGTATTTCCTGGTTGACCGTGCAAAATATTTACAGAGAAAAGATTTGATCTATACAGGACGTACCTTATTTGGTGCTATGCCACCAAAAGGACAGGAGATGGATGACCATTATTTCGGTGCCATTCCGGAGAGAATCGGTTCCTTCATGAAGGAATTAAACGAGGAACTGTGGAAATTAGGCGTAACCGCGAAGACACAGCATAACGAGGTTGCTCCTGCACAGCATGAGCTGGCTCCGATTTATGACCAGGCAAACCTGGCAGTTGACAACAACCAGATCGTCATGGAGACCATGAAGAAGGTGGCTGAGCGTCATCATATGACTTGTCTGCTCCATGAGAAACCATTTGCAGGTGTGAATGGTTCCGGTAAACACAACAACTGGTCCTTAACCTCTGATGATGGCATCAACTTACTGAACCCAGGCGATACACCTCATGAGAACATCCAGTTCCTGTTAGTTCTGGCTTGTATCATGAAGGCAGTTGATATTCACGCAGATCTGCTTCGTGAAGCCGCATCTGACGTGGGAAATGATCACAGACTGGGAGCGAATGAAGCGCCCCCAGCTATCATTTCTATCTTCGTAGGCGATCAGCTGGAGGATGTGATCGATCAGTTATGCAGCACTGGTGAGGCAACTCATTCCAAGAAAGGCGGCAAACTGATGACTGGTGTTGCTACACTTCCAGATCTGGATAAAGACGCTACCGATCGTAACCGTACATCACCATTTGCATTTACCGGCAACAAGTTTGAGTTCCGTATGGTTGGTTCTTCTGATTCCGTCGCTCCTGCAAACGTAGTATTGAATACGATCGTTGCTGAGTCATTTAAGGAAGCAGCAGATGAGCTGGAGAAGGCAGATGACTTCGATATGGCAGTTCATGATATGATCAAGAAGCTGTTAGCTGATCACAGAAGAATCATTTTCAATGGCAACGGTTACTCTGACGCATGGGTAGAGGAAGCTGGAAGACGTGGCCTTCCAAACATCACCTCCATGGTAGACGCAATCCCGGCACTGACTACTGCAAAAGCAGTAAAACTGTACGAGGAGTTTGGCGTATTCACCAAGGCAGAGTTGGAGTCCCGTGCAGAGGTCGAGTACGAGGCATATGCAAAAGCCATTAACATCGAGGCAAAGACCATGATCGATATGGCTGGCAAGCAGATCATTCCTGCAGTGATCAAGTACACCACTGGCCTGGCAGACTCCCTGGGCAAAGTAAAAGCAGCTTGTCCGGAAGCAGATACCAGTGTTCAGTCTGAGTTACTGATCGAGACATCTGCACTGTTATCTGACATGAAGGTTGCTTTAGCAGCTCTGGAGGATATCACAGAAGAGAGCCTGGCAATCCCTGATGCCTGCCTGTGTGCACATGCATATCATGAGAAAGTCGTTCCGGCTATGGCAGCACTGAGAAAGCCGGCTGACGAACTGGAGATGCTGGTTGATAAAGAACTGTGGCCATTCCCAAGCTATGGCGATCTGATTTTTGAAGTTTAATCAGACATAAAGAAAAAGGACTTGATGTGATCAGTTGCATCAAGTCCTTTTTGTGTGACCAATAAAACAGCGTATAAACAAGAAACTGTTCTATATAACAAGAAAGTGGAGCATACGGGATTCGAACCCGTGGCCTCAACAATGCGAATGTTGCGCGCTCCCAACTGCGCTAATGCCCCATGGGTAACAAATTTACAAAAGAATTATAGCACACATTATGGAAAATGGAATAAAAAATTTGGTAAAATTGCATTTTCTTTTCACGGGAAATTCAGTATAATAATCATTAATTATGGACTGACCAGCGGAAAACTGGTCAGAGATGTGACCGGGAGGTAGAACTGTGGATATTGTATACGCGTCCAATGATCTTTACGCCAGACACCTGGCGGTTTCCATGATTTCCCTGTTTGACCGCAATCAGCAGGCAGAAGAGATCACCGTTTATGTGCTTTCGGTGGGAATCACGGAGGAGAGCAGACAAAAATTGCAGAAGATTGCGGACCAGTATCACCGGAATCTGGAACTTCTGGATCTGACGGATATTCGGGACCGGTTTGATTATGAGATCGACACCCGTGGATTTGATATCAGCGCCATGAGCCGTCTGTTTATTGGAACATTATTGCCCAGGACAGTGAAGCGGGTGCTGTATCTGGATTGTGACACGGTGGTGGTGCAATCTATTGGAAAGCTGTGGAATCTGGATCTGAAAGGACATGTGGCTGGTGCAGTCATGGAGCCGACCATTTACCAGGTGGTGAAACAGGAAATCGGACTGGAAGAACAGGATCCTTATTTTAACTCAGGTGTACTGCTGATTGATCTGGAAAGATGGAGAGCAGATGGGGCAGAGAAGCGGCTGCTGGACTTCTATGGTTCGAAAAATGGAAGTCTGTTCGCCTGCGATCAGGACACCATCAACGGGGCGTTAAAGGGAGAGATTCTGCCTATGACCCCGAGATATAACTTTTTCACCAATTACCGATATTTTTCTTATGAAGAATTGTGCAAGCATGGGCCATCTTACCGACAGGTAGAAAAACGCCAGTTCTGTCTGGCGAAGAAGCATCCGGTGATCATCCATTATATGGGAGATGAGCGGCCCTGGATTGCGGGAAATCTGAATCATTATCGCAGGGCTTACGAGAAATACCTGGCTATGACCCCATGGAAAGGGGCAAAAAAGCAGGGTGGAAAGCGGTTGTATATGCTGCTTTATCATGGCATGGACTATCTGACAGTGGTGTGCCCGGCACTGCGGTGGGAGATCAGCCGGAGACTGGGGATGAAGGTGGTAGATGCACGAAAACAAGGTGGGAAAGCTGCAAAGACTGCAGGAACAGTGGCAGAAACAGCGGCAGAAACAGTGGCAGGAACAGCGGCAGAAACAACAGCAGGAATAACAGCACAGGTCGGGGAGAAGCAGTCATGAGCCAGCATATCACCGTGTTACTTGCCGCTTATAACGGCGCATCCTACATCGAAGAGCAGATCCGGTCCATTTTAGGTCAGACACTTCCGCCAGACCAGCTTCTGATCTCTGATGATGGCTCTACCGATGGAACGGTGGAGCTTCTGGAACGGTTACAGGCGGAGTACCCGTCTGTGCTTCGCCTGGTTGCTCATAAACGGGAAGGCGATTATCAGGATCGGTGGGATCAGGTTCCGGCTCCTGCCATGAACTTTTTCTGGCTGTTATCGCAGGTTTCTACCAGACCGGGAGAATACATTCTTTTAAGCGATCAGGATGATGTCTGGTATGGGGATAAGATCCAGGTGCTTTTGGGGAAAATAAAGGAACTTGAGGCGGAGTATGGGGATGACCATCCGATCCTGGTCCACTCGGATCTGGAAGTGACAGACCAGAACTTAAACATCATCAATCCAAGCCTTTTTGCCCATAATGGAACCAATCCCTATCGAAACACATTGGCCCAACTTCTGGTGGAGAATCCGGTGACCGGAGGAGCGGTGATGCTCAATGGTCCGCTGACGGCTTATTTCCAGACGCCGCCGAAATGCTGTTTCATGCATGACTGGTGGATGGCTTTGACGGCAGCGTGTTTCGGAACCATAGGATTTGTACCACAGGCACTGTACCAGTACCGTCAGCATGGAGATAATTCCCTGGGAGCGGGAACGAAGGCCGGTGTGGAACAGGCGGCAGAGCGATTGAACAGACAGAAGGAAGTTGAGAAAAATTATCAGCTGATGTTTGACCAGGCAGACGCTTTTTTGTGGCAGTTTTGTGATAGAATGACAGGGGTGCAAAAAGAGACCTTGACGGCATTCCTGAAATTACAGAGACAGAACCCTCTAAAACGGGTGCTGACCATCAGAAAATATGGATTTCGGAAGAGTTCAGTGATTGGAACCTGGGCACAATGTGTGACGATGCCTGAAAAAAATGAAAAAATTAGAGAATAACAGGAGGATGATAGAACCATGGAGCAGGACGGCAGTAACCCGATACGGATTAACTGTGTGATTTTAAATTTTAACGATGGGGAAACGGTGAGCAGGCTGGTGCACATGATCCACGACTATGATTATCTGGAAAAAATTGTCCTGGTAGATAATCATTCTACCGATGATTCCTGGGAACAGCTGCAGGTCTTAAAGGATGAAAAGGTAGAATTGATCCGCACAGAGAAAAATGGCGGTTATGGCTACGGCAACAATACAGGGATCCGCTATGCCATCGAGCACAACGGAGCTACCCATGTGCTGGTGGCAAACCCGGACGTGGTATTTTCCGAAAGCTGCGTGATCCACATGGCCAGAGTCTATGGCAATCACCCGGACGCAGGTGTGGTGGCAGCTTCGATTCAGGATGAAACCTTAGGGAAAGGCCGGGGACGCAATGGCTGGAAGCTTCATGGCTTTGTGGGAGAGCTTCTCTCCATGGAACCGGTGTGCAGACGGGTCTTCAATCATTTTCTTAATTATCCCAGATCCTACTTCAAGGATAAAAAGGCTGTGTATGTAGATGTGGTTCATGGTTCCATGCTGATGATCAGTGCACAGGCTTTTGAAGAAACCGGAGGTTATGATGAGGGAATCTTCCTCTATCAGGAAGAGGCAGTTTTAGGACAGCGGATGCGTGCATCTGGTTACCGCACTGTGCTGTTACTGAACCGCACCTATCAGCACCAGCATTCTGTGTCCATCAGCAAGACCTACACCCAGCTGTTAAAGCGTCAGAAGCTGAGAAATGAGAGCGCTTACTACTACATGGTCCATTATCTCCATATTAATAGTATCCAGAAGCTGATCGCCAAAGGCTGGTTCTGGATGATTTTACTGGAGGACTGGCTGGCAGCAAAAGTAACGGGACAGTAAGGCGTATGGGCAGTCATGTTCCGGTATTGTGCAGCTTTGCTACATAAGCGCTGGGGGTCATCCCGGTCTGCTTCCGGAACAGCTGGGAGAAATACTGGCAGACCTTCTTTTTTTAGTTATCCAAAGACTTCTCCTGGTTGATCTCCATGAGAAAATCCGTCAGGTCCGCAGCCGTATAGCCCAGATTCGATGAACCGAGCTTTAAGAGAAGACTGCTGACAGACTGTTTTAGAAACTGCAGATCCTGGACATTGTTGATGGTCTCTAAAAGCGGGGCCAGCTCCTGGTTGTTGTCACCAAAGAGCTGGGAAGCCAGGCGCTCCAGCTCCGCGGACAGAAGACCGTAATTACAGGTGGCGATCACATGGAAGTTGTGGATGTAGCAGATCATGTTGTAACGGCGGACCTTGTTCAGAATGACCGGAAGCAGCTGGGCCAGATCCGGAAATGAAGCCGTCTGGATCTCCTGGTGCGCCGTCTGTCCCGAAACGGAAAGGTTGGATAAAAACTCCAGAAATTCCTGAAAAACAGGATCTTGCTCCCCACAGTCCTTGGCAAAGAGGATCAGGGTATTGCGGGTATAGACTCCGTGAAGGGTGGTAAACGGCATATGCTGTTCCCACCAGATCTTCAAATCCGAAAGGAAAGACCGCAGACAGGTCTCTTCCAGGTAGTAAACATAGACCAGCTGATAATGGGAAAAATGAAAATCCAGGAACGGTTCATAAGCCCGAAAGGTGTCTTCATAGGAATGGTTCTGGTACAGGGCGTCATTTAAGATACCAAACATGGCATTATGGACCATATCATTGGCAATGCGGAAGGAATCCTGTTCCAGATGCTGCTTTCCGGTTTCCTGAAGACAGGTTCTGGCTACATCCTGGATACTTTCCAGAATCTGATTTTTGTTGCATGGCTTCAGCAGATAATGACGGACGCCATATTTCATGGCTTTTTTTGCATATTCAAATTCACCATAACCGGATAAGAGGATAAAATGGGGAGGAAAATCCAGCTCCGCACATTTTTCCAGCAGTTCCATGGCATCCATGCCGGGCATACGGATATCTGTCAGAACAATGTCAGGAGATTCGTCCAGAATTGCATCATAAGCTTCCAGGCCATTTTTACAGAGTCCCACCAGTTCAATATCGTATTGTTTCCAGTCAATGATGGTGGAAATGGTTTCCCTGATCACCCGTTCATCGTCTGCAATCATTAGTTTCAACATATTGGTGCCTCCTCATGATAGGTAATTGGAATGCAGATTCCTGCAATAGCAAAGCCGTTTTCATTGTATAACGAAAGCCCGTGCTCAGGACCGAACAGAAGCCGGATCCTCTGGTTGATATTTAACAGACCGATTCCTAAACCGTGGGCCCTGGACTCGGAGTGTTCCAGATGCTCCAACAGATCTTCTTCAAAAATAGATCCATTATTTTTCACCTGAATCAATAAATGATCCTGATCAGCGGATAGTTCGATGATAATAGAGCATTCCTCTGGGAACTGCTCCAGACCATATTTGATGGAATTCTCCACCAGGGGCTGGATGGTAAATGGAGGGATCAGGATTTTTTCTAAATTTTCTTCCAGAGGGATCTCATTTTCCAGAGCGGGAAGAGAGAACGGCTGGCCATTGATAAGAAATGTACAGAGCAGCCGATCTTCATAGCGGATCTTCTGGATCAGCAGATAGCGGTGTACCAGCTCCAGCTCTTCTTTTAAGGGAACCAGCGAATGCTTCTGGCTGAGTGAGGCCCGCAGCAAGGTTCCAAGAGATTCGACCATGATTGAAATTTCCTCATTGCCGCCTGCCATGGCCCGCCAATGGATGGAATCCAGGGTATTGTAAAGAAAATGTGGGTTGATCTGGGATTCCAGGGCTTTTAGCTGCATATTTTTTAGATCCAGTTTCAACTTATAGTCATTGTTGATCAGGGACTCAATCTCACAAGCCATGCTGTCGAAGTAATGGTTCAACTGGCCGATCTCGTCCGTCCGTTTGGAATAATCATAAGGAGTCTGGATAATCTGGGAACTGTCACCATGGAAGGAGGCCATTTTCTGACACAGGATACTGATGTGATGGGTGATCCTGCGGATCGACAGATGAATCAGGAAAATAGTCAGGGTAACGCCTGCAGCAATGGCGATCATATCAGATATTTTGATAGGATTGCACAAAAAATCAAGCTATAATAACCATATCAGATGAAAATAGTACGGAAGCAGTACTAGAAGAGCCATAAAAGGAGGAGCGGTTTATGAGAAAACAAAGTATGTCACTGATGCTGGCGGCGCTGATGATAGGTGGAAGCCTGGCAGGATGCTCAGGAAGCAAACCGGCAGAAACAACAGCGGCTTCGACGGAAGCAGCGAAGACGGAAGCGGCAGAGACGACAGCAGAGACCACGGCAGGCGCAGAAGCCAAGGATGTGAAGCTGACCTTTACATGGTGGGGCAATCAGCTGAGAAATGACCGGACACAGGAAGTGCTGGATATGTACAGCGCGGCGAATCCGGGCGTTACGTTTGACGCACAGCCAGCCCAGTGGAGCGATTACTGGACAAAACTGGCAACTGCGGCAGCAGGAAACGCACTGCCGGATCTGATTCAGATGGGATATACCTCTGCTTTGGAGCAGTATGTGGATAACGGGCTGCTGGAAGATCTGGGACCATATGTAGAATCCGGACTTCTGGATGTATCCGCCATTGACCAGTCCATTCTGGATTCCGGTTCCGTTGACGGAAAATTATATGCGATCTGTTCCGGACAGAATGCTCCGGCGCTGATCTATAATAAAACGCTGACAGATGAACTGGGAATTGAGATCAAAAACAATATGACCCTGGATGAGTTCATGGACGTCAGCCGTGAGATCTACGAAAAATCCGGAGTAAAAACAGATTTGGCATTTGCGAACGCAGAAAGTATGATGACATACATCCTTCGTGGCGAAGGTGTGGAAAATATGTTTAAGGACAAAGGATTCGCTTCTGATGATTCAGCGATGTTTGAGCCCTTCTTCCAGGTATATGAGACCGGTTACCAGGAAGGCTGGATGTTAAAGGCAGAGATCTACGCAGAATTAACGAAGAACTCCGTTGAGCAGTGTCCATTGGTTTACTATTCTACTCCGGAGACCCAGTCCTGGTGCGCATGCTACTGGTCTAACCAGTTAAACGCTATGCAGAGTGCAGCTCCAGAGGGCGTAGAACTGGCTTACAGCACATGGCCTGCAAAGGATCCGGTAAAGGCAGATTATCTGCATCCAAGCATGTTCTTCTGCGTATCTGCTAATTCTGCAGAAAAAGAAGAGGCAGTGAAGGTGTTAAATTATCTGATCAATGATATTGACTGCAACAAAGTCCTTCTGGCAGAAAGAGGAATCCCGGCTACGACTGTGGTAGCAGATGCCATTTCTGCAGAGCTTCCAGAGGCAAGCCAGAAAGAGATCGAGTTCATCAACACCGTAGTAGCTCCGAATGCTTCCACCATCAGCCCTTGCCCGCCAACGACAGCAGCAGAGCTCTTTAAGAAGGCAGACAATCTGGTAGAAGAGATCCTTTACGGTGCAAAGACTGCAAAAGATGCGTCTGCAGAACTGTATACGGAAGGTCAGAAGATTTTAGCCCAGTAATAGAAACATAACATAGAACACTTACAAAGATAAGCTGATAAAAGCCCCGGTATTTCCAATTGGAAGACCGGGGTTTTTGTGAATTCGAGAGAAATATACTGCGAAACTCATGAAACTATGGTAAGATAGAAAAGATATGTAATGATTCCGTAGTTTTGTGTGCTTTGGCACAAGGGAAAGCAGCGAATGGTCGCGGAAATGTGTCCGTGACAGAAAAATGTAGATTGAGGGGCAGTAAAATGGCAAAATTATATTTCCGGTACGGCGCGATGGGGAGTTCCAAATCCGCCAACGTGCTGATGGTTCGTTATAATTATGAGGAGCGCGGGCAGTATGCAGTGCTGTTAAAGCCGCGGACAGACCAGCGGGACGGGGCGAATGTGATCCAGTCGCGGATGGGGCTTTCTGCTCCGGCGGAATATGTGGATGAATTCCTGGCAGAGATTGCAAAGACCTGGTCTAAGGACAGCGAGGAGTATTGCTATCACGGACAGAAGGTGAATGCGGTTCTGGTGGATGAGGCGCAGTTTTTAAGCGCTGAAGAAGTAGATGTCTTATCGGATCTGGTGGATTTTTATGGAATTCCGGTGCTTTGCTATGGATTAAAGACTGATTTCCAGAACCATGTATTCGAGGGCTCCAGGCGCCTGATGGAGGTGGCAGATGTGATCGAGGAAGTACCGACGGTCTGTTGGTGCGGAAGAAGAGCCAAGTGCAACGCCCGGTTTGCGGATGGCAAGATCGTCAGAGAGGGCGCACAGATCATGCTGGGCTCCAATGAAAGCTACGTGGCGCTTTGCCGGAAACATTTTAAAGAAGGAAAGCTGAGAGAAGAAGACTGAAATGTTATAATCCTGTGAGCAGTCCCCTGGCGGTCCGCTCATTCTTTTTCTCCACAGACAGACTGTAAATATTTTTCACGGATCCATCACGGGATAACTGTACATTACTGCCGCGGAAGTTGTTAAAAGAAAGCCGTAGCTGGTTGTTGGTGCTGGTGTCTTTGAATGGGATGTGGTGCTCATCAAGCAAGTTTTTTGCAGTGAAAAACTTTGTTAGATCCATGGTGGTGTAGACTTCTACATATTTTTTGAACAAATACATCAGCCTCCTTCTGGGTGCGAGAATTGTTATCTTGTTTTCATTTTACTGAAAAAGAAAAATGGATTCAATGAATATCCATAAAAGTAATAAAACCGTAAACAATCGTACAAAACAAGAAGTTTTGCGGTTCATAATCGCAAAACTGTTGAAATTTGATAGGTATAGCGGATACATTTTACAAAGAATAAAAAAGAAGTTCACAACTCCCACAAGAATTGTGAACTTCTTTTTTCTCATATGTACTGCTTACAATTACCCTACTGAGCTGCTAACTGAGCTGCTCTTGCAGCTGCCTGCTCAGCGGAAATGGTGTCATCGGTAGGATCCCAGTCCTGCTTGTCAGAAATCTCGTACTTGATGGTTGGACGCTCGTAAGGGCCAACGATGGAGCTGTTGTAAACCTCTACGGCAGTTCCGATCGGGCAGTGGTCGTAGATCCATTTACAATCGGAAGCGATCAGACGGATACATCCGGAGGAACGGGCAACACCCATGGCATTGTAGGTACCAGCTTCCAGGCTGAATGGGTCCTGTCTGTCATAAATAACAGAGTGCATCAGGATCGGAAGTCCGGAGCCAAGACGAGTTGCATACTGTGTATACAGACCGTGGATCATCAGACGCCAACGGTATTTCTCCGGTGTATGGAATGTGCCTACCGGGGTATCCTCACCAGTGGAGGTAAGGAAGGATTTTAATGGGATAATATAGCCGTTTGCACCGTCCTGCACGAAAATGGTCATGCAGTTCATCTGCTTATTAATACGGATCAGGAATGGACCGTTGGCACCAATGATCGGTTCCAGGTCTTCAACCAACTTGCCGTCCTCAGCGAAGTAGTATTTGTAGCCGTCAATGTACTGCCATCCGGTTACCGGGTAGGAATCATTGAAATAATAACGCTGTCCGTCTACCCAGCCCCATCCGGTGTAATTGGAGCCATCGCCACTGATATAGCGGATCGCCCCATCAATGTACTGCGGACCATCCAGATGAGCAGAAACCGTTGCATTGCTCATGTTCAGAGATGGGACACCGCCTGCACGTTCAAAGAAAGCCAGACGGAATCCGGAAAGAGTTTTTCCGGTATTCATGGTTCCGGCAGAGTGGCCGTTTCCGGCCCAGCCGGTCTGTGTACCATCGTTTAAGGTTGTGGTGTAATAAATATCGTATTTATTACGGACAGGACCACTGAAACGGTACTGGACTGCCTCAATTGGAGCAAAATCATCCGGAATATCAGTCTGCTGGCCGTTCATCGCCCAGTTGGTCCATCCATGTGCAGAGGTGTATGCACGATAGTGGATATTTCCAACATAATTCTCCAGGAATGTGGAAATGGAATAAAAGGCTTTGCCATCTGCAGAGCAGGTATCACTGTTGACAAATGGGTTGGACCAGGTGTGGCTGTCGCATAATAAAACCGTGGTCTGAAGTCTTGGCTCACGCTGGATCGGGAGCAGATTTGTCAATGGGTTTGTATAGATCGGATTTCCTGAATCAACAAGAGTGCCGTTCGGAGCTGCTGATGGAGCGGAACCGGAAGAACTGCCAGACTGCTCCGTGGAAACGCCACCGTTTAATTTTGGATCAAAAGCAGGTCCTATATTTTCTGCGAAAGCGCAGAAGGCAGATTGAAGGGTCAGGATACCGGTGATCATGCCGGCAAGCCATAATTTTTTACGCTTATTCATGAAATGACCTCCTAGAATATGTTAACTTTCCCAGATGTTAATCTATCACATTTACGGGGAAAATACCATATCTGATTTACATTTTTTGGGGAATCATGTAAAATGAAAGGTATTGGTAAGAAAAAAGAAACGAGAAAGTTAGAAATAGAAGGAGATAGATTTGGCAGAGACTGAGATGAAGCAGAAGGTGGTAAAGGGCCTTCTCTGGAAACTTTTAGAAAATGGCGGAGCCCAGGGTGTTCAGTTTGTGATCGCCATTATTCTGGCTCGTCTTCTGACCCCGGCCCAGTACGGCGTTGTGGGAATCATCACGATTTTTATCACGATTGCCAACGTGGTGGTCCAGAGTGGTTTCAGCACGGCTCTGGTACAGAAACAGAAGGCAGACAAGGTGGATTTTTCATCGGTCTGTTATTTTGATCTGTTTGTGGCGCTCGTGATGTATGGAATCTTATATGCAGCGGCACCGGTGATTGCGTCTTTTTATGGAATTGCAGAACTGGAAGCGATTGTGCGGGTACTTTCGATCGTCTTATTTCCAGGTGCGGTGATCTCTGTCCAGACAGCATATGTGTCCCGGAATCTGGAATTTAAGGGTCTGTTTTTGTCTACGCTTGCGGCTTCCGCAGCGTCCGGTGTGATCAGTATCTGGATGGCGGCCAACGGCTTTGGCGTATGGGCTATGGTGGGACAGCAGGTGTCTTACTATTTTGTCCTGATGATCGCATTGTTTTTCGAGGTGTCCTGGAAACCAGGGCTTTTATTTGCCTTTGACCGGATCAAGGAAATGTTTTCCTTCGGGTGGAAGCTTCTGGTGGCATCCCTTATTGATACCTTATTTAACAATTTATACGGTCTGATCATGGGCAAAATCTATAATGAAGAACTGCTTGGAGCCTACAACCGCGGCGATCAGTTCCCAAAGCTGATCGTCAATAACCTGGGCGGGGCGATCCAGTCAGTACTGCTTCCAGCCTTTTCTGCCAGACAGGGAAGCGTCCATGATGTGCGTCATATGGTGCGGAGAGCCATCCGGTTAAGCTCATTTTTAGTGCTTCCGATGCTGTTTGGACTGATGGCAGTGGCAGATACCCTCGTACTGGCACTTTTGGGAGAGCAGTGGCTGATCTGTGTGCCGTATCTGCGGATCATGTGCGTGGCCTATTCCTTCTGGCCTATCCACATCACGAACCTGCAGGCCATCAACGCCGTGGGAAGAAGCGATGTGTTTTTAAAACTGGAAGTGATCAAAAAAGGCATGGGACTGACCGGACTGATCATCGGAGCCCAGTTTGGGCCATTAGTCATGATATCGATCAAGGCAGTGTTGGATTTTTTCAGTACCTTTGTCAATGCATGGCCGAATAAAAAGCTGCTTGGATACAGTATTTTCAGTCAGTGGATGGACATCATGCCGTCCCTGATCCTTTCGCTGGTGATGTCCGCCGTGGTATATGGACTGCAGTTTGTGCTTCCGGGCGGGCCGATGGTGAAATTACTGCTTCAGATCGTGGCAGGAATGGCAGTGTATGCGCTGCTTGCCGGATTGTTCCGGATTGAGAGCTTTACTTATCTTGTCCAGACCATCAAAGGACAGATGAAAAACAGGAGGAAGGCTTGATGGAACCCTTAGTCAGCATTTGTTGTATCACATACAATCATAAAGAATATATCCGTGATGCCCTGGATGGATTTTTAAGCCAGCGGACGGATTTCCCATATGAGATCCTGATCAATGATGACGCCTCCACAGATGGAACGGCGGATATCATCCGGGAATACGAACAGAAGTATCCGGAGAAGATCCGGGCGCTGTTACAGACAGAGAACCAGTATTCCAAAGGGATCACCAATCCCAGCGGGGCATTTAATTTCCCAAGAGTACGTGGGCGTTATGTGGCCATGTGCGAGGGCGATGATTACTGGACAGACCCGGAGAAACTGCAGAAGCAGGTGGACTACATGGAAGCTCATCCGGATTGCAGCTTATGCTTTCACAGTGCCAGGATCATTACGGTGGACGGTTCGTTATCGGATAAGAGGATGCGTCCGTATCCAGAAAGCCGAATCGTAAGTCCCAGTGAGATCGTGGATAAGCCGCAGGGATATGCCATGGCTTCTATGATGTTCCGCAGTGAGATCATCCGGAAATTGCCGAAATATTATGTAAACTGCCCGGTGGGGGATACGCCATTGCAGCTGATGGCGGCGGCCACCGGATATGGCTATTACATGGATCAGGATATGAGCGTTTACCGGTTAGGCGCGGCAGTGTCCTGGACCAGTCAGGGAAAATTAGGGGATTATGAGGCGAAGCAGGAACGGTACTGCCGCCAGATGGAAGAGACATTTACGGAATTTGACCGTGTAACCGGAGGAAGATTCCATAAAGAAGCAGAACGTGCCGCCAGACGGATCTGGTATCTGACGAAGGTGAACACGAAGAACTATGATGTGGTGATGGATAAGCAGTACCGGGATTTTTTCAAGGAATTGACGCCGAGAACCCGGTTTTATATCCGGTTTGAGGTGTACTTCCCAAGGGTTTACGAAATTCTGGCGAAAATCGCAAGAGCACGACAGAGCTAGAAACAGCTGACAGCTTCGGACAGTTGTGCAGAAATGGGAAAGCGGTTAGAGTATCTGCAGGAGGAATAGAAACGTGGATATGCAGTGCAGGCTGGTCACACCGACTCCGATCCAGTATCTGGGAACGGGGCCAGGGGGACAGCGGATTTATATAAAGAGGGATGATCTTCTGGGATTTTCCTTCGGCGGCAACAAATGCCGGATCGCAGAGGTGTTATTGCAGGATATGAAGGAAAAGGGCTGCGACTTTTTCGTGTCCTACGGAAGCCGCAAGTCTAATTTAAACCGGGTAGTGGGAACTCTGTGTAAGGCAGAAAATATCCCGTGTCTGGTGATCACAGCCCTGGAGGACGGAGAAAAGGAAGATACCTTCAATTCCCGGATCTTAGAGAGGATGGAGATCCAGAGCGTGTTCTGCGACAAGTCCCATGTAAGAGAGACGGTGGAACAGACACTTGCAGATCTGAGAGAAAAGAGATATCATCCTTATTATATCTATGGAGATTCCACCGGAAAGGGGAATGAATCGGCAGTTCGGAAGGCTTATGCAGCTGCTTATGAAGAGATCCGGCAGTGGGAGAAGCAGAACAGGATCTATTTCCGGCAGATCTTTCACGCCAGTGGGACCGGCATGACCCAGGGCGGGCTGGTCGCCGGGCAGAAAGCGGCGTCTGGACAGGAGCAGATCATCGGGATCTCCGTGGCGAGAAATGCAGCGCGCGGGGCGGTGGAAGTGGCAAGATTTGCGGGCGTTCCGGTGGATCAGGTTTGTTTTCTGGATGAATATCTCTGCGGCGGCTATGGAAAGTATGAGGAAGAGATTGAACGAACCATAGAACATGTGATGGAGCAATACGGCATCCCGCTGGATCCGACGTATACGGGAAAAGCCTTTACCGGCATGATGAAATGGCTGGAAACCCATGGAAATGAGGGCGATCCGGTACTTTTCATTCATACCGGGGGTACCCCATTATATTTTGATTTCATAGAGAAGAACATGATATGACACAAGAAAAGTGTACAAAAGGAGGGCAAAAAGATGGAAAAACAGGAAAAACCGATTCTGGTAACGCGGTCATCCATGCCGTCTTTTGAAGAATTTACGGAAATGATCCGTCCCATCTGGGATTCCGCCTGGCTGACCAACATGGGCGAGTATCACCAGGAGCTGGAACGGCAGTTAAAAGAATATATGAAAACCGACAACCTGGTGCTGTTTGTCAACGGGCATATGGCGTTGGAGATGGTGATTCAGGCGATGGAACTGACCGGAGAGGTGATCACTACCCCATTTACCTTTGCCTCTACCACCCACGCGATCGTGAGAAATGGCTTAACGCCGGTGTTTTGTGACATTGACCCGGTGAATTATACCATGGACCCGGACAAGATCGAGGCGCTGATCACAGACAAGACCTCTGCGATCATTCCGGTGCATGTGTACGGTAATTTCTGCGATGTGGAGAAGATCGAACAGATCGCGAAAAAGCATAACCTGAAGGTGATCTATGATGCGGCTCACACCTTTGGGGCAGAATATAAAGGAAAGAGTGCTGCAGCTTACGGGGACGCCAGTATTTACAGCTTCCATGCGACCAAGGTATTCAACACCATCGAGGGTGGTGCAGTGGCTTTTGGAGAGCCATGGATGGGACACCGTCTCAACTGCCTGAAAAACTTCGGTATCGTGGATCAGGAGCATGTGGTCTGGGTGGGCGGCAATGCCAAGATGAATGAATTCCAGGCGGCCATGGGTATCTGCAACCTGCGCCATGTGGACGGGGAGATCGAGAAGCGCCGTCATGTGGCAGAGCGGTATCTGGAGCATCTGGAGGGCGTGAAGGGGTTGAAGCTGCCGTCCTATGATAATCCGGACTGGAAGCCAAATTATGCGTATTTCCCGGTGGTATTTGACGGCTTTGTGGCAGGAAGAGATCTGGTGTGGGACTATCTGGCTTCCCACAAGATCTATTCCCGGAAATATTTTTATCCGCTGACCAATGAATTCCAGTGCTATCAAGGCCGTTTTTCCGGCGAACAGACGCCGGTTGCCAAATATGTGGCAGACCGGGTGCTGACGCTGCCGATGTATGCGGACCTGGCTATGGAGGATGTGGACCGGATCTGCGGGCTGCTGAAGGAAATTAAGTGATGAAAGTTAAAGGAGAACTCGAGTTATGAATATTCTTCTGACCAGTGCAGGAAGACGGACATATCTGGTAGAATATTTCAAAGAAGCGTTGCAGATGGCGGGAGTAGAAGGCCAAGTCCATACCGCCAACAGCCAGGAATGTCCGGCCTTTTATGCGGCAGATCAGTGGGTGGAGACGCCACTCATCTATGAGCCGGAATACATTCCATTTCTGCTGGATTACTGCAAACATAAGCAGATCGGCATGGTGATCCCGTTGTTTGACATCGATGTTCCGGTGCTGGCGGCCCACAGGAACGAGTTTGGGGCGATAGGAACCATTCTTGTGACTGCGGATGAGGATATTGCCCGGATCTGTAATGATAAATGGCGGATGTACTGCTTTTTAAGGGAACAGAAGGTTTTGGAAGAGGAGGGCTTTGAACTTCCGAAAACCTGGATCGATGAAGAGGAAGCGGCAGAATGTGTCCGCCGCGGAGAGACACACTACCCGTTGATGGTAAAGCCTAGATGGGGGATGGGGTCTCTGTCTATCTACCAGGCGGATGATGAGGAAGAACTGAGACTTCTGGTGAAGAAGGCCCGCCGGGAGATCAAGGCCAGCTATTTAAAATATGAATCCCAGGAAAATCCGGAACAGTGTGTGCTGATCCAGGAAAAATTAAGGGGACAGGAATATGGACTGGATGTGATCCATGACCTGAAGGGAAACCAGCGGACTGTGGTGGTGAAAGAGAAAGAAGCCATGCGTTCGGGGGAGACTGACGGGGCAAAAACCGTGGATCATGAACGGCTGCGGCGGCTGGGCCAGATACTTGGCAGCCTGACCAGACATAAGGGCAATCTGGATGTGGATGCTTTTGAATCGGATGGAGTCTGCTATGTGCTGGAGATGAACGCCAGATTCGGAGGCGGTTATCCATTCAGCCATGCAGCGGGAGTGAATCTCCCTTATGCGCTGGTGAAATGGGCTCTTGGACAGGAACCGGAGGAGAAATATCTGGCGGCGAGAGCAGGTGTCCGGGCACAGAAGGACATCCGGATCATGATTTATAAGGAAGAGAGTAAATAATATGAACAAGGTGCTGCTGATCATTCCAGCATATAATGAAGAAGCCAATATCCAGATGGTAGTGGAAGAATTGCGTGACCATTATCCGGAACTGGACTATGTGGTCGTCAACGATGGTTCCAGTGACCGGACCGCCCAGATCTGTCGGGAAAGGGGATTCAACCTCTTAGATCTTCCGGTGAATTTAGGGCTGGCAGGCTGTTTTCAGGCGGGCATGAAATATGCCTACTACAAAGGGTATCCTTACGCCATCCAGTTTGACGGCGATGGCCAGCACCGCCCGGAATTTATCGCATCCATGGCAGAAAAAATGGAAGAAGGCTATGACATCGTCATTGGAAGCCGTTTCGTGGACAGTAAAAAAGACCATTCCCTGCGGATGATCGGAAGCCGTCTGATCACGGCGGCCATCCGTCTGACCACCGGTGTGATGGTGACTGATCCAACCTCCGGCATGCGGATGTTTAACCGGGAAATGATCAGGGAATTTGCCTTAAATATCAACTACGGACCGGAGCCGGATACGGTGTCCTATCTGTTAAAACAGGGCGCGAAGATCGCCGAGGTTCCGGTGAGGATCGCTGAGCGGGCTGGTGGCGAAAGCTATCTGAAGCCTGTGGTGGCAGTCCGTTACATGGCAAGGATCCTGATCTCCATTCTGCTGATCCAGAATTTCCGGAAACGGAGGAAGGGATAATGGCAGATCGTTGGTGTGCGCTGCTTCTGCGTACCAGTCACAACAAAGAACGTGACAATATGCTCTGGAACATTTCAGGAAGCTTTTTCTATGCCTTTGCCAGTATGGTCCTGTCCTTTCTGGTGATGCGGATCATAGGTAAAGAGCAGGGAGGTATCTTCTCTTTCGGGTTCAGCACCATTGGCCAGCAGATGTTTATCCTGGCATATTTCGGCATCCGGCCTTTTCAGGTGACCGATGGCAATGGGCAGTTCCGGTTTGGTGATTATCTCCATCACCGTTATGTGACTTGCGCTCTGGCGTTAGCGGCAGGCGGAGTGTGGTTACTGGTCAGTGGCTACACCATGGAAAAGGCGGCGGTGATCTTTTTACTGGTATGCTATAAGGTCATTGATGGTTTCGCAGATGTGTACGAGTCAGAATTCCAGAGAAATGGAAACCTGCATCTGACAGGAAAATCCAACACATTCCGAACAATTTTAACAGTTGGAACATTTTTGATTGTTCTGACGATCACGAGAAATCTTCTTGCCGCCTGCGCAGCGGCAGCAGCAGCCCAGGCAGCGGGGGTTCTGATCTTCGACCAGGTGGTGATCCGCCGGCTTTCCGGTGTGGATTTTGCTTGGGACAAGGAGAAGCTGTGGACACTGACAGGCAGTACGGTTCTGCTGTTTGTGTCGGTATTTTTCGATTTTTATGTATTTTCTGCAGAAAAATATGCCATTGACGCCTATTTAAACGATGCGGCGTCCGGGAATTTTAATATTATTTTCATGCCGACGTCCATGATCAATCTGGCGGCTGGTTTTGTGATCCGTCCAGTGCTGACGGCATTAACGGACGCATGGAACGGACGGGACTGGGAGAAGTTTGACGGCACGCTGCGACGTATTTCTTTGATCATCGCCGGGCTTAGCGTTCTGGCAGTGGCGGGAGCGGCAGTTCTTGGAAAACCGGTGCTGGGGATTCTGGAGCGGATCCTGGGAAGTGGATATGAAGGGTGTCTGACAGTATATTTCTGGCCGTTTGTGATCTGTGTGGCAGGCGGCGGGTTCTATGCGTTTTTGAATCTGTATTACTATGTGCTGGTGATCATGCGGAAACAGAGGATGATCTTCGGTATTTATGCGGTGATGACTGCGATCGCGGCAGTGATCTCACCGGGATTTGTGAAGGCTTATGGCATTCCGGGGGCGGCGTTCGGTTATCTGCTTCTGATGCTTCTGATGACCGTCGGATTTTTCTTTTGTGAAAGATTCGCATATCGACAGGGAAAACATTGACTGATCCAGAATGTGCGACGGAAACCAGAAAAGGTTACTGTACACGGGTAGGCATTTTCTGAACTGAAAATGCCGTATGATACAGTGGTGGTAACAGATTTTGCCGATTTAGAATGCGAAGCATCGGCAAAATCCGTTGCTGTTTGCGCAACGCGTGAACAGTAACCAGAAAAGCGTTGACCGTGTGCAGTGTGTGGGAATGAGAGCATTGGAATGTGGAAACGGCAGGCTGTGAAGTCTGAGATGGACACGAATCATGGAAAGGAAACGAATCATGGAAAGGACACGAGGATGGGAAATCCAGTGGTAGATGTGATCGTTCCGGTTTACCGGCCGGACGATAAATTTTATAAATTATTACAACAATTAAAACAACAGACCTGGCCGGTTCACAGGATCATTCTGATGAATACGGAAAAGAAGTTCTGGGATGAGTTCTGGAAGACCAGAGAAGGGCTGAACATGGAGAACCTGGAAGTCCACCACATTTCCAAGGCGGAATTTGACCATGGCGGCACCAGAAATCAGGGTGTGTCCTATTCAGAGGCGGATGTGATCGTGCTGATGACGGATGATGCAGTGCCGGAGGATGACCACCTGATCGCCAACCTGGTAAAAGGCTTTCAGAGGAAGGGGCCTAACGGGGAAATGGTTTCGTCCGTTTACGCCAGACAGCTTCCGGCTCCAGACTGCCGGATCGTGGAGCGTTATACCCGGTCCTTTAATTATCCGGAGGAAAGCCGGGTAAAGACCAAAGCGGACTTAGCTGCCATGGGAATCAAGACCTATTTCTGCTCCAATGTCTGCTGTGCTTATGACCGGAAGATTTTTGAAAAACAGGGCGGATTTATCCGGCACACGATTTTTAATGAAGATATGATCTATGCGGCAGGTGTGATCCAGGCGGGGTATGCCATCGTTTATGAGGCGGACGCAAAGGTGATCCATTCCCACAATTTAAGCCCTATGGAGCAGTTCCACCGGAATTTCGACCTGGCCGTATCTCAGGCAGACCACCCGGAGATTTTTGCAGGGCTCCCATCTGAGGGGGAGGGCATCCGTCTGGTGAAGAAAACCGCCGGATGGCTGTGTAAGACAGGAAAACCGTGGCTGGTGCCATCGCTGGTGCTGCACAGCGGGATGAAATACCTGGGTTACCGTATGGGTAAAAGGTATCAGAAGCTGCCAGAGGGCATGGTGAAGAAATGCACGATGAACCGGGCATACTGGGAGAAGAAGGGAGAAGACGCATCATGATGACAATGACATTGAGAATTGCGTTAGTTTTGGTATCGCTGGGGACATTTTCCCTGATGATGCGGAAAATCCGCCAGTCAAAATTGCAGATTGAGAGCGCCATCTTCTGGATCGTGTTTTCCATCGTGCTGGTGGTATTCAGTATCTTTCCATCAGTGGCAGATTTTGCGTCAAGACTCCTTGGAATCTACGCTACCACCAACTTTTTGTTCCTGTTTGCGATCTTCCTGTTGATCGTGAAAGTATTTTACATGACCATCCACATCTCTCAGCTGGAAACCAGAGTGAAAGAACTAGTACAGCAGATGGCTTTGGAAGAAAAATGGAGAGAAGAGCAGAGTCAGATGCAGGAACGTGAGAGCCGGAGCGCAGCGGAAAAAGATGCTTATCAATACAAAAAGGAATGCAGGGAAGGGGTACAGTACAGTGAATCCGTACAGCCGGAGTGGGGGGATGGAGCCGATGAAACAGAGATGTAACTGGTGGAAAATGGCCGGAATCCTTCTGATCGTATTTCTGGCACTCTGGCATGGGCTGGAAGTAAAAGCCGGAGCAGCATCCGGAAATCACTATCTTCTGATCCTTTATGGAATTCTGGTGATAGCAGCTTTTGCGAGCCTGCTTGTGCTTCAAAAGTTCTTAAAACGGTGGAAGTTAGAGCAGCTTTATCTAGTTGCCGGACTCCTTTTAGGACTTGGTTACCTATTCGTTCTGCCTCCGCTTTCTGCCCCGGATGAGATCAGCCATTACGTCGGCGCTTACCAGCTATCCAGCCATATGCTGGGGAGAACTGCCAACTACCCTACAGGCCATGTCCTGATCCGCCCAGAGGATTTCTTCCTGCAGGATGTGGAGGGAACGGATTCCTATACCAAGGATGAAAATGGGATCTGGAATACCTTTGAAGAGCCTGATCAGGGGAAAAACAGTTCTGCAGATGGGGATAACGACAACGAAACGAACGGTATCCTGTGGACAGAGACTCCGCAGGTGCTTGGCCAGGACTTAACTCAGAGTACCTACAACTCCATCTGGAATCGTCTGATCGCTGGCGAGAAAACATGGGCAGAGCAGCAGTTCTCATCAGAGGACATGGCAGTGACAGCCTTTCCGCCTGTGGTCACCACGCCTCTCGCCTATGTTCCCCAGGCCATTGGAATCACCCTGACGCGCCTTTTTCATGGCAGCAGTATTCTCCTGGCCTATATGGGACGGCTGTGTAATCTGTTCTTTTTTGTGTTTATGACCTGGCTGGCCATGAAACGGATGCCATTTGGCAAAGAAGTATTATTTGGTGCGGCGGTACTGCCTATGACCGTTCATTTATCTGCTTCCATGTCCTATGATGTGATGATCCTGGCATGTATGTTCCTGTTTACCGCCGTGTGCCTGGATCTGGCCTACCATAAAGAAAAGGTACAGATCCGCGATATCGCGCTCCTGATGGCGCTGATGGCGGTGGCAGGTCCCTGCAAGATGGTTTACGGTGTGATGATGGGTTTATGTCTTCTGATTCCGGTAAAAAAATTCGGCGGCTGGGGCAGATGGTTTCTGTCAGCCCTCTGCGTCGGCGGAATCTGGGCAGCTGCTATGTTACTGGTCAACAGCCAGACCATCGCTGCCTATACAACCGCCACAGACACGGTGGTTTCCTGGGCAGAGGAGCAGGGCTACAGCCTGACGTACTTAATCCATAATCCAGGACGGCTTGTGACGTTGTTTTACAATACCCTGTTGTGGCAGGGCGCATATCTGCACCAGACCATGATCGGTTCGGCCCTGGGAAATCTGGACGCTGGACTGGGCGCACCATACCTGGTTGTGATGATATTGACCGGCTGTCTGATCCTGCTGGCACTGAAAAAGCCTGGAGAGACGCAGTTTATGACCACAGGAAACCGGATCTGGACCGTGATCGTATGCGCCGGATGTGCGGGACTGACCATGCTTTCCATGCTGATCGCCTGGACGCCCATGTCATCAAGCGTCATCAGTGGCGTTCAGGGCAGGTATTTCCTGCCATTTCTTCCGGCGCTGCTGCTGATATGCAAAAATGACCGGTTGATTTTGACAAAGGATATAAACCGTAGTATATTGTATTTTATGCTGGTTTTAAATAGCTATGTACTGTTTCGGACCTTCGCTGCAGTGGTGCTGCGGGTCTGATAAAAGGATATGTTTGTGGTGTCAGATTCTGGCAGCACATGAAAAAGAAAAGGAGAAAATATCATGGGAAAAATTAAAGTAACTCCATGTGAGATTGAAGGACTGTATGTGATCGAGCCAACGGTATTTAAGGATGAAAGAGGCTATTTTGTAGAAACCTATAATCAGAATGATTTCAAAGAAGCAGGGCTGAATATGGTATTTGTCCAGGACAACCAGTCCATGTCTGTGAAGGGTGTGTTAAGAGGACTTCATTATCAGAAACATTTCCCACAGGGGAAATTAGTGCGTGCCATCCGCGGTACCGTATTTGATGTGGCAGTGGATCTGCGTACCAATTCCAAGACCTATGGAAAATGGTTTGGCGTGGAGTTATCAGCAGAGAATAAGAAGCAGTTCTACATTCCGGAGGGCTTTGCCCATGGATTTATCGTGCTATCCGATGAGGCAGAATTTGCTTACAAATGTACGGATTTCTATCATCCGGGCGATGAGGGCGGTCTTGCATGGAACGACCCTGAGATCGGTGTGGATTGGCCGATCGAGGAAGGTATGAAGCTGATCATTTCCGAGAAAGACCAGAAATGGGGCGGTTTGAAGGATACCTTTAAGTTTGAGTAAGACCTGATTTAGGAAGGATATTTTATGAATTATCTCATATCGCTGGCAAAGGATATCGTGAAAAAAAGGCGTCTGATCGGCGAACTGGCCAAGGCTGATTTTAAGAAGCGTTTTGTAGGCTCTTATTTTGGCATTGTGTGGATGTTTATCCAGCCTATCGTGACCGTTGCCATTTATTATTTTGTGTTTGGCGTAGGTTTCCGAAGCGGAGACCCCATCGAAGGGGTTCCTTACGTGTTGTGGCTGGTTCCAGGCATTGTGCCGTGGTTCTTCTTCAGCGAGGCGTTAAACACAGGAACAAACTGTCTCCAGGAGTATAGCTATCTGGTAAAAAAGGTGGTATTCCGCGTAGAGATCCTGCCGATCATTAAGATGATGTCCTGTCTCATGGTGCATCTGATCTTTGTGCTGATCATGGGCGCGCTGTTTTTATGCTTTGGCTGGATGCCGCAGATTGGCTGGCTTCAGACCATGTACTATACCTTTGCAGCCTTTATGTTATCCATTGCCCTGGTGTATTTTACCAGCGCTGTTCAGGTGTTTTTTAAGGATATGGCACAGATCGTGGGTATCTGCCTGCAGTTTGGCATGTGGCTGACTCCGATCATGTGGCAGGTAGAGCAGTTTTCCGGAAGCTCCTTTTATCCGATTTTATGTAAACTTGTAAAATTCAATCCCATGTATTACGTGGTCGTGGGCTACCGTGACAGCATGATCATGGGAAACGGGTTCTGGCAGAGACCGGGACTGACCCTGTATTTCTGGGCAGTGACCCTGCTGCTTTTACTTGGGGGGCTGAAGGTATTTAAACGGCTGCGGCCACATTTTTCCGACGTATTATAAACAGGTGCTTTCACAAAAAGATTCCGGGAGCGCATACCAGGGAGTGAAGAATGGAAAACGCAATTACAGTAAAAGATGTAACCAAGATATATAAGCTTTATGACAAGCCTATTGACCGCTTAAAAGAGGCGCTGAATCCTTTTCATAAAGAGTACCATAAAAAATTTTATGCTTTGAATAACCTTTCTTTTGAAGTGAAGAAAGGCGAGACCGTAGGCATCATTGGAACCAACGGCTCTGGTAAATCCACGATCTTAAAGATCATTACCGGAGTGCTGACGCCGACCACCGGAGAGGTGGAGGTCAATGGCGTGATCTCTGCTCTTCTGGAGCTGGGCGCCGGTTTCAATATGGACTACACAGGAATTTAAAATATCTACATGAATGGCACCATGATGGGCTTTTCCAAGAAGGAAATGGACGCAAAGCTTCAGGAGATCCTGGATTTTGCGGATATCGGGGATTTTGTCTACCAGCCGGTGAAGACCTATTCCAGCGGTATGTTCGTCCGTCTGGCATTTGCCCTGGCCATCAATGTGGAGCCGGAGATCCTGATCGTGGATGAGGCGTTATCCGTAGGCGACGTATTTTTCCAGTCCAAGTGCTACCGCCGCATGGAGGAGATCCGCCAGAAGGGTACCACGATCCTGATGGTAACCCACGATATGGGAAGTATCATCAAGTATTGTGACAAGGTTGTTCTGTTAAATAAGGGCAATTTTGTGGCAGAGGGCGCACCGGGCCATATGGTGGATCTGTATAAGAAGATTTTAGCGGGCCAGATGGAAGGCCTGGAAGCTGCCAAAGATGTGGACAGCGATTTTTCCGGAGAGACTGCGGAAAAAGAACAGAAAGAAAAGACTTATCAGCTTCCTCATGGAAAGCTGATGAAAGACAGCCTGACTATCAATAGCAACCGCACCGAGTATGGAGATGGGCGTGCGGAGATCTACGATCTGGGATTATTTGACCAGAGGGGCAATCTGACCAATCTGTTATTAAAGGGTGAAGAGTTCACCATCAAAGAGAAGATCCGTTTTGCGGCGCCGATCCAGAGCCCGATCTTTACTTATACGATCAAGGATAAAAAGGGAACGGATCTGACGGGAACCAATACCATGTTTGAGGGGACGGATATCAAACCGGTGAAGGCTGGTGACGAGTACGAGGTGTCCTTTACCCAGAAAATGACCCTGCAGGGAGGCGAGTATCTGCTTTCCATGAGCTGTACCGGATTTGAGCAGGGTGAGCATACGGTGTACCACCGCCTTTATGATGTGGCGAATATTACGGTCATTTCCAATAAGAATACAGTAGGTGTCTACGATATGGAGTCTGCTGTACAGGCAGTGAAGATAGAGAGGAACCATGATTAAGGACAAACGTGACAATGGGAAAAGCGAAAGAAATGAAACGCTGAAAAGTATTTTAAATAATTATAAAGGAGACCGGAAGCGGGCATTAAAAGAACACCCGGATCTGGAAACTCTTTATGATCTGTCAGATCTGCGGGAAAATCTACTGGAATGGTATCCCTTCCGGGAAGGGACCAGACTGCTGCAGGTGGGCTCCGGATATGGTGCGCTGACCGGAGTTTACAGTGAGAAAGCAGCACAGGTAGATGTACTGGATCCAGATGCCGGGGATTTAGAGGTCAATGAGCTGCGGCAGAAGCAGTATGAGGGCCGGGAGAATATCCGGTATATCCAGGATGAACTGTGTCATTATGTGGAGTCTGGGGCTTATATGCAGGATCAGATGGCTGATGGAGCAGAGACCGAGGCAGTGCCGGACGGAATTAACACAGACAGCGCAGGTTATGACTATGTGGTTTTTGTTGGTTCCTTAGAGCCATCCAAAGCCGCAGAACAGATCCGGGCAGCGAAACGATGTCTGGTTTCAGGCGGTGAACTGATCATTGCCGCCTGCAATCCGTTTGGTCTGAAATACTGGGCTGGCGCCAGGGCAGATGATCATGGATTTTCTAAGAAAACGCTGGAAACACTTCTGGGAACGGATGGCGAAACTTCCTGGTATTATCCGATGCCGGACATCAAAGTTCCGGTTACCATTTTTTCGGATGAATATCTTCCGGGAAAAGGTGATCTGACGGACACCATCACGGCCTATGACTATCCGAAATACCTGCTGATGGATGTGGGCGAGGCCTATGACCGGGTCTGCGCAGACGGACAGTTTGACCAGTATGCCAATGGATATCTGGTGATCTGGTCGGCTGGTGATGCAGAAAACCAGGAAGTCCCGTCTCAGGCCCACATCCAGTACGTGAAATACAACCGCACCCGCCGGGAAGAATTCCAGATCCGCACTACGATCTACGGCGATCCTGCAACCGGCGAACGCCACGTAGAGAAAACCTCGCTGGCAGTGGAAGGCGCACCCCACATCTGGGCATTTTCCTCTGATTATGTGGATTTAAGCGCCCAGCACACTGGTGTGAAATTCGTACAGCCCATCCAGGGCAGTGACCGCTGCAGCGTCCGTTTCCCGTATCTGAAGGGAAAAACCTGGTCTGAGCAGTTAGGCGAAGAGATCCAGGGCGGCAAAGTCCCGGCAGATACAGTCCGCACCGCTTTAGAACAGGTGCTGGCAGTGAAAACGGAGTGCGTGCAGAAGTTTATCGTAACACCCGAATTTACAGAAGTCTTTGGAGAGGTGGAGTCAAAAGAGGTCTGGAGTTCTCTTTCCATTTCCAATATTGACGCTTTATTTGAAAATATTTTACTGACCGATGACGGCATGTACTGCCTGGACTACGAGTGGGTATTCTCCTTCCCGATTCCAGAGACTTTCATCCGTTATCGGATCCTGTTCTATTTCCACCGCCAGTTCCACAGCCTGCTGACAGCATATCCAACCGTGGACCAGTGGCTTGCGGAATTTGGTATTGGAGAAGAAGAACAGGAGATCTTCCGCCAGATGGAAGAGCATTTCCAGCGGTATGTCCATGGGGAAAACCAGCAGATCTATCTGGAAAATTATCTGGTGAAAACGAAAAATGCCAGGGAGTTAGCCAGAGTAGATGGCGAGCTGGAGCGCACCAAAGAGCGGCTGGAGCAGGTAAAGCTGCAGAGCCACCAGAAGGACACGGAGATCCGCAAGATCACAGAGGTCCAGCGTCTGACCAACAACCATGTGACCAACCTGGAAGTGATCATTTCCAATCTGCGCCATGAAAATGAAGAGCTTGGCAAGGCATTGACTTATTATCACAAGCATGAGGCTGTCATTTTCAAGGTACGACGGAAGCTAGGCGAGGCATTTAATAAAAAATTCCCGAAGGGCAGCCTGAAACGGAAAAAACTGTCCTATATGAAGGAATATGTGTTCCATCCGTTCCGTTCCCTGAAGCTGTATACGTCAGAAGAAGGCAAAAACTTAAAAGACGGCGATTTCTCCATCGGTTCGGTGTACCGGGAACATGGAAAACTGCATTTCCCGAAGGTGGAGAATCCGCAGGTATCCATCGTGATTCCGGTTTACAACCAGATCCACTATACTTACGCCTGTCTGGTGTCTATTTTAGAGCATACCAAGGACGTCACTTATGAGGTGATCATCGCCGATGATGTGTCTACAGATGCCACCGAGCATTTAAGCCGCTATGCGGAAGGTCTGGTGATCTGCCGCAATTCTACCAATCAGGGGTTCCTACGCAACTGCAACCAGGCGGCGAAAGCAGCCCGCGGGAAATATGTGATGTTCTTAAATAATGATACCCAGGTGACGGAAGGCTGGCTTTCTTCCCTGGTGGATCTGATCGAGTCCGATCCGGCCATCGGCATGGTAGGCTCCAAGCTGGTTTACCCGGATGGAAGATTACAGGAGGCTGGCGGCATCATCTGGAGCGATGGTTCCGGCTGGAACTATGGCCGTCTGGATAACCCGGATAAGCCGGAATATAACTATGTGAAGGATGTGGATTACATTTCCGGTGCGGCGATCCTGCTGTCGAATGATCTGTGGAAGCAGATCGGCGGATTTGATACCCGATTTGCCCCGGCATACTGTGAAGATTCCGATCTGGCCTTTGAGGTGAGAAAAGCCGGATACCGGGTGGTATATCAGCCATTGTCCAAGGTGATTCATTTTGAGGGTGTGTCTAACGGAACCGATGTCCAGGGAAGTGGCCTGAAACGGTATCAGGTGGTCAATAATAAAAAACTCCGGGAAAAATGGGCGGCAGAGCTGGCATGCCAGTGTGAGAACAACGGCAATCCTGACCCATTCCGGGCCCGTGAACGGAGTATGGGCAAGAAGATCATCCTGGTGGTGGATCATTATGTGCCGACTTATGACCGGGATGCTGGTTCCAAGACCACGTTCCAGTATCTGAAGATGTTCCTGAAAAAAGGTTATGTGGTGAAATTCCTAGGAGATAATTTCCTCCATGAGGAACCGTACTCCACTACCTTACAGCAGATGGGTATCGAGATCCTCTATGGACCAGAGTACCAGGTGGGGATCTGGGACTGGTTAAAGGATCATGGGGATGATATCGCCATTGCGTATCTGAACCGGCCGCATATTGCGTCCAAATACATTGACTTTATCAAAGAAAACACCAATATTAAGGTGATCTACTACGGCCATGACCTGCATTTTTTGCGGGAAGGCAGAGAATTTGCCTTAACCGGAGATCCGGCCCTGAAGCAGTCCTCTGAATACTGGAAGGCGGTGGAGACATCCCTCATGTACAAGGCGGCGATGTCCTATTATCCGTCCTATATTGAGCGGGATGCCATCAAGGCAGAGGACGAGGAGATTCCGGTAAAGGATATTGTGGCTTATGTGTACGATGAATTTAAGGATAAGATCCCGGCTGATTTTGAAAAGAGGGAAGGAATCCTGTTTGTAGGTGGTTTTGCCCATCCACCGAACGCAGACGCAGTTCTGTGGTTCGTGAGGGAGGTTTACCCGCTTCTTCGGAGCGATATGGAAGGGAAGGGCCAGAAAGCCCCGGATTTCTATGTAGTTGGTTCCAAAGTGACGGATGAGATCAAGGCATTAGAGCAGCCGGGCAACGGTGTGATCATCAAGGGCTTTGTCAGCGAAGAAGAACTGACAGAGCTTTACGATACCACCCGGATCGTGGTGGTACCGCTGCGGTATGGCGCAGGCGTCAAAGGAAAGGTAGTCGAGGCACTTTACAACGGAGCAGCCATTGTGACCACTTCCGTAGGCTCCGAGGGGATTCCGGAGGCGGAAACCGTGATGGAGATCGAAGATTCCCCAGAGCAGTTTGCCCGGGCAGTGGCAGATCTCTACGCAGATCCGTCCCGCTGCAGACAGATGAGCGATAAGACCCAGGAGTATGTCCGCAGACATTATAGCGTGGATGCGGCGTGGGAAGTGATTCGAGAGGATTTTGAGTAAGTTTTAATGGGCCATGCCGATTCATAGTGGAACGAAGGTAGGGGCACTGTGCGGTGAGGCTGTGGTATTCCCAAAGAAAGC
>ERZ837380.724-NODE-724-length-47629-cov-9.573675_pt1 | contig 47629 bp, 38 predicted proteins | sample MGYA00519685_ERZ837380 | MGnify/ENA primary metagenome ERZ837380 (study PRJEB31850, sample SAMEA3708817) | human gut metagenome | biome: human gut; feature: human-associated habitat; material: faeces | place: China | collected 2014 ...
GTCCATTTGGACCGCCTCCTTTGATTTTGAGTTTGGCTTGCGACACCATTCTCATTCTATCACAGGAGGCTTTATTTTGTTATCCTCACCACTTCCGACTACTCTATTCTCCCCAGCATAGCTGGGGGATTAGACTTTTCATTTAAGTCTTGTTCCTGTATTGCCGTGTTGATTTGATATATCATATCATAAAAAAACGCAATGCTTCTGTCAAGTATTTCTGCATTTTTCCTACGTTTTTCCATGATTTTATATCATTTTCTTTTTGTTTGATATATCATTTTTAGTTTGACTTATCTTTTTCCCGAGATTATAATACAAAGCAAGTCGATATCACACTTTTACAAATACAGTTGTCACCAATCATACTATTTGAGGAATTTTACAGGCATGGATAGAAATAAAAGAATAACGAAACCCAAATATGAAATCATCAAAGAAGCTCTTTTAGAGCGCATCCGCACCGGACAGTTTTCTTCCGATGCCGTGTTCTGCACGGAAAAAATGCTCTCGGAGCAATATGAGGTAAGCCGCATCACAGCAAAGCGGGCGATTGAAGATCTGGAACAGCAGGGAATCCTGTATCGAAAACGCGGCGTCGGAAGCTTTGTCTCGCAGAAAATCCCACCGGTTTCCTCCTCCGCATCAGAAAACGACAGCAAATCAAAAATGGTTTCCCTGCTGCTTCCCTTTGCCACAACACAGGGAAACATTTCGGAAACGATTGGTTCCTTAAGTGCCGCACTGGCCGAAAAAGGATACTTTTTAAGCATTCATATCACCGGCTCTTCCTCTCCGAAGGAACGTACGACACTGGAACTGCTCCGTTCTCAGAATATCGCCGGACTTGTCTACTATCCCAAGCGTGACAATATCCACCTGGAACAGTTAAACGATTTCCTGTTTGCAAACCGCCCGGTTGTCATCATCGACAAGCAGACCGACTGTCCGTATTTAAACAATGTTGTCTGCGACAATTACGATGGCGGACGGCAGCTCACCCGTCACCTCCTGGAACAGGGGCATCGCAACATCGCCTTTTTCGCAACAGCTCCCCTTTCCGAAACCTCGTCAGTCCGTGATCGTTTCGGCGGATTTTTGCACGAAATGAAAGCTGCCGGAATCATGCCCGATTCTCAGCAGCTTGTCACCTGGTCCCATTCTCTTTCTGAAGAGGATGCCCTTTCCACGGAACTGACTTCTTTTCAGCAGCAGCTCCTTGCTCTGCATCAAAATGGAATCACTGCTCTTCTCGCAGAAAATGACCAGGTTGCCGAACTTATTTTCCTTGCCTGCCGTACCATCGGCCTTAGGATTCCGGAAGATCTCTGCCTCTGTGGTTTTGATGACACGAGTCTCAGCCGAAGCCTTGAAATTACCTCTATTCATCAGGACTTTGAAAGCATCGGACGGGAAGCCAGCCGGATTCTCCTTTCCACACTGGAAAACCCTGCGGCGGAACCGGAAAAAATTGTGCTGCCGGTGACACTTGTTCCCCGGGCATCCTCGCTTCGAATGATAAAAACAGAATCCTAAAACCAGATCATTTTTCATCTGAATTTTCTTCCAGAAATTTTCGGATCTTCTCTGGCGGCAGCAATGCATAAATACTTTTATGGAATGTTGCCGCCACTTCCAGTTCTCCGTAATATCCTGTACGCACATCACAATTTCCCTGGAACGCCTCCCGCAGTGTCGCATTCAGCGCTGCTCCCTCATCACTGTCCATAAAATCTTTCAGCATCCGGCAGCAGGTGTGCGTGTTTTCATAATAGCGGCGGTATGCCGGATGAAATTCCCGCATCCATCCGCTCACGGATACACAGAACAACGCCGTTGGATGGATCACCGGCTGATAAAAAAGACGCCATTTTTCCTGCTGTACCGGATCTGCCGCAAATGCAAGCAAAGAAACTTTCAGCTCTTCCACAAAACCCGGATAATCTTCCTCCGTCAGAGAGATAATTTTCTGATTGCGCAGATACTGGTTGATATTCGTCGCATCAATCTGCTCCGGAGAAATGTACTGTAAATAACGGGACATCATTTTCAAATCCGTACCTGCGTGCTCAATCGTATGCTGTGTGATTTTCTGCCACAAAAACTGCTGATATTCCGTAACCGGCGTATCCAGATATGCCATCCACAAATACTGTGCCAGCAGCCGGGCATCCCGGGATTCCATCTGATTCCGGGTAGGATCTTCCGGGCAAAAATCGGTATCTGCAAGCATCCCCGCAAGCTGTTCAAGCGACTGGCACACAGGAAGCTGTCCGCTCAGACGATCCATTTCGCTGATCGTCTGCTGAATGGTAAGCATCTGCGACTGGAGTGCATTCAGCTGTTTATGCAGATAAAATGGTGTTGTGCGCGGCTTGTGAAGAATCGCGCGGATATCCGCCAGTGAAAGTCCTGCCTCGCGCAGCTTGCGGATGATAAAAAGTTTTTGAATATCTGCTTCTGAAAAATCATGGTAACCGTTATGTTCATCAACAACAGGCGAGATCATCTTCTGATCGATATAATAATAAACCGTCCTCCTGGACAATCCTGTTTTTTTGATTACTTCCTGAATTCTCATCGTTGCACCCCGTTTTTCCTTTTGTCCAGTCATTCCCCCGCATTCTGACCGTTTCTCTTTTTTTCACTCTTTTTCTTTCTGTTTTTCCGCTTTTTTTCGTTTTGATTTTATAAAAGCATACACCTGGTGTATACTTTTGTTTCCTATTATATCCTGTTTTCCCTCAAAAAGCCACGTAACAATTCTCTTTTTCCATAGAAATCTTCTGCTTTTGAGAAAAGAATGCTGTTTATTTCTGAAAAAATTTGCATTGACTGTCCACCAACGATATCCCGTATAGTAAAGGAAAGGATTTGTAACAAAATTTAAGAGAAAGGAAATATCCCGTTTTTTGTATTCTCCAAAACGAATCGTCATTCAAAGTCAAATGATTTTTCATGCAAAATTCATTTTTCTCCGAATCGTTAAAAAAATAAAAACTACAGCCTGCATAATCAGTTTTCATTGATATAAAAAAAACGGGATCGGGTGAATGGTATGATGCTAAAAGATAAAGTTGCAATTGTTACCGGCGGAACCAGAGGAATCGGTTATGCCATTGTGCACAAATTTCTGCAGAACGGCGCGAAAGTCGTCCTGTTCGGATCCCGGGAAGAGACCGTTGCAAAAGCGGTTGCATCTTTAAAAGAAGAAAACCCGGACTGGGAAGTTTCCGGTGCATGGCCAAAGCTAACCGATGCAGCTGCCATGGTAGATGAGATCAACAAAGTCAAAGAAAAATACGGCAAAATCGATATTCTTGTGAACAATGCCGGTGTCTCAGACAGTACGCCAATTGACAAGTATACCGCAGAGCGCTTTGCCAGTGTCATGGATCTAAATGTCAACGCCATGATGAACGGCATCCTTCCAACCGTTGCTATTATGAAAGAACAGGGCGGCGGCTGTATTTTAAATACCAGCTCAATGGTCAGCATCTGCGGCCAGCCGGGCGGCGTTGCCTATCCATCCAGTAAATATGCGGTCAACGGTCTGACCTGGTCCCTCGCACGGGAACTTGGTCCTTTCCATATCCGTGTAAACGCGGTTGCACCTGGCATCACCCGTACCGATATGGTTGCCGCACTTCCAAAAGAAATGATTGATCCACTCATCAACCGCATTCCTCTTCGAAGAATTGGTGAGGCAGAAGACATTGCAAACGCATTCCTCTTCCTGGCAAGCGATATGGCTTCGTATGTAACCGGAGAAATTCTTTCCGTGGATGGTGCGATGAGATCCTGATTTATTTTTCATCCAGTTGTACACCATTTTCTGATTTTGGGGTTATCTGCATAAAATCTATAGTTTTATAATAGAAAAAATCCTGCAAGACGTTAAACTATCTCTCAATCTTCCGCTTTCCATTTTGAAGATTGGGAGGCAGTTCATGTCCCACAGGATTTTTTCCTATATAGCAGCAGATATTCTCAATCCGATTCGCTGCTTATTGTTTTTCACCATGGAAGCAAGGGACTTCCTTGATTTGGTTAAATCATATTTGGAAACTTCTAAAGTGTCAGTCGACGTAGTTAGAAAAACAACATCACCAGCCCCAGCGCACAAAGCAAAATTCCCGTCACGCGGTTCAACATTTTCACATTTGCCCCGTTGGCCCATTTCGCTCCAATCTGTGCAAAGACCAGGGTACTGATGACACAGGCAATCAGAATTGGAATGTCCGGCGCGCCGCCGATATAAAAATGGGAGATCGCACCGGTCAGAGCTGTAAAGGTCATAATAAAGACGCTCGTTCCAACTGCTGTTTTCAGTTCATATCCGAGCACGCTGGTCAGCACCAGAAGCAGCATCATGCCACCGCCTGCTCCGACAAATCCACAGATAAATCCAATCACAACACCGCAGAGAATCGACTGCTGGATTTTCTGTTTTTCTGATTTATTTGCCTGTACTTCTTTCGTCGTCATGATCGGACGGATGATAAATTTCAGTCCGACAAACAGTGTCATCACTTTCGAAAATCCGCCCATGGTTCCATTTGGCACAAGCGAAGATACGAAGCTGCCGACCAGTGTAAAAATCAGAACAGATATCAGCATAATCACGCCATGGCGGATATCAATGTTTTTATTCTTTTTATAAGTCCAGGCACTTACTCCTGATGCCAACACATCCGATGCCAGCGCAATGCCAATCGCCTGATAAGCCGGCATGTGTAAAAAGGTAATCAGCATCGGTGAAACAACGGCCGCTGCGGAGAGTCCCGCAAGTCCCGTGCCAAGGCCGGCGCCAAGACCAGCCACAATACATACGATAAGTTGTGTTATTGTCATAGTTTTTCTGTCATCCGCTTAGATCCGTTGCACTTTTCCTGTACTTTGCCATTTAGGGGCAGATGACTGTTTTCCTCCTCTTTCTGTTTTTGTTTTGTCTTATTTTTCTATTATGTTCTTCTCTCTGGCTTTCAGCGTTTTTATTTTTCCGTCACGTTCCTCCGAATCAGCTCGCATAATCTGAGAAATTCTTCCCTGTCTTCTCTGGAAATTCCGGAAAACAACGATTCTCCAAACGCTCTCTGGCAATCCTGTCCAAAGCGGATAATTTCTGATGCACTTTCTTCTAGCTTCAAATGCACTTTCTTGCGATCCGCCGCATCTGTTTCTTTTTGAATGTATCCTTTTTCACACAGCTTGTTCACTGCCAGTGAAACATGCGATTTCTGCATTTTCCGCACACGCACAATATCCACTGCAAGATCAAACTGGCTGTTATTCGCAAGAAACAGCAGAACATCCACTTCCGCAGCTGACAGATCATAACGCACCATGACCTTTTTTCGGTACTTGGCGTATTTTCGTTCTACCTCCACTGCAAATTGCCATTGTTCATCAAACATACTTTTTCACCTTCTTTTTTAACTTGATATTCTTATTTGTTCTATTTTGAACTTTTTTGTATAATAGTTCTTTTTTGAACATTTGTCAAGGAGTGCACACGGAAAACGTTCGAACTTATAAATCTAAAGTATTTTTATAAAGTGCAGAAAATTATATTCTTGACTCTATAATCATTGTAGGGTTTACTATAATCGTAACATTCTACAACAGGAGGTTTCCCTATCATGGAACGAAACTTAACAACCGGCAGTATCCGGAAAAATATTTTCTATTTTTCGCTGCCTTATCTCTTATCGTATTTTCTGCAGACGCTCTACGGCATGGCGGATCTTTTCATCATCGGACAGTTTGAAGGCGCGGCCGGTACAACAGCCGTTTCCATCGGCAGTCAGGTTATGCATATGATTACCGTTATCATCGTGGGACTTGCCATGGGAACGACTGTCAGCATCGCGCAGGCCGTCGGCGCAAAAGATAAAAAGCAGGCATCACGCTGCACAGGAAATACCATCACTTTATTTCTCGGTGTTTCCGTCGTGCTGATGGTAATCCTGCTTCTTCTGGTAAAGCCGATCGTACTTGTGATGTCCACACCATCCGAAGCCGTTTCCGGCACCGTCGCTTATCTGACGATCTGTTTCATTGGTATTCCATTCATCACCGCGTATAATATCATCAGTTCCATCTTCCGTGGACTTGGTGATTCGAAAAGCCCGATGTACTTCATCGCAGTCGCATGTGCGGCCAATATCGCACTCGACTATCTCTTTATGGGCGCCCTGCATCTTGGTCCATCCGGTGCCGCGCTTGGAACCACGCTTTCCCAGACACTCAGCGTCATTCTGGTACTGATTGCGATCCGCAAACGTGATACCGGCATCCGTCTTACCCGGTCGGATCTCTCCCCTCAGACAGCTGTGATGGGACAGATTCTTAAAATCGGTGTTCCGATCGCCCTGCAGGATGGTTTTATTCAGATCGCCTTTATCATCATTACCATCATCGCTAACCGGCGCGGTCTGGAAGCAGCGGCTGCAGTCGGTATTGTAGAGAAAATCATCAGCTTCCTGTTCCTGATTCCATCTTCCATGCTTTCCACTGTTTCGGCGCTCGGCGCGCAGAACATCGGTGCTGGAAAGCAGAAGCGTGCCGAACAGACCATGTGGTGTGCTGCACTGATTGCTGTCGTTTTCGGACTGATCGTCGCTATTACGATTCAGTTTATTTCCGTTCCTGTGGTCGGTCTTTTCACAACAGATGCGGAGGTTGCACGCCTCGGCGGTCAGTATATCCGCGGTTATATCTGGGACTGCATTTTTGCTGGAGTCCACTTCACCTTCAGCGGCTATTTCTGTGCCTGCGGACGGTCGGAATTTTCCTTCCTGCACAATATCATTGCCATTCTGCTTGTTAGAATCCCCGGTGTGTATCTGACTTCCATCTGGTTCCCGGACACGCTGTTCCCGATGGGCATTACAACGGCATGTGGATCTCTGACCTCTATTATCATCTGCCTGCTGGTGTTTCGGTACTTAAAGAAGAAACCGATTCGTACTGCTGTATAAATTTTCTTTGGAGATATCTTTATGACAGACGATCGCAGGAAATCACCTTAATTGACAACGGAATGACAAGCGATCCAGAAAAATTTGTAACAGAAATCCGAATCCCGATTCAACCTTCGGATTCTTTTTAAAAACAACAACCGGGAATATCTGATTTTTTGATTTCAGATATCCCCGGTTGTTGTTTTCTTTTGTTTTTTTCGGCCTTTTCTACCACACCGGCTTCTGCAGGCAGAACGGCAGTTCCAGTCCATTTTCCTCGAGAAGTTCCTGGTTCGTCAAAATTTCTTTTGCATCTCCATCGCAGACAATGCACCCGCCGGACATCAGAATCACGCGACTGCACGTTTCCAGAATCATGTCGAGATCGTGCGATGCGATGATTTTCAGATGTTCAAAATCGTTCAGAATGTGGATCAGTGATCTGCGGTTTCTGGGATCGAGTGCAATCGATGGCTCGTCCATCAGGATAATATCCGGTGTCATAGCGAGAATCGTCGCGATCGATGCCATCTTTTTTTCTCCGCCCGACATTTTGTAAATTTGTTTGTCCCGCAGATGCTCGATGTGAATCTGTTTCAGTGCATGGTTTACACGTTTTTCCACCTCTTCCTCCGGCAGCCCGTAATTTCGCGGAGCAAATGCAACATCCTCAAATACCGTCGACATGAAAAGCTGACTGTCGGAATCCTGGAAGACATAGCCGATTTTTTCGCGCACTTTGGGAAGCATCTCTTTTACAACCGGCATTTCCTCCACACGGATGCTGCCTTCGTAGTCCAGATTCAGTCCCACCAGAAGTTTCAGCAGCGTCGATTTTCCAACACCGTTCGCGCCGATCAGTCCGATGCTGTCATTTTCGTGTGCAGTAAACGTGATGTCCTGCAGAATCGGGACTGATTTTTCGTAAGAATAATTAACATGTTCAAAATTGATGTGAATATGGCTCATTTTTGATATCTCCCGACAATTCTTTTCTCTTCCCGCGTGCAGGCAACTGCACCAGGTTGCTTTTCTACTTCTTCCGACTTGTTGCAAATAGATGTCTTCCCACGCAGCGCTTCATCCCGTTACTTTCAGTACGGCAAAAAGTACAAGCCACACACCCATATACAGCCAGTCCTTCGCTTTGCACGGCTCCTTCGCTGTATAGTAAAATTCTCCCTGATAGCCACGCAAAGTCATGCTTTCATACACCTCATTTGCGCGGTCCATGCTGCGCAGAAGCAGCTGGCCGGCCAGTGTTCCCCATACCTTGAAATGAACACCCTTCTGATTCGGCGCGCGCAGACTGTACGCCTGGGTCATGCGGTTTGCCTCCTCGAGAAGCACTGTAACATAGCGGTACGTCAGCAGCACCTGTGTCACCAGAATGGCAGGGATGTGAAGCAGACGCAGTGCATAACAGATTTTTTCGATGGATGTTGTCGCAATCAGAAGATATGCCGCCAGTACGCTGTAAATGCCTTTGATCATCAGCGTCACCATGGAAAGCATCCCTGCTGTCAGCGGAACGGTACCAATATGCCCGATTACCTGACGGTCAAAGATCGGATTGAACAGCCCCACAAAGCAGACGAGCGGCAGGACAATCCGAAGCCGCCGGATACTGTCGCAGAATGAAATTTCGCCGACGATAAAGAGTACAATCGGATAAATTCCCATGCGCAGCAGGCCGGTCAGATCGTATTTTGGAAAGGACATGGTTACGGTCAGAAAAACAATCGTTAAAACAAGTTTAACCAGTGGATGAAGCCTGTTCACCCACTGGTCCTTCGCCGCAAGCATATCCATATGATGGATTTCATATAGTGCATTGCCAAGTTTATTCATTTCTTTCTCCTGTTCCGTGCAGCTTATGACTTTTTCTTTTTAAAGAAACGGAATGCATAGCATGCACCGACACAGACAATAAGAACGACTGCGGATCCCGCAATTCCGGAAAAGCTGGTTCCAAACGTGGAATCGGAATTTTTAAATCCATAGTCCGGCAGAAGTGCCGTTTTTTCCTGAATCTCTTCCGCCGCTGCATGTGCGCCGGTTCCGTCATTTTCCAGTTCCGTCGAACCGGTCAGGCGCTCCATGGACCACTCAAGCCCATCCGGATTGGAGGATGCCGCAAGAGAAACGGCTCCGCCGATCACCAGTGCTGCGATGCCTAAGATCGCAATTGTCTTCTTGAAAGAAAAGCGGCTCTTTGTTCTTTCTTCGCTGCAGGAAAGCATCTCCGGTCGCGCTTCATAAACGAACAGCAGAACGGCCGCTGTAATCAGGCCTTCTACAAGACCAATCGCGAGATGAATCGGCTGCATTGTTGCCACAAATACAGAAAACGGCAGATCCGTTATGCCGGATGCAAGTGTTTCCAGCGCAACGCTGAAAGCACCAAGCTGCAGCGTCACCACGCAGCCAAGGATGGAAGCACCCACGATCTTTCCGCGCGACATTCCTTTTTTCATCATCGGACGCCAGAACAGGAAATAGCCGAGAAAGCACCCATAAAACGCCATATTCCAGATGTTGCACCCAAGCGCCAGAAGACCGCCGTCCGCAAACAGCAGACACTGGATCAGCAGCACACCGATCATTGTTAAAAACGCAGCGTACGGTCCGAGCAGCGCGGTCAGCATCATACCTCCGCAGAGATGACCACTCGAGCCTGTACCCGGAATTGTAAAGTTAATCATCTGCGCCGCAAAGACAAACGCACCCATCACTCCCATCACTGGGATCTTTTTCGGGTCGCTCTCCAGGCGTACTTTTTTTACAGAAAAACCAGCTGCTCCGCCGGAACAGACATACATTGTTGCAGCCACTGCAGGCGCAACCAGCGCATCAGCCATATGCATAATGTTCTCCTCCTTTTCGTTTTCTGTTTTTTTCTTTTTTTACTTTACTACGCTAAAATTCGTCCTGCAAGCCCCCGTGGGGGTTATTTTTTCAGATTTTTCCGCGATCCTTTTTGTTCACTTTTACCGATTTTTTATGAACATTTTGTTTAAATTTAAAGGGTGACTTTTTAACATTTATATGGTATTCTATAGACAACACAGACGGATATCCCGGTGTCGGGAGTCCGTACACACACTATCTCGAGGACAGGATTCCTGTCCGATCCGCGGCCGCCTGCACGTCATCGGGTCGCCGCGGTTTTTTCTATAGAAAAAAGCCCTCCGGGCAGGATCGCACTGCGGAAGCGAGGAATTATGTCGCTTTTTCAACCCGCTGCAGCCAAAGAATCCCATAAAGCAGGATTCTTTCTTAATTATAGTGCCAAAACCGGTTCTTTACGGGTTCTGGCTGTATTTTCGAGTATTGGTGTGAATTTTATCTTGATGAGAAGGAGACTCTCTTATGAGCACAGAGAACTTAGAACACGAAGATCAAAACAGAACACCGGAACCGACCATTGATATCCGGAGCAATGAAGCACCCGCTGATCCGGAACAGGAAATTGTTTCCCAGGGTGTTCACAACTACAGCGCCGCTGAAACGTATGTGCGTCCGACCGATCCGGCCATTCTGCAGCAGCTTGAGTGGTTCCAGGACCAGAAACTGGCACTGATGATGCATTTCGGTCTGTACTGCCAGCCGGGTATGGTTGCTTCCTGGGCATTAAGTGACAAGGATTCTGACTGGTCCCGCCACCAGGTAAACTGGGCAGACGGAGAAACGTTCAAAAAACAGTATTTTAATCTGAACCGTTCGTTCAACCCAGTCCGCTTCCAGCCGGAGGAGTGGGCACAGATGGCAGAGGACTGCGGGTTCCGCTATCTGATTCTGACCACAAAGCATCACGACGGATTCTGCCTCTGGGATACGAAATATACCGATTATAAGACAACCGCAGAGGACTGCCCGTTCCATGAGCACAAAAATGCGGATATCGTGAAATCCATGTTTGATGCATTCCGTGAGAAAGGCATCGGCATCGGCGCTTACTTTTCCAAAGCAGACTGGCACTGCCCGGACTACTGGAATGAGAAGCTTAGAAAAGACGGCATGACATCCCGCGGACCATCCTACGATCCGAAGGAGTACCCGGAAGTGTGGAACCGTTTTAAAGAATATACAAAGAATCAGGTGCTGGAGCTCTGCGAGAATTACGGCAAGCTGGATATTCTCTGGTTCGATGCCGGCTGGGTGTGCGAGCATAACGGACAGGATATTGATCTTGGCGACATCGTTGACGAAGCGCGTAAGATTCAGCCATGGGTTCTCTCCGTTGACCGTACGATCGGCGGCGCTTATGAGAACTACGTTACCCCGGAGCTCTGCATTCCGGAAGAGCCGCTCGGTGTTCCGTGGGAGAGCTGCCTGACACTCGGCGTAGACTTTACGTACGAATACGGCGATCACTACAAATCTCCACGTGAACTTGTCGGCCTGCTTGTCAACATCGTTGCCAAAGGCGGAAACATGGCACTGAACGTCAGCCCGCAGCCAGACGGCCGTATCCCGGTCGACGCCTGGGACAGCCTGAACGGCTTTGGACAGTGGATGAAAACATACGGCGACGCCATCTACGGAACCCGCATCTGCGCACCGTACCAGAGCGGAAACCTTTCGTTCACACAGAAAGGTGACTCCGTGTATGTATTCCGGCTGTATCCGACGGTGCAGGAATCGGTAGAGGCTGAGATTTTCGTGCCGTATACAGAAGAGAAGATTTCGGAGATCTGCATGGTGGAAAATGGGGAAACGGTTGCTTTCAGAGAAGCAGAGGGCGGACTTGTCATCACCGTTCCGGCAGGATACAGAAGAGGCTCGGCACCGATTGCGCTGGTGTTTGAGATGACGAAAGAGAAATAAACTATGAGAAACACCCTCTGCGAGTTTCTCAAGTTATCGCGGCAGTCGCCAAGGTCTCGTGCAAGCACGGACTTTGGCTCATTGCCCGCGTAAATGACAGAAGCCCCAGAGACACTTATTTTTGTGTGCTCTGGGGCTTCTGTCATTACACTCATTATCAACATCACGCATAAAAAATAGTGCCCTCGTCCTGGCAAGATATGCGGCCCTATTTTTTAATACTTACAATTCTACCAGCGGTCAAGTATACGCTGACCAATGGTTCTCTTGTCAGGAAAATTATATGTCATATGAGTGTATTTGTCAAACTCATATTCGTGTCTACGTATACAATTTTGCTCTTTCCAATTTGCTGTTTTATTCTTTTGCCGGAACTTTATCAAGAAAATACCGGAACAATATCATTTCGTTTCGACATTGTTCCGGTATTTTTACATTTCTCTATCCTGTATTCATGCTGCTTGGAATTACCTCATGCTGAACTTCTCAATTTTATCCGCCAGTCGTTTCATTTGTTCTATCGTATCCTCATACTTCACATAATCCGCTGAGAAATAACTTGTAATTGTTTCATAGTCCTCACGATAAAAATCCGCATCGCAAAATTCCCTGATCATCTCTGGCAAATTGACACCCTCGTCTGCTGAAGGACAGATTTTCATTTTGCTCCTGTGCTCCCGTATTTCGCAATACAGCTTCTCAAACTCTGGATCAAATGAAATGCACGGAGTCAGTTTATAAATATCATATAAATGCCGGGAATATCTTTTCGACTTATTCTGCATATAATAATCACACAGTGCAAAAATCTTATCAATATACGTTCTCTCCAGCGCCTGCACCTTCATTTCAAATTCATCGAGATGAAATTCTACTGCTAAATCTTCTCTGTCCCTTTTTCTGAAATAGTCTCCCATATAATTTCCAATTTTGATTTTTTCTGTCGGAAATGCATACGATCCCAACGCAGTTTCCAGTTTTACCGAGGACAGCATTCTGTCATCTTCCAGATTCCATACTGATTCGTAAGCAAAATAATACGCATTGTAATCTCTGTCACTCTGCGTATTCTCCCAGTTGCTGATCGGCATACAAAGCTCTTCACTGATTCCTTTCAGAATCTGATTTTTCAGTTTCTTTCTTCGTGCTTCTCCAATGTGTTCATCAAAAGTGATGTCTATATCCTCCGAAAAGCGATTAATTACATGGTATCCTTTTGACAGCGAAGTTCCGCCTTTAAATACTACATTAGAAAGCTGTTCTGAAAGTAATCGCAGAACCAGCGTCACATAGTAATCTTTTTCAATCACTGCTGCCGCCCGTCCAGTGTCATCCGAGACCAGTTCTATCATTTCCCGAAAGTTTTCTTTATTCTCATGCAGATACATATTTCACCCCTGTTTCGTAAATTGCTTTATAGATTTTTAACGGATAATAAATCAGAAGCGGGTCTACCTGTTCTCTGGTGATGTTGTGTTGTTCTATAAATGCTGTCAGAATGGTTCCGCAGGACTTCATGTCTTCTTCTGCTGATTTATCGAGATCTTTCAGGCAGTCGAGGAGTTGGAGTACATAGGCATTTTCCTCTGTTATTTCTGCCGCCGGACGCCGGATGATGTATGTTCGATCTTTGATTTTGACTTCGCGTACCTGTGCCGGTGCATAGTTGCTTGTGATTTCTTCTTTGAATGGAACCTGTGTTGACAGTCCCAGACGGTTTGCAAGGGTATATCCCGAGTAAAAGCCGACCCGTTTTCCTTTTCTTCGGATATATTTGTGCAGAGCTACCGTCTCCGGCGAGAGGATCTGTTTTTCGCCTAGCAGATTCGTTTTGGGGAAATAATAAATTCCTGGCGCAAAGCGGCAGATTTTTCCCTCGTCTGTCATTCTTTTTAAATGATATCTGAGATTTTCTTCTGTCATTCCTTCCAGGCCAAGATCGGAAAGAAAAATGGGTTCCCCCTTTTCATAATGCTCTGACAGATATTGCTCTATCATCATCTCACCTTCTTTCAAAAAGTAAATAATCATTTTACTTATTGTTAGTATATCTGAAAATGGTTCCCCTGTCAAAAATTTTCATTCCCAAATGCGAAAAAAATTGGAACAATATCCTTCTTTTTGACATTGTTCCAATCTTTTGTTTTTATGATTCCTGCTTATCTTCTTTCTTTTTCCTGTATACCGCCGCGATTCCAATGCCTGATGCGATTACACCGAAGATCCATTTTCCTGGGGAGGTCTGGTCGCCGGTGGATGGGTTGTCTTTTCCGGTCTGGCTGTCTGGGGTTTTTGTCGGGGACAGGGTTGGTGAGACGGATGGGACTTTTGTTGGTGATGGGGTCAGGCTTGGGGTTTTTGTTGGGGTTCTGGTCGGCTCCCTGGTCGGCGTCTGCGTTGGAGTATTGGTTGGTTCCCTGGTCGGCTCTTTGGTTGGGGTCGGCGTTGGGGTATTGGTTGGCTCCTCGGTTGGCGTCGGGGTTGGGGTTGGGGTGTCGGCGGTGTCTTTTTCGGCCAGGATGTAGTACGGGCTGCCGTCGGTTTGGAAGGTGAAGGTTTTTTCTGTGCTTTGCAGCGTCAGTTCTTCTGCCGTTCCGTCGGTGTTCAGTGAGAAGGCGGCTGGGTGGGTGAAGGAATCCGGTAAGGTAATTTCCGGGGTTTCTTCTGTGTCCGGCATGTCGTCCAGGGCAAAGACTGCGATGGTTTCGTATGCCTCCGGCAGAGTGATCTGGACGAGGATTTTGTCTGCGGGGATGCGGGTTCCGGTTCCGTCTTCGAAATAGATCTCAAACGGGAGAAGGCGGGTTCCGCGGCCGCTTAAGCAGGCGGTGAACCATTCCCATGCGTCTTCATCCTGTACGGGGATGAGGTAGACGATGAGGGTCAGATTTTCCTGCGTGACGTCCTGCACTGAGATGCGGATGCCGTTCGGCAGTTCGATTTCGCATGTGCCGTCCTTCTTTACGGGCGCGGAAAAGTAATCGTTTTCACCGGGCTCGTAGATCGCGTAAATGTCGAAGGAAGTTTCTTTATTTTCTTTACTCAGCGTCGCTGTCCCGCCGTAGCAGATCATACAGGAGGAGGCCAGAATCGTACCTGTCAGGATAAATGGAAACAGTTTTTTCATTTATGCCGCCTCCTTTCCGATCTTCGTATTCAAAGTTACCGCTCCGGCGGAGTAATAGGTTTCCGGCTCGTATGCCATGATTTTCAGTTTGATGGAGCTTCCGTCTGAAATATCTTTGTCAATTGAGACGGATTTGACATACTCGCCGGGTTTCACAAGACCGGTCTCCCCAATGATATTACCGTCCTCGTCCAGGACCCGGAGTTTCAGCCAGATTTCCTGTTCGGAGGAATTGGTAAAATACACATCGGCCACGCCGCCGGATGCGATAACGTTTCCGCATATGGAACATTTGAACGCCATGCCGTCCTGATAGATTTCCGTCCACCCAAGCTCCTCCGGGACCACGGGGGTTCCGCTTTCAGCGGAGGAGTCGAAGGGCGGCGGGGTGAAGGAAGATGACTGCGTATGCGTTCTGCCGAAAATCAACGCCAGTACCATACTGACCAGAGCAAGGATACACAGGATGCCTGCCAGGAATAGGGTCTGGGTTTTCTTCATAGAATGCCTCTTAAAATAATTTTTCTTAGAAAATATTACTCAACTGGAGATGCTATGATGGTTCCTGTTTTCGTTTTTAAATTAATTGTTAATGTGTAGCTATACTCTTTATTGTCAGTTCTAGGTCTAAATTTATTATTATAACTATAAATGAGCAAATTTGAAAAACTGCACAAACAAATCTGCTATACACGGACATTAAGAGGATTAAACAATTTATTGTCCGCATAATGCGCACAATAAATTATGAGTTTTGTGCACTTTTCGGTATTTGCTCATTTATAGATTATAATATACATTACTTGCAGACTCTTTAAATGTGAATTCGGTTAACGTATTATCCTGAAGTATTACTACTGAATTGTTAGGATCCAATACGCAATAACTACTTCCATTAATCTTTAAATAAGACAGTGGAACGAAAGATGAAATGTCAAAAGAATCCTTATATGTAACAGTACCTGTAGCTACAAACACACCATCATCTTTTGTTGTGTAAAAAGATAAGTATGGCGAATAAATAACCGAACTGTTGGCTTTATCCCCTTCAAAATCCCCAATCGTAACCGTAACCCTTCCAAGTGTACTGTCCGCATCTTCTGCCATTTTTCCACCTAACGCTAAAGTAGCCGTTCCCGTTGGCGCCTCGTCTACTGCTGTTTCCTCTGCACTCTTCAGGTTAATTTTGCTCTTGTCAAAAGTTCCTGTGACCTCTGCATTTGTCTGTTCATATTCCAATTTTGCTGAAATCGCCGCATTGGAATGATTGGTCACTTTAATTTGATCTGCACCATCTTCGCAAGTCCAGAATGGCGTGTGCTCATATATTACATACTTTAAATCATATGGAGACCAAACTTTCTCCGCATTTGGATGATACGTATATTCCAGATTCCCCCATTCTACATCAACATTGTAAACGGTATCTGTTGTTGTCACACCTTCTTCGTAAGTTGCATAAATCTGTGTAGAATCATTCAAATGCGTAACATCGGTTATAATAGTTGCATGTACTGGTGTACTCATGGCAAGAGCCATTGTAAGTGTAAGCGCCGCTGCTGCTAATTTTTTCATGTTGTTATCCTCCCTTCCCTTTACGGCTGTTCTGTAACTGTGTCTTCAAAAGAAATGGTTACCGTACCAATTATTGCCTTGTTTGCATTCTTATTTGTCAACTCACCTTCCAAAGAAATATCTGTAGATCTTGTCGAAGCTGTTCCTGCCACTTCGGTTGTAGCACCAATAGAAGCATCTTCAAGATCAATCTTAGGATTTTTGACAATTGCAGTGATTCCGTTTTCTGTCATTACTGCATTAATTGTAGCCGTAATTGCTTTATTGGAAGAGTTTGTAATCGTAATCTTATTTGCCCCATCTTCATAGCGCCACTCTCCATTTGGGCCTTTCTCCTCCACGTATTCGTGCGCTTTCGGATCCCATTTTTTTACCGTATCCGGTGCGTGATAGGTAAATGCCATGGATCCCCACTGAAGCTCCACCTTATACGAAGTTTCTGCCTCTGCCATTGGTTCATACTTTCCTGTTACATCCTTGCTCGTGTAAGCTCCATTCGACTCCAGCGTAACTGCTGCCATCGCCGCCGTTCCGCTGCCCAATACAAGTGCTGCTGCCATACATAAACTCAGTACCTTTTTCTTCATCTTCTTTCATCCTTTCTCTTTGTTATTTTTATTTACATTTTCTCTTTCAGAAAAATGTTCACTTTATTCCACAACGGTAATCGCAACTCCCTCAATTGTGCTGTTTAGCACCGATTTTTCTCCGGTGTCCGGGTCGTAGTAGAGGACGTTGAATTTTCCGGTGTAGGTTCCCTCGGATAATGATGCCGCGCCTTCGATCAGACCAAGTGTTTCGACTTTATACCCCGGTGACAGAGTTCCTGACTGGGCGATTACCGTCTCGGTTCCGTCGCTGCCTGTGATCACAAGCTGCAGCACAATGTCATTCACCGATTTCGAAGGATTCTGGAACATCAGCGATGCCGTCTGGCTGGAAAGAGAGATCTGTACCTCCTTCTGATAGACCATGCTGACCGCGCCTCCGCCGCTCGTTGTCTCCATTTTTTCGTTATCCGAATCGCCCGGGATGGGCTCGGCGTGTGTTTCTGTCTCCTGCGGTGCGTAATCCGGTGTCAGAACCGGCGTTGTCTTTCGAAAAAAGAGCGCCCATATCGTGACTGCCACGGCAATCAGGGTAATCAGAAACAATGCGGTAACGATGATCTGCGTCTTTTTGTCCTGTGCTGTCGTTTTTTTCGTTGTTTTTCCCATCTTCCTCACCTCCCTTATGTGCTGTGCTCATTCTTTGATTACAATGGTTATCGTTCCAATGGTTTTATCAAAGCTTTTTGTCGGTTTATCGCTTTCCAGACGAAGCTCTGTTTTTCTCGGCATGTTGTCTGCCGGTACGGACAGGGTATCCAGCGGTTTCTCGTTTTCATCTACGAAACTTCCCTGCAGATGTTCCACCTCGGTCAGATCTTCTGCTGTTGTAAAGCGATATTCTACATCGACCGCGACATTTCCGCTGTTCGTAACGGTGATGGATGCATCGTCTTCCTGTTCTGTCGTCCAGCCGCTTTCTGTATATTTGCATGTCTCCGGATCCCATTTGCCGTCCTGATACTTGAATTCCAGGCTGCCCCATGTGATGTCGACTGAGACGATTTCCGGTTCTGTGATGGTAAAGGTTCCTATCTGCAACTCGCCGCCGTTGTACCGGGTACCGTCGGAGAGGGAGATCCAGACTTCGTATGCTCCGACCTCTGTCGGGGCGGATGCAAGATATGATGTCTCATCACTCTTTTTATAGCGAACGGTGAAGGTTCCCATTCCGGTGATGCCGGAGTTCAGATAAACCGATGCTTCTTTTTTCTCCCCGTTCTGCTCCAGATTTTCCGGAGGAACAAAGGTAAACAGCTCTGCTGTCGGTGTTTCAAAGGTGCCATTTTGATAGGTGCCTGCCTCGTTTGTGTAAACAATTCTGCCGTGGAAGCCCGGGAATGCGTTTGTGGCAAGTGTCTGCCGCCATACAACGGAATCGTCGGATTTCTGATCATTCAAAAGCCAGGTGACTTCACCGGATTTGAACTGCTCCAGCGTTTTTCCTGTGCCCTGCCATTTAACATCTCCTTTTGTTTCAGCGACAAAAAAGCTGGGTGATATGTTTTTACTGCTTCCGTTGCTGCCGATCAGTTTTTCATAAGTGGTGTACAGGTGTGAGCAATCCTGGTCCTTCTTCATTTCAAACAGATAGCCTATGACTCCCCCCGCGTATGTCACATTTTTAAATACAATGGTTCCGCTGCTGTAGCAGTTCTGCATCTTTGCATAAGCAGCAACACCGACGAGCACGCCTCCATATGTGCACAAGTCTGATGTTTTTATTTCTGCATTTTCAATACCAAGATTCTGAAGCACTGCCTCTACACCAAGATAAGCAAAGAAACCTGTCGTCCGATAATTATAAATCCATTCATTGTTTACGCTCTGCGATATGCTCAGGTTCCGGATCACATGGCCATTTCCATCAAAAACTCCCGTATATCCCTCCCCATCCGGGCACATCGGCTCCCATGTAATCCCTGAAAGATCGATATCTGCCATCAGTTTTCCTTTTGCCTCCGGATGATCTGTATTGACATACTTTCCAAACCACACCATCTGCTCCGCCGTCGAAATTTCATAAACTCCATTTACCAGCGGCGGTTCTGCGCTCTCACATCGGAAAGTATAGCTCCGCACGCCGCCGTGTTTTCCATTTACAACATAAGCTGCAGAAATGGTATACGTTTCACCCGGTGTCAGATTTTCCAGTTTTGCAGCTCCGTTTTTCCCGTTCAGGGTGATCTGCGTTCCCCTCTGGATCAGATCTTCCACGCTGGCTTCTTTGTCACTGCAGGTATAGTAAATGGTGCCGCCCTTTTCGATTCCCTGAAATTCTACATCAGCGCTGTCCGTTCCGATCTGTCCGAGTTTCATCTGGAAATTGGATAATACAATCGGATCTTCTTTCGTTCCCTGATACGTGATTCCTGCAAAGGTGCCTGACAGAAGATTTCCTTCTTCGGCAGAAAGATAAATGTGCAGCACTCCCTTGTCATCCGTTTTCATATTCTGGAACTGATAGCCCTGTAATCCTTCGACATCGGTTACTGCTGCATTTTTTCCATAGATCTCCGAAACGTCTGCTCTTGCATAATACACATTCTGTGCATCCGCGCCGGTTCCGTTTTTCGCTGTCGGCCGGATTTCGGCCTCACCGCCATCGCTTCGGTAAATGCTTCCACCGGCAATCACCAGCGTATCTGCATCGATGGCGCCCTGTTTTACAATCACATTTCCGCCGGAAATATTCAGGTTACAGCCGTTCGTACTTGTTTTTCCAAGTGCCGTATTGCCTGTCGTATTTTCAACGGTCACTTCGCCGCCGCTGATTTCCACTGATGCGGAGCCATCTGTTTGAAAATCATCTGAGCACCTCTGCGGTCCGATTGCCGTGCCATCTCCATTTGTTGATGCCAAAATCACGCCGCCGCGGATCTTAATCTCCGCCTCGCCTTCATTTCCAACGCCGATTGCGGCCGGTTTTGTTTTATATGCTGAGCTTGCCTGTACCGTAAGATTGCCGCCATTGATTTCGATGCTTCCGCTGCTGCTGTACGCACCAATGACTGGCGTGCTCTGTCCGCCGCTTGCGAAAAGGGATCCGCTGCTCTCCTCAAAAATCAGATGGCAGTTTCTCAGCAGATCCTGACTTGGATTTCGTATTTTTTCCATCAGGATGACGCCGGTTTTGCATCGAATCGAGTTTTCGCCTTCCAGATAAAGGGCAACGGTTCCTTCTGTTGAAAGGGAAATTGCGCCTTTTAACTGATTGAAGTCATATCCAATATTGGTCCGGTCAATCTGTACATTTTTAAGTTTCAGATTCAGTCGGTAATCTTCCGCAAGATAGATCCGCACCTGATGATCCGTCACGGCGCTGGTCGTAATGGTGTAGGTCAAATCCCATGGCTGGTTTTCGTAATATCTGGCGTTTCCCTCTGCATCCGTCATCGAAATCGTCAGCAGCCCATTGGATACGCCGAAGGTGATGTCTCCTTTTGACAGGTCGATATCGTCCTGCATTACTGCCGTATCTCCGCGGTACGCGATGATCGTTGTTCCATTGCTGTCTGCCTTGACGGTTCCCTGTACGGTGATGACTCCATTTGTTCCCCATTCGGGTTTTCCGGTGTCAATCGTGAAGGTGTACGTTCCTTCCGGGAGCCATGCGCGGAGTGTTCCGGTTTCGGGTTTGCCTGTTTCCGGCTGAATCACGGTGCTGTTTGCCAGCCTGCCGTTTGCTGCTGTATATTCTTCGTTGTTTTCATCGGTTACTTTCAGACTTTTGATTTCGATTTCTCCGGTGATGGAACTGTCCATGAAGCACAGGTTTACGGGATAAAATGGTTTTCCGATGGAGACGGTATGGTCTCCTTCTTCTGTAAACGAAAGGCTGCTTTCCCAGAACAGATTTGTGACCGTATCGATTACTTTGATGGCAGTTCCCTGTTTCAAAAGTCCTTTTGTATCTAACATTCCAAAGATCAGTTTTCCTGTATACGCTTCATTGATCTGGAGTTTACAGGAATATGCCTGCTCTCCAACCTGTACAATTGCGCTGTGCTCTTTCGTTTCTGTTCCAAGCCGCGTATCGTAGATCTGAAATTCTGTTTTATAATATCCATACGTACTTCCGGCTTTTCTCGGCGCGATTTCGCCGCGTGTCAGTTCCAGCTGAACCGGGCCGGTGATGTCGACGCTGCCGCCTTCATTTTCACTGAGATCAAGCTTCGTGCCGTATCCAATGTTTCCTTCTGCGTGAATAGTTCCGTTTGTGATAAGGATTTCACCGCAGGAAAGTTTTTCTCCGCCCTCCGATGCATTCCAGGAATTGTGGCCGGATCCGATGGCTGCGCCGGAATAGCTGTACTGACTTCCACCGATGACTGTGATGGTTCCGCCGCTGATTTCGATTTTTTCTGTCCTTCCATTCGATCCGCCGCCGATGCCTGCCGCGTACATGCCGCCGACTGCGGTGACGGTTCCTCCGGTGATCTGGATTGTACCGCTTTTCGACTCTGTTGTTCCCCCGATTCCGGCGGAAGCTGCGGAAACACTGCCGTAGCTGTAGGAATTGTTTCCGGTGGCTTTTACGGTTCCGCCGCGGATGATGATGGTTCCCACGCTCTGGTTAGATCTGCCGTCTGCACCAATTCCGGCTCCGGCGTTCCAGCCGCCGCCACCAGTTGCTTCGAGGATTCCGGTGCTGTTTCCGGTGATCTCAAGGGTGCATCCTTCCGGAACAGTGATTCCGGCTCCAGCAAATCCGGCTTTTAAAACGTTGGTTCCTTCTAAGGTCAGATGGAGAACGGCTCCCTTTTTTAATACCAGCCCGGATGCGGGGCTGTTGTTGTAGGCGCCTGCATTCTGTACGGTCAGATCCCGGAAGGTCAGGCTGATTTCCACGCCGTCAATCACAAACTGGTTGACACCCTGATTTTCCAGTGTCCCTGTGATGACTTTTCCGTTGAACTGGTCTCTGTTTTCGCTGTTGATGGTAAGTTTTGTATTGTTTAGATCGTGGACTTCACCGGTAAAAGCGACTGGTTGTCCACTTTCTTCGGTCTGTGGGGCAATGTTTTCCACAATTGAATCAGGGTTTTCCGCAGATTGTGTGGATACGGATTCTTCGGATGGAGTTTCGACGGGTGTTTCTCCGGAAACAGTGTTCTCCGGAACTGTCTCAGCAGAGACCTCTTCCGGGTTTTCGTTTTCCGATTTTACTTCTTCCGGTGCCGCATTCTCTGATTCTGTCTCTCCCGGTGCTGGCTCCTCCCGCACGGTTTCCTCTGTCTTTGGTTCTTCCTGCGCTGGTTTCTCTGGCGTCGTTTCTTCCGCTGGTGCTTCTGCCGCAACAGGCTCTTCTGCCTCTTTGTTCTGCAACGCAACAGATTCTGCCTCTTCCGCCGCCATTTCCTGTACAGCAAGTTCCGTCTCAGGGCTTTCCGTGGTTTCCACGTTCTGTTCCACTGCCGCTTCACTCTCGGTATCTTCCGCCCGTGCCGTAACTCCTGTATTTCCCAGTGTCCCAAGTATCATCAGCGCCGCCAGGCCGATTGCTGTTATTTTTTTCTTTCGGTCTTTTCTTCCCATATGCATCCCTCTTTATTTCATTACCGATCATTATTTTTTCTATCTTTTTTTACTATCTGTTACGTTTTCTTCTTGTACACGTACGCTTTTCCTGTTACACTGTTCTCAGATCAAAACGTATTTATTTGTGACAGAAAACTCATTAAATTCAGATGATTATATCGTTCACGCCAATTTTTCTGTTTACACAGTACCATATTCTGTCAGAAAAATCATAACCTCGGCGCGAATGGTCGATCTGTGGCATAAACGGTCGAAAGGAGGTTTTTTCGGTGCATTTTGCGATTGTTGAGGATACCGAATCGGACCGGAAAATATTACATGAACTGATTCTGGAAAACTGTTCCCGCCATGGAGAATCGGCGGATTTTTCTTTTTTCCCGAGCGGCGAAGCTTTTTTAGAAGCGTTCCGGCCGGGGCTGTTCAGTGTTGTTTTTATGGATATTATGCTGGACCGCAATGGAAAAAATGGGATGGAGACGGCGAAAGAACTTCGGAAAACGGCGCTCCGCCTGCCGATCATTTTCACGACGACGGAACCTGAGTTCTCGCTGGAAGGATATGAGGTGCATCCGCTCGATTACCTGTTAAAACCCGTCGACCCCTCCAAGCTGGACTGGTGTCTGCAGGAGCTGCGGGAGTTCTGGGCTGTCCCGCTTTCTTTTGAATTTCCGGAGAGCTCCGGCCAGGGAACGGCTTCTTCCCCGCGGCGTGTGGCGCTCGATGATTTCTGTTATGCGGAAAAATCGGGGCATTTTCTTTTGATTTACACGGTGGGGGACAACGTGTTTCAGACGCGGCTCTCTCTTGCCGAGCTGACTGCCCTTCTGCCGTCGACGAACCGCTTTTTCATTGCCGAGAAGGGGCTGCTTTTGAATTTTTCGCAGGTGAAAAGTATTGGAAAAGATGGCGCGGTGCTGATGAAAGACGGTTCGACGGTCTATTGCAGCCGCCGGAAGACGAAAGAGGTGCTGGAGGCGTATTCCTCGTATCTGTTTGAGGCTATTCGAAAGGAGTTTTAAATCGTATGGCATTATCAACGTATGTTCTTGCATTTTTCTGTGAATCGCTGCACATGGTGCCGTTTCTGATTCTGGCGTTTTTCCCGTTTTATCAGCAGCTCCGCATGCCGGCGTGGGCAGTTGCCCTTTTGTGCGTCGTTTCACAGTTTATGCAGTCGGCATTTTATCTGTATCTGACGTATCATCACCAGTCACTGCGGCCGACGGATTATGTGTTTCCGTTTTTCTGCTTTATCATCTATTTTGGCTGCATCAAGGCGGATTTCTGGAAGCTGCTGTATCTTTATATTTTCGTTTTTGACTATATTATTTTTGTCCGCGGCGTCGCTTTTTTTCTGGAATCCTGCTTTAACCGGGATCCGAACTGGGATTTTTATTCCCTGCACACGATGCTGCTGATTATGACGGTTTTTATTGTATCACTGCCGTTTGCCCTCTGCTTTTTAACGAAAACAAAGGATCGTGTTTTTGAAGTGGACAACCCCGGCTTCTGGAAGAAAATCTGGCTTCTTCCCTTTGCTTCTACGATGCTGATCTGGATTTACACTCCTTCTGTCACCTGGGAACTCGTATTCAGTCTGGACTGGGTCTTATCCCGTCTCTTCCTGCTGCTTTCCATGCTGATTGCCTATTCGGTAACGCTTGATGCGATGGACACGATCCGCCATCAGACTGAGCTTGCCGAACAGACTTCCCGCCAGGAAATGATGCTTGCGATGCAGCAGACACAGTACCAGCAGCTCACCCGTCATATGGAATCGACGCGGGAGGCGCGCCACGATCTGCGTCAGCATCTGAACATCATTGACCAGTATCTGCAGAATGGGGATCAGGAGGCGCTGAAGACTTGCATCAGCCAGTACCGGAAGTATCTTCCGCCGGATACACAGTATACGTACTGTAAGAATTATGCGGTAAATACGATTGTGTGCTATTACGCGGAGGTGGCGCGCAGAGAAGGTATCGCTTTTACGGTGGATCTGCGCATTCCCGAAACCCTCGCCGTTCCCGAGCCGGAGCTCTGCGCTGTGATTGGAAATCTGCTGGAAAATGCGCTCGATGCCTGCCGCGATATGTACGGAAAATCGCCGTTTATCCACATCCGCATGAAGGAGGAAAATAACCAGCTCGTTCTCGCCATCGACAACGCCTGCTCAGCGGCACCTGCTGAAAAAGACGGGCGGTTCCTCTCCACCAAACACGAAGGCTTTGGAACGGGAACTTCATCGGTGCAGAGCACAGCCGAACGATACCACGGAACAGCGCAGTTCCGGTGCGCGAACGGGGTGTTTTATGCTTCGGTATTATTGTATGGAGACGAAAAGAACCCTCAGTAGTTTTTGGCTGCTGAGGGTTCTTCTTATTTTTGATCTTTTTTATAACTCGATTACTTCTGTTCCTTCTATGATTCCATTCTCATTGAATGCATCCACTCTCACATACACCGTTTCGCCTTCTACCAGTGCACCGATGTTCTGCTCTGCCGTAAAGGTCATGCAGCTGTGATACAGTTTATCCGGCGCAAATCCCCAGAGGACGTTGTATCCGACGGCATCTGCCTGCGGCTCGATGGTGATGCGCATATCCATTGTTCCAACGCGCTCTGCCTGGTACTGCGGCTCGGTTGGTTTTTCGCCGTTTCCAAGGCCGAAGACGCGGAGACCGGAAACGCATGGATTCTGGCTGTACGGTACTTCAAAGACAGTGAGTTTCAGATAGCGGATCTGTACGCCTTCTTCTTTTACAACGAAATCATGCGGCAGGTTTGTCTCTGCGTTGGATTTGTCTTCTAATACAAAATAATTCGTGCCATCGGCGGATGCCTCAAGGAGCCATCTGGTCTTATGCTGGCTCGGGTCGATATATCGTTCCCCCTGACGCTCGCCCGGCAGAGGTGCATCGATTTTGTCATCTGCAAAATTGATCTGTACGGCGCGGACATCTTTTACCTCACCAAGATCCATCGAAATCCACTCACCCGGCTGATTTCCGGCTGCGCGCCACCAGGTCTGGATATTTTCATCTGTCGCAAACGACGGTTCTCTGCCTTCTTCCGAGGACGATGCCGTCATTGCTTTCTGATAGCTTAAGAGATACCACTCCGGTTTTGCCCATGGGTCTTCTTTTGCCTGCTCCACTGCCATCGGCCAGTCGCCGAACTGCTGATTGCAGAACAGAACACCATCTTTGTCGAAGCCTGCCCGCCAGATGCCGACGCGACGCTCCATATCGTGGTTTTTGCTAATCTGCATTGTCGCGGTATGCCACCAGTTTCCATAGCGGTCTTCCATCGTCGAACCGTGGCCTGCACCGCGCAGGAATCCGCCCGGTTTATAGGAATATGGATTGTTCTTTGCCAGACGGAACGGGCCAAGCGGGGAATCACTCTCGTAAACACCGTCACCGTAAACGTTGTATTCCGTTCCCGGGCCGGCATACTGGAGGTAATAGGTTCCGTCATGCTTCGTCATCCATGCGCCCTCGATGAACGGTCTCTGACTGAACATAATTTTGGCAAACCCGATCTGCTCCTCCGTCAGATGATCCGCATCTTTTCCCTGTGCTTTCAGAAATTCTTTGAATTTTTCAACAGCTTCTTCTTCACTCAGTGGCATTTTGGAATGATTTTCTCCGACGCGCTCGTATCCGATTTTTTCCGGCTGACCGTAGATCAGTTCTTTTCTCTCTGTCTTTGGAATCATTGTCTCCGGGTCAAGCTCCACACCCCAGATCGGAGTCACGTTATTGCATCCCCAGTAAAAATAGAGCTTTCCGTCATCATCAAGAAACAGGTTCGGATCCCAGAAATCGAAGGTTCCCGGAATACGCTCAAACGGACCGTTTAAGATATCTTTCGTACGGTAAAAATCGCAGATCGTGCCACGACGGGATGCGCTGAAGTACACGTAATCGCCGATCACACGCACATCCGGCGCATAGTCATACAGCGGCAGGCTGTCCGGCAGACGGTGGCTCTCCCAGTGAACCATATCCTCCGAAACCCAGACGCTCAACGTCATGGATGCAAAAATATAATATTTTCCCTGAAATAAAATCATCGACGGATCGGCGGCCTCGCGGGAAATCTTGTCCTCGCCGCTTCTCATATCCTCGATAAACTGGTAACGGTAATCCATATTTAACGGATTGCAGAAATACTGTTTTTTCATCAAAATTCCTCTTTCCGGACGGTACGTAAAAACCCCTGTTCGTACATCCTTTTTTCTTATGATAGAAAAAGTTTAGCATATCCCGCAAAGAAAGGAAATGTTCTGATTTGACTTTTTTGTTGCACTTTTTGGACTGTTTTTTGTCTCAGGTATTGGACAAATTCCTGTGTTGGATTTATAATTCGTGTAATTTCAAATTGCAGAAAACAAGATCTGCAAGCCGAGTTTTCAGCATGGATCGAGGTTGAAATGGAATGCGGCGATTTTACCCTGATACTGCAATCAGGAGAGAAACGTGCAAAGATAGATTTGAGTCAATTCACAGAAGAAAAACCGGAACCTTTCCCGATAAACACCGTTTTCGTACCGAAACAGCTTCTCGCAAATGTACTTCAGGCCGGAAAAGAGTTTTGCCTGGGTGCAAAAAATCTGAACCCCACAACGAAGGATTCTGCAATTGGAAAGGGAATCCAGATGATCGCCAGACAGACACAAGAAGTATTTGCAGACTGTCATGACGGAGATACAAACATCCGGGTCAGCACATGGATTGAAAAGCTGCTGGCTGTAAAAGACAATCTTGAATATGGAATTGTCAGTTCGGAAAGAACGACAAATCGCTGGGCCTATATGGATGAAAAACTTCTTATGATGGATTTCCGTACAGCTTTGGCGCAGAATTTATACCAGCTGAATGTCTTACCGATTGAAGCAAATGGTGCAATATTTGATCCTCATATCCATGATGCAGTACACATCGAAGAGACAGACCGGGTGGAAGAAGACAGAGTTGTCGAGGAAATACAGAAAGGCTACTTCTTCGGTGAAAAACTGTATCGACCGACAAAAGTTATTGTTTCTAAAAATCCCTGTCAAAAGTAATGCTCTGAATGCACTTCAAAAGCACCGGCCAAATGGTCGGTGCTTAAATAATGGTTTCATCATCCTGTCAAAAATAATACTCTGCCATGTGTGTCTTGATATATACGAATCAATTTCTCAAACGCACAGATCATTAACCGATATATAAATTAAGGGTGAAGAGGAGCCTGTTTTTAAAGCTCCTCATTACCCTTGACAAACCCTAAAAGAATTTAACCGAATCAACCAAGTCCTGATAAGCTGCGAAGCAGCTATTCAGTTATGAGCAAGTAGCGAAGCGGATTGCGAATATCCGCTTTGGCTTTACAGACTGTTCCACAGTACTCCGGAAAATCTGTTTCTTGCAACTCTCACTCCACAGGACTGATTTTTTATGTCATTTCTGTATTTTTTCCTTCCATTTCTGTATTGTTTTTATGAAGACATGCTCTTTTTGCTTTTCATCTTCCTGTGCCTCATACTTAGATAATAAGGAATTAAGTTCCCTGTCCCATACCGAATAAAATCGAACAGTTTTTACTTCTTCCTGTATCGTTTTGATTTGTTTTTGATCTTGTCTCGAAAGACTCCGCATTCGTTTTTCCAGTTCCTTTTTGTAAATAGAAACCCCTTGCGGAAATCTTATATTGCTTGCCTCTCTTCTATCTTCTAACTCTATTCCTTTTCCTGATAAAACTTCTTCACTGTATAGCATTTGTAAAAAGGAGACTGCTTTTAAAGGTTGCTTTGTGTTCTTATTAATTCCTGCATAAAGTGTAACATTTGCAGTGAATCCGCCTTCCTGATTCGGCATTGCAAATACCGTATGAACTGTTTTTTCACCTCCAAGTTCTTCCAAATCATTTAGACTTACTACTCCTGTATCTTTTATTTTCCAGTTTAAAGCTAATGATCTTGTTTTTAATGCTGCTGTTTCATCCAAAACTTTTTTTATTTGCTCTTCCGAATATAGAAGTGTTTTTTTCTTATAATCAACTACCTCACTAAATGTATCAAAAAATTGAACCCCACTTCTTTGCCCTACAATCTGTTGAATTGCTTTTTCTTTTTGTCTGGCTAATTCCAGCCAATTTCTTGATATTTCTGTATTTTCCGGTAAATCCTGTGTTGTAAATGCATATAGAAAATAATCGTATGTCATAGGAAGCAGTATTTGTTCCTCATTAGCCATACCTGCAGACAAAATCCTCTCTTCTAAAATATCTATATCAAAATATTTCATGTATGGTTTCAACGAAAGAAAGGTTCCCTGATACATTTCTTTTTGGGGATCCTCAAAAACAACTGCTCTTTGCTCACTCCAGGTCGGATTCGGCCCCTCTGCCAAAAATACATCCGGTCCTTCTCCCATCGTAATTTCATTCTGGATCTCCTGTACTTTTTCTTCCGAAGCCTTTTGCCCTGATGGGATTACCATTAATTCCACTCCATTATTTTTATATATTTTCTTCCAGGCTGCCACTATTTGAAGTACCGTTTTTTTATTTTCTTCATCAACACAAATTTTTAATGGCATTTCCGTTTTCTCAATTTCAATCTTGGCTTGCGTATCTGCATATACCGTTTCTGCATTTAAGCTCCCACTGACTAATGTGATGTTAATCAGAATCAAACCAAAAATTTCTTTCAACCTTTTTCCCATCATTATGCTACCCCCTATGTTTCTATATAGCACAAGGCTATTGCATGACTTCTGTTTTTTTACATATCATACAACAGCCTTGTGTTTTAACCATTAATTATCATATCCGTGACAAATTGTTCTTGTTTCTTTCACATTAGCAGTATTTCCTGCGTTACAATTTAAACATTTTGTAGTTTTTATTCCTGTTCTATACTGCTTCAAATCAGTTCCCCATGCGTGACCATGAGTACATGTAACTGTACCACTGCTTATCCAGCTTCCCCATACGGTTGACGATGTTATTCTTCCTCCACATCTCGGGCAAACTGCAGCATACGGCATAATTTCTTCATACGCAAAAGTATTCTTACTTTCGATAACATCCGCTTTTGTTACATTGGCAGAAAATGTACTGGCCAACATTAAGGTCATTAGAAAAATGGAAATTTTTTTCTTTACCGCTTTCATACTTTTTTCCTTAAAAATTTATTATACCTGTCAACGTACGTTCTACATTTGTATAACAAAAAAATACCATACTTCCTACTTTTTGTCAATCTTTTTCTACATTTGTCTAATTAATCATTATACCCATGGCAGACTATTTTTTCTTGCCTGATCTTTATCTCAAAAAAATTTCCACATTCATTACACCTGATTTTTTCTACTCCATATCTGGCTTTCTGTAAGTCATCTCCCCATGCATATTGATGTGTACATACTACATTTTTTTCATTTTCCCATCCATCCCAAACCACTTCTCCTTGTACCGCAGCTTTGCATTTGGGACAATTTTCTATACACGATGATGACCATATTTGCCGCGCTATTTGCATTTCCGAAAAGCTCAAGATAATTATTCCAAAAAGAAAAACAGTGATATATATTCGAAGTTTTTTTCTTGCTAAAAACACATTGTAAAATCGTTCTTTCAGTATCTTTGTTTCTGATACCATCGAAACAACTCCAGACAATTCTTTTCTCGTTTGTTTTGAAGCCACTTTCAAAATAACATTGCAATAATCTTTCCGTTGTGTCAGATTCATATATTTTGTAACAGTTGCATCACAGACACATTCCATGTCTATATTTGCCATTTTTTGCACCCACAGCATTGGGATACAAAACCAATAAACATCCCTTATAATTTGAAGAAACATTTTATACCATAAATCGTGTTTTTTCTGATGTGTCAATTCATGTAAAAAAATCAAATACCATTCTTCATAGGAGTAATTTTCCGTTTCCAGCATTCCTTGTGGAATCAATATCTTTGTATTTCGTACACCAAACAACATAGGAGAATAAAAATCTTGATTTTCACAGACCCAGATTTCTGTTTTTTTTATTTTACAAACTTCGCTTGCTTTTTTTAGAGCTTCTAATACGGAATTTTTTTGCATCTTTTTACATTCTGCAAATATTCTTTTTTTCCATATTCTATATTGTATTGCGTGAAACAAAAGACATAAAATCATCCCTGCAATCCATATATACAGCAAAAATTTTTCGCCTGACATCCACCCTCGAATTGAAACGTTTCCCATTTTCGTCATGATCGCGGTCTTTTGATTTTGTTCCCCGATATAATATGCCGGCATAGAAATCATAAAAGGATGTTGCCGAAATTTCTCTGTCACACTCCAAAACGGAAAGCACATTTTAAGTGTCAGAAGTATCCAGACTATCTTTCTCCAGTAATGACCGAGCCTTTTCCCCATTATTTTTTGTACAACATATGCCATAAATGCGACTATGCCTATTGAAAGATTCCACTTTATGATAAATGCCATCTGTAACTATATCCTCTACACCACTTTTTCTATTTTTGTCTGTCAATAAATTCCTGCAATTGCTTAACCTCTTTTGAGCTAAGTTTTTCTCCATCATACAGTGCCGATGCGAATTTTGCTAATGACCCTTGAAACATTTTATCTAACATGTTTTTTCCAACCGTGCCTATATAATTTTCTTTTTCTACTAATGGTACATAAAGATTTGATTTCCCGTTCCTCACTTTTTGAATAAATCCTTTTTTTTCCAAACGAGTAAGCAATGTTAAAATGGTACTCGGTGCAACATTTTTCTCTACATTCAATTTTTCTTCAACTTGAAATCGACTGACAGGTTCCTCATATTCCCATATAATCATCATAATTTCCTGTTCTGATTCTGGTAATTTTTTCATTTCTACTCTCCGCTTTTCTCTACTTTGATCAGATTATAGCATATGTTCCAGAAGAATGCACTTCAAAAGCACCGGCCAAATGGTCGGTGCTTAAATAATGGTTTCATCAAAAATGGTTCATCTTATACCACACATAAATATGCAAAATATCCTGCATAGCATAAAAGCATAACGACACCACACGTTTTCCGTAATTCCCTGTTCTTGTACGTCCCAATCCATAAAACCAGACCTGCCAGAATTGCGATTCCTGTGTCTACAATAAATTTAGTTTCAAATGGCACAGGACAGATCAGTGCGGCTGTTCCAATTACAAATAAAATGTTAAAAATATTGCTTCCGACAATATTTCCGATTGCAATCCCTGCATTCCCTCTTTTTGCTGCTGTCACAGATGTTACCAGCTCCGGAAGGGATGTTCCGAGAGCAACAATCGTCAATCCGATAAAACGCTCACTCATTCCAAAGTATCGTGCAATCTCGGTTGCCCCGCTGACGGCAAAATCACTTCCTTTTACAACCAGGACGCCGCCTGCCACCATCAAAAGAAGACATTTCCAGACAGGATAATTTTTCGCTTCCTCCTCTTCCGGATTTTCCCCTTTTTTTGACATTACAAACAAATATCCAAGATATACAAGAAACAGTACCCATAAGACTATGCCCTCGGCAAACGTTACTTTTCCTCCTGTCATTCCGCATATCATTAAAACTACCGTAACAAACATCATAAACGGTATTTCATAAAACAAGGTAGACCTTTGTATTGCCACATTTGTTATTAATGCCGTAAGTCCGAGAATAATAAAAATATTCAAAATATTGCTTCCAACCACATTTCCTATCGTAATTCCTGCGTTCTGCTGCATCGCTGCGGTAATACTTACAGCAGCCTCCGGCATACTCGTTCCCATTGCAACAATGGTAAGTCCGATAATCAGCTGGGGAATTCCAAACTTTCTTGCTATGCTTGCAGACCCTTCCACAAACCAGTCTGCTCCTTTTACCAGAAAAAGGAAACCCACTATCAAAATCCCTGCCTGTAACATCATACGTATCTTCCTCTCTTTCTTTTGCATTCTTTGCAGCAGGTGTTATAGGCATAAAAAAGAGACTCCTACTGCATCTACAGTAAAAGTCTCGCTATTTAATCACTTTCCGAGTTATTGAATATCAATAGCTGTACTGACGAAGAAGTGAACACGGTTGGCTAGCTACTCCCTTTTATTTTTCCAGTTTATCAAATTTCTTTTTTTTCGTCAACGTTTTTGTTTCTCCTAGTTCCTTATTTCCAGATATTCTTATCTTCATTACACTTCTTTAGTATATCCAACTCCTCCTGATCATACGGAGTAAAATCTGCATGATACAAATTATGCATCCATTCTGTATTAATCAGCGGACGATTAAACTGTTTCAAAAACTTTACCATTCTTCGTGCATGCGTATAATCACCATAAAAATGAAATGTAATAATGTCCGAGAGTTCTATGTTTTCCCGATCCACCTCACCATGAAAACATGGGTTGTTTAGCCATTCATAATAGTTTCCCTTTACCCGTTTTTTCTTTGATCCCGCTTTTTAAACTCCATGTAAAATTTATTTGCTGCTTTGATCATACTATATCTACATGCTCTTTTCTATATCTCTTTTTCCATTACCGTTCACTCCTCTTAATCTGACAATAACCCTCACAATCCTCTTTTCCAGTTTTGTTTTACAAAAGAACGGTTCCATACGCCTGCATCATTTTTCCGTTTTACTTTATTTTTTCTTTCTTGCCGATAGTATTTTTTCTCAATTTTTGCTATACTGAAAATGTATGCGTATCAAACTCCGGCATTGCTCTTTCAAGCTGCCGACACATACATAAAATTCATAAAAGGGGGTATCTTTTTCATGGATACGTATGTCATTTTAAAAGACCTGGCAATCATTATCGTATTCGCAAAATTGTTTGGTATTCTTGCCAGAAAATGCAAGGCTCCGCAGGTTGTGGGCGAACTGATTGCCGGTATTGTCCTTGGACCCAGTGTGCTGGGACTTGTTCAGCAGTCTGACTTTCTCGCACAGATGGCGGAGATCGGTGTCATTTTGCTGATGTTCTCCGCAGGTCTTGGCACCAGCCTGAAGGATCTGCTCCGCACCGGAGTGAAATCCCTGCTGATCGCCTGTGCCGGTGTTTTTGTTCCTCTCGTTCTTGGAGCCATCTTATACATGAGCTTTTATGGCTTCTCTGCTGTCGGAACGGAAGAATTTTACCACGCTGTTTTTATCGGTGTTATTCTGACTGCAACATCGGTCAGCATCACCGTACAGGCCTTGAAAGAACTCGGCAAGCTGAAAACAGAGGTTGGAACAACCATCTTAAATGCGGCCATCATCGACGATGTCATTGGTATCATTGTGCTGACTGTTGTCATCGGTTTTAAAGATCCGACATCCAATCCGCTGAAAGTAGCAGCCTCCACCATTCTGTTTTTTGCCCTTGCGATTGTGCTCGGTTTTCTCTGCTTTAAGCTGTTCAACCGCATGAACTCCGTATTTCCGCACACCCGCCGTCTCCCGATTCTGGGTCTTGCGCTCTGCTTCGGACTGTCCTACATTTCCGAAAAATATTTCGGCATCGCCGATATTACCGGTGCATACGTTGCGGGCGTTATCCTGTGTTCCCTCGATTCTTCCGATTACATCGAAGAAAAAATGGATATCAGCTCCTATATGATTTTCGGACCGATTTTCTTTGCAAGTATCGGACTCAAAACAACGCTCAGCGGCATGAACGAGAAATTCGTACTCTTTGCCATCTGTTTCGTCATCGTCGGCCTTGCCGCAAAAATTATCGGCTGTGGCCTGATGTCAAAGGGATGCGGCTTTACCTGGGGCGACAGCCTGAAAATCGGTGTCGGTATGATGACCCGTGGTGAAGTCTGTCTGATCGTTGCGCAAAAGGGTCTGAATGCAGGCTTTTTATCCGGCGATTTCTTCAGTGCCGTGATTCTGCTGATTCTCTTCTCGAGTATTGCAACACCGATTATGCTGAAAATCTTATACGAGAAAATGCCGACGGCAAAAGATTCTGCAAAGGCATCCTGACTTTCCTTTTACCAAAACAGGGCGCTGTGCCATTTCCTGCACAGCGCCCTGTTTTTTTCATATCAACCGGTAAGTTCTGATTTTTTCTACCACAGAATCTTCTCTGCCTCAGCTCCATCCGCAAACGGTCCCGGCATTGCTGCCACGCCGCGGTGCTCGCCAAGATAGTCCTGATCGAAGATAATCGTGCTTCCGTCCGGATCTTCGAATCTCTGCTCCGGCTCGAAGGCGTATCCTAAAATATCACTGTTGATAATTCCCGTCCGGAAATCCTTCAGGAACTCATACACGTTCGTCTTGATGGAATAGTGGCCGTCTTTTTCCACAAGTTCCACCTTAACCTGGTTCTCGTTATCCACAAGATTCTCTTTTTCATTCACACACGCCTTTGCTCCGTTAAAGTAAGCGTTTCCGTTTACCCAAACCGGCAGATGGCACTTGTTGTGATACGGCTCCAGCTTGCTCATGTCGGCCGGTTTGTCCAGCTCAAAGTGGCTGATCCACTCGTCATAGGTCGGATACTCGTCGAACACATGCGTTCCGACCTCCTGGTTATCCTCCATCTTGAAGCCCATGTCCTCAACCGTTTCTGTTTCCTCAACCTGGTAATTCTGGATAAAGATGTTGTTGTAGAACCGGTCATCGCCATGCAGGAATGTCATGAATCCGGCAACCTCGGTACGGTGACGGATGTGATACGGCGTGTAACGGTCTCCTGTTCCGCCGCCAACTGCAGTTAATGAGCCAAGCATCAGATTGTGTACGCAGGCAATACCATCGGTCGCCATACGAACGCTGACCGGTGAGAGCATAATGTTGTTATCGATCAGTGTCGGACCATGGCCAACCTCGATGAAAATATCCTGACTCATCATTGCGCCCTCTGCCTTTGGTGTTCCCTCCGGCGGGCAGTTGTCGTGCAGCAGGTTCTGGGTCAGGCGTGTTCCCTGTGCCTCCCAGTCGCACCAGATGCCCATCGTACAATGATGAATGTGATTTCTTCTCATCACAACATCGATCGCTGCATGCATCTTGATACCGGAAATCTCGGCTCCGCCAAGCTGCTGCATATTGTTGATGTTGTGAATGTGGTTGTCCTCAATGATACTGAACACACCGCCCATCCGTCCGACAATACCGGTCTGCTCACAGTGATGGATGTGGCAGCGGCGGATGATATGGCTTCCGATGTTCTCCTTCGTCCAGCCGTGATACTGGCCGCGGCACACAGCATCACGCTCCATCTGGGTCGGGCTTTTTACGTGTTTTCTGGTAAAGTAATGGTCGTTCTCCGGATCGTAATATTTTCCGAGCGAAATACCGCAGCACTTGCTGTTGCTGACCTCACAGTCCTCAATAATCCATCCCTTCGACCAGTGCGGACCGATCATACCGTCCTGATAAGCAGCCGGCGGCGCCCATGTCGTTGCTGCCTTGCTGACATCAAATCCACTGAACGTAATGTAATTTACGCCTGTTTTCGACGGCATAAAGCAGTTCCGGCGCACGTTGATTTCTACTTTTTCCTCCGTCGGGTTTTTACCCTGGAAGTTTGCGTAGATGACCGTCTGATTTTTCTCTTTGTCCTGCTCGGTATACCATTTGTAAACCGACCACTCCGGCTCCCAGGACGGCGCATAAACCTCGCCCTTGATACACTCCTCGAGCGTCTCTGCCTCGTATAACTGGCGGTCATTCAGATAAACCGCGCCGGTATGGCGTACCACCGGTGCAAAATACCAGTCACCGCCGACCATTGTCGTGTATGGGTTATAATTGCCAAAAACTCCGTTGTCTACACGGCATACCCACACATTATCTTTGTAATGCTCCCAGTCATTCATCGTTTCCGCACCGGTGATCTTTGCGCCGAGCGGCTTCTCACTCTTATAGACGATTCTTGCATCCTCGGTTCCGCCGTTGACCGGATCAACATATTCATGGTAAATACCAGGTGCAACCAGAACTTCATCTCCTGCCTTTGCAATTTTTGCCGCATCGTTGATGAACTTGAACGGCATCTCTTTTGTTCCGTTTCCATTCTTCGGAGCGGAATTATTGACATAGTAAATCATTTTTCTATACTCCTTTTTGTTATAGTAAAACCCGAAAACACTGCAAAAAAGGCTGTGACGCAATCATTCACTCTCTGCGGCGCTGAATTTTTTACGCTATTTTTTTGCGGGTCTATAGAACTTCTTTATGATAATGCTTCTTCCGCAGCCTCTTTTGATGCAAACGGGCCCGGCAGCGGATGAATGCCCTGACGGTTTCCGAAGTAGTCATATCGGAACACGATCGGCGTTCCATCCGGATTCTCATATTTCTGTTCCGGCTCAAATGCCATGCCAAGCGTCTCCGTTGAGATCACTGCACAGGCATTCTGCGGCAGATAATCGTAAACATTGGTCTCCAGTTTCCATTTTCCGTTCTCTTCTTTTACACCGATGGTGATTTCATGCTCGGTATCCACTACAGCGTCCTGTTCCTGCTCTGCCGGCTTCGCCCCATTGAAGTAAACGTTGCCGCCAAGCCATACCGGCAGCTTCTCGTAATACAGATCCGGTGACTTTCCGGAACCCATTCCGCAGTAGCCCTCAAATCTTGCCACGTACTCCTCCAGCGTCGGATATCCGCTGTACGGCACGGTTCCTGCTGTCAGATTTCCGTCATCCCATTCATTATCCCCAGTCAGTTTACGGATTTCTTCCATTCCCGCACGAACCGGCTTCTGGATGAAGATATTATTGTAGAACCGGCAGTCACCGTGAAGAACCGTCATAAATCCGTTGATCTCCGTGCGATGCGGCACATGGTACGGTGTGTAGCGCGGCGACGGCAGCTTTTCGGAGCCATTGTTGACACCGCGGCCGACAGCAGTAAACGATCCCGCGATCAGGTTATGTACTACCGCAACACCCTGTGTTGCCAGCTTCATCGCGCGGTCCGAAAGCAGTACGTTATTGTCCACCAGTGTCGGTCCGTGGGAAATTTCAATAAAGATATCCTCGCCGATGCCGTCCATACCTTCTGGATTTGCATTTTCCTCGTTCGGCAGCGTATTGTCATGGAACAGGTTCTGCGTAACACGTGTGCCCTGTGCCTGCCAGTCGAGCCAGAGGCCTCTCGTACAGTGATGGAAATGGTTTCTTCGAATGATCACATCGATCGCCGCATGCATCTTGATGCCGCCGATCTCCGCACCCGCAAGGTTCTGTTTATTATTGATATGGTGAATGTGGTTATCCTCAATAATCGAGAACACACCGCCTAAATGGCCTACAATACCCGTCTGTCCACAGTCGTGGATGTTGCACCGGCGGATGATGTGGCTTCCGATGTTTTCCTTTGTCCATCCCTCCCGCTGCGCCTGACAGATACAGTCACGCTCCGTCTGTGTGCCATCTTTGAACTTCCATTTGAGCCATTTATTGTCATTGTTCGGCTGTCTGTATTTTCCAAGGGAAATGCCCGAGCACTTCGAATCTGAAATCTCACAATCCTCGATGATCCATCCCTTTGACCAGTGCGGGCCGACCATTCCTTCCTGATATGCCGTCGGCGGAGCCCACTGGGTTGCCGCCTGTTTTACAACAAAGCCGGACAGCGTGATATAACCAATGCCCTCCTTCGATGGATAAAAGCAATTCTCACGTACATTGATTTCTACGGTTTCTTCGTTCGGATTTTTTCCCTGAAAATTCACATAGAAAACGGTCTCATTTTTTTCTTCGTCCTGCTCCACATACCAGGTGTAAGCCGTGAATGCCTGATCCCAGGATTTTTTATAGATCTCCGGCTTTTTCACCTTGTCCAGGCTCGTCACCTCATACATGGATTTTCCATTCAGATACACTTCTCCGGTGTGTGCCGTGTAGGATGCGATAAACCAGTCACCGCTGACCAGTGTCGTATATGGATTGTAATCCCCAAACAATCCGTTCGAAACGCGCGCTGTCCACACATCACCTTCCAAATGCTCCCAGTTATCCACAATTTCCGCACCGGTAATCACAGCTTTTCCCGGTTCCACAGAACGGTACACAATTCTTGCATCCTCACATCCCGCATTCGCCGGATCTACATATTCCCGGTATACGCCAGGCGCTACAAGCACCTCGTCGCCGGGCCTTGCAATTTTTGCCGCCTCGGAAATCGTCTGAAATGGATATTCCTTCTGCCCATTTCCGCTTCGCACAGCATTTCCATCTACATAAATCTGCATTTTTCGCTTACCTCCCACTTCTTCACTTTTCATAAACTTTTATTATATTTTTGTGAATTTTCGCCAAAACCACATCACTCTTTTTCCGATTTCTGCCGTTCTTCACAATTTTCATATCTTAACCATAATACAGATCCTCGTAAAACACTACTTATATATTGCCGATCATTGCCCAGATGTTTCGATTTTTTCTATATTTTTTCTCTCTTCTGTTGTATAATACCGTTTATCAGATACGGAGGATTCTTTTGCCATGAAAAACGATTCGACTTCTTTTTTCGAAAACAATCATTTTGCTAACAGCTATGTTTACGATATCTCTATTTCGCATGTCCCCGCCTATTTCGGTCTGCACTGGCATCACTATATTGAAATTGTGCTTGCACAGGATGACGGCATTATCTATGAAGTAAACGGAGAAGCCTTTCCACTGAAGCCCGGTGATCTTCTCTTTATCTGGCCCGGCGAGCTGCACGCTGTTTCCACAACCAACAGAGAACATCGCCTGATCATGCTTCAGCTCGATGCAGATTTTCTGGAAAAACGCGTGGATTTCCAGTCTGTTGCTTATCTTTTTTATCAGATTCGTCTTCTGAATCAGAACAACTTCCCGGAAATCGAAAAGCTCCGCGGATTTCTGACAGAACTGCGCAGGCTCTCCCTCTCCGGTATCAGTTTTTCCGAGCTGCGCGGATGCGTTCTGCTGTATCAGTTTTTTATTCTGCTCGGCGAAAATCTCTCCGTGCCGACCGAAACTGCCACACCGCAAAAAACAGGCCATTCCGCACAGGTACACCGCCAGATGATTGCTGCATGTACCTGGATCTCGAGTCACTGCACCGAACCGGTTTCCCTGGAAGAAGCATCAAAGGTCGCCGGATTCTCCCGCTGCCATTTTTCCAAGCTGTTCCGCGCATACACCGGTCTCTCCTTCACGGATTTTGTCACCAGGGAACGGCTCCATATCGCCGAAAACCTGTTAAAAAAACCGGATCTCACGATCACCGAAGTGTCGCTCGAATCCGGTTTTAACAGTATTTCTACGTTTAACAGAGTCTTTTTGAAATCAAAAAATGTAAGCCCTACCGACTTCCGTCAGATGTACCTGCAATCCTATCAGAAATAGGCTATGAATTCGGCATGGCCTCTGGTCTTTCGCAGGTGGATGGAACCTTCTCAAATGCACCCGTTTCCGCACTCTTCATAATCTGATCGATCGTATCGAGTACGTGATATGCCATTTTGGCACTCGCACGGTTTGGTCTGCCCTCGGCAATTGCTTCTGCCATCTCAGACGGGCCAAGACCACGGCTGTTTTCGCTGTAATCAAAGCCATAATGTAAAACTTCCGGAACAGTCTGCTGTGTCCAGTCTTTTACACCCGGAATATAGACAACATCGCCGCCGAAATTGTTCGGATCAACAAGCTTTAAGATACCTTTTTTACCGTAAATGGTGAATACCGCCTGATCATTGATGACGCTGTCACCATTGACGCAGAATGTACCGGTCACACCGTTTTTCATTTCCAGAATGGTAAAGACCTGACTTTCGTTTGTATAGTCAAATTCCTGTCCGTATTCCGGGCTGCCCGGAATGATGTTCACACGCTTCGCCGCAAGGTTTCGCACGGACGATACAACGCGATCCACCGGACCAAAAAGACTCACAATTGCCGTCAGATAATAAACACCGAAATCGTAGCAGATACCGCCGCCCGGCATCCGCAGAAAACGGAAGATGCTCGCCAGCAAATCAAGATCGCGGTTTGCGCATGCTTCGAAAGATGTCACCTCGCCGATCAGCCCGTCGTCGATCGCTTTTCTTGCGGTCTGCAGTGCCGATCCAAGGAAGGTGTCCGGTGCGGAACCGAGATAGAGATGTTTCTCCTCTGCCAGCTCGATCAGTTTCGCTGCCGTTTCCGGTGCGAGGGTCATTGTTTTTTCAGTGTAAACGTGTTTTCCGGCTTCCAGTGCCTGACGGATCAGCCCCTCGTGGGTCGGTGCCGGTGTCAGAATGACTACCATTTCAATCGACGGATCTGCCAGAATTTCCTCGTAGGTACAGCCCTTGATGCCATACTGCTCTGCTTTCTTTTTCGCATGTTCAAGATGGCCTGCGCAGCATGCTGCTACCTCAAGATTCTCAAAGTTATGAATCATGTTCGTCAGATAAATATCACTGATCGCTCCGCAGCCGACAACGCCGACTCTCATTTTTTTCGTTTCTGTTGTTCCCATTTGTAAAAATCCCCTTTACTCTTTGTTTTTTGATTCTGTTCTAATAAAAACCCTTATTTTTTTTATACAACGAAATGTCTGAAAAAACAAGCATTCCGGCTCATATTTCACTTTCAAAATGAAAAAACCACCCACGGTTTCTGCAGATTCTCTGCATCACCGCGGACGGCCTTTTTCTGTTGTTTACTCCACGCTTTTCAGCGATTCAATCATATCAATTTTTCTTAACCGGTAGAACATCATAAAATTGACGAACAGAGCAAACGCCAGGGTAATCAGGGCGCTCCAGCCGTAGCTCCGCGGGAACACGTTTCGTCCGAACATCATCATATCGACCTCGACGGTCTGAATTACGCAATGATGTAAAAACGTTCCAATTCCCATGCCCGCGATAACGCCGAACAGTGTCAGCACCATGTTTTCCCGGTACACGTACGATGCCACCTCGCCGTCGAAGAAGCCGAGCACTTTCAGCGTTGCCAGCTCTCTCTGTCGTTCGGTGATGTTGATGTTGTTCAGGTTGTACAGCACCACAAACGCCAACAGGCCCGCCGATACGATCAGCACCACGATGACGATGTCGAGGGAACGAAGCATGTTGTCAATCTGATCAATCAGGTCGGATGTGAACGAGATTGCCGCTACACCGTCGTACGTCATGATTTTTTCTCCGAGTGCTGTCTCATAATTGCCCGACATGTCCTGATATTTCATCAGAAGCTGGTTGTAGTCCGGCGCTCCGCCGAACAGCTCCTCGTAGAGATCCGGGGCCAAATACAGGTAATGGCGCACGTAGTTTTCGACGATGATCGAAATCTTTACGTCCACAATATCATCGCCTTTTTTCAGCTGAACCGTGTCGCCTGCTTTTACGCCGAGCATCGTTGCTGTCTTTTCGCTGATGGCTGCGCCGCCGTCGGTCGGGAATTCGTAAACTTCTCCGCTTTTCCGGTCTCGGAAGGCATAGAAGTCATTGAAATTCGTCAGTTCTTTCGGCACTTCAAGCACTGCATCCACGGTCTTTTTGTCGGTCTGCAGTTCGATGTTCTGGCAGTACATTTCCAGCAGCTCATCGATGCCGCTGTAGTTTTCCAGATCGGTCTGCAATGCTTCTTTTTCGGATTCATCCACATCTGAATTCAGCACAGCATTCGCCTGATAGGTGAAGAGGCTGACGAACTGGTTTTTCGCAATCGCGGTGATGGAATCCTGAAGGCCGAAACCGACGAGGATCAGACCCATGCATCCGCCGATTCCGATAACGGTCATGAAGAATCGTTTTTTATACCGCACCAGATTCCGCACGGTTGATTTCTGCGTAAAGTTCAGATGTTTCCAGAGTACGCCGATGCGTTCCAGGAAAATCCGTTTGCCGTTTTTCGGTGCTTCCGGCCGCATCAGCTCTGCCGGACCTGCGGCGAGTTCTTTGTAGCATGCCGCGATCGTCGCCACGCCGGTGCAGGCTGCACTCGCCAGAATCGCAAGGCCTCCCTGCTCCCAGTTCAGCGGGGTCATGTAATACGGGAGTCCGGTATACAGCATGCCGTAGGCATTCATAATAACCCAGGGCAGGATTTTTTCTCCAACCACCACGCCCGCGAGAGCGCCGGATACGGTGGAGAGCATCGCGTATGCGAAATATTTAAAGGCGATCACGCCGTCGGAATAGCCGAGGGCTTTTAACGTTCCGATCTGCTGACGCTGTTCCTCGATCATTCGTGTCATCGTCGTCAGGCTGACGAGAGCAGCCACGAGGAAGAAGATAACCGGGAAGAATTTTCCGATATTCGAGATACGGCCGGCATCCTGACCGAAGCTCTCAGTTGACGTTACCTTATTCCGTCCCCAGACGTACCACGTTGGTTTTTTCAGGTCTGCGAGTGTTTTCTCACCGTCCGCAATTTCCTGCTTCGCATCCGCGATTTCTGGTTCGGCGTCGGCTTTTGCTTTTTCATATTCGGCTTTGCCGTCCTCAAGTTCCTTTTCTTTATCGGCAATTTCCTGTTTCGCATCCGCAAGGGAGATTTTTCCGTTGGCGATTTCCTGTTTCGCGTCGGCAAGCTGGGTTTCTCCGTCGGCAATCGTCTGCTTGGCTTCGGCGAGCTGACTTTCTCCATCGGCGATCGTCTGCTTTGCTTCTGCTAACTGGGTTTCGCCATCGGCGATCGTCTGTTTCGCGTCGGCGAGCTGACTTTCTCCACTGGAAATTGTCTGCTTTGCAGCGGCAAGCTGGGCCTCACCCGACTGAATCGTCTGTCGGTACGATGCAATCTGCTGTTCCCCATCAGCAAGCTGGGCTCTGGCAGCCGCAAGCTGAGTTTCTCCGTCTTTTAATTTACTGCGGTTCGTCTCAATCTGAGCTTCTCCGTCGGCAATCGCTGCTTTGGCGGATGCAAGCTGGGCTTCGCCATCCTCAATCTGTTTCTGATAAGCTTCTGCCTGTGCTTCTCCATCCTGAAGCTGGGCAAGAGCCTCTGTAATCTGAGCTTCGCCGCTTTCCAGTTCTTCTTTTGCAGAAGCAATCTGTGCCTCGCCTGCGGCGCATTCCTGCTCTTTTTCTGTTAATTGTGCATCTGCAGCGGCAAGCTGACTTTCTGCGTCGGTAATCTGAGCTTCTGCAGCCGCAAGCCGGGCTTCCGCATCAGCGCTTGCTGCTTCAAACGCTGCGATGTTTTGTTCCAGAAATGTTTTCTGCTCCTGCATCGTGAAAAGCTGCTGTGCTAACTCTGTCTGTTTTGCTTCCAGCGCAGTTTTCTGTTCCAACAGGGATACATATGCTTCATCTTCCTCTGTCAGTCCGTCAAGCTGAGCCTCAATCACCTCGATCTGACCAGTCACTTCTGTCTGCGCAGCCTCCACCATCGGAAGCTGCCTGGAAATCTGGGCTAACTGATCCCTGGCTGTCTCATACTGACTCTTCTGTTCTTCATACGCTGCCTTCTGCGCTTCATACTGTGTGCGTCCTGCAGCGGTTTCTGCTTTCTTGTTGTCCAGTTCCTCGCGTGCAGCGGAAAGCTGTTCCTTTGCAATATTCAATTCCGTTTCTTTTTTGGAAAGCTGCTCTTTTGCAGTATTCAGCTCCGTCTGCTTCCGAGTCAGTTCGGTTTTTGCCGCCGAAAGCTGCGTCATTTTTTCCTCTAACTCTTTTTTGCCGGATGCCAGTTCTGTTTCTTTCTCTGCAAGCTGTGCTTTTCCGTCGGAAAGTTCTTTCGCTTTTGCCTCAAGTGTGGCTTTTCCACTTGCAAGTTCATCGGCTTTCTGATTCAGCTCCGCTTTTCCGCTTTCCAGCTCTGCCGCCTTTGCTTCCAGCGTCGCTTTTCCGCTCGCAAGTTCCGCCTCTTTGTCTTTCAGCGTTGCCTTGCCGGATGCCAGCTCCTGCTCTTTATCGGCGATGGTTGCTTTCGCACTGAGAAGTTCCTGCTCTTTGTCTGCAATGGTCTGTTTTCCGTCAAGGAGTTCCTGTTCTTTCTCAGCAATCGTCTGCTTTCCGTCAAGAAGCTCCTGTTCTTTGTCCTTTAACGTCTGTTCGCCGTCGAGAAGTTCCTGCTCTTTGTCCGCAATCGTCACTTTCGCGTCGGCAAGCTGCTGTGCACCGTCATCCAGCTCTGTTTTTGCGTCCGCTAATTTCTGCTCTGCATCAGCGACCTGCTGTTTTGCATCATCAATCTTTTCCTGTCCTTCGGTTTTGACTGCCGTATACCGCCGGTCGCACGCCGCATCCTCGAGCGCTTCAATCTTCGTCTGTACAGCCTTCACCGTCTCATCATACGCATCGCTGTAGCTCGCCTCTTCCTGTGCGCCGTCCGCCTGGACGTAAATCTCTGTATAGAGATCCGAGGTAAATGTCTCCGGAAGCAGCAGTGCAAAACTGTTGATGCTTCCGTTTCCAATCGAGCCCGTTCCCCGGTTCAGCTCCATATAATAAGGGAGTGTCGCCGAACCAACAATCGTAAACGTGTCCCCGGTCAGCGAATCTGAGAGCGGATCCTCCGTTCCGGAAGTGAACGTTACCTGATCCCCAATCTCACAGCCGGAACTTTTCAGAAACTGCGTATCAACAAGAATTTCATCCTCTTTCTCCGGCATCCGTCCCTCGACCACGCGCGGCTCATTCACACCGTCCGTCAGCGCAATCAGCTTCACAACCTGCTCGCTCTCGCCGATGTCATGCAGCACTTCCACCGTTTTTCCGCCGTAGACCGCTTTCACGCCATCCGTCTTCGCGATATCCGCCAGATCATCGTCTGTCAGCCCCAGCGTTCCAAGAACTTTCAAATCCATATAATTTACTTCATCATAATACCGGTCCGCCGAAACCTTCATATCTCCTTCCGCCGACCGAATGCCCGAGAAAAACGCCGCGCCAAGAAGCACGATGAAAAAGACTGACAGAAACCGCCCCTTGTTCTTTGTGATTTCCCGGATAAAGTCTTTTCGAAATGCTCTCATCGTCCACCTACCATTCTATCTCTTCCACCGGTGTCGGGTTCTCATTTGTTTTCATGCCCGCCACTTTTCCGTTTCGGATTTTAATCACGCGGTCCGCCATCGGTGTCAGCGCCGAGTTGTGAGTGATGACAATGACCGTCATCCCCTTCTCCCGGCAGGTATCCTGCAGCAGCTTTAAGATCGCTTTTCCCGTCACATAATCGAGCGCGCCGGTCGGCTCATCGCAGAGCAGCAGTTTCGGATTCTTCGCCAGCGCACGCGCAATCGCCACACGCTGCTGCTCTCCGCCCGAAAGCTGCGCCGGGAAGTTATTCATTCTCTCTTCCAGCCCAACCTCCGCAAGCACCTCCGACGCATCCAGCGGATGCTTACAAATCTGCATCGCCAGCTCCACATTCTCGAGCGCCGTCAGGTTCTGCATCAGATTATAAAACTGAAAAACAAATCCAATATCCTCCCGCCGGTACTGGATCAGCTTCTTGCCGCGGTATTTGCTGATTTCCGCGCCGTCCACCAGCACCTTTCCGGAAGTCGCTGTGTCCATTCCGCCTAAAATATTCAGCACCGTCGTCTTACCCGCACCGCTCGGTCCAACAACAATCACAAACTCACCTTTTTCCACATCAAAGCTGATTCCATCCGCGGCCTTGATGGTGACTTCACCCATTTTGTATGTCTTGGTTACATCCTGAAGACTCACATATCCTGCCATGCTCTTGTGTTCCTCCTATGTAAAATTCAATATCCCTCATTTCCTTTATTGTACCAAGCCGTTGCCGCGGCGGCTAGTCCTAAGAAGGCGAATTTACTGTTTTTTTATAAATATTCCTGGGCAGACCGCATTCTCAGCTTTTGCATTTTTCCATACATTTGCAGAATAAAACAGCCGCTACCGTGCTTGCTGCCGTTGCCGCCAGTGCCGGTCCGACAATGGCCGTTGGATGCACGCTGCCATACTGGCTGCGGTATGCAATCACGTTGACCGGTATCAGCTGCAGGGAAGAAATATTTAAAATCAGAAAGGTGCACATTTCCCGGTTTGCAGTTCCTTTCGGAACAGCGGCCGGATTTTTGTTTTTCCGCCGTTCCTCTTCCAGCTCTTCGAACTGTTCCATGGCAAGAAGGCCCGGCGGCGTTGCCGCTGCGCCAAGACCGAATACATTACAGATCATATTTGTGGCAGCCGATTGGATGGCCGGGTGATCCGATGGTACCTTTGGAAACAAAAAGCGCATGACCGGTCCCATCTTTTTTACCAGGCTGTCGATCATTCCCGCTTTCCTTGCAATCTCCATCAGCCCGCTCCAAAGGCCCGTCACACCCAGAAGAGAAATTGCCAGCACAACTGCCTCTTTTGAAGCGCGCAGCGCACCGTCTGTCACCTCCGGCAGTTTTCCGCAAAAAGCACCGTAGGCAATGCCAAGAAGAAGCATACCGCTCCAGAGTCTGTTCATGGATTCACCTGCGTTCATCCGTTATCTTTATACGATATGCTTCTTTTCTGTTTTTCATGATATTTTGTTTCAACCCACAGATAAGACGCCGTTGTCACGCCCGCCAGCTTTGTGAACAGCTTTGTCACCGCGGTATCTGTTTTCTGTCATTTCTTTCTTTTGTTCTGTCGTTCACAGCCTCCTGCGCTTCTCTCCATTCCAAAATAAGTTTTGTTTTCCCATAAAATCAATTTTCTTTTAAAAAAATCGGATCATAGGAATCATTAAAAGTTTAATTTATGTTTTCATCTGATTTTTTGTCTAATTTTTATGCCTATTTCATATAGTTTTTCAAATAATATCACAATAAAAAGTCCAATTATCCCCTAAAAACCTAGCTGTATTCGCTTTTATAAGGGTTCAAAACATTCATTTTACTACTAATTTACTACCTGCGAGCGAGCCTTGATACGTTGATTTAACCCGATTTAAGAAGTTATGAATACAGCACATCAGTATTGAAACAACAAAAAATTGAATATTTCATAGACTATGGAACGCCTAAAAATGACGTTCCTTTTCTATTTCCAGCCGTTCTTTATGGACGGCTATTTTATTACCCAAAATGAAAGGAGCATTAGATTTATGAAAAAGAT
>ERZ837380.735-NODE-735-length-47349-cov-6.021419_pt1 | contig 47349 bp, 39 predicted proteins | sample MGYA00519685_ERZ837380 | MGnify/ENA primary metagenome ERZ837380 (study PRJEB31850, sample SAMEA3708817) | human gut metagenome | biome: human gut; feature: human-associated habitat; material: faeces | place: China | collected 2014 ...
TGCAAGCAGATGGCGTGCAAAGTCGCCAGACGCTCTTTGTGCGGTATTGCCTAAACACATATGCGAATTTGAAATCCCGAAAGTAAGGAGAGAAAGCTATGACAGAAGCAGAGTGCATTGCATTAAAACAGCAGGCATTCCGAAAATATTTTCATTCTCTGAATGAACAACAGCAGCAGGCGGTTTTTTCCGTAAACGGACCGGTTCTGGTGCTCGCCGGTGCCGGCAGCGGCAAGACCACCGCCATTATTAGCCGAATTGTCAACATGATTTATTTCGGTGACGGCTACGCACAGGCAGACGGCTACCTGCCGGAAGAAGATGCCGTCTGGCTGCAAGCCTACATTGACGGAAAAGAACCGGAAGACGTGGAACGCCTGCGGGAGATACTGGCAATTGCCCCGATCCGTCCGTGGAACATTCTGGCGATCACCTTTACCAATAAGGCTGCCGGAGAAATGCGGGCACGTCTGGCAAGCACCCTGGGAGAGGAACTGGCATCTTCCGTGCATGCTTCCACATTCCACTCTGCCTGTGTGCAGATCCTGCGGCGAAGCATCGAACGGCTGGGATACGGCAGTGACTTTGCTATTTATGATGCGGACGATTCCCGAAAGCTGATGAAAAGCTGCCTTGCAGACTGCAATGTTTCCGAAAAGCAGTTCCCGCCGCGGGGTATCGTACAGGAGATCAGCAACGCCAAAGATGCGATGATCTCGCCGGAGGAGATGTGGGAAGATGCCGGAGAAGACTACCGCAAGCAGACGGTTGCCAGACTGTATGTGGCGTACCAACGGCATTTGCGAGAATCCAACGCTTTGGATTTTGACGATATTATTTACCTGACTGTGGAACTGTTCCGGCGGTTTCCGGAGGAACTGGCAAAGTATCAGTACCGTTTTCCCTATGTACTGGTGGACGAGTATCAGGACACGAACCATGCTCAGTATCAGCTGATTTCGCTGCTGACTCATGCCAGCGGAAACCTTTGTGTTGTGGGTGATGATGACCAGAGTATCTACCGGTTCCGCGGAGCGACGATCGAAAATATTCTCGGATTCGAAGAAGAATTTCCGGACTGCACCGTGATTCGTCTGGAACAGAATTATCGTTCCACCCAGAATATTCTGGATGCTGCCAACAGCGTGATTGCCAACAATACCGGCAGAAAGTCTAAACATCTCTGGACCAATGCCGGAGCCGGGGAGAAGATCACGTGGTACAGAGCAGCAGACGAATCGGACGAGTCTGCCTATGTTTCGGATACTATTCTGAAACAGGTGAAAGCTGGCGAAAAGTACAGCGACCATGCGATTCTGTACCGTATGAACGCCCAGTCCAACATGCTGGAACGGGCACTGGTACATAAGGGAATCCCGTATCGCATTTACGGCGGCACACGATTCTATGACCGCAAGGAAATTAAAGATATTCTCGCCTATATGAGCATCGTGGAAAATCCCAACGACCGTGTGCGGTTTGAACGTATCGTCAACGAGCCTAAGCGGGGCATCGGCAACGCTACCCTTGCCCTGCTGCTGCAAATTTCGCAGGATCTGCACCTTTCTCCGCTGGAGGTCCTGCAGAATGTGGAACAGTATCCGGCACTTTCCAAGAAAAAAACGGCACTGAAAAAGTTTGCAGAACTCTGGGAGGCGTTGATCACCGCAGAACGGGAACAACCGCTGGAACAATTCCTGGATACGATTCTGGAGAAAACCGGCTACCATGGCATGCTGGAAAGCATGGGTGAGGAGGGCACGTTCCGTCTGGAAAACATCGAGGAATTGAAAACCTCGATCCTGACCTACCAGAACGAAGCTGAAGAAGCTTCTCTCGGCGGATTCCTGGAAGAAATTTCTCTGTACACTGACGTGGACAAATACGAACCGGATCAGGATACGGTGATGCTGATGACAGTGCATTCCGCCAAGGGTCTGGAATTCCGGAATGTTTTTCTGGTGGGTATGGAGCAGGGTGTTTTCCCCGGAAATCGCAGCCTGAGCACACCGCAGGATCTGGAGGAGGAACGCCGTCTGGCTTATGTAGCACTGACCCGTGCCAAGGAGAAGCTGACGCTGACTACTGCTGCCAGCCGTATGCTGTTTGGTATGACCATGCGAAATCCACCCTCGCAGTTTCTGGAAGAAATCGATAAGTCACTGCTGGAAGAAAAAACTTCCCGGCGGCAGTCCAAGCGGGGGATTCCGGCAGGCAATGCGGAGTCTGTGCAATCTATTTCTTTGTTGCAGCAGCAAATGGCTGCGTCCAAGAAACGGGTGTATCAGGCACAGCCCAAGGAATTTCACGTAGGTGAACGGGTAAGACATGCGGTTTTCGGCGACGGCACCGTGCTTTCAATTACCAAAATGGCAAATGATGCAATGCTGGAAGTCGGATTCGATCAGGTCGGCACCAAACGGTTAATGGCAAGCCACCCAAAAATCAAAAAGCTGGAGGAATGATTCTTGAAAAACGGTTATCGTATCACAGATGCTCATGCCCATGTGTTTCCGGACAAGATTGCGGAAAAGGCAACAGAGGGGATTTCTCATTTTTATGATCTGCCGATGCAGTATCATGGCAGAGTGGCAGAAATGTTAGAGAATGGCACGGCTGCTGGTATCGATCATTTTCTGGTCTGCTCTCCGGCAACTACCGTGACACAGGTGCACTCGATCAACAGCTTTCTGGCATCTTGTGCGGCGGCATACCCCATGTGCACCGCTTTCGGAACGCTGCACCCTTATGCGGAAAACGTGGAGGCAGATTTTCAGCAGCTGCGATCCCTACAGCTTCGCGGTGTCAAGTTGCATCCGGATTTCCAGAATTTTCCCATTGATGATCCGCGGGCATATCCCATGTACGAGATGATCCAGAGTTCCGGTTTGCCGATCCTGATGCATATGGGTGATGCCAAGTCCGACTTTTCCCACCCGTACCGTCTGGCAATGATTTTGCGGCAGTTCCCGAAATTGCGGATCATTGCAGCACATTTCGGCGGCTGGGGGCAGTGGAAAGAGGCAAACGCCATTTTGCAGCCGGATGAACGGCTGCGGTTCGATACCAGCAGCAGCCTGCCGTTTTTGCCGCCGGAGGAGATTCGAAAGCTACTGTCCCACTTCGGGGCAGAGAACTGCTTCTTCGGGGTAGACTACCCCATGTGGGATTATAGAAAGGAACTGGAACGCTTTTTTGCATTGGAACTTTCGGATTCGGAAAATCGTGCAATTCTTTCCGAAAATCTTGAGGCATTTTTGGACGAATCCTACAGCTGATTTGATAATCAAAGAAATTTCAGAGAATGCTTATCTCAGAAAAGAAAAAAGTAGAATACTTTTCGTAAAATTAACTTTTCATTTTCTGTGTTTTGTGGTATACTAATAAAAGATAAGCATATGAAAGAATCTATACAACCAAAAGGATGCGTGAATTACTTATGAGAAAGACAAAGATTGTTTGTACGATCGGACCGGCGACCGATGACGATTCCGTTATGCGGCAAGTTATGCTTTCGGGCATGAACGTCGCTCGTTTTAACTTTTCCCACGGCGACCACGCCACACACGAAAAACGGTTTGAGCAGATCTCCCGCCTGCGGGAAGAACTGGGTCTGCCTATTGCCACACTGATGGACACCAGAGGACCGGAGATTCGGCTGGGCAAATTTGTAGATGATAAGCCAGTCACCATTGAAACCGGCGACACCTACACACTGACTACTGATGATGTTCTCTGTGATGATAAGGTAGGCAGCATTTCTTTCAAGAACCTGCCCCGTGATGTCAAGCCGGGCGTGCACATTCTGGTGAATGACGGCGTAATTGAAATGGTTGTGGAAAAGGTGACCGTCACTACAATTGTCTGCCATGTCATTCACGGCGGTGTTCTTTCGAACAATAAGGGAATCAACGTGCCGGGGGTACAGCTGTCTATGCCATACCTCAGTGAAAGCGATAAAAACGACTTGGAATTCGCAGCGAAAATGGGATTTGACTTTATCGCTGCCAGCTTCGTGCGGACTTCTGCGGATATTGACTATCTGCGGAAGTATACCCAGAGTCTGGGCTGGTTCGATGTCCGCATCATTGCCAAAATCGAAAATGTGGAAGGCGTTCGGAATATCGACGAGATTCTGGAAGCCTCTGACGGCATCATGGTTGCCCGCGGCGATCTGGGCGTAGAAATCCCCTTTGAGCAGATTCCGTCTGTCCAGAAGCAGCTGATTCGCAAGGGCTATCAGGCGGGCAAGCAGGTTATCACTGCAACCCAGATGCTGGAATCTATGATTACCAATCCGCGTCCGACCCGTGCCGAGATCACAGACGTTGCCAACGCGATCTATGACGGTACCAGTGCGATCATGCTTTCCGGCGAAACTGCTGCCGGTGCCTTTCCGGTAGAGGTTGTCCGCACCATGGATCTGATTGCACGTACTACCGAAGACGATATTGACTATAAGGGCATGCATTCTGCAAGCCGTACCAAAAAGAACGCGGACATTGCCAATGCGATTGCCCACGCGACAGTTACCACAGCACACGATCTGGACGCAGCTGCCATTCTGACAGTAACCATGTCCGGTGTCACTGCCAGAGAAATTTCCAAGTATCGTCCGTGCTGCCCGATCATCAGCTGTACGGTAAGCGAACGGGTACGCCGGCAGATGAACTTGAGCTGGGGCGTTTATCCGATGCTGGTCGATGAAGTTTCCAATACCGACTCGCTGTTTGATGCATCGATTCACGCTGCCCTCCGTTCCGATTTGGTCAACAAGGGGGATATTGTAGTAATCACTGCCGGTGCACCGGTAGGCGTTTCCAATACCACCAATATGATGAAGGTAGAACGTATCTGATTTCAGAAATCATAAAATGATACAAAAAACCGGCACAAGATGCTTTCACAACATCTTGTGCCGGTTTTGCTTGTTATGGCAATTATCACCGGATATAAAGGCAACATGCAGTTTTACATGCTGTCACCTCAGTTTATCAGTCAGTTTCCTTGTCGTCTGTTGCCGGAAGCACTTCCAGCACGATACAGGTAATATTATCCACGCCACCGTTCTGTAGTGCAGCCTGCACCAGCACTGCGGCTTCATTGAAATAATTTTCGGAGAGAAGCTCTGCAATTTCTTCGTCCGAACACATATTGGTCAGTCCATCGGTGCACAGCACAAACTTTGTGCCGACTTCCAACGGCAAGGGGGGTCTGCTGTCCGCATTTAACCCCGTCTTTTTGCGGTCGGAGCCGATGAACAATGTCAGCCGATGCTGATCAGGACTGTGCTTGGCTTCTTCTTCTGTATAGATCGCAGCTTCTACTTTTTGGTTGGCAACGGTATGGTCGCGGGTGAGCAGCGTCAGCTGATCCGTCTGATAGCGATAGATCCGGCTGTCCCCCAGATAATATAACTTTACCGCATCTCCCAGAAAATAAAGCATGGAAAAAGTAGTTCCGCCGGTTTGGCAGTGCTTTTCTGTGAGCATGTCGCAAATGGCGTTGTTTGCCTCCGTGGTATAAGAAGAAACCAGCTGATCCAGCATACGTGTCCCGTCTGCGTGTTTCAGCTTTTTCTCGTATTTTCGGAGTGTCTGCACCGCAATTTCCGATGCCACTTCGCCATACGCTGCTCCGCCCATACCATCGAACACCGCAAAACTCATGCCGTCTGCGTAATGAATGGTATAGGAAGCAGAAAAATCGTTCCGGAATATGTCGTTCATATACAACCCTTCCAGATAGAAGTTGTCCTCATGATTGCCCCGCACTTTTCCGATGTGTGTTGCAACAGAAACACGCAGGTTGTAGTTCTTGATTCCGGAATGATAAAAGGGTTCTGATGTTTCTCCGGGATAATTTCCGCCATAGTAAAAAAATGGATTAGAACTTCGCGATTGCTCCGGCTCTGTATTTTTATGATTGAAAAACATCATAGAATCTCCTCATTCTTCAAAGCGGCTGTGGGGGAGCCGCTTCTGAAATTGGTATGACCTCAATTGTCATCATACCATATTCCGCGGGAAAAGTAAACACTTTTCCGTGAAAATTCCGAGAGAAGCCATGATTTTTCTCACATGGTACAGTTTTTTGAAAAAATATTGTGCAATACTTCCAAAATATAAGACCATTTTCTTTGTGTCAGGTACAATTGCAGCAGCAATCCAGAATCAGGTTCAGCAAAATATTTGCCGCACAGCAGCGAACACAGCCGCTGTCATCGAAGCCGCCGCCCATATAAGGCTGCTGCATTTGCTGGTAGGAGAAACCAGGGGATTCCAGCTGCTGTACCAGTTTCTGATATTCATAATTGTTGGGTTCCATTTGTGCAGCGGTTCTGGCATACTGGAGAGCCATAGCGTTGTTGCCGGCACCAGAATGTGCTACAGCAGAAACATAGTACCACTGGGCATTTCGGCTGCTGATGCCTTCCAGTACGCGGACAGCTTCGGTAAATCTGCCGTTGCGAATGAAGTTTACGGCAGCCTGCAAGTGAACGCTGTTCTCGTCGCCGGCTCCCGCAGAGGTGTTCCGGTTGTAGAAGTCGCCATATCCGCCGGAGTTCTTGTACTGGCGTTCGTCCATGATCGTCTGGTATGCCTGCTGGATCTGCTTGAACTTTTCTTCATACATTTTTGCATTGGGTTTGTCCACGTTGGCATCGGGGTGATATTTTCGGCTAAGGGCACGATAAGCCTTTTTCACTTCCTGATCGGTTGCGGTGCGGGGAATCCCCAGTACTTCATATGGATCCATGTTTTATTTCTCCTGTTCTTTCTTTTTCTGATAAAACTTTGTCCAGACACCGGCATATAAAATATTCCGCAGGATCTCTTCGTAGTGCAGAATGGGCAGCCGTTCAAATGCCGCCGCACAGGAAGACATCATCATTTGCAGCAGAGCCTCGCAGTTCTGCGAAAACTGCGGATCGGTGGTGTCTGTCTGGTGAAAAGGGTTGTAGCACTGTTTTTTTCGGTCGTGTTCAAGATCGTCATAAGCGTCCAGCAGATAGATGAACTTTCCCAGATAAAATCCCACCTGCCGGAGCGTGTCTGCCCAGATGTCATCTTTCCAGACAAATAATTCGCCCAGCATGGTGCCAAAGCAGCCTGCCGGAATTTCCGGATTGGATTCGTGATTCTGCTCCATTTCGTGCAGCTTTTCCAGTTGTGTGCGGACAACGCTGCACTTTTCCGGATACTGCTGTTGGATTTTCCGGTAGCTTCTGGAGAACATGCCGGCGGCGGCACGACGGGAGATCTTTCGCTCGTCGTTCCAGTCGTCCATGCACTTGTCACGAAACAGCAGAATGCTCATATCTGCGGCATAGTCTGTCACGGCACTTTGTATATGCAGATTCTTGTGAAACGGGTGTGCAATACAGCGTTGTTCCGTCTTGGTTTCTTCCGGTTCATACAGACCGGTCAGCAGCAAGATCAGAAAAGTCATGTCATAGCTTAGCGTCCAGCGTGCCGCTGCACCGTGCCGCCGATGCAGTGCCTCACAAAGTCCGCAGTAACAGCCATGGTAAATGTCATATTCCCGAAACCGCAGTTCCGGCTTGTATGCCCGAATGTATCCGTACATCGCTTAACTCCGTTTGATAAAGTGATTGCGGCAGTTCGGACAGGTAATCTCGATCTTTCCCTTGCCCTTGGGAACACGGACTTTCTGTCCGCACTGGGGGCACTGGAAGATCCGGTGTGTTTTGTCGCCGCTTTTCTTGCCGAAGAAGCTGCGGATCGGGGCAGTCAGTTCCAGAAACTTTGCGTTTTCTGCCTGCCGGCGTGCAATATTCTTGGAAAAGATGCGGAAATAGGAATACACCAGCACTGCAATGGCAAGCAGATTAAAGATGCTGTTTGCCGCACTGCTTTTACTGGAAAAAATGGCGACCAGCAGGAAAAACAGAAATACCCCGAAAAGGAATTTGTTCAGGGTATCGTTCCCGCCGTATCTGCCACGCATGAATTGCATCAGCCGTTCTCTGAAATTGGACATAGGGAAAACCTCCTTTTGTAAGGAAACAGGGCTGTCAAAAGCGTATTTCATATTATTATACCACACTCTTGCAGGAATGAAAAGCGGATTTTCCAAATTTTCATGCAATTTTCAGAAAAGGCAGTGCAATGCTTGTACGGAAGCTGATGTAAAAAAGGCAGATGAAGCGTTTTATCGCAGTAAAGCGGCTTTTTTCAAAGAATATTCAGAAATGCTTCTTGAAGCCGGAAAAGATTTCATGTTATAATAGAATTGCAATCAAAATGTAAAGCAGCATGATGAAAGGAATGTGGTAAAGCATGGAATGGCTGGATATTTATGATGAGCACGGCAACCGAACCGGAAAAACAGCAGAACGCGGCACCTTTTTGTCTAAAGGGGAATATTTCCTGTGTGCCCATGTGATTCTGGAAAACACGGACGGTCTGTTCCTGATTCAGCAGCGTTCAGACACAAAGGCAACACGCCCCGGACAGTGGGACATTACTGCCGGTGCAGTGGACTGCGGTGAAGTCAGTCTGGACGGTGCTTTGCGGGAGGCGAAAGAGGAGGTCGGACTGACACTTCCCAGAGAGAAGATGCAGTTCCTGTTTCGGGACAAACGCCGCAGCTGTTACCATGATGTGTACTATATACAGATTCCTTTTTCCCTGCAAGACTGCACCATGCAGGAATCAGAAGTGCAGGATCTGCGGCTGGTGACAAAGAAGGAACTGCTGGACTTGCTGGAACAAATGTCCCACCGTTCTCCAAATTATAAGCGGCGGCTGACAGAATTCCTGTCCCACCGGAGTTGAAATTGATCTTCTGAAACACCGTGAAAATGGAAAATCCTGATTTGTTCTCATATTTTTTTGAAAATCGAAAAAAATATCCGGATTAGGGTATTGTAAAATGTCAGAAAAGGTGGTATAATAAATAAAGGCGTGCCAAAGGAGAAAAGATTTTAGGAAAATACTGCCAGAGCCTGTGCGGTGTTGTCCTGGGGGAACGCCGAATATAACAGCCGATATTTTATTTTTATATGGACGGCTGTGGAACGGAAAGGATCGCTATGAAAAAAATTTCAATTGTGGTACCATGTTATAATGAACAGGAAGTGTTGCCACTCTTTTACATAGAAATTCAGAAAGTGATGCAGCAGATTCAGGAAGAACATGCAGATACCGAATTTGAACTGTTGTTTATCAATGACGGTTCCCGCGACGGAACACTGGCAAAGCTGCGGGAGCTGGCGAAGCAGGACGAACGCGTTCGTTACATTTCGTTTTCCCGTAATTTCGGAAAAGAATCCGGTATGTATGCCGGCTTGGAAAATGCCACCGGAGATTATGTGGTCATCATGGACGCAGACTTGCAGCACCCGCCGGCATTCCTGCCGAAAATGTATAACATTGTTTTAAGTGGCGAATATGACTGTGCCACGACCCGCCGCGTCAGCCGAAAAGGGGAGCCGAAATTGCTTTCGTGGTTCTCCCGCAAGTTCTACAAGATCATGAAGCGGATTTCGCAGACGGAAATTGTGGACGGTGCACAGGATTTTCGCTTTATGACACGGCAGATGGTAGACTCCATTCTGGCTATGAAAGAGTATAACCGGTTTTCCAAAGGCATTTTCAGCTGGGTGGGATTCCGCACCAAATATATTGAATACGAGAATGTGGAACGTGCAGCAGGTACCAGCACATGGTCTTTCTGGAAACTGTTCCGCTATGCACTGGACGGCTTCTTTGCGTTTTCCACGGCACCGCTGACAATTTCTTCGATCCTCGGCGTGGCAAGCTGTCTGATTGCATTTATCATGATTATTGTCATCATCATCAAAAAGCTGGCATTCGGTGATCCGGTACAGGGCTTTGCCACTTTGATCTGTGCAATTTTCTTCATGGGCGGCTTGCAGCTGTTCTGTGTGGGCATTGCTGGTCAGTATCTGGCAAAAACCTATCTGGAAACCAAAAAACGCCCGATCTATCTGGTACAGGAAACTGAAAAAGATGCCCGCAAGGATATGGATACCGCGGCAGGAGAACAGTAAATGAACAAACATACCCGTCTGGCGGTAGGCATTCTCGTATTGGTTCTGGTGCTTCTGATCGTGGCAACTGTCAGCTTTTCGGTAAACATCTCCAAAAAGTCTGCCGGCTCTCAGAACAGTACTTTTGACACGGGAACGAATTCCAACGGCAATGTCATTGTAGAGGGGGACGATCATCTCTACGGCGTGTCCGATGCGGCAGGCAACCTGATTCTGGAACCGGAATGGAAAGAATTGCATTTTATCGGTTCGGATTACCTTTCTGCCGTACAGGAAAATGCTGACAGCAATTGTGTTGGCGTGCTGGATCTGGACGGCAACGTGGTCGCTCCTTTCGTCTATGACCATGTGGAGGCGTTGACAGATTCCTATTATCTGGCGGTGCTGGCGGAAAACCAGCAGGTGGTGTTGTATGACCACGATTTCCGTGCAGCAGATGCTATGGTCTGGGACAGCAGCACATGGGAAAAACCATTGCTGACAGTCACCAGTGGGGAAGATTCGTTTCAGTTCTCTCTGGAAAAAGAGATCCTCCAGCTGGTACAGTGTGACCTTGCACGGAAAACGGAAAAGATTTCGTTTTCTGTCCATGCTGAAAAAGTACATGCCGGGCTGCTGCTGCCGGAAGAATGGAGCAGCAGTGCCGATCAGACAGCGGCGTTTCTGGATATGGTGAAAATGCAGGATTTTTCCAAACTGCAGGACCTTACCGGACAGGATCATGAAAATGCTGTTCTGGGGAATATCGCTCCGGCGGATGCCAGGGTGACCCGTATGGATTCTGACGTGTATTTGCAGGCAGAACAAAACGAGGCGGGAAAACTGATTCTGACATGGCAGATCGGGCTGACGCTCCGCAATGCGGAAAATACGTCGGAAAATAAGACACTGACGTTCAAAATGGAAAAGAACGGAAAAGAAACATGGGTGATAACAGAGGCGAAGCTTTCTTGATTCGCATTCTGCTTTCATAAACCGGCGAGGCATACTGCCTTGCCGCAACAGCACACCGGATTGCAACAAGCGGTGTGTAACTCTGATTCAGGAGGAATACATATGTCAAAAAAAGTAGCAGTGATCATGGGCAGTGACAGCGATCTGCCGGTAGTAAAGGGTGCACTGGACGAACTGGACAAGTTCGGGATCCCGTATGAAGTGCATGTCATGTCTGCACACCGGACACCGGCACTGGCTGCGGAATTTGCCGGAAACGCGAAGAAAAACGGCTTCGGCGTGATTTTGTCCGCCGCAGGAAAGGCTGCACATCTGGGCGGCGTTCTGGCGGCACATACCACGCTGCCGGTGATCGGCATTCCGGTCAAGTCTTCTACACTGGACGGGCTGGACGCATTGCTGGCAACCGTACAGATGCCGAAGGGCATTCCGGTGGCAACTGTCGCAATCGACGGGGCAGCCAATGCCGCAATTCTGGCAGCACAGATGCTGGCACTGTCTGATCCGGAAATCGACGCAAAGCTGGAACAGATGAAAGCAGACATGGAACAGGGCGTAAAGGCAAAAGACGCAAAAATTTCAGCAGAATACAGTAACTGCTGATTTCATAATGATATAAATTTAATTTTTTTGGAGGAACAGAAAATGGCAGATTGGAAAAAAACAGAGCAGCTCTATGAGGGCAAGGCAAAGAAAGTATTCGCAACCGAGAATCCGGAAGTTGTGATCGTAGACTATAAGGACGATGCAACTGCATTCAACGGCGAAAAGAAGGGCACGATCGTTGGCAAGGGTGTTATCAACAACCGTATGTCCAACTACATCATGAAGCAGCTGGAAAAGGAAGGCGTTCCGACTCATCTGGTAGAGGAACTGAGCGACCGCGAAACTGCTGTAAAGAAGGTTTCTATCGTACCGCTGGAAGTTATTGTCCGCAACGTTGCAGCCGGCAGCTTCTCCAAGCGTATGGGCGTAGAAGAAGGCAAAGATCTGCTGTGCCCGATTCTGGAATTCAGCTACAAGTGCGACGAACTGAACGACCCGTTTATCAATGATGACTATGCACTGGCATTGGGTCTGGCAACACAGGAAGAAATCGACACGATCAAGAATTACACCCGCAAGGTCAACGAAGTTCTGAAGAAGTTCTTCCTGTCTATCGGCATTCGTCTGATCGACTTCAAGATCGAATTCGGCCGTCTGTCTGACGGTACAATCATTCTGGCAGATGAGATCTCTCCGGATACCTGCCGTCTGTGGGACGTAAAGACCAACGAGAAGCTGGATAAGGACCGTTTCCGCAGAGATATGGGCGGTACAGAAGAAGCTTATCAGGAAGTTATGAAGCGGATCTTTGGAGAATAATCCATGGGTGGCTTTTTTGGTGCAGTTTCAGCAAACGACTGCGTTCTCGACGTATTTTATGGGACGGACTATCATTCACATCTGGGGACACGACGCGGCGGTATGACATCCTATTCTGCGGAACTGGGATTCCAGCGGAATATTCACAGCATTGAAAACTCGCCTTTCCGGACAAAGTTCGAAAAGGACGTGGAAAAAATGCGGGGCAATATCTGCATCGGCTGTATCAGTGATACAGATCCCCAGCCGATCATGGTGCGTTCCAAACTGGGGCTTTATGCAGTTTGCTCGATCGGCATTATTCAGAATGCAAAGGCACTTTCCGAAGAACTTCTGGAAAGCGGCTGTGCGAACTTTGAAACCATGAGCAGCGGCAACATCAACTCCGGCGGTCTGATCGGTGCGTTGATCGCACAGAAGCCAACCTTCGTGGAGGGGATCCGCTATGCTCAAAGTAAAATTGAAGGTACCATGTCTTTGGTCATCATGACAGAGGACTCCATTATCTGTGCAAGAGATCGGGCAGGAAAGCTGCCAATTCTGATCGGAAAGCGTTCAGACGGCTACTGCTTCTCGTTCGAATCCTTTGCATACCAGAAACTGGGGTATGAAACCTGCCACGAACTGAAGGCAGGGGAGATCACCTGTCTGACCAAGGACGGCTACGAAGTTCTCTATGAGGGAACGGAGGAGATGAAGATCTGTACCTTCCTCTGGACGTATTACGGGTATCCCACCGCCTGCTACGAGGGCGTGAATGTAGAAGTGATGCGTACCAAAAACGGTGAGATCATGGCGGAGAACGATATGAAAAACGGAAAGCTTCCGGACGTGGATTATGTCTGCGGCATTCCGGATTCTGGTGTTCCTCACGCCATTGGTTACGCCAACCGAAGCGGCATTCCATTTGCAAGACCGTTTATCAAGTATACACCCACATGGCCGAGAAGCTTCATGCCAGCCAATCAGTCCATGCGGAATCGGGTTGCAAAAATGAAGCTGATTCCTGTTCCGGAACTCATTCGGGGCAAGAAACTTCTTTTCGTAGATGACAGCATTGTTAGGGGCACACAGATGCGGGAAACGGTTGAGTTTCTCTATGAAAACGGTGCGAAGGAAGTCCATATGCGGTCTGCCTGTCCGCCGATTATGTACGGCTGTAAATATCTGAACTTCTCCAGAAGCACTTCGGAGATGGAACTGATCGCACGCCAGATCATTGATGAAAATGAGGGCGTTGCCGGTTTGCAGCATATTGACGAGTACAGCAACTCTAACACAGAGCGTGGAAAGCTGCTTCGGGACGAAATCTGTCGGCGTCTGCAACTGACGTCATTGGAATTTCAATCGCTGGAAGGCACGATTCGTGCCGTAGGAAAACCCGACTGTCAGCTCTGTTCGTATTGCTGGAACGGAAGGGAATGATTGTATTGAAGACAGGACTGCATGAGGAATGCGGTGTGTTTGGTGTCTATTCACCGCACACCACAGACGTTGCGGCGATGACATATGTTGCACTGTATGCACTTCAGCACAGAGGGCAGGAAAGCTGCGGGATCGTGGTAAATGATCGTGGCGTTTTCTCGCATCATAAGGATCTGGGATTGGTGCCGGAGGTATTTAACCGCAGTCAGATCGAAAAACTCGGACAAGGGAACATTTCGATCGGACATGTGCGGTATTCCACAACCGGAAAGCCGAGCCGTTCCAATGCACAGCCCATTGTGGTCCGCCATGTAAAAGGTCCCATGTCGATTGCCCATAACGGTAATCTGGTCAATGCACATGAGCTGCGGAGAAAGTATGAACTGCGTGGTGCGATTTTTCACACCACCAACGATACTGAAGTGATCTCCTATGCGGTGACGGAACAAAGACTGGAGCGTTCTTCTATTGAAGAAGCTGTGGAATACGCCATGTATGACCTGAAAGGTGCTTATTCCCTGGTCGTTATGTCCCCGCAGAAGCTGATCGCTGCCAGAGACCCCAATGGCTTCCGTCCTCTCTGTATGGGACGGCGGAAAGACGGCAGTATCGTATTTGCTTCGGAAACCTGTGCACTGGACAGCGTAGAGGCTGAGTTCGAACGGGAACTGGATCCCGGCGAAATTGTTATTGCAGACAGCGACGGCGTTCGCTCTGTCCGGACACACTGTGGACAGAAGCCCTCTTTGTGCGTGTTTGAGTATGTGTACTTTGCTCGTCCGGATTCTGTCATCAATGGCTGTACCGTACACGATGCCCGCATTCGTGCCGGAAAGCTGCTCTGGAAAGAGCATCCGGTAGAAGCGGATGTAGTTATCGGTGTACCGGACAGCGGACTGGATGCCGCACTGGGACTGTCACAGGCTTCTGGAATCCCATATGAAGTCGGCTTTATTAAGAACCGCTATGTCGGCAGAACCTTTATCCAGCCCAATCAGAAGATGCGGACGGATTCCGTGCGGATCAAGCTGAATGTGGTAAAAAGCGTTGTGGCAGGCAAGCGTGTTATTCTGGTAGATGACAGTATTGTCCGTGGCACGACCTGCCAGCGGATCGTCAGTCTGCTGCGGGAAGCTGGTGCAACAGAAGTACATATGCGGATCTCCTGTCCGCCGTTTACAAATCCGTGCCATTTCGGCGTGGACATTGACAGTAAGGAAAACCTGATCGCATGCCAGATGACCATTCCGGAGATCTGTGAACATATCGGAGCAGATACACTGGGGTATCTGAGCATAGAAGGTGTGCAGTCGCTGGCAACGCCGGACATGACACCGCAGACTGGTTTTTGTACAGCATGTTTCACCGGCAATTATCCTATCGAAGTGCCGAAGGAAATGCCGAAAGATAAATTTGAAAAGAAGATAGGCGAATGATCGGGAAATTGCGAAAGGCGGTTTCCTGCGGCGATTCCGTATCGGATTCGCCCGACAAACTTTGGAGGTAACACATAAATGGAAAGCTATTCGGAAAGCTATAAAAAGGCAGGCGTAGACGTCACTGCCGGTTACAAGGCAGTGGAGTTGATGAAGTCCCATATTGCCAGAACCATGACAGCAAATGTGCTGACAGACATTGGCGGCTTCGGCGGTCTGTATGCACTGGATGTGGCAGGAATGCAGCAGCCGGTACTGGTTTCCGGTACAGACGGCGTAGGAACAAAGCTGAAAATCGCCTTTCTCATGGATAAGCATACTACCATTGGTATCGACTGTGTGGCAATGTGCGTCAATGATATTATCTGCTGCGGTGCAAAGCCCCAGTTCTTCCTGGACTATATTGCACTGGGCAAGAACGTTCCGGAAAAGGTCGCATCGATCGTTTCCGGTGTGGCAGAGGGCTGCGTACAGTCCGGCTGTGCACTGGTCGGCGGCGAAACTGCCGAGATGCCGGGCTTCTATCCGGAAGATGAATACGATGTTGCCGGTTTTGCCGTTGGTGTCGTAGACAAGAGCAAGATCCTGAACATGGACAGCCAGAAGGAAGGCGATGTGCTGATCGCAATGCAGTCCAGCGGCGTACATTCCAACGGATTCTCTCTGATCCGGAACGTATTCACAGTCAACGAACAGAATCTGGCTCGTCACTTCTCTGATCTGGGCACCACGCTGGGCGACTGCCTGCTGACACCGACCAAGATCTATGTCAACGCGATTCAGCAACTGCTGGCAGAGGTACAGCCGAAGTCTATCGCTCACATCACCGGCGGCGGTTTCTATGAGAACATTCCGCGGGCACTGAAGAAGGGTCTGTCTGCAAAGATCGACCGCAGCGACGTGCAGGTTCTGCCGATCTTCGACCTGATCGCAAAGACTGGTAAGATTCCGGAACACGACATGTTCAACACCTTTAATATGGGTGTCGGCATGATGGTATGCGTGGCTCAGGAAGATGCAGATAAGGCGATCCGTATTCTGAATGCAGCAGGGGAACATGCCTATGTGCTGGGCGAACTGGTTGCATCTGATGAGGGCGTGATCCTCAAGTAATAGAAAGAGGCAGAGCAAAATGAAAAATATTGTTGTGCTGGTTTCCGGCGGCGGAACGAATTTGCAGGCATTGATCGATGCACAGAAAAACGGGAAGATTCCGAACGGAAAAATCACCTGTGTGATTTCCTCCAATCCAGACGCATACGCACTGACCAGAGCCAAAGAAAACGGCATTGGCACCCGCGTTATCGTCCCGAAAGAATTTGCATCTCGTGAAATGTACAGCAAGGCACTGCTGGAAGCACTGTTTCAGGAATATGCCGATCTGATCGTACTGGCAGGCTTCATGACCATTCTGGATCAGTCGATCATTCGGGCATATCACAATCAGATCATCAACGTGCACCCGTCTTTGATCCCGTCCTTTTGCGGAGAGGGATTCTACGGACTGCGTGTACACGAGGCAGCTTTGGCACGGGGCGTGAAGTTTACCGGTGCGACAGTGCACTTCGTCAACGAAGTCGCCGATGACGGACCGATCATTTTACAGCAGCCTGTTGCTGTATTTCCGGACGACACACCGGAAGTGCTGCAAAAGCGTGTCATGGAACAGGCGGAGTGGCAGATTCTGCCACAGGCAGTGAACCTGTTCTGCAACGGACAGTTAGAAGTTCGAGAGAAAACCGTATTTATTAAGCAGTAAAGGCAATATCAGTAGGAGGAAATTATGAAGATTGCATCATTGCAGCAGGAATTGCAGCAGAATTCTTATCCGGGCCGCGGCATTGTGCTGGGACGTTCGGAGGACGGAGCGTATGCGGTTTCTGCATACTTTATCATGGGAAGAAGTGAAAACAGCCGGAACCGCGTTTTCGTAGAGGACGGTGCAGGTATCCGCACACAGGCATTTGACCCGTCGAAAATGGTAGACCCGAGCCTGATCATCTACGCACCGGTTCGCGTTCTGGGAGATTATACCATTGTGACCAATGGCGACCAGACAGACACTGTGTATGATTTGATGCAGGCTGGGAAAACTTTTGAGGAATCCCTGCGGACCCGTGAGTTCGAACCGGACGCACCGAACTATACGCCGCGTATCTCCGGACTGATCGACCAGAGCAATAATGGCTTTTCCTATGCACTGTCTATTCTGAAAAGTGCAGACGGCGATCCTTCCTCCTGCCAGAGATATACATTCTCCTATTCTAATCCCATTGCCGGCGTTGGACATTTCATTCACACCTATGAGGGTGATGGAAATCCGCTGCCGAGCTTTTCCGGCGAACCGCAGAAAATTGCGGTTTCCGGTGACATCGATGCGTTCACAGAAATGCTGTGGAACAGCCTGAATGCGGAGAACAAGGTTTCTCTGTTCGTTCGGTACATCGACCTCAAAACCAAGAAAACTGAAACCAGAATCGTAAACAAGAATCAGTAAGGAGGCACTTTCATGGCTAGTGAAATGCAATTAAAATACGGCTGTAATCCGAATCAGAAGCCGTCCCGCATCTATATGGAGGACGGCAGCGATCTGCCGATCACTGTACTGAACGGCAAGCCGGGCTATATCAATCTGCTGGACGCTTTCAATGGCTGGCAGCTGGTATCGGAACTGAAAGAAGCAACCGGCATGTGTGCGGCAACTTCTTTCAAGCACGTTTCTCCGGCAGGTGCCGCAGTTGGTGCACCGCTGTCTGATACCCTGAAGAAAATCTATTTCGTAGATGATCTGGGTGAACTCTCTCCGCTGGCGTGTGCTTATGCCCGTGCCCGCGGTGCAGACCGTATGTCTTCTTACGGTGACTTTATCGCTCTGTCTGACGTTTGCGACGTGCCCACTGCAAAGATGATCCAGCGGGAAGTTTCCGACGGTATCATTGCACCGGGCTATGAGCCGGAGGCACTGGAAATCCTCAAGTCCAAGCGGAAGGGTACCTATAATATCATTCAGATCGATCCGGCATACCGTCCGGCAGAACTGGAACGGAAGCAGGTATTTGGCGTTACCTTTGAACAGGGACATAACTTCCTGAAGATCGACAAGGAAATGCTGTCCAATGTTGTTACCGACAACAAGGAAATTCCGGAAAAATATCAGAGAGATCTGCTGATTTCCCTGATTACGCTGAAGTATACCCAGTCTAACTCTGTATGCTATGTCAAGGACGGTCAGGCAATCGGTATTGGTGCCGGACAGCAGTCCCGTATCCACTGCACACGTCTTGCCGGCAATAAGGCAGACATCTGGTGGCTGCGTCAGCATCCCAAGGTTATGGGCTTGCAGTTCGTAGACGGTATCCGCCGTCCGGATCGTGACAATGCAATTGACGTGTACATTTCTGATGAATATATGGACGTGCTGGCAGAAGGTGCATGGCAGAATACATTCAAGGTAAAGCCGGAAGTGTTCACCAAGGAAGAACAGCAGGCATGGCTGGCACAGAACACAGAGGTTTGCCTCGGTTCTGACGCATTCTTCCCCTTCGGCGACAACATCGAACGTGCTCACAAGAGCGGCGTGCAGTACATCGCAGAGCCGGGCGGTTCGATTCGTGATGACCATGTTATTGCAACATGCAATAAGTACAATATGGCACTGGCGTTCACAGGCATTCGTCTGTTCCATCACTGATCGCAGGAGGAAGACAGCATGAAGATTTTAGTGGTTGGCGGCGGCGGACGGGAACACGCCATCGTCATGAAACTGGCAGAGAGCCCGCAGGTCGAGGCACTTTACTGTGCACCGGGCAACGGCGGCATTGCCAAGTATGCGAAGTGTTTTCCGGTAAAGGCAACCGATATTGACGGTATGGTCAAGCTGGCAAAGGAACTGGCAGTGGATCTGGTGTTTGTTGCACCGGACGATCCGCTGGTACTGGGCATGGCAGATGCGATGCAGGCAGAGGGCTTCATGACCTTTGGACCGAAGAAAAACGCAGCGATTCTGGAGGGCAGCAAGGTGTTCTCCAAGGAACTGATGCAGAAGTATCACATTCCGACTGCGGAATATCGTGTATTTGACAAGCCGCAGGAAGCTGAAGCTTACCTGAAAGAGAAGAACGAATATCCCACAGTTATCAAAGCAGACGGTCTTGCACTGGGAAAAGGCGTTGTCATTGCCCAGAATGAACAGGAAGCTTTTGATGCGATCGCATCGATCATGGAAGACAAGATCTTCGGGGAAAGCGGTTCCAAGGTTGTCATCGAAGAATTCCTGACTGGTCCGGAAGTTTCTGTGCTTAGCTTCACAGACGGCAAAACTGTCAAGCCGATGGTTTCTTCCATGGATCACAAGCGTGCACTGGACGGCGATCAGGGTCTGAACACCGGCGGCATGGGCACTGTTGCCCCGAACCCGTACTACACACCGGAAATTGCACAGCAGTGTATGGATACCATTTTCCTGCCCACCATTCGTGCGATGCAGGAGGAGGGCAGACCGTTCACCGGCTGTCTGTATTTCGGACTGATGCTGACACCCAAGGGGCCGAAGGTCATCGAGTACAACTGCCGGTTCGGCGATCCGGAAACACAGGTAGTTCTGCCGCTGCTGGATACCGATCTGGTAGACATTATGCTGGCGATCTGGAACGGTACATTGGATCAGCTGGACATTCAGTGGAAAGACGGCTGTGCAGCCTGCGTCGTTATGGCAAGCGGCGGCTATCCGAAAAAGTATGCTACCGGTCTTCCGATCGCTGGTCTGGACGAAAACGGACAGACTGCAAACTGCTTTGTTTACCATGCAGGCACCAAGCTGGATGGGGACACATTCCTGACAGCCGGCGGTCGTGTATTGGGCGTTACAGCAACTGCGGCAACTCTGCCGGAGGCACTGGACACTGCTTATGCAGGCGTTAAAACCATTTCGTTCCAAGATGCACATTACCGGAAGGACATCGGACAGCGTGCACTGAAGGCACTGTCTTAATACATCAATTGTAATGGAAAATCAACACTCGGAGGCGTTGTATGAATTGTCGTTTACCTGTACTGCGGGAAAAAACTGCAAAGTTAACAACGTCGCCGGGTGTTTATTTGATGAAAGATCAGAAGTCTGAGATCATCTATATCGGAAAAGCAAAGAATCTGAAAAATCGTGTGACAAGTTATTTTCGGGAGTCAGCCGACCATACTCCCAAAGTGGCAAGTATGGTGGAGCATGTATATGACTACGATTTTATTGTCACCGACTCGGAATATGAAGCCCTTGTTCTGGAATGCAGCCTGATCAAACAGCATCAGCCGAAATATAACATTCTGCTGAAAGATGACAAGGGGTATACCTATCTCTGCTTTTCCGAGGAGCCGTATCCCAGACTGACGGTAGAGAAAAACAAGAAGAAAGCCGGCACCTATCTGGGACCTTATATGAGTGGCTATGTGGCACGGGAAGCTGCCAAAGAGGCAAACCGTGTATTTCAGCTGCCCACGTGCCGCAAACGTTTTCCGGAGGATTTCAAAAAGACACGCCCCTGCCTGAACTATCACATCAAGCAGTGCATGGGCGTTTGCCGCGGCTGCATTTCGCAAAAAGATTACGCAGAAGTGATTCAGCAGGCGAAAGCGTATATCCAGATGGGCAGCACGGATTCCGTAAAGCGAATGCAGGAGGAAATGGAGCGTGCAGCAGAAGCACTGGACTTTGAACGTGCGGCAATGCTGCGGGATCGGATCGCCGCAGTGACCAAAGCCGGAGAAACCCAGAAGATCATGGACGCGGCTCTGGAAGAAGCCGACGTGATCGCCATGGCGGAACATATGGGTACCCAGTGTGTGTCCATTCTGCGGTATCGCGGCAGACGGCTTTTTGATAAGGAAACGTTCTTTTTTCAGGAAAACGCCTCCCGCGAAGAAGTCATGGACTCCTACCTGACACAGTACTACGAACATCACCGTGGGGAGATTCCCAAAAATATCGTGCTGGAATTTGCCATGCCCGATCCGGAGATGTACGAGCAGCTGTTCACCAATTTTGCCGGCAGACGAGTGTATATCACCGTTCCCCAACGCGGAACGCTGTGCCAGTTCGTGCAGCTTTCCCGCAATAATGCCAACGAAGAACTGGCGATTCGCTTCAACCGGACGGGCAGGGAAGTGCAGGCACTGGAGGAACTGGGAGCCGTGCTGGGATTACCCCAGCCGCCGCAGTATATCGAAGCCTACGACATTTCCAATCTCTCCTCCACCTCTATGGTCTGCGGCATGGTGGTATTTGAAAACGGCAGACCGCTGAAAAAAGCTTATAAGCGTTTTCGCATGAAAGAGCATGTCACACAGGACGACTATGCCTGTATGAAAGAAGCCCTGACCAGACGGCTGAAACACTATCTGGCACAGGACGAGGAGGGCTTTTCCAGACTGCCGGACTTGATTCTGCTGGACGGCGGACAGGGACATGTGAACACGATTGCACCGGTAATCAGCGGCTTCGGGCTGCACATTCCGGTGTTCGGCATGGTGAAAGACCAGAAGCACCGCACCCGTGCCATTTCCAGTGCCGGCGGAGAAATCTCTCTGTCTGCCAATCGTTCCGCATTTCACCTGCTGACGCAGATACAGGACGAAGTGCACCGTTACTCCGTGGCGTATATGCACAGCATTCACGTCAAGTCCTCATATCAGATGGAACTGACAAAAGTCCGTGGCATCGGGGAGAAAAAGGCACAGAAGCTGCTGCTCCGATTCAAGACACTGGCGAATCTGAAACAGGCAACACTGGAGGAACTGGAAACCACTGCCGGCATCAATCGGGCAACTGCTGAGGAGCTCTACGGCGTGATTCAGGAGATGACCGGCGGAAATTCTACAGGGTAAATAAAAACAGTGTTGCGAAGCTTTGCAAAAAAATACTGGACATTTGCCGCATTTCGTTGTATAATAAAAAGAGTGTGTTTCCCTAGGGAACATGTTTTGAGAAAATCACATGTCATGCGGGAAATCCCCATGACATCTGCAAAGGAGAGATCGGTATGCGTGTAATTGCCGGCAGTGCAAGAGGAAGAAGACTGAAAACATTGGAAGGCATGGACGTGCGTCCGACTACCGACAAAGTGAAGGAAGCCATTTTTTCGGCAATTCAGTTTGATTTGCCTGATGCGGCAGTGCTGGACTTGTTTGCAGGCAGCGGGCAAATGGGAATCGAGGCATTGAGCCGCGGTGCGGCATCAGTGGTATTTGTAGATCGTTCCGCACGTTCCCTACAGGTGACACGGGAAAATCTGGAATCGGTACAGTTTGCAGAACAGGCACAGCTGCACCAGACAGAGGCACAGTCGTTTTTGCAGTCCACTGCCATGCAGTTTGACATTGCCATTCTGGACCCGCCGTATCGAAAGGGCATGCATGAAAAGCTGCTGCCGCTGTTGGCAGAACATATGGCGGATAATGGCATTGTCATCTGCGAACACGAAACCGGTTTGGAAATGCCCCAGTCTGTAGGCGTTCTGGAACAGAAAAAGCAGAAAAAGTACGGTGCTATTACAGTCACCACCTACATTTGCAGAAGGGACTGAAACACATATGGAACGAATTGCGGTTTGTCCGGGAAGCTTTGATCCCGTTACAGTGGGACATCTGGATATTATCACCCGTGCATCGAAGCTGTTCGATCAGGTGATCGTGCTGGTGTCCAAGAACATCATGAAGAATAACGCCTGCTTTTCGCCGCAGGAACGCAGGGACATGATCCTGTGTGTCACACGGGATCTGCCCAATGTGACGGTGGATATTTCTGACGGACTGCTGGCGGATTACGTCAAAGACGCAGGAGCAACGGCGATCGTCAAAGGCTTGCGTGCGGTGAGTGACTTCGAATACGAGTTCCAGATGGCACTGGCGAACCGGAAACTGTACGCCGGAGCCGAAACCGTCTTTCTGACTACAACTTCAGAGAATATGTACCTGAGTTCCAGCGTGGTGAAACAGATCGCTGCATTTGGCGGTGACATCAGCCACTTTGTGCCGCCGGAAATACTGGATATGATTGTAAAACGATTGGTAAAGGAGAAGCTGTCATGAATATAGAAGAAATTTTAGATGATATGGACGACCTGCTGGATCGTTCCCGCCCGATTCCGTTTGCCGCACATAAGGCTGTGATCGATGCAGACCGCATGCGGGAATTGCTGAATTCTGCACATCTGAATATTCCGGCAGAGATCAAGCGTGCAAAGCTGATCGATTCTGACTGCGACCGCATTATCAATGAAGCCAGAGAAAAGGCGGAAGCAATCATACAGGACGCGGAAACCCGTGCAAGCCGCATGATTTCGGAACAGGCGATTTTGCAGGAAGCCAAAAAGCGTGCACTGGATATGCTGACAAAGGCACAGAACGGCTCCAATGACATTAAAGATGCTGCGGAAAAATACGTTAATCGTTTGCTTGATGAAGCACAGGATTATTTCCGGAACAACTTACAGGAAGTACAGCAAACGAAAGACAAGATTAACAGCGTAAAAAAGTAAGAAAATAAAGAAAAATCCGAAAATTTATATTTTTTCTTATAAATAGACATATCTTTTTGCTATACTTAAATTATGAAAATCATGAAGCAAATTTATGCAGAGATGCACCGGAAAAAGTTTGTTTCATAAGGTTTCTTGAAAAGAAAGCCAAAGGAAGGACGGGATAGATTCATGGATAAAATTGATGCCATGTTAATCACATTGTTACAGGAAAATGCCAGAGCACCATTGAAGCTGCTTGCTTCGAAGGTATTTTTGTCGGCTCCGGCGGTTTCTTCCAGAATCGATAAGTTGGAAAAGCAGGGAATCATTCTGGGATATAATACCGTAATTGACAGGCAGAAGCTGGGTTATCATATTACCGCTTTCATCAATCTGGAGTTGTCGGCAGACCAGAAGTCGGAGTTTTATCCGTTCATTAACAGCTGCCCCAACGTGCTGGAGTGCAACTGCATTACCGGTGTGTACTCCATGCTGATCAAGGTGGCATTTCCGTCCACGCAGGAACTGGATACGTTTATCGGAAAGATTCAGCGTTTCGGAAACACCTCCACCCAAATCGTGTTCTCCACGCCGGTGCCGCATCGGGAAATTATCGTAGAACCGAATTCGTGAGGGCATTTGTAAAAATACGTTTTGTACAGCCGCAGTGTGCGTATCACATTGCGGCTTTTTTGCATTTCTTTGCGGAAAAATTGACTTTTTGCGATTTAGCTGGTATAATAGGAGTGACTCTATTTTTCACGAGCGTGAACCACTTTTTCAATTACGGGAGGTGCATGGAATTTGCTGCATATTCTTATTGGCGGTGCCGGCTGCGGAAAGTCCACATGTCTGATTCAGCATTTGCAGAAGCAGCTGAAGGCAGGCGAACAAATTCTGACTTTGGTGCCGGAGCAGTTTTCCTACGAATTTGACCAGAAACTCTACCGGATCCTCGGACCAGTTGCATTTAACCAGCTGGAAACCCACAGCTTCAAATCTCTGGCACGTGCGGTATTTCAGCGATTCGGCTGCGTGCCGGACGGCAAGACCAATGCGGACGAACTGACAAAAATGGCACTGCTGTATCAGGCGGTGTTGCAGGTTTCGGAACGGGAGAAAAAATTGCAGCTGTTGGGGAAACAGTGCCGGCAGGCTTCGTTTGTCAGCGAATTGGCAATGATGTTTACCCAGTTTCGCCGCAGCGGAATCCCGCCGGAACAGCTGTACAATTCCAGTGCGGAACTGAACGGCAGATTGCAGGAAAAGATGCTGGACGTGTTTGAGATCTATCAGCGGTATGACCAGCTTCTGGAACAGCACCAGCTGAAAGATACAGAAACGGACTTGTCCGAAGCGGCTGCGATTGCCAATGGACATGATGCATTTCTGGGTGATGTGATCTTTCTGGACGAATTCGAGAGCTTCACCGAAGATGAGTACCAGATGTTGTCTGTGCTGCTTTCGTCCGGCAAGGATTTGTATATCGCACTCCGCATGGAGCATACCCGAAAGGAACCGTTCTCGCTGTTTGCCGCCGTGCAGGAAACATTTTGCAAGATTCAGGATATGGCAAAAAAGCTGCGGATTCCGGTGGAAACGGAAGTGTGCGATACCCCGTACCGATTTCAGGCAGCTGAACTCAGCTGGCTGAACCAACACGTTTTCCGGAATACCCAGCCGTTTTCCGGAGAAGCACCGCACCTGCATATTTTGGAAGCACAGTCGCCCACAGAGGAAGTGGACTACGTCTGTGCAACCATTCGGCGGCTGCTGGCGAAAGATCACACGCTCCGCTGTCGGGATATTGCCATGCTGTCCAACCAGATGACTGATTACCGGAGCATTCTGGAAACGGCAATGGAACGTTATAAACTGCCTTACTACATGGACGAAAAAGAGTCGATGCTGTACACGCCCCTGCTGGTGTATCTGCATACGCTGCTGGGCATTTTGCGGCAAACCCGTCCGGACACAGAATTACTGATGCGTTTGGGAAAGACCGGTCTGACTTCCTGCTCCGTCGAGGAAATTTCCGATCTGGAAAACTACTGCTACATGTGGCAAATTGACGGAAAAACGTGGAATACGCCCTTTACTGCGGGAAACTTTGCATCAGCAGAAGCGGTTCGCCTGAAATTATTGGCTCCGTTGCAGGAACTGCGGGAAAAACTGAAAGGGCAGCATACCGGTGCGGATTTTTGCAGCATGCTGTACCAGTTCCTGACAGAACAGCAGGTGGAGGAGCAGTTAAACCGTCAGCTGAAAATAATTGCAGATGAGCAGAAACGCATGCAGACTTCTGAGGAGTGGGCACTGGTCTGGAATAGCTTTATCGATATTCTGGAACATCTGTCCACGCTGTACCGGACACTGGAAATGGAATTCTCGGAGTTCAGCACAGTGTTTGCAGCGTTGACCGGCAACATTCAGCGTGCTACGCCGCCGCGGACACTGGACGCTGTGTTGATCTCACAGGGCAGCACAGCACGTCTGAATGCTCCGAAAATCGTTTTCCTGCTGGGTGTCTGTGAGGGAACATTTCCTGCATTTCCCGGCGGCAGCATGGTTTTTTCGGAACGGGACTGCGAATTCCTGCCGGAAGACGTGCGGCTGTCTGTGGCAAAGCCGGCGGAAAGCCAGATGGCAGATGCACGCCTTGCCGCGTATAAGCTGCTGTCCTCTGCCTCCCATGCACTGTATCTGACCTACCCTGTGGTAGACGTGACTCATCAGAAGTGTTACCCGTCTGCGGTGATCGCACAGATACAGCGGACGTTTCCGGAGGCGGAAACTCTGCATCAGAATTGTGCATCACTGGAACCTTCGTATTACAGCGTGACGATGCATGCGGCGTATTATCAGTATGTGCAGAATTATGCGGCACATAACGCCGACACAGCCAGCATAGAACAACTGCTGCTGGATGATGCGTCATTTGCCGAGAAACTGAAACGTCTGGGGAAACTTGCCGAGCAGCGTTCAGAAGATGCCCCGCTGTTTTCGATTTCCAGTCCGGAACTGATGCGGCAGTATCTGGGCAATACCATGCAGCTTTCTGCATCTTCGCTGGAACGCTATCAGAAGTGTCCGTTCCGGTATTACTGCAATGACATTCTCCGGCTGTACCAGCGGCAGAAGGTGCAGATGAACGCTGCCAACTACGGCAGCATGGTGCACTATTGTCTGGAACAGCTGCTCCGAAAATACGACAAGAAAAGCTTTCTGGCACTCACTGCGGAACAGCTGCAACAGGAGATACAGACATCTGCGGCAGTGTACTGGCAGGAGAACATGGGCGGTGATTTTTCCAAGAGCGAAAGAGAACAGGCGGCATATCACCACGCTGTAGAAGAAGTTCTGCCGGTGTGTCAGCATTTGCAGGAAGAATTCCGGCAGTCTGCATTTGTACCGTACTGCACAGAACTGCAAATTTCTTCCGAAAATCCGAATTTCCCGCCCATTTGCCTGCACACCGAAGCAGGACAGACGATAAAGCTGATCGGCAAGATCGACCGTGTGGACATCTGTCAGGACGGTGACCAGCAGTGGGTGCGTGTCGTAGACTATAAGACCAATGGAAAGATCTTTGAACTGGGAAATCTGCTCTATGGACTGGACATGCAGATGCTGATCTATCTGTTTTCCATTTTGTCAGAAGGCACTGCACTGGCAGGGTCAAAGCCGGCAGGCGTGCTGTATCTGCCTGCCGGAAAGGTGAAGTGCAACCTGAAGCGGGAAGATGCCGTATCACCTGCCGCAAAACGCAACCAGTCCTATCAGATGAACGGCGTTCTGCTGCAAGATGCACACCTGCTGCGGCTTATGGAGAAAAACGGCGACGGCGTGTACCTGAACGGAAAGCTGAATGCCACTGGCGGTCTGGAACTCAACAAAGGCATATTCCTGACGACAGGACAGATGAAAGGTCTGCGGCAGTACGTACTGGATCAGCTGATATACATGGCAGAACGGGTGTATCGCGGGGAGATCGATGCTCTGCCGCTGGATATGGGCAGCAAGACGGTATGTGAATACTGCGACTTCTCCAATATCTGCGGTACAAGCAGCCTTTGCCGGAAACGTCTGCGGCTGGGAAGTGCGACCGTTCAGAAAAGTGAAATGATGAGGATTCTGGAAGAACTGGCAGAGGAGGAAAAACACTGATGGATTGGACAGAACAGCAAAAAGAAGCAATCACCCGACGGGACAGCGGTCTGATCGTTTCCGCGGCAGCGGGCAGCGGAAAAACATCGGTGCTGGTGGAGCGTCTGCTGCGGATTCTGATGGACGAATCACCGGAGAACAAAGTTCCCGCAGATCATATGATCGTGGTAACATTCACCAATGATGCAGCAGCAGAAATGCGTTCCCGTCTGTATCAGGCACTGGATCAGAAATTGCAGGAACAGCCGGAAAATACGTGGCTGTACCAGCAGCAGATCCGCCTACAAAACGCCCATATCTGCACGATCAGTTCTTTCTGTTTTGAACTGATTCGGGAAAATCTGGGCGATCAGGGGATCACCGCAGGCTTTCGCATCTTGAGTGAAACCGAAAGCAAAATGATGACTTCCAAAGCGGCGGACGTGGTACTGAACCAGTGGCACACAGACCGTGCAGAAGATATGCAGCTGTTGTGGAACAGCTTCTGTGAAAAAGACGACACCGATCTGGAAAGGCTGCTGCTGGAACTGCACAAGTTTCTGGGCACAGTGCCGTTCCGTGAAAACTGGGTACAGCAGGTGCAGCAGGAACTGCAAAAGCCGCTGGAGGATTCCGCCTATTATCAGATGCTGTCGGCAGGCATGGAACAAAATCTGCAAATGATTCTGCGGCTGGCAAATGAAGCGGCAGATACTGCTTCGGAACTCTACGAATCTGTTACGGATAACAAGGCGTTGGCGTGGATCGAAGCAGACGTGCACATGCTGGAGCAGACGCTCCGCATGGTGCAGCAGCAGGAATCAGATGCAGAAAAACTGCTGGAACCTTACGCAAAGCTGAAACAGGAACGGACAGGGAAAAGATTTTCCAGCAGCAAAAAGGGCTTGCTGAACGAAGAAGCCCTTGCACGTGCCAAATCACTCCGCGAAATGTATAAAGGCATGATAGAAGATGTGGTGTTGCAGATAGAAACTATCTACCCCTATACGTCGGAAGATCTGGCACAGACGGCACAGCTGATGCCGCTGCTGCTGGAACTGGAAGAACAAATTTCCGCGGAAATCTGGAAAGAGAAAGTGCGGCAGAATGCCTTGTCCTTTGACGATGCGGAACGCATGGCACTGGAACTTCTCGCAGTGCCGCAAAAAGACGGCAGAATTTTTCCGTCCCCGCTGGCAGAGGAATTGCAGGCATATTATCAGCTGATCATGATCGATGAATATCAGGATTCCAACAACAAGCAGGACGATATTTTCAAGCTGCTTTCCCGCAATTGCATTGAACCGCAGACCGGAGTCCTGCGTTACGGGGAAAACGTTTTTCTGGTAGGCGATGTCAAGCAGTCGATCTATCGGTTCCGCCTGGCAAATCCGCAGAACTTCAGTGATGCCATTGCCTCTGCCGGAAAGCCAGACAGCGTGTGCAATCCCATTGTACTGAACCAGAATTTCCGAAGCGTTCCTGCGATTCTGAACTTTGTCAACTTCGTCTGCGGCAACCTGATGACGAGATCCTGCGGCGATGTGACCTATAACGAAGCGGAGGCATTGTATGCCGGCTCTGCCATTTCCGAGATCCTGCCGAAAGAGCAGCAGAAAGTCTGCGTGGCAGTTCTGGAACCGGATAATGAATACGATGCAGAAATGACCTATGTCGTTCGAAAAATCCGGCAGATGATTGCAGAAAATGCACCGGTGGTGCAGAAGGACGGCACAACTCGCCCCTGTCAGTATCGGGATTTCTGCGTGCTTCTGCGAAATAATGATACCTGTGCAGCATATGCCCACGCTCTGGAAGAAGCCGGCATTCCAGTACAGAGCCCGGAGGAAAAGGGGTACCTGAAGGCACGGGAGATCAGCATTCTGATCGACATGCTTCGTGTGCTGGACAATCCTACGCTGGATACGCCGCTGGCGGCAGTGATGCTTTCTCCCATGTTCTGGTTTACACCGGAAGAACTGATGCAGATTCGTATGCTTGCCAAAAAGTCCAAGCTGTTTCACGCGGTGCAGATCGCCATTGGTGTGGCAGAAGAGTCCGCATCGGAAAAGCTGGATTCAGTATTGGTGGAGAAGTGCCGGCATCTGTATGACACCGTACAAAAGCTGCGGCAGGACTCCGGCATGATGACGCTGGAATCTCTGATTCGGCGAATCTATGACACCACGGATTTCCTGTCTGTAATGCAGCTGGCAAAAGACGGGGAACGAAAGCGGGCAAATCTGCGTCTGCTGCTGCAATACGCCAAGCAGTATGAGGAGAACACCGATGCATTTCACGGTAGCGTTTCCGGCTTCCTGCGGTATATTGACTGGCTGCTGGAAAATAACGATGACTTTCAGCAGTCGTCCGTTTCCGCCGGTGCGGAAAACGCTGTGGCAGTAAAGACCATGCACGGCTCCAAAGGACTGGAATATCCCTTTGTATTCCTCGGCAATCTGGAAAAGGCTATGAAGTACAGGGACAGCGAAAAGAGTGCCCTGTTTTCCGAGAGATGGCTTGCCGGATTCTGCGTGAAAGACCCAACGACCTATGTCCGTGCCAAAACTGTGCCGTTTGCAGTTTTGTGCCAGGAGGGCGAAAACGCCTACAAAAGCGAAGAACTGCGTCTGCTGTATGTGGCAATGACACGTGCAAAACAGCAGCTGTTCCTGCCGCTGGAATGGAAAAAATCCTATCTGGGGAAAAGCGGATGTCTGACCAAGTGCAGTGCAATGATCTTGCCGGAGGGGAAACTGCCTGTCTATCTGGTACAGTCAGTGAGCAGCATGGCACAGTGGATCTGGATGTGTCTGTTTCTGCGGCATGATGCGGAATTGGCAGATGCATGTAATTTCCCGCCGCAGTACTGGAAAACGCCGGCGTGGAGCGAAAACCTGCAAATTGCCTACGAATTCAAACTGCCGGAGGAAACCGAAACGGAAGAATTGCAGGCAGAGGTGATGGCTCCGCCGGACGAGGAAACACTGGAAGAACTGCGTCGGATCACGGCGTTCCAGTATGTATCGCCGGACTGCGAACGGGAGTCCCTGCTTAGCGTTTCGGCAATTCAGGAGGCAAGACAAAATCGTGCTCCTGTCTGGAAACGTCCGGATTTCCGGCAGAAAGAGGGCAGGCTTACCGGTGCGGAACGGGGTACAGCGATCCATACCTTTTTTCAATACGCCGATTTCCGGAAAGCGGAAGCCGATGTTCCTGCGGAAATCCGGCGGCTGCAAACATACGGCTTTTTGACACCGGAGCAGGCGGCTGTCGTAAAGCCGGAGATTCCGGAAGCATTCTTCCGCGACCAGTTGTATCAGCGGCTCCGCCGTTCCTGCATGGTACTGCGGGAAAAGAAATTTCTGGTGCAGTGTCGGGACTTGCAGGCATATCCGGAAGCTGCGGCGATCCTGCACCGCTATGAAAACTCCGACAGTATCCTGAAAGGTATCATAGACCTGGCATTTCAGGAGGAGGACGGCTTCGTGCTGGTGGACTATAAGACCGATACCGTTTCTTCGCCGGAGGAACTGGCGGACAGCTATCGGGAACAGCTGCTGCTGTACCGCGGTGCATTACAGTGCATCACGGGAATGCCGGTGCGGCAGTGCTATCTGTACAGCACACATCTTCAGAAAAGTATTGAGGTAAAATCATGATGATCAATTTAACAGATATGAAAACCGTCCGTTCGATTCTGGGACGGCACGGGTTTCACTTTTCCAAGAAGCTGGGGCAGAACTTTCTGATCGACCCCTCTGTCTGCCCGCGAATCGCCGAGGAGGGCAACGCTGCGGCAGGTTATGGTGTGCTGGAGATCGGTCCGGGTATCGGCACCCTGACACAGCAGCTGGCACTGCGTGCTGAAAAGGTGACTTCCGTGGAACTGGACCAGCGGCTGCTGCCGATTCTGGAGGAAACTGTCGGGGAATTCGAAAACCTGCACATTCTGCACGGCGATATTTTGCAGTTCGACGTGCCGCAGCTGCTGGAACAGGAATTCGCCGGTCTGCACGTGGCAGTCTGTGCCAATCTGCCGTATTACATCACTACGCCGATTCTGATGCACCTGCTGGAAAGCGGAGCGAACATCGATTCCATTACGGTAATGGTGCAGAAAGAAGTGGCGGAAAAATTGCAGGCTCCGGTGGGCACCCGCAACTCCGGTGCGATCACCGCCACAGTGAACTATTATGGAACAGTAGAGATGCTGTTTACCGTGCCGCGGGACAGCTTCCTGCCGCCGCCGAATGTGGATTCTGCTGTCATTCGCATCGATGTGCAGAAACGCTATGCCGACCAGACACGCGATCTCCAGCACTTTTTCTCCATGCTGAAACACGGTTTTTCCCAGCGGCGGAAAACGCTGGTGAATGCACTGTCTGCAACGATGCACTATGAAAAACCGGTTCTGCTGGAAGCCCTGCATGCCATGGAACTGCCGGAAACGGTACGTATGGAGAACCTGACCATGGAGCAGCTGGTGGAGCTGAGCAATCGGTTATCCGGAGCAACTGCGGAAAAAGTGTAAATTTTTCGGAAATTGCAGAAAAGCACTGGACAAGAGCCGGAAAATGTGGTATACTAGTAAAAACCAAACGAGTGTGTTGGATATGCACTCGGAAAGAGCGATTCCTTTAAGTTGATCCCGTGAGATTGACAAGGCGTTTCATAAACCGGATAAGATCCCTTCTGCATGCACGGTATGTTGATGCAGAAGTTGTTGTACGCACTTGCCTGTCTGAAACGGGTAAGTGCTTTTTTTGTGAATGATCTCTTAGGAGGTGTGTATGGAACAAAAAGCGATCATCATGGACGAAAGTGCCATTCGCCGTGCAGTGGCACGGATTACGTATGAGATTCTGGAACGGAACCGTGGAGCCGAAAATCTATGTATTGTGGGCATTTTGTCCCGCGGCGTCGTGCTTGCAGAACGGATTGCCCGTAAAATATACGAGTTGGAACATGCAGAGGTGGAATTCGGTGCACTGGACATTACCCCATTCCGCGATGACCGCATTGCCGATGCCACACATTCCGCAAAGAGTACCATTCATTTTCCGGTACAGGACAAGCGTGTTGTCATTGTAGATGATGTGCTGTACACCGGTCGTAGCTGCCGTGCTGCCATTGATGCGATTCTGGCGATCGGCAGACCGCAGTGCATGCAGCTGGCAGTACTGGTGGATCGCGGACATCGGGAACTACCCATTCGTCCGGATTATATCGGAAAGAACGTTCCGACTGCACAGAGCGAAACCGTTCGGGTTTCCGTGCGGGAAATTGACGGAACCGACTGTGTTGTGATTTATCAGAACACTGATGCAGAAATGAGGAAAGAATGAAGCAAACCATTTTGATTCGTGATGTACAATTGGTGCAGGGCGGCATTTCGCCCCGTTGTGACATGCTGATTCAGGACGGCGTGATCGCAAAGCTGGGAAAAGATCTGAACGAATCTGCCCACTTTGTCATTGACGGCTCCCGCCTGACAGCACTGCCGGGGCTGTTTGATATGCATGTGCATCTGCGTGATCCCGGGCAGACACATAAAGAGGACATCTTCACCGGTTCCGCAGCGGCACTGGCTGGCGGCATCACCGGCGTGGCATGCATGCCGAATACCTCGCCGGCAATCGACAGCGTAGACACTGTCCGCTATATCTGTGAAAAAGCAGCTTATACCGGCGTGGAGATTCACCCCGTGGGCTGCATTACCAAGGGGCTGAAAGGCGAGGAAATGTGCGACTATGCGGCGTTGAAAGATGCCGGCATCTGTGCCATTTCCGACGACGGCAGACCGGTAGAGTGTGCAGAAACCATGCGGCAGGCTTTGATTCAGGGCGATGCACTGGGACTGCCGGTTATTTCTCATTGTGAAGATCTGTCCATTATCAACGGCGGCATTGTGAACCGCGGCGTGGCTTCGGAAACGCTGGGTGTCAGAGGCATGGATCGGGCTTCGGAAGACTATATCACCGCACGGGAGATCATTCTGGCGGCTTCTGCCAATGTGCCGATTCATATCGCTCATGTCAGCACCTATGGCAGCGTGGAGATCATTCGTCACGCCAAAGCACAGGGTGTCAAGGTGACCTGTGAAACCTGTCCGCACTATTTCCTGATGACAGAGGAAGCGGTGCTCTGCGGTGATGCGGATTACCGTATGAATCCGCCTCTCCGGACGGAAAAAGACCGCAAGGCAGTGCTGGAGGGACTTCTGGACGGTACCATTGACTGTATCGTTACTGACCACGCACCTCATGCTCCGTCGGAAAAGGCGGATTTCCGTTACGCTCCCAACGGCGTGATCGGCATGGAAACCTCGCTGGCAGCTTCGCTGAAACTGGTGCATGCCGATCTGATGACCCTGCCGCAGCTGGTACAGAAAATGGCAGAGAATCCCCGCAAGATTCTGGGCTTGCCGCAGCATCAGCTGGCAGTAGGTGAGCCGGCAGATCTGACGCTGGTAGATCTGGATTATCACTGGACAGTAGATCCGGAAAAAATGCACTCCAAAGCGAAAAATGTGATCTGGAAGGGCAAAACACTGGTGGGAAAACCGGTGTGTACCATCACAGACGGCATCATTCGCTATCAGGATACAGAGTATTTAGAAGAAAGGAACCGATGCAATGGCTTTTGATAGACTTATCAAACGAATTGACGAACTGCACAATCCGTCCGTAGCCGGACTGGATCCACGTCTGGAATACGTGCCGCAGTTCATACAAGATGCCAGCTTTGTGAAGCTGGGACATACACTGGAGGCAGCTGCTGATGCAATTCTCCAGTTCAACAAGGCGTTGATCAATGCCCTGTACGATGTGGTTCCGGCGATCAAGCCGCAGGCTGCATACTATGAAATGTACGGCTGGGCAGGTGTCCGCACACTGGCGGAAACCATTCGCTATGCACAGAGCAAGGGCATGTTCGTCATGACAGACGGCAAACGCAATGACATTGGTGCGACCATGACTGCATATGCCACCGCACATCTGGGAAAAGTAGATGTGGACGGCGTGGAACTGGAACCCTTTGGAGCAGATGCACTGACAGTCAACGGCTATCTGGGAACAGACGGCATTCAGCCGCTGCTGGATGTTTGCGAAAAATATGACAAGGGCATTTTCGTGCTGGCAAAGACCTCGAATCCGTCCAGCGGAGAACTGCAGGACAGACTGATCGACGGCAAGCCGGTCTATGAGATCATGGGCGAAATGTGCGAAAACTGGGGCAGCAGGCAGATCGGTGCCTATGGCTATTCCGCAGTGGGTGCTGTGGTAGGTGCGACCTATCCGGAACAGCTGGCGGAACTCCGGAAAAAGCTGCCGCATACGCTGTTCCTGGTGCCGGGATACGGTGCACAGGGCGGCGGTGCACAGGGCGTTGCCGGTGCATTTGATGAAAACGGCAGAGGTGCGATTGTCAACTCCTCCCGTGCCATTATGTGTGCATGGAAGAAGGAAGAAAACTGTCCGGAAACGGCTTTTGCAGAAGCTGCCAGAAGAGAAGCAATCCGTATGCGTGATGATATTACCGCATATTTATAATTTTTCAGGGCAACGCCGGTGCATTGCAAGGTGCATCGCAGGCTCTTAGATCGGAAAGGACTGGTGTCATGTCATTATTGGAACGAGGCGATAACGCCTATCTGCTTCTGGCAGACGGAACGATTTTTGAAGGTTTGCATTTTGGTGTCAAGGGAACGGCAATCGGTGAGGTAGTCTTTACCACCGGTATGACTGCTTATCAGGAAACACTGACCGACCCCAGCTATTATGGGCAGCTGGTCACACAGACATTTCCGCTGATCGGCAACTATGGTGTCAATGCAGCAGACAGCGAATCTGCACGTTCTTATATCCACGGTTACATTGTGCGGGAATGGTGCAACACCCCGTCGAACTTCCGCATGGAAGGGGATATTGACGGATTCCTGAAAGAACAGAACATTGTGGGCATCTACAACATCGATACCCGTAAGCTGACCCGTATCATTCGGGAAGTCGGCGTTATGAACGGCGTGATTACAACAGAAGATGTTTACGCCAAGAAAGAAGAACTGCTGGAACAGGTTCGGAATTACACCATTCAGAATGCAATTCTCAGCGTGACCGGCGACGAGCCGAGAACTTATCGTGAGGGAACACCGAAGTATAAGGTCGCTCTGTACGATTTCGGTTACAAACGCAATATCCGGAACGAACTGGTAAAACGCGGCTGTGAAGTCGTAGTTCTGCCGGCAGCCACCAGTGCAGAAGAATTAAAGGCGATGCACGTAGACGGCATCATGCTTTCCAATGGACCGGGGGATCCGTCCGAAAATCAGGCGATCATCGACAATGTGGGCGAGATCGCAAAGCTGGGCATTCCGATCTTCGGCATCTGTCTGGGACACCAGCTGCTGGCACTGTCGCAGGGATGTCGGACAGAAAAGCTGAAGTACGGTCACCGCGGTGCCAACCAGCCGGTTATCGACCTGAACAGTCACCGGACTTATGTCACCAGCCAGAACCACGGTTATGCAGTTGTAGGAGAAAGTCTGGATCCGGAAGTGGGGACCGTTTCTCATATCAACGCCAATGATAAAACCTGTGAGGGAATTCGTTATCACAAGATCAATGCCTTTACGGTGCAGTTCCATCCGGAAGCACACGGCGGACCGCTGGATACCGCATATTTGTTTGACGAATTCGTTGCTGTGATGGAAAAGGAGAAGAAGTAAGTTATGCCATTGAGAAGTGATATTAAAAAGGTTCTCGTGATCGGTTCCGGTCCGATCATCATCGGACAGGCTGCGGAGTTCGACTATGCAGGAACACAGGCTTGCCGTGCACTGAAACAGGAAGGTCTGGAAGTTGTCCTCATCAACTCCAATCCGGCAACGATCATGACAGATAAGGCGATGGCGGATAAGGTCTATATCGAACCGCTGACGCTGGACGTGGTAAAGCGGATCATTCGGATCGAAAAGCCGGACAGCCTGCTGTCTACCATGGGTGGTCAGACTGGTCTGACCTTGTCCATGCAGCTGGCGGAAGAAGGCTTTCTGGAAGCCAACGGTGTCAAGCTGTTGGGTGCTGACCCGCTGACCATTCATAAGGCAGAAGACCGTCAGGCATTCAAGGATACCATGGAAAAGATCAACCAGCCCTGTATCCCGTCAAAGGTCGTAGAAACCATTGAAGATGCCGTAGATTTTGCCAAGATCATCGGCTATCCGGTTATCGTGCGTCCGGCATTCACACTGGGCGGCACAGGCGGCGGTATCGCAGACAATGAAGAAATGCTCCGCGACATCACCAAGAACGGTCTGCGTCTTTCTCCGATCACACAGGTTCTGATCGAAAAGTGCATCAGCGGCTGGAAAGAAATCGAGTTTGAGGTGATTCGTGACCGCAAGGGCAACGTCATCACCGTCTGCTCCATGGAAAATTTCGATCCGGTCGGCGTACACACCGGCGATAGTATCGTTATCGCCCCGACTGTAACCCTGACAGATCGGGAATACCAGATGCTGCGTACCGCTGCGATCAACATTATTTCCGAACTGAAGGTAGAGGGCGGTTGTAACTGTCAGTTTGCACTGCACCCCACCAGCATGGAATATGCAGTCATTGAAGTAAACCCCCGTGTATCCCGTTCTTCTGCACTGGCTTCTAAGGCGACCGGTTATCCGATCGCAAAGGTTGCCGCAAGAATCGCGATCGGCTACACACTGGACGAAATTGTCAATCAGGTTACCGGCAAGACCTACGCCTGCTTCGAGCCGGCTCTGGACTACGTCGTTGTCAAGTATCCGAAGTGGGCATTTGATAAGTTTGTTTACGCAAAGCGGACACTGGGCACCCAGATGAAAGCGACCGGTGAAGTCATGGCAATCGGTACCAGCTTCGAAGAAGCCATTATGAAGGCTGTTCGTTCGACGGAACTGGGCGTAGATTCCATGAACATGAAGAAGTATGAAAAGATGCCTCTGGAAGAAATTATGGAGCGGCTGCAGGTCGTAGACGATGAGCGTGCATTCCAGCTGTATGAGGCAATGAAGCGTGGCAAGACGGTAGAAGAACTGCATGAACTGACCATGGTAGACTGCTGGTTCCTGAACAAGCTGATGAACCTGATCGAACTGGAACGGGAAATGGCTGCCAAGCCGCTGACCGAAGATCTATACCTGCTGGCAAAGCAGTACGGCTATCTGGACGCGACCATTGAACGTATTTCCGGCAAGAAGTGCCCGATGCACCGCCATGCTGTATATAAAATGGTAGATACCTGTGCAGGCGAATTCAAGGCAGAAACGCCGTATTTCTACTCCACCTATGATGACGAGAACGAAGCGGAAGAATTCATTGAACGTCAGCACAGCGACAAGAAAAAGATTATCGTATTCGGTTCCGGTCCGATCCGTATCGGTCAGGGTATCGAGTTCGACTACTGCTCTGTACACTGCGTATGGACTCTGAAAGAAATGGGCTGTGAAGCGATCATCTGCAACAACAATCCGGAAACCGTTTCCACCGACTTCGACACCGGCGACCGTCTGTATTTCGACCCGCTGACAAAGGAAGACGTTGCCAATATCATCAACACCGAAAAGCCTTACGGCGTTGTGGTACAGTTTGGCGGACAGACTGCCATTAAGCTGACACGGTATCTGGCAGATATGGGTGTTAATATTCTGGGTACTTCCGCAGATGATATTGACGCAGCCGAAGACAGAGAGCGTTTTGACGAACTGCTGGGCAGATGCGGCATTCCGCGTCCGGCTGGTGAAACCGTCATGACGACTGAGGAAGCCCTCAAGGCTGCCAACGATCTGGGTTATCCGGTTCTGATGCGTCCGTCTTATGTACTGGGCGGTCAGAATATGATTATCGCACATTCGGACAAGGATATTGAAGAATATATGGCGATCATCACCAGCCATATGATTGAAAATCCAGTGCTGATCGATAAATATATGATGGGTACAGAAGTCGAAGTTGACGCGATCTGCGACGGCAAGGACTTCCTGATTCCGGGTATCATGGAGCACGTAGAGCGTGCCGGTGTCCACTCCGGTGACTCGATCTCCATTTATCCGGCACAGAACCTCAGCGAAAAGATTACTGATACCATCGTGCGTTATACCGGACTGCTGGCAAAGGAACTTCACGCAGTTGGTCTGATCAACATTCAGTACGTGGTATACAATAACGAAGTTTATGTAATCGAAGTAAACCCGCGTTCGTCCCGTACCGTGCCGTATATCAGTAAGGTAACTGGTATCCCCATGGTAGACATTGCAACCAAGATCATGCTGGGTGAAACCCTCCAGAGTCTGGGCTACAAGTCCGGTCTGTATCCGAAGGGCAAGTATGTTGCCGTCAAGGTACCGGTATTCAGCTTCGAAAAGCTACAGGACGTAGACACCATGCTCGGACCGGAAATGAAGTCCACTGGTGAGTGTCTGGGTATTGCCACCAATCTGGAGGACGCACTGCTCAAGGGTCTGATCGCCGCAGGCTATGACCTGAAGAAGGAAGGCGGCGTGCTGATTTCTGTCCGCGACAGCGACAAGCAGGAAATCATTGAGATTGCAGACAAGCTGGCACGTATGGGCTTCGAACTGTACGGTACAAGCGGTACCGCAGCCGTGCTGAACCATAACATGATCGCCACCAATCTGGTAAAGAAAATCTCTGACGGAGAACCGAATACCATTACACTGCTGGAAAGCGGCAAGATCCACTATATGATCTCCACTTCGGCAAAGGGTCGTCTGCCGGCAAGAGATAGCGTAAAGATGCGTCGGAAGTCTGTAGAACGTTCGATCTGCTGTCTGACTGCGATCGATACAGCCAAGGCTCTGGCGAACGTGCTGGAGTCCGGCCGCAGCATTGATGATGTAGAAATGGTCGATATTACAAAGATCTGACTTTAAAAATCACGCAAACCGTGGCGGACGGGGAGATTTCCCGCCCGCCCTTTTTGCTGTTGAAAGGAGAAATTGTCATGGCATATGGACAGATGCTGGTGCCGGTTCTGGAAAAGCAGGCACTTGCTAAAAATATTTATCGCATGGTGCTGCAATGCCGTTCCATTGCACAGCAGGCAGCGTGCGGACAGTTCGTGCACCTGTTGCCTGTAGGCTGCACGCTGCGTCGCCCGATCTCGATCTGTGAGATTAACAAAGCTGCCGGAACCCTGACCATTGTGTTTGAGGTAAAAGGCACTGGTACCGATGCTCTCGCCAATGTGCGGGTAGGGGAAAACGTGGACATTCTCGGACCGCTGGGGCATGGCTTCACCATTCTGCCGGAGGCAAAACATGTGGTAGTCGTTGGCGGCGGTATCGGCAATCCGCCTATGCTGTCGCTGGCACAGGTGTATGGCGAACGTGCCACAGCAATATGTGGTTTTCGTTCGGCAAACATTGCCACATTGCAGGACGAATTCCACGCATCTGGTGCGGAAACCATTCTCTGTACCGATGACGGCACTGCCGGCAGACAGGATTTGGTTACAGAGCCGCTGAAAGAACAGCTTGCAAAGGGTGACGTGGACATGGTATATGCCTGTGGCCCACGCCCCATGCTGAAATTCGTGGCTGCCGCCGCAAAGGAGTACGGCGTTCGCTGTGAGGTTTCCATGGAAGAACGCATGGGCTGCGGCATTGGTGCCTGTCTGGTATGTGCATGCCAGCTGGAACGGGAAGGCAAATCCGTGATGGGACACGTCTGCAAAGATGGTCCGGTATTTCCGGCAGAGGAGGTTGTTTGGTAATGGCAAATTTAGCAGTAAATGTAGCTGGCGTATCCTTTAAAAATCCGATCATTCCGGCATCAGGCGTGTTTGGCTACGGCAGAGAGTACGAGAAACTGTTCCCGCTTTCGGAACTGGGCGGTATTGCCACCAAGGGTACAACCGGACAGCCCCGTCCGGGCAATCCGGCTCCCCGTATCGCCGAAACTCCCAGCGGTATGCTGAACTCGGTAGGGTTGCAGAACCCGGGAATCGACGCGTTTCTGGAACGGGAACTGCCGAATCTCCTGACAAAGGATACTGTGATTCTGGCAAATATTGCCGGTTCTACCGTAGAGGAATGCGTTTCCATTGCGGAAAAGCTGGACGAAACCGATGTGCATATGATCGAATTGAACATCTCCTGCCCTAACGTGAAAAAGGGCGGGGCAGCGTTTGGCGTGCACTGTGAGAGTGCGGAAATGATTACCGCGGCAGTGCGAAAGGCAACCAAGAAGCCGCTGATCGTAAAGCTTTCTCCCAATGTCACCAGCATTACCGATATTGCCAAGGCAGTGGAATCCGCCGGTGCCGACAGCGTTTCCCTCATCAATACCCTTTTGGGCATGCGGATCAATATCGAAAATCGCCGCCCGATTCTGCGGAACAACGTCGGCGGCATGTCTGGCCCTGCGGTTTTTCCCATTGCTGTACGTATGGTTTGGCAGGTTGCACAGGCAGTTTCCATTCCGGTAATCGGTATGGGCGGCGTGTCCAGCGGTACAGATGCCATTGAAATGATGATGGCAGGTGCCAGTGCCGTGCAGGTAGGAGCTGCTATTTTCACAGATCCCTATGCTCCGGTTCGTATCATTTCGGAGATGAACGACTGGCTGGACGCACATCATATTGCTTCGGTGCAGGAAATTATCGGCACCGTGCAGCCGTGGTAAGTGAGGCGTTTTATGATTATTATGGGCGTAGATTTCGGCGATGCCCGTACAGGGCTTGCCGTTTGCGATAAGGGCGAAATGCTGGCTTCTCCGGCTGGGGTGATTTCGGAAAAGGACTTTACCCGGTGTCAGGAAAAAGTTGCTGCCGCTGCTAAGGAATACCGTGCAGAACTGCTGGTGGTAGGTTATCCCAAGAATATGAATGGTACCGTGGGAGAACGTGCGGAACTGTGTCAGAAGTTCGGGGACGGTCTGAAAGAACTGACCGGTCTGCCGGTGGTGATGTGGGACGAACGCTGTACCACAGTTTCAGCACATTCCTACCTGAATGTCACCAATACCAGAGGCAAAAAGCGGAAAGCCGTGGTAGATGCTGTTGCGGCAACGATTATTCTGGAAAGCTATCTGGCATACCGGAAGAATCAGGCGGATGCCGAATAAAAAATACAAAATCCCCGAAACCGGATTTGTTCCGGTTTTCGGGGATTTCTTTATGGCAATACCGCACAATCTTTGTGCGGTATCACCTTATGTATGCTATATGCAGTTCAGTACTTTTCCTTATAGAGATTCTTTGCGGTGCATGGGAATTTGTTCTGCTCCCAGCTTTTCCAGATTCTCATGAATGCTGCGGTTGTCTGCCTTTTTGATCATGTTTTCTCTGGCACGTTTGAACTTGTTCACTTCACCGTGGCGGCTGGGGCCGCCTACACAGCCGCCGTCGCAAGCCATGCCCTCGATAAAGTCGCCGGAGAATCTGCCCATTTTCAGCATCAGCAGGGCACGCTTGCAGGCATCAGTGCCGTTGCAGCGTTCCACATTGACTTCGTCGGTCACGCCCTGTTCTTTCATGCCTTCCAATACGGCATCTGTCACACCGCCGCTGTTGCCGAACCATTTGCCGAAAGTGCTGGACTGCTGATTGGTTTCCTCTGCTTCGTGAATGGTAACGCCCTTGGCACGGATAATGGCACGGATCTCGCCGTAGGTCATGGCGTAGTCCGCACTGCCCTCAATGTGCTGGTCGATGACTTCGCTCTTTTTGGCGATGCAGGGACCTACAAAAACAGTTACCGCTTCCGGATCCTTGGACTTGATCCAGCGGGAAACCGCACACATGGGGGAAACAGTTGTAGAGATATTGTCGATCAGATCCGGATAGTGCAGACGAATCAGATTGACAAAGCCGGGGCAGCAGGAGGTTGTCAGCTTTTTGCCCTCCCGATATGCTTCCGCCCACTCCGCTGCTTCGGCATAAGCGGTCATGTCACCGCCCAGTCCGACTTCTACCAGATCGGTAAAGCCCACTTCCTTCAGAGTGTTCCGCCAGCTTTCGAAAGTAATGCCTTCGCCGAACTGTCCTTCTGTAGAGGGAGCAAACATGGCATAGACATGTTTGCCGTCCACTAGTGCCTGACAGACATCTACCAAGCAGGACTTAGAACTGATCGCACCGAACGGGCAGCTGTGGATACATCTGCCGCACTGGATACATTTTTTCTCGTCAATGATGCAGATGCCGTTTTCGTCCATGGAAATCGCTCCTACCGGACAGCTCCGGCGACATGGGCGAATCAGGTCTGCAATGGCGTTGTAAGGACATGCTGCCGCACACTTGCCGCATTCCCGACATTTCTGCGGGTCAATGTGTGCCCGCGTACGGCCAATATCGATTGCTCCGAAATGACAGGACTGCTGACAGGCTTTCCCCATGCACTTCTGGCAGTTGTCTGTGACAACGTAGCGGGAAATAGGGCAGTCCTCACATGCCGCCTGTACGACTTGTACCACAAGGTCGTTGTGTGATCCCTGCGGAGCCTTCCCCTCTGCAAGGCGGATTCGCTGACGGACAATTTCCCGTTCTTTGTAGACACAGCAGCGGTATTTTGCTTTCGGACCGGGCATCATGCGATAGGGCAGCTCGTCTTTTTCTGTTTCAAATTTTCCGGCGAAAACCAATTTTGCGACTTCGCACAGAATATCATGTTTGATCTGAATGATCGTACCATCATTTGTTACCATATGGACCTCCGTTGCAGTTGTTGCAAGTCTTCTTTTTCTATTATACCATGAAATTTATCGTTTGTAAAGACAAGATTGTTAGGACAAATTTGCAGCAAAAATGCCCCAGCCGTAAAAAGCAGCAGGGGCATCAAAACATAATTTATTTCTATGGCAATACCGCACAATCTTTGTGCATATAGATTACAGCAAAGGCAGGACTTTCTGCATCACGGGGAATGCTTCCGCATCTGTCAGACCGAAGTCCATTTCTTTATATGTCCAGGCAGCCCGTCCGATGTGGTGCTTTTCAAATACAGCGGAAATAGTCTGATACCAATGCAGAGTGCTTTCCAGATCTGCCTGATGAATGACACCGTACTCGCTGCAATACAGAGGCACATCATATTTTTCCGCAGCAGAAATTGCCGCAGAAAGATTTGCTTCAAAGAAAGAAGTTTCCACATCTGTGAGCCCTTCATGCAGAAGTGAACCGATATATTCCTTGCTGAATGCAGCGGACCAGCGGCGATAGTTGGCGAGAGTGTCCGGATATGCAATGTGGAAGTCCTTTGGCATACCCTTGATCCACTGTGCAGTCTGATGTGTGAAAATGATCGGATCATAGCAGTGGAAACTGTAGACGATGCGGGAATCTGCCGGTGCATCCAGCAGTGTCACACCGTCGGCACCGTTGTAGTGAATGCCGCCTGCCAGAATAAAAACATCCGGTGCAACAGAGCGGATCGCTGCAATGGCGTTGGCAGCGATCTGGTTCCAGTCTTTTGCGGTGTGCATGTCTGCCGCTTCATTCAGCAGTTCAAAGGCGACAACATCGCTGTCATTTCCAAAGCGTTTTGCAAATTCCTGCCAAAGAGAGATAAAGCGAGCCTGCAATGCCAGATTGGTGAAGAATTCGCCGGAATCTGACTCATCGGCAAAAGAATAGCCGGCAGTTTTGTGTAAATTCAAAATCATGTGCAGATCGTATTTTCTGCACCAGAGAATGCACTGCTTGATCCAGCGAAAACCGTCTTCCTTGAGAATGCCGCCCTCGGATTCTACCAATTCATAGTCCACCGGAATCCGGACGTGATCCAGTCCCCAGCGGGCAACTGTTGCAAAGTCCGCTTCCGTGATAAATGTCTGATAATGTTTTTCGGTATGCTCTTTCTGTGAAAACCAGCCGCCAAAATTGATACCATGCTGATAGCCTTTCCAAATACGCATGATGTGACCTCCTGTCAATCGAAATAGCAGTGGCTGTTGTCTGTTACGGAAGCAATTTTCTATTTGAATTGCTTTGAATCCGCTATGCTTATGAAGCGGACACGTGAAAACGAGAGCCGTGGGGAATGCTGCTGAACACCAAATAATTCCAGAGTCAATGCCCCTTTAAAATATCTGCATTTTCATTTTACGAGGAATATCAAAAAAATGATACCAAAAAACTTGCTTTTTTGATAGAAATGTGATATAATATTTCTATACAGGATCAATGCAACTTTTTGGGTCCTGAAATCATAGAGTAATTATAGGAATTTCTTACTTTTCCCATGCTTCCGTAAAAAACCAGCAGAGGCCGATGTGTATTTTCCAGTTGTTCTGGAAAATACAGTACTTTTTTCAGTGCAGGTTGCCGGAGAGGACGGATAGAGCAGGATTTTGTTATAGATTTGTTTCTGAAAGGAATTCTATATTTATTCACATTCAAGGCGATATAAAATAGTGGGAGGAGATTTTCATGACATTAGAATTAGAATGGCAAAAAGCAGAGCAGGAACGGCAGGAGGACACGCACCAGCACGAGCCGCCGGAAGTCGAATTTGGCTTTTATAATCAAGTGCAGCAGGGCGATGTGGATGCAGTGCAGGAAAATCTGCGATCCGGATTATATCGGCAGATCGCCATGAGAGTAAGGCTTTCTGACGATTTGGTGCAGAATTTCCGGTATCACTGTATTGTCTGTCTGTCAATGGTATCGCGGTTCTGTATTGAAGGCGGCATGCCGGGGGAACAGGCATATCGTATGAGCGATTTCTATATTCGTAAAATTGACACGGCAACGACCATCGATCAGGTGGAGAAACTGCATGATGACGCTTGTATGGACTATGTCAAGCGAATGCAGCAGCGGAAAATCAAGCAGGTTTGTTCCAAGCCGGTTTCACTGTGCCTGAACTACATCTATTCACATATGCACGAAAAAATTTCTACAGAGGAACTTGCTGCGGAAGTGCACCTGCACCCCAGTTACTTATCCCGTCTGTTTCGGGAGCAAATGGGCTGTACGCTGCACGATTATATTTTAGATCAAAAGATTCAGTCTGCCAAACGCATGCTACAATTTTCCGACCGCAGCTACGCTGAAATTGCAAACCTGCTGGCGTTTTCTTCCCAGAGCCATTTCATACAGGTCTTTTCCAAAAAAGTCGGTGTTACGCCGAAGCAGTTTCGGGAGGCGGAATTTCGTTCAAAACTGATGCGTGGAGAACAAGAATGACAAAAAGCAGTCCGCGGCAAACGGACTGCTTTTGAAACTGTTTTTGCAATAGATCAGATTATACCATGACGACAGCATTTCCCAACAGCTTGAAATCCCGACAGCTTTTGCAGAGATCATTCAAAAATGCGGCAATGCTCCGGTCGCGGAGATTGCCCTTGAAGTCGATGTGAAAAACAACGTCGAAGCTGCCGTCCCGAATGGGTCTGCTTTCGATTTTGGTCATGTCCAGTCCATACAGGAAGAATTTGTTCAGAATCCGGCTCAGGCTGCCGGGCTCGTTGGAAATGGACAGCATCACGGAAATCACAGACGCATTTTCCGCCACCTGCATGTCCTTGGTGATGCAGATGAACTGGGTGAAGTTCGGGACAACATTGGAAATACGGGAAGCCAGAATCTGTAGGCGGTTGTGCTTGGCACAGTCTTCGGAACAGATCGCGGCAATGGTCTTGTCACCGGATTCTGCCACCATTTTGGCAGCAGTGGCGGTGTTGCTGTAGTCGTGGCTGTGGAGAGAACGTGCATCTAAGAAATCGCTGCACTGAGAGAGTGCCTGCGGATGGGAATACACTTCGGTGATATTCTCCATTTTAGCATCCGGCAGGGCAGCCAGACAGTGCATCACTTCTACCTGATTCATTGCGGTGATAAAGAAACTGTACTTTCCCATCAGGTCTACAGTCTGTGTAACCGTTCCGGAGGTGCTGTTGTAAATGGGCAGAACGCCGTATTCCAGTTCGCCGGATTCTACTGCTTCAAAGACCTGCTCAAAGGTCGGATAGAACTGAATGTGCCGTTCCGGAAAGAATGCCTGTGCGGCGGTTTCAGAGTTTGCACCCACGGTGCCCTGACAGCCGACACGGACGGCTTCCTTCATGCGGGGCGTTTTGAAACTGGGGGCATCTTCGGCAGCGACCAGCATTTTCTGCTGTAACTGGGAGCTGATGCTCATCATGTTGGCGAACATGGTGCGGGAAGCCAGTCCCAGTCCCTCTTTGGCATTCTGTTCTACGCGGTCGAGGATCTGCTGTTCCCGTCCTGCCTGAAAAACCGGCATGTTGTGTGCTTTTTTATATCTTGCAACATCTTGGCAGAGAAGCATGCGTTCTTCAAATAAAGACTGGATCTGTTTGTCCAGCCGGTCGATCTCATTGCGGATTTCCTGTAATTCCATGTTGTATTCCTTTCTGTGAAGGGATTTTCGGTGCAGATGCGAAGTTGTTCTTGGGCAACACCACACAAAGCTTGTGCGTAAGGTGCGTTGTCAGATTTTTCGGCAGAT
>ERZ837380.741-NODE-741-length-47244-cov-27.079044_pt1 | contig 47244 bp, 39 predicted proteins | sample MGYA00519685_ERZ837380 | MGnify/ENA primary metagenome ERZ837380 (study PRJEB31850, sample SAMEA3708817) | human gut metagenome | biome: human gut; feature: human-associated habitat; material: faeces | place: China | collected 2014 ...
TTAGACTGATACGGAACAGACTCGCAAGCTGCGTGATCATAAAGACCGCATCCTCGTAGCGTTCGCCCTCGATCATCCATACAATGGAATCCAGTGTATTATACAAAAAGTGTGGATTGATCTGTGACTGCAATGCATCCAGTTCACTTTTTCTTTTTTCTTCCTGTTCATACAAAATATCATGCATCAACTGGTTAATCTGTTCTACCGTAGAGCGCAACGTCTTTCCCAGATGTTCTACTTCCAACGATCCGCCTACATATATAGTAGGATTCAGATTTCCCGCTTCCCATTCTTTGACGGATTCATTCAGACGCTGTAATGGTTTTGCGATTCTTGCAGACACAAGCTGATTGATGATAATAATCATCAGCATCGACAACGCCATCAACATAATCACAAACATTCGCGTACCGTAAAGTCCCATATTAAAGGCGCTCATTGGCACAACGCTCACAATTTTCCAGCCGGTATAGCTGACCGTCTTGACGGTGATAAGTCTCTTTTCCCCCTGAAAAATCTCCTGATGGGAACCGTCATCATAATGAACCGCCTCAAGATTATTTTCCTCATAAAGATTCGTGTAAATCAGTTTCTGCTTCGGATGATAGATAATCTCACCATCGCTGTCCATCAGATAGACATATTCCGATGAATTATCTGTATTTGCCTTATTAAAAAGCTGCTCAATGCTGCTGTAGTTCATATCAACCAGCAAAACACCCAGCGTAGAATTTCCGTTGCTTGTCAGTTCCACTGCACGGCTTAAGGAAACAACCCAGTAATAGCGGTAAGTTGCATTATCAAACAGATTCTGTACATGTGGAGTGGAAAAATGCAGGTTTTCCATCTGATCCACCGCATTGACAAACCACTCCTGACCGACAATGTCCGAATTATCCTTCTCATTGGTGACCGGTGCTGCTGCAACCAGTTTACCATCGTTCGTATAACATGCGATACTGATCAGGTTATCTTTATTCGCCTCATATAAAAGGTTCATCTCCTCATCCACAGAATCCACTGCAAGATCCTTATCCTTAATGACACTATAGTACATCGCATCCGAAATGCGCCGCATGTTTCTAAGATACGTTTCCAGATTGATGGCAGTCTGATTCAAAAGCTGCTCCGAGCTTTCGATTGTCATGTCCTCCATTCGATTGACAAAACGATTATAAAGCGTCACGCCAAGAATCCCCATACTGCATACAGAGATAATCGTAAATGAAACCGATATCGTAAACTGTATCGTCTGGGGTTTGACACGTTTTGCAAGGTATTCCGCTATTTTCCGGTAAAATTTTTCTATTGTTTTCACTTTTCGCCCAACTTACCTGCCTTATATTTTGATGGTGACATTCCAAATTGTTTTTTAAACACATAGCTGAAATAGTTCGGATCAGAATATCCAACTTTTTCTGCGATAATATAAGTTTTCTCGTCTTTCGTCAAAAGCAGATCCACTGCCTGCTCCATGCGATAGTCCGTGAGATAATTGATAAATGTTTTTCCGGTTTCCTTCTTAAAAACAGTGGAAAAATATGCTGCACTCACATTCAGATAACTGCATATCGTCTCAATACTCAACTCCTGATCTGCATAATGCTCCTTCACATACTCTACTGCTCTTGTCACAAAAGATTTTGTGGTGTCCTGACGTTCGTTTGTCACCTGGCGCTGCATCTTCATACAGTTTTCCTTCAGCCATGCGCCAAGCGCATCTGTGGATTCCAACTGTAACGCCTGATTATATAAATCGCTGTTGTTGCCAAACACTTCGTCCATGTTAATCTGGTTATTGCTTCCAAACCGGAAAATTTCTGCAATCAGTTCCATGACAAGAATCCGGTAGTTCTGCAGAGACATTCTCGTCTTTGCCATCTGCCCCGTAAACTCTGCAATTGCTTCCTCCAACGGCTCCTGCTCGCCCATCTTGACTTTCTTTAAAATTTTCTCGATGTAAGCTTCCTCCCAGTGTTCATCCACGCTCTCCTGTGGATCCATCTCTGCGATATTGATGGCTCTTGTATTTCCATATAAAACACGATAAGAGGTTGCATTCTTTGCACCGTGATAAGAGAGTGAAAGCTGCGAAAGCTGATTGCACACATGACCGATTCCCGCGGTGACAGTCGCCTTGCAGACACGCTTTGCCATTTTGCAGAACCGATCCATATCATCGGTAAAATGTGTGACGCTGTCCACATCGGAAAGCTGTGCGATCACAAGGATATCTCCAAGATAGGTCACCGTCCTGCAATTCCATTTTTCGGTCAACTGTTCCTCCGCAAGTTTTTTCACAGAGACAGTGAGTAAAAATGGATCAATTGGCACATTTTCCGGATTCGTTGTACTGATATGTAAAACAGTGACCACATAGTATGGTCCTGTCAGGTTGATCTGATAGTTTTGCACATACTTTTCAATCTGTGACTCCGGGATTCTTCCTTCAATCAGCGAAGTATAAAAATTCTCCTGTAAAACAGGAAGACTTTCCATATAATATTCCCGCAGTTTGTCGATATTTCTTTTTTCGTCCAGCTCTTTATCGAGGTTGACCTTGATCCGCTCAAACACTTCCCGCAGTTCATTGGAATTGATCGGTTTTAAAATATACTCCTCGGCCTCAATTTTAATTGCCTCTTTCGCATACTCAAATTCATCAAAGCCGGAGAAAATGATCACTTTCACTTTCTGGTAGAGTTCTTTGAGCTTTTTGCAGAGTGTAAGCCCGTCCATATATGGCATCTTGATATCTGTCATGACCACATCCGGCTGCAGTTCCTCCGCCATTTCCAACGCCTCCACACCATTTCTGGCATAGCCTGCAATGGAAAATCCCATGCTCTCCCAATCGAGTTTTTTCATGATGACTTGAAATACTTCTTCCTCATCATCTACAAGTAAAACGGTATATTGGTTCATAATTTCTGCCCTTTATTTTCTTTTATTTCTTTTCCATCTTTCTTTATGCACCGTATTTGTCATTCATTTTTTTCCACAAAACGCCAAAAATAATCGTACAGATTACAATCTGTGCCAGTGCGACATAAAGATCCACAAAAAGAAGAAACGTCATTACAAGTGTTGCAAAACCAAAAAAGAGAATGAGCGCTCCACCTTTTTTTGCATACGCCTTTTCATCTTTTACCGGTTCTTTATTCTTTCCCCGAATGGTTGAAACATCCTGCAAAATCATCAGTTTCAATCCATAATACATACAGATCACAAATAAAAGTAATGGAATTCCTGCCTGTTCTAAAATTGTCTGTGTTGTCATTCTTTTTCTCCCTTAAGTAATAATAGCGGCTGAAAAGCTCCAGCCGCTATTATTATAATATAAAACATATGATGTTTCAAAATTATTTGTATTTTATTATTTCTTAGCAACGTATTTTCTGATATCAAGAGAAATAGCTACGAAGATTACGATACCAATTGCAATGTACTGTGCGTTCGCATCTACTCCCAAGTACTGTAATGCTGCTTTTAATAACTCGAATACAGCAACACCGATGATAGCGGAAGAAACTTTACCACGTCCACCTGTAACGGATACACCACCGATCGTACAAGCTGCGATCGCTTCCATTTCGTAACCATATCCTAAGTTAACGGATGCACCACCGGCTTTTGCGCCAAGCATGAAACCTGCAAGACCATACATAGCTGCTGCTTTCATGTAGATTAAGATCATAGTTGCTTTTACAGGAACACCAGCAACTTCTGCTGCCTGTGGGTTACCACCGATCGCATACATATATTTTCCATGACGTGTCATATTGAAAATAAACCATGTGATAACTGCTACTAAAATTGCGATCCAGATCAGCCAGCTGATTCCAAGGAATTTGCCGTTTGCGATATCTGTGTAGGATTTTACATAACCACCAAGTGGTGTAGCTCCTGTGTAGATCAGGGAAATACCATAAACAATTTCCATCATTGCGAGCGTAGCGATGAATGGAGGTACGCTTAGGTAAGCGATGAAGAAACCTGTGATACTACCAAATGCTGCACAGATTGCCATGACAACGATCAATGCCAGGAATACATTCATTGGCTGCATATCCGGGAAGAACTTTCCGGAATAATCAATACGCTGTAATAATGTACCGGCAATACATGCTGCGAAACCGATCATACGTCCTGCGGAAAGGTCACATCCTGCGGTGATTACACATCCTGCAATACCAAGGGCGATGACAAGTCGTGAACTCATGTTCATCAAAATGTTCATTAAGTTGTTTCGTGTAAGGAAGTTATCAGATGTCAATCCGGTGTAGATAACCAGAATAAACATTACAATGATAACGCCATTGTTGATAATAAAATCTTTTGCTTTCTGCTGTTTTGTCTTTTCCATTCTATTGTCCTCCTCTATCAGAATTTGGTTGCGAAGCCCATGACTCTTGCCTGAGTCATCTCTTCCGGCTGATCGATCTCGCCGGTAAGTTTACCGTTACACATAACGCAGATTCTGTCTGCCATACCAAGAAGTTCTGACATTTCTGATGAGATCATAATGATTGCTTTTCCCTGTTTTGCCAGATCACTCATGATCTCATAAATCTCATGTTTTGCACCGACGTCGATACCACGGGTCGGCTCATCCATGATCAGTACGTCAGGATCATTTGCAAGCCATCTTGCTACGATAACCTTCTGCTGGTTACCACCGGAAAGGTTTGCGATGTGTTCCTTCATACTTGGTGTCTTAATGCTTAACTTCTTAATGCTGTCATCCACAACCTGATTGATTTTCTTGTGGTCTAACACAAATCCTGCTTTAAGGAATTTATTGTATACAGAGACACCTACATTATCTTTGATGGAAAGACATCCGAAGATACCATTTCCACGACGATCCTCTGTAATAAGTCCGATACCTGCATTCATTGCATCAATAGGATGTTTGATCCTGGTTTTCTTGCCGTGCATATAAATCTCGCCGGATGCGATACCGCGGATACCGAAAATACCTTCCATCAACTCGGTTCTCTGTGCACCTACCAGTCCACCAAATCCAAGGATCTCACCTTTTCTCAATTCAAAGCTTACATGCTGGAATGATTTTTCATGGATAGAACATAAGTCTTTTACTTCCATGATGACTTCACCCGGTTTGTTCTCCTTCGGTGGATATACATTGGTAAGTTCACGGCCTACCATCTTTGCAATGATCTGGTCTGTTGAAAGTTCTGCTGCCGGCCAGGTTCCTACATAGGTACCATCCCTCATGATCGTGATATCATCTGCGATACGCTTGATCTCATCCATCTTGTGGGAAATGTAAACCATTGCAACGCCCTTGTCCCTCAGATCATTCATGATACGGAACAGCGCTTCTACTTCGTTATCAGAAAGAGAAGATGTCGGCTCGTCGAAGATCACGACTTTTGCCTGCTGTGAAACTGCCTTTGCAATTTCTACGGACTGCATCTGTCCAATGGAAAGAGATCCAAGCTGTGCTTTTGGATCAAAATCCATTTTTACCTCTTTTAACCATCTCTCTGTCTCTGCATACATAGTTTTGTGGTCGATCATCTTAAATGGTCCGAATCCCTTGGTTGGGAAACGTCCTAAATAAAGGTTCTCTGCCACGCTTCTTGCAGGTACCGGCTGTAATTCCTGATGTACCATCGCAATACCATACTTCATTGCCTCATCCGGATTGTTAATCTCAATCTTCTTGCCATCCAGAATGACTTCCCCTGCATCCATTCTGTAAATACCGAAAAGGCATTTCATCAGAGTGGATTTTCCTGCACCGTTTTCGCCCATCAGTGCATGAACTGTTCCTGGTCTTAATGAAAGCTGTACATTATCCAACGCTTTTACACCAGGGAAAGATTTGCAAACACCCTTAAGCTCCAGTTTATATTCAGCCATTTTGCTCCTCCTTTATAAATTCAGGTCTATTACCTGTTTTATTTTATGTTGATACAGATCAAAAATCTGTGTAATGTCAATATTCAGAATTCCTTACCTATTATTACTTCCGCTGTTTCAAATACATGACATTTTCATAATTCTTTTCGTTATCAAATCAATTAAGATCGTCTTGTGTCAGTCTTTTCAAGACAAGTGCGGGTGCCATTCAAACACCCGCACCGCTTTTTTCGTTTTACTTTTTCAATGTAGCAATGATTGATTATTTAACCATGTCAAGGATTTTCTGGTTTAACCATGTCAAGGATTTCCTGGGCATTGTCTTTTGTAACTTTCACGTAGTCACAACCAATGTAGTGCTCATTTCCAGTACCATTTAAGTAGTTGATAGCTGCATCTGCTGCACTGTGGGACTGTGAGAAGTGATCGTTAAATACAGTACCTGTCATTGTTCCAGCAAGAACACTTTCAAGAGCTTCTGATAAAGCATCAACACCTACTAAGTAGATATCTTTGCCTACAGTACGTCCTGCAGATTCAATTGCCTGTAAAGCACCAAGTGCCATTGCGTCGTTGTTACAGAATACAACTTCGATGTCATCACCATACTGGCTTAATGAGTTAGCTACTAACTGCTGGGCGGTAGCCTGATCCCACATACCAACCTGATCGTCTAAGCAGTTTACTTCTAATCCTTCATCTTCAAGAGCTTTGATAGAGTACTCTGTACGATACTGAGCATCAACGTTCTCCGGGTCACCTTCGATCATGATGTAGTCGATCTTACCGTTTCCGTTCATATCAACTGTATCAAGGCCAAGATCAGCGATCATTTCGCCCTGGTATGTACCGGACTGACGAGCGTCACATCCAACATATGTTACATCCCAGTTGTTATCAGTCCATCTCTGTTCCTCTTCTGCTGCTGGCTCACGGTTGATGTATACAAGAGGAATACCAGCTTCAACAACCATATCTGTGATTGTCTCTGCGGATGAAGAGTTAACCGGATTGATGATCAAAACATCAACACCCTGTGTGATGAAGTTCTGGATCTGGTTTGTCTGTGTAGCCTGGTCGTTAGCACCATCTACGATTGTGATATTTTCTTTTGAGAATCCCTGCTCGATTAAGTAATTCTCAAGTTCTCCACGGAATAATGTCATGAAGTTATCAGAAAACTGATAAATACATACGCCGACTTTTTTGTCAGCAAGATCTCCGCTTGCTGCATCTGCTGTTGCGTCTGCTGCATCGGATGCCTCTGTGGATGCTGCTGCATCATTTGTTGTGGTTGTTGTTGAATTGTCTGATGTTGTTGTATCAGAGCCGCTTCCGCATCCCATTGCCATGGATGCTACCATTGTCATTGCAAGAATTACACTAACTACTTTCTTTTTCATATAAGAAAACCTCCCTTAATGTATTTGGTAACTTCTTGTTACATGATGAATTATAGCAATCGCCCCTATAAAAAAACATATAAAATACTTCTTTCTTTCTTGAAAATTCTTCTGTATTCATTGTGCAATATGTTTAATATAAAAAGTGTATTTTTGTTATATTTTAGTTATTTTTCTCCTTTTTCTGTTGTTTTTACGAAATTTCTTAGATTTTCTTTGGTCTTTTGCACAAAACGGGCGTCTGCCAGGATTCCCGGCAAACGCCCATTTTACGCGGTTTTTTATGTTCTTTTTTGCTTTTTTCTGTAAAGTGACCGCTTTTTCAAAGGTATTATAATGTGACACCGCAGCCTTTCAGCAACTCTCTCGCAGTGTCTAAGGAATCCACGCCATGAAGGTTTTTGATCGGTGCAAATTCTCTTTCACGCACAACTTCATATGGAATGCAGTCATCCATCATATGTACCATATCCAGCACTAAAGTTTCAAACTTGTATCCGTTTGGCTGATCCGGTTTCACCATATTTCCCTCCAGATCAATATGAGGAATTTTCTTCTCCACCACATGGATCGGCATACGTGCGTCTGCGATCTGCTCTAATTTTTTTTCAGAGAAAAGATAGTTTAAGATCACGCCAAAGCCGTAAAGCAGATCTCCATTCTCTTTTCTTGCAGTTGCCATCTCCTGCGTCATCTCATAATACTCTGCGATAGATGGTTTTCCATCCTCAGTACAAAGCACGCCAACTTTTTCATCCGGTGCCGCCTTGCGCACTACCTTCGCTCCACTCTCGCAGCCAGAAACGATTGTTGCGCCGATAAATAGCGGATCCGCAATTCTCTGTAAGCAGTTGTCCACTGCAAACACATTGATCCATTCAAGTCCTCTTGCGTGGATGTCATCTAATAATCCTGCGCTCACCATGGAACCAAACCATCCACCGTTTCCGTTTGGAGACATTGCCACCTCGGTATCAGATTCCATATAGACACGTCCCTCGTGGTCACATGCCGGAACCATCTCCTGAATGAAAAATTTTACATAGTCTTTTGGATAGCCAAAATAATGATGCTTCTCAAAAAAAGTAACGGTATCTTTATGATTAATATTGCTTGTCATAATGTACATTGGAACGTAAGCACCGGCTTCATCCGTCACATCCATCAGATTACGGAAAAGCTGCTCGAATAAATAAAGTTCCCGGTTCACACCGATATTTAATGTTCCCTTCGGTCTGTCCAGTCCCAGTCTTGTTCCCTGTCCGCCAGCTAAAAGCACTGCTCCTACTTTTCCTGCCCGGATTGCATCCAGTCCTGCTGCTTTAAACTCGTCTCTGCGTGCCTCTATCTCCGGCACTTCCACTGCTTCTAACGGTGCGAACACTCCGCGCTCATTCACGGTCTCTTTTCTCTGGATATGTTCTAAAATCGACCAGTCGATCCGTTCTAAACGCTCTTTGAGCGCTGCATTCTGTTCCGGCATATTGCGCTCCATGGCCGCTCTGATGTACACCTGTTTCTCATCTTCCCAAATTTTCATGAAATCCTTCTCCTGTTTTCTCCTGTTTTATCTCTCCTTTTAGTGTTCGATAAAACCTGTTATTTTTGAACAAATTTCCGTCAAATTCATTCATCTTATATGACGTCTATTTTAGCATAATTTCCCTATGTCCGCAAACTTTCGGACTTTTTCGCAATTCTGGTTTTCTAATTCAACCCGCGGAAACCTTTTCCGATAATCTCACTGCTGTTGGTGATCGCAATGAAAGCGGACGGCTGGTTTTCGTGGATGAAGTTACGGAGTTCCACAGCCTGGCTTCGCTTCATAACAGAGAGAATAACTGCTTTGTCGTTATGCTGATAAGCACCCTCGGCATGATATACCGTTGCACTGCGGTTTAACTTCTGGGTGATAAACTCACAGATCGGTTCCGGATCATTGCAGATAATGGTGAAGTATTTGCACATGTTAATACTCTCGATCACATTGTCGACCACCAGTGATTTTGCCAGAAGTCCGCAGAGGGAAAACAGACCTGTCTGCGCATCGAAGACAAGGCAGGATGCAAGTACAATAAACAGGTCTACCAGAAACAGCGCACCTCCGATATTCAGTTTCGTGTATTTCTTTAAGATCATGGCGATAATATCCGTACCACCACCGGAAGCTCCGATATTAAATAAGATGGCTGAACTCGCCGCCGGAAGCACGATCGCATAGATCAGTTCCAGCACCGGCTGTGAGGTGAGTGGCGCAGACATTGGGAACCATTTCTCCGCTGCACTTAACCCAACTGACATCAGCACACTGACATAGACAGTCTTGATTCCAAAACTTTTTCCAAGAAAAATAAATCCCAGCACAAGCAGTGCCATATTGATAATAAATGTGATATTTCCAGGGGTTGTCGGCATAATGGCGCTCAAAACGACCGCAATACCAGTCACTCCACCGAAAGAAAAGTTATTCGGGAACTTGAATACATACACGCCGACAACCAGAATAAGCGTTGCCACGGTAAGTACAAAATATTCTTCTATTGTGCGTTTTACACGTCCTGCATTTGTAAACATTGTTTTTTCCTCTGTTTGATTCATTTGTTATTTTCTGCAAATCTTTTTTTCCTATTATGTGAATTGCACACATATTCTACTATACAATCAAAGAAAAAGATATATTTCCATTTTATAATTCTTTTCGTATTTCTTTTTAATTGTATAACAATTAATATTATTTATCTATGTTCACCGACTTATTCACATTATCCACATAGTTATCCACATATTATCTGATACTTCCCCAGTTTCATCCACATATTCTAATTATATGATTCAGTCTGCGAGAATCATATATAAATTCAAAATACCATTTCACGATTCAAGTGTTTCCAATCACAGAGACAAGATATGCTCTGCGAATCTCGCTCCGATTAGCGGTCGTCGCCATAACAAAAAAGAACCGACACACGAAAACATTCTTTCAAACGCTCTTCGCATACGGTTCTTTCTTATTATTATGTTCCGATCAATTGCAATTAAGCAAGTGCTGCTGTGATGATTGCCATAGAATATACTTCAGAAGCGTTACATCCACGGGACAGATCGTTGATTGGTGCATTTAAGCCAAGTAAGATTGGTCCGTAAGCTTCGAAGTTACCAAGACGCTGTGCAATCTTGTAACCAATGTTACCAGCATTGATGTCAGGGAATACAAATGTGTTTGCATGTCCTGCAACCTGAGAATCTTTGCATTTTGTACGTGCAACACGTGGAGAAACTGCTGCATCGAACTGGATTTCTCCTTCGATTGGAAGCTCTGGATATTTTTCTTTTGCTTTTGCTGCTGCGTTGCGCATCTTATCAACATCCTCGCCCTTACCGGAACCAAGTGTTGAGTAGCTTAAGAATGCAACCTTTGGATCAATACCGAAAATCTTAGCACACTCTGCTGTCTCACCGGCGATCTCTACTAACTCGTCCTCTGTTGGATGAATGTTGATTGCACAGTCAGCCATTGCAAGTACTTCGTTCTCGCCCGTAGCTGCCGGACGTACCATGATGAAGCAGGAAGATACGATCGTGTTACCCGGTTTTGTTTTGATCAACTGTAATGCTGGACGTACTGTATCTGCTGTAGAGTATGTTGCTCCACCAAGAAGGGAATCAGCAACTCCCATTTTTACTAACATGGTACCAAAGTAGTTTGCCTGGGAAAGAATTCCTCTTGCCTGCTCTGGTGTAACACCTTTGCTCTTACGAAGTTCACAGAACATCTCAACCATCTCGTCAAATCTGTCATACTTCATTGGATCGATGATCTCTGCTCCACGGATATTGAAACCGCTCTCCTCTGCTACTTTTGCAATCTCATCCGGGTTACCAACTAAAATTGGATGTAAGAAATTGCTTGCCAGAAGTCTGGAAGCTGCCTCTAAGATACGAGGATCATTTCCTTCTGTAAAAACAATTTTTTTCGGGTTCTTTTTCAAGATGTCAATTAACTGACCAAATCCAAACATTTTATTTTCCTCACTTTTCTTTTTCTCTAAAACCGTGTCTATGTACCGGATAAACACAATTTTCGGCACTTTTGCCGTGACATGCTTACATTATATAGCAGTTTTTTGGAAATTCAATGTTTGTATTCAAATAAATGCAGTTTTATTTTTCATCCTGAGAAATTGTCTCATGTTCTTCTGTTTCTTTTAATGCTTCCTGAAATTCCGGCGACTGTGCGATCTTGATCGCCTTAAAAATATTCGGCACATGATGTTCCTTGTCCGGTTTTGTCGCAAGCATAAAACGGCGGAAAAGGAAAAGCATACAGATACTGATCACGGAAACCAGATCTTCTCCGGCTGTCGTTGTCTGAACGATCATATGACGCGCGATCACGAAAATCAGGGCTTCAATAATATTGGCAGTATTTGGTTTACATAACATTTTTAGGAATTCCACACCAATGACAACGCCGAGCACTGCATCCAGAAATTCTAAAAACGCAACCGTCTCCTCTCTGTGACGCCACAGTTCTCCAATCTGTGGAAAAATTCCGATCGCCGCTATCACAATTCCAATGACCACAACTGCCGCCATGACCATATCCATCACATCGCATGCATCAACAATTCTTTTTCTCACTTTATCCCACATTCGCTTTTCTCCTTTTTTGTAGTTTCAGAACGTTTTTGCCAACAGAAAAACATTCTGCCTTATGCATTTTTCTTATAACAAAAGAGTCGTAGTATCACTGCTGCGGCTCTTTACGGTTTCTGTTCTTAAATTTAAAATCCGAGCATCGCCCTTCGAGTCCAGTCCACGGACGTTACCTCCACAGTTAACTCGGTCCAGGCACCCTCACGGCACACAAGAGCTTTTACTTAGGGCTGCTCCATTCCTGACCTGACCCGGTTCGTAAATTCCTGTTGCGTAAGACCCAAACGTCAACGCCACTTATGAAGGGCTGCTCCGCAAAGAGATAACCCTCAGTTTGATATCACCCCAGCTATAGCGGATTGCTGGTTCAGGGTACCGCTGCCACCCCGGCTGCTCGGAGATTTAAGTATAGCTTATAATAACCTTCATTGTCAAGAGTTCACAGGGAATCTGTCACCGTTTCCTGTTTTTTCCTCTTTTTCTTTTTTCTTAACTCCCGGAAAAAATCAGACAACATCATCGAGCACTCTTCCTCCAAAACGCCTTTTTCAATCTCCACCTGATGGTTAAATGCAGCCATCTGTAAAAGATTCAGCACCGAACCTGCGCATCCTGCCTTCGGATTCATCGTGGCAATGACCACTTTTTTCATGCGGCTCTGCACGATCGCTCCGGCGCACATCTGGCATGGCTCCAATGTCACATACATCGTACAAGCCTCTAAACGCCAGTCACCGGTCTTTTTGCTCGCTTTTTTGATCGCGGTCAATTCCGCGTGTGCCAACGTATTTCCTTCGGTGTTTCTTCTATTATATCCTCTCGCAATAATCGTGCCATCCTGCACGATCACGCACCCGATCGGCACCTCATCCAGGGCATATGCTTTTTTCGCCTCGCGGATGGCTGCCTTCATATATTTTTCGTCCTGCGTCATTTTCATTTTTCTGTTTTCCTATTCTGGTACTCTGTATACAATGATACACTATTTATCGCATCACTACCATAGAAATATTTTTGCTTTTTTTGTGGTGTCGTATATAATGTTATATAAGAATTTTTCCATTCGAGGTTTTTATGCAGAATCACACACAACTGCCCACCGGGCTTTCTTTTTCCTACGAAACAGAGCGATTAATTTTACGGCTTCCCTCCACGGATTATCTGCGGGAAATCCATGATTTTTTATATCGTAACCGCTCCTGCTTTGAAAAATATGAACCGACCGCCCCTGAGAATTATTACACACTCGATTTCCAGCAGACGCTCGCCAGATGCGAGTTAAAACTTGCGCTCAAGCTTTCCAGTGTGCGCTTTTATGTTTTTTTGAAAGAAGATCCATCTACCATCATCGGCACGGTCTGTCTGCACAATATTATAAAAATGCCTTATTTCACGAGTGAGGTCGGCTATAAATTCGATGCGTCTTATCAGCATCATGGATATGCCCGAGAAGCTCTGTCTATGGCACTGTCTGTCGGCTTTTATGGTCTCGGACTCCACAAAATCTTTGCCCGCTGCATGCCTGAAAATACGCCTTCCAAAAACCTGCTGCATGCCACAGGTTTTTTCGAGGAAGGAATTGAGCGCGACAGTATTCTCATTCAGGGAAAATGGGAAGATCACATCCGCTACGCTATCTTAAATCCCGATGAAATCCATTCATAAACGGACAGTTCCCTCTCAATTATTGTCCTGTATTATTCATCTAACGTGTGATACCAATAGCCAAACTGGTTGATGTGATCGGTCGTCATAAACTCCGGGAAACCAAAGATTGCTGCCATCACGCGCTCCTGCTGCTGATAAATCCCCGGGACACCGATAAACCATTTGTCCTCTTCGAGCTTTCCCAACACCAGATAGCGGTAATTGAAAAATCCGTGCAGCAAAAAGCTGTTATTTCCAAGATACCAGTATTTCCGCGGCAGTTCACGCAGGTCTTTCAGTTCAATGCGCACACACTCCACATTTTTATCCTCCGGCAATGTAAAATAGGGATACGTGTTTTTGAACCGCTCCCACGTGTCCACCCAGACAAACTTCGGAAAAATATTGCGCATTGGCATTTCCGTTGCATGAAGCTCCTCTGCAGCATTTTCTCCGTTTTTATCTGCAGGATTTTCCGTTTTTTTCGCGGTCACTTTTTCCGCATTCACTCTTTCGGCGGTCGCTCTTTCCGCGATATTCTCGTTTTTCTCATTTTCTTTCTGGTTTTCTATTCCACCCACGTCAAATCTTTGCGGTTCCCACAACCTGATATTTTCTGTTTTTACTGCAAATGGCTTTCCTTCCGTCCAGCGTGTCATGGCAATCGCGCCTTCCTCTCCTGCAAAAACCATTCCATCCATCTCGGCAAACGAGTATTCTGATCCTCCAATCTGATCTGCTTTTATAATTGTTCCATAATCTCCGCTTCCTTTTATCATTCTCATCTCTCCCATCGGGAACGCAAGCATCTGCCCTCCCTCTACTTTAAAAAGGTATACCTGATCCATTCCCATCCGAATTGGTGTTCCACGCAGATGCACTTCAATCCTGCATTCATTTCCCCTGATCTCCACTTTTGCAAATCCCGCATTGATTCCTTTTGTTCCGTTTTCGTATGCATATATATATGTAATAAAACGTTTGATTCCTGCCATCGGATGCTCCCGGCATTTATTTTGTTGCTACTATATATATTCATTGGTCGGTTATGATATGCGTGATTTTTCAAAAAACTTACATTATGAAGCGTGGCTGAGTGATCACAGAAATGTTTAAATTTATCTTCTTTATTCTTGACAGAAGTATGGTTCTCTGCTATTATAATATCAGTAACAATTACTATTATTAAAAAGAAAGGGTGATTATCATGCTAAAGTATAGTAGACAACGTGAAGCAATCAAGACCTTCCTTGCCGGCAGATATGACCACCCTACTGCTGAAACTGTTTATCTCGGCATCAAAGAAGAGTTTCCGAATATCAGTCTCGGCACTGTATACCGTAATCTGTCATTACTTTCTGACATCGGTGAGATTCAGAAATTATCGACCGGTATCGGACCTGACCGCTTTGACGGGAATCCGGCTCCACATTATCATTTTATCTGCAAACATTGTGGCAGCGTTTTAGACCTTTCCGTAGATGGTCTTGATCATATCAATGTCCTTGCAAATCAGGGATTTGACGGTGAAATTGAAGGTCATATTACATATTTTTATGGAAAGTGCGCAGACTGTAAAAAGAACAGTTAACGGTACAGTTCCAGTTGTTCTGCGAACTGTACAGCTTTCTATAAAAAATATAAGAAAAAGTATTGACAAAATATATTTTTTAAATTAAAATCAGTAATAGTTACTATTATTAAAGCTAAATAAAATTTAAATAAGAAAAGGAGAACAAAATTATGACAAAATGGGTTTGTACAGTATGTGGATATGTTTATGAAGGAGATGCTGCACCAGCAGAGTGTCCAGTCTGTCATGTAGGCGCTGATAAGTTCAAAAAAGTAGAAGGAGATCTTACACTTGCTGCAGAACATGAATATGGCGTTTACGCAAAAACAGTAAAAAACAATCCAGAAATCAGTGATGAAGACAAAAAATACATCTTCGACCAGTTAAAAGCAAACTTCGATGGCGAATGCTCTGAAGTTGGTATGTACCTCTGCATGGCTCGTATTGCTCACCGCGAGGGATATCCGGAAGTTGGTCTTTACTGGGAGAAAGCTGCTTACGAAGAGGCAGAACATGCAGCAAAATTTGCTGAGATGTTAGGTGAGGACTTAGAGCCAAACATGAAAGCTACTACAAAAGATAACCTGAAATGGAGAGTTGACTGTGAGTTCGGTGCTACTGCAGGTAAATTTGATCTTGCAAAATGCGCTAAGAAAAACAACCTTGATGCAATCCATGACACTGTTCATGAGATGGCCAGAGATGAGGCTCGTCACGGCAAAGCCCTTCAGGGATTACTTGAGAGATACTTTGGATAAGCTACAAGCCGAGTAAGGATAAAAAGGAAAGATGACAGAATGGGGAATTTATTCACCAGACTGTCATCTTTTCTTTTTATTCTTATTGGGCGACAGCCCCAACAGCGAGAAGAAGCGCAGCGGATTCGAGCTGGCTCGGCTTGCAGCGTAGCGAGATAATCTTGCCCGGCACATCTGATTTTATTTTTCATTCTTTCCTTTGATATTTGAGTAAACGGTTTTGGCTCCAATCCCATCCAAACGTCCGATTTTTCCTGACAGAGCATTGATCACATCCTGCGGCGCATCAATTGCCACGCTGATAATGTTTACTTCACGCTCTCTGTATGGGATTCCCATTCGACCAATAATATACTTTCCATATTCATGCAAAAGATGATTCAACGCCTCGATTGATTCTGGATTCTCCACAATAATTCCAATTAATGCAATTCTTGTTTCCATGATACTCCTCTTTCTCTAACACCGGTTACTTATACTTTCAACTGCCAAAATTACAATGTAAACTCGTGTTTTTCCTTTATATATGCCAGCAAACCTTCACAGCCATTTTTCACATCCCGATAGGTTGCCTCAAAATCTCCGGTATACCACGGATCAGCGACATCTCCCGCCTCCGACAGCCTGTGCGTGTGTTCATATCCCACAAAGGACAGCATTTTGTAGATTTTTCCCTGACTGTCCTCGCTTCCGGCGATTTTTATCATGTTACGGATGTTCGCAGTATCCATGCCGATCAGATAATCATAGTATAAATAATCGTTTCTTGTCATCTGACGCGCCCTGTGCGGGATGAGTGGAACGTTCTCTTCCCTGAGTTTCCTTACTGTTCCGTAATGTGGTGTATTTCCGATTTCTTCGCGGCTTGTCGCCGCGGAATCAATTTCAAAATAATCTGCCAGGTTCGCTTCCGCCGCCAGATGGGCAAATACACTCTGTGCCATAGTGCTGCGGCAGATGTTACCGTGGCAAACCATGAGGACTTTTATCTTATTTGGCATAAATTATCTTTTCCTTTCAAATCGTCTCAAACCATTGATTTTATGGGGTTTGTTGGATTTTTACTTTTTTATCAACTTGTCATTTCTTCTCATAAAAACGCAAGTTTTTTCGGGCTCGTGGTATAAAAATGGTATAAATTCAAAATTTTTATACCACGCTTTTTTCTTGGTTTAAATTTTCGAGAAGCCCTATAAATACGGCATTTCTTAGACTTATATGACATACCAACTTAACGTTTTACACATGGCTTTTCAAAATTTACACCAAATAATTATGCCATCAAAAAACAGCAAATATTATTTTATGCCTCTTTTGCGCTTAAAAAGCCTAGTCTTTCCATCTCTTCCTTTGCATCATCTTCCTTAATATGCGTATATGTATCAAGGGTTACAGACACATCTGCATGTCCCATAATGTACTGCAATACTTTCGGATTCATGCCACTCTTTGCATAGTTCGTACAACAAGTATGTCTACATACATGAGGCGTTATCTTTGGCAATTGCACCCTATATGTATTGTTGTACTTTTGCAGAATAAGCTGGAAACACTTCTGCCAATGCTGCGATACCTTTGACATACCATTCTTGTCTAAAAACAGGAATCCAGAATAACCATCTATAATTGGTTCAATCTTAGGTTTTGGACGATTCTTGATAATTCTCTTAAACGCCTCTGTCACTTCCGGCTTCATAGGAATATTTCTAATTCCACACTCTGTTTTCGGTGGGGCACAGATATATTCCATCTTACTGGTTCTTTGAAGCTGATGATTCACTCTCAAGACATTCTTTCGAAAATCAACATCCTTGATAGACAATCCACAGAACTCACTGATACGAAGACCCGTTTTAAAGAGGATGAAAATCGCATCATAAAACTGGCAATAATGGGGGCCTCTTCAATAAACTGCAGGAACTTGCGCTCTTGTTCTCTCGTAATTGCATCACGTTTTACGCTATCATTTACAACTACAGTATGCAGTTCAAACTGAAATGGATTTTTAATAATCATGTCATCATCTGCCGCCATTTGAAATGCCAGACGGAGAACTCCTCGTACCGTACATACCGTACTGTAACCTTTACCACTTTCTTGCAACTGAATCAGAAAAATCTTCGCATCTGATGTCTTGACCTCAACTATCTTTCGTTGTCCAAACGTTTCTTTTGCTAATAGATTCTGAACAAAGTGATAACCTTGGCGCGTACTATACGCAACTCCTGTCTTTGTGGTTAAATACTTCTCTACCAACTCACAGACCGTCGTATCCATCGTATACATCCCACACCTGATATTATTCTCAATCTCCCGAATCTTTTCTCTTAGAGAAACCTCCTTTCGCTTTCCTGACGGTGTTGGATCCGTACTGGTCCCGTATATTGCACTGTAATCTCACCAAGAATTTCTTCTCCATGAATCACATCTTCCTTTTTAACCATCTGCGTAGACTTATCTACAGATATTTCCAAATCATATATATCAAGCGTACGCCTGTCCAATTCTTCCATTAAAAAATCAAAAGAATCCTCAACAACATTTTCAATATCCTCTAACTTCGTTTTTAACATTAAACCTTTATAACGTTTTTTCCTCTGATTATTCTGATCCAATAACATAATGTTAATTTCAACTTTATCATTCGCTACAGTTTTCCTAAAGCAGTTCAATGCTTTCTTTATCTCGTCCTTCTTCATTCCTTCCTCCCGTTATTCTGCTTCTCCATAATTCAATTCTAGCCATCTTCGTAATCTTTCTACTGTTCGAATTTCACATTCGTCATAAATGTAATCTATTATGTTTTTTCCGTTAATAAACACTATTGGATGACCATCTTCTCGCACCTCTTTATATGCCTGATCAGCGATGTATGAGGTTGTTACCATGATTCCAAACTGTCGATTCTTAATCCTTGAAATCAATCTTGCTGTATCGGTTACTGTAACCGGATTCTTACTACCATAGCACTTTGCTTGCATGTAGAATTCTACAAAAACGGAGTTTTCCACGTTCTTAAAAATTTTGTAACGGCCTTCTGCATCAAAGCCACCATCCTTATATGGTCTTGTTGTTTCAATATTAACGACAGCGTCATCTAAACTTTCGACAATATCTGCTGCAAATTGCTCAAAACTATAGCCATTATCCTTTTTTATAAAATAGTCATGTAACTCTTTTAACATAACTACTTTTTCTTTCTCTTGTGGTATTTGGCTCTCCAATCCAATCTTATATGCCAGCATTCTACTTAATAAAGGTGAATACTTTTTCTTTTGAACATATTTTTTCCATACTTTAGGTGCGTAGGGACTATCATATGCATTTCCATCTTCTATATCGTTAATCCATGCTAGATTAATTCCAAATCCTTCTTCTATCGCTGACCCAGAAGAAGTATTTAAAATAGTAAACAACGCCTTATAGTTCTGAAACCTATCACCCTCTTTGTTGCATCCCCATACAGCAGTGAGCCACTCTTTACTCGGCTTTCCCTTTATTCCTGGCACTGCCAATCCTAAAAACTTAACATCTCTTCCTCCTGCCTTTTTAAATACCAAAATGGGAGGAAGCATTTTTCTAATATCTTCATCATCTGATGCAGCAAGGTTAAATATGTAGCGTAATATCTCATTTCCATGTAAATTGGTTTTATGTAAATCATTTCCCGGAGTTTTATTATCACCATAGTACATAAAGACGCCTAAACTATTATCCATTTCATCCTGCCAGTATATGTCTTCTCCACTTGAAAACAAAATAACCAATTTGGGCATTTCAGTTTTTCCCAAATATCTAAATCCTCCCTGGTTTTTTACGCCCAGTAACTTAGATAACACTTCAGCTGACATATTCTTTTTATTCGAATCTGCTTTATAAACAGCGTCTACATAAAGTTTCCAGTTTACTCTCTCGTCACGATTTATCTTCTCATGTACCTCAAAACAATAGTTCTCCTCCATATATGTCACTCCTAGCAAAAAATCTAATGTACTATTCAATCTTCATTGATATTATATCATCCGAATATTAATTCTTCTATTCTTGTCTCTTTAGTTTCAAGCAGTGTACAGTTGTACTCAATTCCGGTTATATTATCTGGAATATCTCTAATCGTTGCAATATCAGAGTTCTTATAAAAACGAACTCCTTTTACCTCGACATTCTTTGTTTTATATTCCTTGGGAGAAATACGTTTTAATTCTTTTCCCAATTTTAATTGAAAACTAAAATCTTTTGCAAAGATATCAATACTGTTTATCTTAGCAATTAGTCTTTCCAACGTATCCCCTGCGTTGGACTCTATCACACGTACTGTCGCCAAAACTACGCCTTCCCTGCCAAACAATTGATCATGCTTTACTTTTACGGTATATAAATCCGACGTTGTAGTTTTGACTTCGATTACCGTGTTCTGATAATTAATATCGTACTTATCTGTAGAACTTTCATGCCATCCTGATGCAACACTTATCCCCTTTTTATCATAGATTTCCATAATAACCGTAAGTTCTCCAATAAGCCCAATACGATTCTTAAATTGCTGCTCTTTCGGTAATTGAAACATATCTAAAATAGAAAAGAAAAAGTCCTTTATTGATATTTTTTCCTTTTCACTTGCATATAGAGTGCAGATTTTAACAAAACTCTCAAAGTCCGTTTCTTCTGATGCCCCGTTAAACAGAATATAGTCATATTTTCCTGCTTTGAATGTTGAATCATTAGCCACATTTAATACTTCAACATTCGTATTCAAAAGCAGTTTTTCCGTTTTTAACATATCAACTTTTTTATCCAAGGAACTACTTACCATAAATATAAGTAATCCATTTAATGCAAAAAAACCACATTTCTCATCTATGGACTCTAGCAAATATAAACGGTCTTCTTCACTTGGACATACACTCATTTTCTGTCGAATTGCATCAATCACTCTATATCCCCCCTAACGTAATATTTTTTAGCTCGTGGAATGAATATTGCAAACATATATTGCATGCACCCCTCTACCTCTTCTCCATCTTTATATGGTCTAATTTTGTGAATTTGAATATTAATCTGCTGTTTATCAACGACCACTGCCGCATCACCATTATACTTGCGCACTGAAACTTCTGTCTTATCTGGACCTTGATGGATATTGTTTACATTATTATCCGAATAGAATCGTCTCTTACGACCTTTTCCATCATTATCTGGCATAATAATGATATTTATTTCAGACTCCTCGTTTAAAATTTTATTAAGATACACTTTATCAAAAGGATCATGTTCAAATATCCCCTGCATCACGTCCATAAGCTGAGCAAATTGTTTCGGTTCCGTTTTTGCAACTAATGCGGATGTCACATCATCTGTTCTTCCAACTGTGGTTTTTGAAAATTCTAACGTTTCCAAAAACTGATTAACTACCGCATTGTTATTACTTATTTGGTTAACATCAAAAACGCCTTGCCTCTGCTTCATCCAATTCTTCTTAAAGTACAGTTTTTTAACATTAACAACATTACCTCTTGTTGGCCTTTGTTTTGTACTATCTGCACTAATAATCATTTCATCAATACGAAGATTGCCTTCTTGAACATCATAAAATTGTTCCCACAACTCCAGTTCTACATCAGTTAGCACGCTATATTGCTCACTAATCTCTTTTGTTGTGAAAATTTTGCAGATATCAAGGTATTTTCTCCTATATCCAAACCATCTAGCTCTCTGGAGGTTTGTATCCATATTTCCCTGCGCTGCCCATCTGGTATAATATGTTGTTAACAAATTTTCGAATGTGACACCTCTTTGAAGTAAGTCTCCTCCAACATATATCCTATGTCTCTTCAATGCTTCAAAACCTTGTGTTGCTGCTCCATCGCTATTTTTTAAAATCACATATACTTTCTTGGTAACTTTAGGAATATCCTCCTTTATAGTGTCAAACGGATATTTCTCTTTCACTTCCTCTGAAAAATACTTGTCATACATATCAGAAAATCTACGAAGCGCAATTTCCTTTCCTTCTTCGTCAGCCATCTGGCTTATTAAATTATCTCTAAACGAGTTGACCATCGTATATATAAGGCTGTGAGGATCCCTATTCCTATATGAATGAATAATCATTGTTGACTCTTCTTCACCCTTATACTTAATAATTACGCTTGCTAATATAAAGTGATATAATGCTTCTCTTAAAGAATCCGGCATCCTTCCTTCATCCATAACAACTGTGTCATCTGGGTCTATTGGAAAAATAGCATCCGAATCACCCATATGGTAGCATTCTCCACCACAATACCCTTCACCGGGTTCTATTAGTTTTGCAGACGCAGGGCAAAGTTCACTAATATCGTCAAGAAAGATATTAGCATGTGGTGTTGCTGTCACAGAAAAGTATAGTGGTTCTCTAAGTAGTCTCTTCATTTCACATATCTGAGCATAAGTGGCTGAACTATCTGCGCTCTTATCCTTACTTGTATTTAAACTGGCCTGATCCCCTTCGTCGTCTATTATGTATGCTTTGATTTTTGAAGCATCCAATTTCTTTAATGCTGTATTAACCTTATCCAAAGCATTAGGTCTTTTCATCGCTGTAATAATTATCGGTTTCTCTTCTTCAATAAGTTCTTCCAATATATCATCATTTAATGCTGCCAGTTCATTTGGCATAGCAGTTGATAACAAAATTGGCTTACCATGTTCTCCCATATCTTCAATGCCAAAAGTTTTTTTAAATCTACCTGTCGTTTGTTCAAGTAAAGTATTATCATATCCACCGTAAATAATTAGCATATTATAGCCATTATCAAAAGCTATAGCTGAAAGCATTTCCAAATTAGATGTTTTACCAGATTGAACCTTTCCTACTAACAAAACATTGTTATTCATAGACAGATCTTCAACCTGCTTCTGTGATTCTGCATAAATTTTAACAGCACGTTCTATCACAGCCTGTGCCGCCCTATCGCCATATTTCTTTTTATGCATCGCAAGAATATTCTCTGCATACTTACCTATAACTGTATCATGAGATACTTGCTGCTCAACATCTAATATCGTATATTCCTCCATTTACTCTTCTCCCATCTTCTTTAAATATTCATTCATCTTATCTCTAATAGCTTTATAATATATATATCCGTCTTTGTCTGACGTCATTCTGGCCATCACTTCCGCCACTACAAATGAAATTACGAATTTTTCTAGAACAATTTTAAAATCTTCTTGATTAGAATATGGTCTAAAAAAAGGATGATCAATGTTTACCGTTAGTTTAATTAAGTCAGTTGACGCTTGCTCTACATTAATCCAGTATTTGTTATGATGAATAGACCAATCCACTTCTAGAGATAATGTTCTTACCTCGTTTAGAGGGATATTGTAATATCTTGTGCTTCCTACTATTTTTTCTTCATCCGAGTCATTTCTTTCATGAAAGTCTTCAAGAAATTCATCTAACGTAACCTGTTCTTCCTCCTTAACTTGTTCCAACTCATTCGAATCATTCTCATGCACCTCTTCATTAACTGGTTTTGGAACTTCAATAAATGTTACATTTTTGTTGACTTCATCCTGCACTCTTGTTGAAGAATCTTTTGAATACATTTCTTCGCGAGTTCTATCTTTTTTGGATATGTCTGCAATCTTTATGTATTCCTGAATATTATTTTTTAGCGTGCTTATAAACTCTTCTTCCAACCCGTCATCCCATACAAAACCATCTTTAGCTTGATTAACTGGAAAATCATCCATATTAAGTTCGCCAAAAAGTTTTAATGAAATCTGGCTTTGATCTTGCCCAAATATCTCATTCGGCTTATAGTTCATTCCCGAACCACCAATTATTACCCTATCTCTCCTAAACAGTGCAAAACCTGCTTTAGGGAAACTACCAGGATCCATTATTGCCACAAATCCAGTTACATGATAGTTTTTATCGTTAAACCTAAATGTATAATCAATCTCTTTTTTCCAATCCCTCCCCCTGAAACTCGATAAAATAGGATACCCTTCAAATGTAATGGAATCTCCATTATATCGCAAATCAACATCGCCAGAGTTAATATCACGTCTATACATACTTGCTAATAAATCTTTGATTTTAGCAATAGTTTTAGGTCCTGTCAGTTTCTTTGTAATCTTCTCAATTTTAATAACGGTTCCATGCAGATTTTTTTCAACATCTTCCTCATATATAGGAACTTCATTTTCTAGATTCTCTTTATCAACTACTGCAATATATCGCTTTCCAGAACCATATTGTACAGTCGAAACACTCCACTTTTCACCGAACCAACCGGCAGCTGTTTTCAATCCTGCACCAAACTCATTACGTCCTACCTTTATATGATTTCCACCCTCAACATACAAAGCCTCAACAAGTTCATCAATTGACATGCCATATGCATTATCTGAAACAGTCAAAATATCCTCATTTTTTTCATAACAGACGTCTATTGTAACATGATCTATATCCGTCATTTTATCTTTATTTGAAAAGTAAGACTGCGATGAATTATCAACAAACTCTGCAATAGCATACCAAGGTCTATAACTGATTCGTCCGAACATATGATGCATCGTTCCTGCCGTTGACTGTATGTTAACTTTTCGTGCCTCATTCATACTATTCACCATCCCTTTCGCTTTGGTTAATTTCAAAAGAAAATAATTTTTTCCCAAGTTTCTTTAAAATGGTTACATTTACAGAATTTCCTAATTGTCTATATATCTGCTTATCTGTACCGATAAATTTGAATCTTTTATCAAAGTTTTGTAGGTTAGCAGCTTCTCGCGGTGTAATATACCTGAAGTGTTTTTTCTTTTTATCATAAATTATTGGGGTATTTACAATTGCCACCAATGCTGGATAATATGTAGGTCTCTTAACTCTTATCCCAGATTGACGAACCTGAATTATTGCATCATGAATATCTGTAACATCCGTTCCACAATTCCATTCAAATTTCTGATAAAGTTTGATTCTATCAAGCATGTTATACTTCTCAATCCATGCATCAATAAAATCTTTATTCGCTAAATATAATTTTCTATTATTGTCAACAAATTTCTTTTTCCAATCAGGAATATTTTCATAATCTTGACTTTCTAAAAATTCGTTTTCATCTGAAATATTATATCCAAAACTTTTTATCCATATTGGAAATCCAATTACTCCAATTCCTGTACCCTTTCTAAACTCTTCCCATGCAAGAATCATCTCTTCTCTTTCAGCATCAATAATATATTCATCTGGAGCATTTTCTTCTAAAATAGAAAATGCATCCCCCATCTTACAATTATCTTTAAATTGTATTCCTTCCAATCCCAAATCTTTTATATGAATATAATCATTGGTTAAAACAGATGTATCTCGCAAATCTTTTCGAATGCCTAAAATATATACACGCTCTCTTATTTGAGGCAATCCAAAGTTAGATGGTGACAAAATAACTGGCTTCTCTGTTATGAAAAAATTACGCTTCATTAATTCTGTCTTAATAATATTCCAATTATCTTCCTTATCAGCAAGATTCCTAACGTTCTCAAGAATAATAAATTTAGCTTCCGGATGTCCGTCCAAAATTCTCATAATATTAAAAAACAAATTTCCGCGATCCTCATCAAATCCTTTCTGCAAGCCAGCCTTACTAAATGGTTGGCAAGGAAATCCTGCACATAACACATCAAATTTCCCAATTGAGTCTGCTTCTATTTTTCTAATGTCTCCGCGAACATCTTTTGTTTTATAATTTAATTTGTATGTTTCCACACAAGCTGCATTGATTTCAGATGCCATAATACATTTTCCACCCAAGTAGCGCATTGCTTGATGAAAGCCACCTATTCCTGCAAATAAATCTAGAAAAGTAAATTTGTAGTTTTCTTTCTTCTCGCTATTAACTCTTTTATCTATTGGGCGTTCTGCCTCACTCGGTATTACCCATGTTCTTCCTTTCTTATATACCCCGGGTATTTGCCCCGCAGCACACATCGCAGATACACGTGCGCTTGTAATCCCCCATCTATCTGCAATTTCCTTTGTTGATATATATTCCACCGTTACTTACCATCCTTTTATTTGTCTTATATGCAATACGTTTATACATACTCAAAGCATATTTTCCATATACAACCCATGATTTCTCTAATGACAATCTTACGCCTCGACAAGTCCAATAAACCGTACTTTTATAATCAAGACACTGCTATTCACAATGTCTCTGTTTATATATTTCCTTTAAATCCTCAATTGCCACTTCCGGAGCCATCGTATGAAACATCAGATAATTCCGTTTCATTGTTTTCACCGGTGCCTGCTTATAAATAACTTTACTAGATTCCTCTGTGTAGTAATGCCAGTATCTATAAATGTACCCAATCCAATAAATCACATCTTTTGAATACACCTCGGCTTTTTCACTCAGTTTATCCCCTGCAGTTTCGATAACTTCTTCTAGCAAATATTCTTCTCCTGCCCACTGCATACGGTTATAGGTAGAATCCAAAGCCTTTGCAGTTTCAGAATTCATGAACGTCTTTATAAAACCAGCACTTCCTAACTGCCTATCTACAGAAAGTTCAAATAATCTGCCCTGAATATCACACAGTTTTAATTGTATTTCATTCATGCTTTACCTCCTACCGCTTGATCTAAAATCTCATCAAAGAACAATCCTTCTCTACGATAATTCCTACAGATATCATTTGCCAGCGAAGATCCTTTTACTCGATTTTCTTCTGATACCTCCTTCATAAACAGTTTCTCCAAATACGAAATAGGTATTTCTTTCTCTATTCGTACCGCATCGCATCCTTTTTTTGTGACCGCAACATACTGTTTTCCAAGTTCCAACGCAGATAGACTATTTATTAGTGCTGCATCGGTTATATTTCCGATAAAAAAGTTGTCAATAACAAAGAACATTCTGTCATTTGCGATACTGCCAATAACCAGGTCCTTCTCCTTTGTTATTTCTTGATACTTGTTATAAAAAGGAGTATCCTTTATTTTTTCCATTCTGCCCCTATGATATGCGACAATCATCGCCCATTCCAAATCCGCTGGAACATCTAACACAGTAAGTTCATCCACGGATATAGAAACAATATAGAACTTAGCACTCTCATAATCGCAAATAAGAGTAAGTGCTTGGCTCGGCTCGGTTCCCATATAAAATCCTTCTCCGAAATCGCACTGTTTACGACTCTTTGGTGCAATATCACCCTCTATTCCAGATTTTGAACCGTGATACAGTAACCCCCTTCCCTTTGCAAGTTCAATGCTTCTGGATTCTGCTTCTATCTTTTCTAAAACCATATCGTATACAGGAACCTCGTACGCCTTACATAAATCATATATTTTGTCTTGCGCAAGCTTATTAGGCAACGCTCGGCCATTCTCCCAACGATTTACAGTCGCAAACGTTACATTCAACCGTTCCGCAAATTCCGTCTGATTCATATTCATATATGAACGTATTTTCTTGATTAAATCTTGCATAATATTATCTCCATATTTTATCAACTAATATAACATTCTTCCTAATACAAATTGTATAAAATGTTATATAATAAGTCAATCTGTATATTAAAACATTCCTTGAAAATATATGACACAATATGTTGACTGCAGGGATCCGTAGTCATGCTGCAAGGCATAAAAGAAAAGGCGCAGACTCACAGAACATTGTCCTGCAAACCCGTGCCTTGCTGGCTAAGTAGCCTAGCATGACTACCTCCTTCAGTAAACATATTTCTTTTTACATTCACAAAAATCCTAAGCGTAGAATCCGTGTCATTTTTTATATAAAGTTTTCCATATAACCTTCTACACTCATATTCTGCTACTTCCTCACAATTATCTACTCTTCATCATACCTTTCTTTACAACAGTCACACAAGTTCCATCCATCATCCATGCAGCCTTCTGTTTCTGCATTAAACATAGTGCCGCATCGATCGCATTCTTCAACCTCATTTACATAGCCACAATGTAAACAGGTTCCATATGCAACCAGAGAATCTCCTAAATATACCCATTCTTCACCGCATTCTGCACAGTATAGATTCTCTTGAATAACAGGATTTCCACCGTCTGTCACTTCAGCATAGTTTTCCGCGCCTGCTGCTTCTTTTAGGTCAACAAGACCTTCGTTAACAAAATCAACAATTCTATTCTTCAACTGCAAAATATCTTTTTCTGATATTCCATCTTCGGTCAGCGGAAGATAATACCCTTGTTCTTCATCATATTCAACAGCACCATTAACATATTCTATTTCTCCAATATACTCGCCATCACAATAAATCGTAAGTTGGCTACTCATGCCCTGTTCAGAAATTAGTAATAAATCATATGTAAAGATAAGCTCTTCCTTAGTCACTTTTGAAATAACTTTCAGAAACTCTCCACTTGTTTCACTAACATTAAACAGCATTTCAGAGACCTCTACATCTTGCCTAAACCTTAATTTTTGACGCACATCTTCTGAAAATCCCATTAACGCATCGGCGATATATTCCATAATTTCTTCGTCACTTCGAATAATAACGCCTGCTTCCTCCTGTATATTCATCATCATTGCATCTTCAAATGCTTGCCTCTCTTCTTCTCTCTGGCGTTCAATCACATCCTTTTCTTCTTTAGAAATTACCTCATTAGCAATTAATTCAAGCGCCTTCTTTTCTTCTCTATAAACAATATCAATAGAATCTTTTATTTGCTTATAAGCAGCTCTATCAATCAATTTATTATGTGCAATATGATTTCTATTCTCTTCAAACTCGGAATATTTCTCAATGAAATCATCTGACAAAAACTTTGAAAATATTGTCGCCCACAAATCTTGCTCTACAACCATCTGTTTTTTCAACACCTCAACAATTCTATTTGCAGAACATGGATTTTGTCCATTAATCATTTTGTTAATCTCATCACTGTAATTAGGATTCCACTTTGTCAACTTACATCGGATAATGCTTAATAAGTCCGTTACATCTATCGACATTAAACGCTCATCTACATTATTAAATCCCGGTGCTATTGCTTTATATCCATCTCTTCTATCAACATGCTTTTTCTTGATGTCATGCGGAACAAAAACATCCCACCATTCAATTCCATAATTTCTTGTCATAGTCTCATTAATCAGTTGACGCAACATGTTTTCTGTTTGGTAGACCTTAGGATATAAGTCTATAGATAAGCATTCTGAGTCTTTGTCAAATAGCCAGATAATCTTTTCCCAATCTCGTTTAATACATCTATTTATATTAAGCTTAACACGTTCCAAATAATCTTCTGCAGGACTAGGCTTATAGGTATCCGAGTAAATCGCCACCGTCATTTGTTGCTTCTCTTTGTATATTCCAAAAGCAAATTGAATCTTCCATGTATTAGTCATATCATTATCTTTACTGGTAAAGGCTAACGAATATATACCAAGCCCCTCATCCTCAACCTTTATTGCTTCTACAGTAGAACTCACTTCCATTGGACTAACACACAACGCATGAATAAGCCCATTATCACGCATATTCTCATATATCTTATTAACATATGCACCCAAATTAGTAATCAGATTTTTACTCTCCGCCGCAATCAATTTCACTAGTATTTCCATATTGGACTCCCTTTAACTTCTAACTGTAATATTTTGTCTAATAACACTATATCACAAATTTCACCATTAACACAGCCATATGTGGTATTAATAAATGTTACATGTTTTGATCTATTTTCTCTATATGTTGACTGCGGGCACCCGTAGTCATGCGTAGAATGCAAAAAGGCACCCACTCACAAAAGGGTTCTCTATAAATAAGCGCCTTGCCAGCAAGATAGCTTAGCATGACTACCCCTACAGCAAATTTCTTTTCTCTTGTCTCAACCATGTCACAGCCCAAATCTAAAATTTTGGTATAAATTTGGTATAAAAATCCCTCTTCACACTCCCGCAACCCTTGATTTTCCTACACTTTTCCAGAAAAGCAACTTCTTGCCGTGACAGATGAATAGGATTTTTATCATAATTTTGTTTTCTCCTTGATTAGCCGGTTTTTCTGAGTATGCTGTACGATGCTCTGCAATTAGGAATTACTATAAGCACATTCCTATAACTGCCATGCTATTTTATAAATCTATAGATTCCTATCCCACTTCCCGCCTATACTCCTCAATTACCTCAAGAAACCGCTCTCCATACTTCGCAAATTTATTTTCGCCCACGCCTGAAACGTCCAGCATTTCAGGCTTGGAAGCCGGCATTTTTGCTGCCATATCGATCAAGGTCTTGTCACTGAAAATAATATACGGCGGCATGCTTTCCTCACGTGCAATTTCAAGGCGGAGTTTCTTAAGACGTTCAAACAGCTTGTAGCCGGAAGATGTAAGTGTTTCCACACTTTTTGCTTTCTTTTTCGTTTTGGCTGTCTTTTCCGGCTGTTTGTCTTCATCTGTAATCTTAACGAAAACAGAAGCCTCTGGATTTTTCAGGCCACTGATATCACCCAGTTTGAGAACCTGATAATCCCCCACGCGAAGATATCCCTCTAATACCAACTGTTCGATCAAACGTCTTAACAGATTCTTGTTCGTTCCTGCCAGAACGCCGTATGACTTGTAGCGAACAGCTCCTATTTCCTCCAGCCTCGCCGTCTTAGCTCCGGCAACAGTGTCAATGATGATCTGCCTTCCATATCTTCCCTTCGCTTCGTATACGCAGTTGATCACTTTTTTGGCTGCTTCTGTCATATCCAGAGTTTCAAATTCCCGCAGGCAATTGCCGCAGTCCTGACACGGTTTTTTCGGATTTTCCCCGAAATACTTTAAAATATAATTGCGCAGACATTCTGTTGTATAGCAGTATCGCTCCATCACCTGCAGCCGCCGGACATCCCTTTCCCTGACCGTCTCCCTGTCCGCCGGATCGAGATCCTGCATTTCCTTATGATCCAATAAAAACCGGTTGATCACAATATCCTGCGGTGAAAATAAAAGAATGCACTTAGCGTCAAGTCCGTCACGACCGGCTCTTCCTGCCTCCTGATAATAATTTTCCATACTCTGCGGCATATTATAATGAATGACAAAACGGACATTTGATTTATCGATTCCCATGCCAAACGCATTTGTGGCAACGACAATACTCGTGTAATCGAATACGAAATCATCCTGCATTTTTTTCCGCTCCTCAGCATTCATTCCTGCATGATATTTTCCCACAGAAATGCCCTTGCTCTTAAGCAGTTCGTATATATTATCAACGTTTTTCCTTGTCGCACAATAGATAATTCCACTGTCGCCGCTATGCTCGGAAATATATTTCAAAATGTACTGTTCTTTATTCTTTGGCTTTTCCACCTGAAAAAATAAATTTTCCCTGTCAAATCCATTTACCAATGTAAAAGGATTCTGCAGTCCTAACGTGCAAACAATGTCTTCGCGGACGGTTTCTGTTGCTGTAGCTGTAAATGCACTGATGATCGGACGTTTCTCCAACGTTTTGACAAATTCAACAATTTTCATGTAGCTTGGGCGGAAATCCTGCCCCCACTGTGAGATACAGTGTGCTTCGTCCACTGTCACCATTGAAATAGGTACGCTTTTTGCAAGAGCGAGAAAACCCTCTGTGACGAGCCGCTCCGGCGCTATATAAATAATTTTGTATGTGCCCTGTCTTGCTTTCCTGATTGTCTCATTATAATCCTTTTCAGAAAGGGAGCTATTGATAAATGCTGCCTGCACTCCTGCCTCATTTAATGCTTTGACCTGATCCTGCATAAGTGAAATAAGCGGCGAAACCACCAATGTGATTCCCGGCAAAAGCACTGCCGGGATCTGATAACACACGGATTTTCCTGCACCTGTCGGCATGACTGCAAACGCATCTCTTCCCGCCAGGATATTGTCGATCACAGATTTCTGTCCCGCTCTGAATGAATCATATCCAAACAAAATTTTTAATGCCTGTTCTGGCGTATCGTATTTGTCATTATTGCATGTATCTTTTGTTTCGGTGTCCGAAGCATTTTTTGATAATATTTTCATATGTCATCCTAACTGTTATGTTCGTTTTATGCTTATTTGTAAAATTTATCTATTTTCAAATTATAAAAAATATTGTTGATTCGATCGGTTGAATTATCAGTTTAAATCGGTTGAATTTGACCATATTAACTATTCATTCTGCCTCTCCCTATATCTTCTCTGGTAATAATCCATTGTCCTATAATCTATCACATCCTTCATCTGCCGGATCATAACAGGATTATCAATTAGCGGACGCAATTCTTCCCTTAAACCCAATGCCACATCGTCATTTTTAACAAAAAATCCTTTCCCGGATTCCAATAGGAAATGTACCGGCATAGCAAGAATTTTCTTTAAATGATCTTTATCTGAAATATCTTTATACTTCTGTAATGTCATATTTTTATCAAGATCTTTCCAGTTTGTTCCAGTTGAGAAAAATTCTTTCCAGCTTGAAAGGAGCTGTTTTTCTGATACTTCCATCAGCACATCCGAGTTATTATAAAATGCCATAAGCACAGGCATCTTGTATACCTTTGACATGTTCGTGTTTTCGAGCAGGCTGATAAATTCTCTTCCAATTCCTTTGTAAAATTCTACTTCTATTTGACTTAGTTCTCCCAAATCATTGAGAAACTCCAGATATCTTTTAAATGGATTATCTTTGGAGTGTGTGATTGCGGTTTCATAAATATTATCATCCATATATGTAAACAGATCCAGCCTTGTCGGACGCTTTCCAAGCAGATCTTTTACCTTGAAATATTCATTAATTACCTGATCCTTAAGCTTTAAATGTTTTCTATCCATTTCAGCAAAAAGATCAATCAGCTTCAGATCAAAATCCACCATGCAGTCATCCGGAAATCGCAAAGTATCTGATAAATGACAGCCCTCTCTATACATGTCAGACTTTCCTTCCAGAAGGAAACGCACCCTGCCCGCTTTCTCATAATTACCAATGAAATCAAGCACAGTCAGGAACTCTTTTCCCCTGCATTTTCTCAGTCCTCTTCCAAGCTGCTGAAGGAAAACGATTGGAGATTCCGTAGGTCTTAAGAACATTACCATATCAACTGATGTGATATCAACGCCTTCATTAAACATATCCACAGAAAAAATCGCTCTTATTTCGCCATTCTTTAATTTCTGTATTGCCACATTCCGTTTCTCAGTATATTCCCCACTTGCATCACTGAATACAGCCACTGACGGTATTCCTCTTGATGAAAACTCTCTCGCCATCTCTCTTGCATGCTCCTTGGAGCAACAGAATCCAAGAGCCTGCCTTGAACCATATTTACAGTAATATTTATAAATCAACTCATATCTGTGAACATTTCCGATATAGGTTTCATTCAATTCTTTTTCATCATATCTTCCCCTTACAATATGCAGCTTTGAATAATCAGTATCATCAAAAATTCCATAGTAATGAAATGGGACGAGCATTCCCTTATTGATTGCTTCTTTTAATGAAATCTCATACGGCACATTATAATCACAGATTTCATAAATATTCCTGCCATCCATTCTCTCTGGAGTCGCTGTTAACCCTAGCAGAAACTGCGGCTTAAAATAATTAACAATTCTTTGATACTGGTCATTAACTGCATGGTGGAATTCATCGATTACAATATAATTAAAATAATCTGAAGCAAAATACTTATTATTCAGGTATTCACTCCTGCCTAGTGTTGCAACCGAAGCAAAGATCATAGATTTATCCGTACATTTACTTTCTCCGTCAAAAAAACCATAATCATCTGAATTTCTGACATTTTTAAAAGATTGTGCTGCCTGCTTTAAGATTTCTTCTCTATGCGCCACGAACAATACTCTTTCATAATCCTTTGAATCAAATGCTGCAAGATATGTTTTTCCAACGCCTGTCGCAGCCTGAACTAAGGCTCTTCCTGCCCCCTCTGCCCTGGTATTTTCCAATGCACACAAAGCCTCTATCTGTGCTCCTCTTGGTTCAAATAATGCAAGATTATTTGTAGTTTCGTCATCCTGCAAATCATACCTGTCCAGATCCTTTGATACTGCCGGGCGGTGCCAGTTTTTTGAATATCTTTTTAGTTCATCATCATCTATTACTATGGAATGATGTTCAAACAGATCAAGAAATGTATTGTAAAATTTTTCATAGTTATGAGAATCTGTTTTGCTGCTAAATCGGTAATTCCACTCAATACCAGATGTCAGTGCACTCTTGGAAATATTTGATGAGCCAATGTAGATTGTACTATAATCCTTATAATGAAACATATATGATTTTGGATGAAATGATCGATTTTTTTCATTATAAAAGCGCAGATCTACCTGTTCCCCAAGCTTATGCTTGATAAGATATAATGCTGATGGCTGTGTTATACCAAGATAATTTCCTGTAAGGATTCTGATTTTTGCTCCCCGCTTCAACGCATTGTCAAGTTCACCAAGCAGCATTCTGACACCAGATTCCATCAGAAAAGAAACGACAATATCCACGCTATCAGCTCTTTTTAAACTATTTAGCAGCTGATAATACAGATACATCCTCTTATCCTGGCCTCCAGTAAGTGCATCCGTCCCATATTCTAATTCATTAATATCATCTAATTCTTCTGCAGTATTAAGTTCAGCCATTTTTCCTCTCCACGGCCTGGTCTTACATCACATGTAATCCACTCTTCCTTTAATTTAACATTTTCTATATCCTGGACAAATTCATTAAACTTCTCTTCTGTAAAATCTGTAAAATACCGCCCATTTCTCTCTCCTTCAAAATCGCCATACTTAAAGGATGTATAAATGATACCATCTTTTTTTAATGCCTTTACCATTTTTTCAAACACCGCTTTAAGTTCTCTCTTTGGAAGATGAAGTATTGAAGAGCAAGCCCATATTCCATCGTATTTTTCTATTTCTTCCAGTTCTTTAAATAGCATTTTTTTAACTTTTATACCTGTATAATCACTTGCAATACGACACAATTCCTCTGAACCATCGATTGCATCAACTTGGAAATGCTGACTCAGAAAATACTTAATATCTCTTCCTGAACCACACCCAAAATCAAGAATATATCCCTGCTCAGGCAACAATTTCTGAAAATGTTTCTGCGTGTCATAAAAATCCACATCCACTGTTGCTTCTGCAAAACTGCTGGCATTCTTATTATAATAATCTAAAGTTTTAGTTTCACACATATCGATTCTCTATTTCCTTTTTTCTGAATCACTTATTTTATGTCATTCACACAATTATAATAACATTTGTTATTTGTATCCTCAATTATGGTCTTCTGAAAATCATCCGATTATTTTATTTTTCATATCAATTTCTTGTGCTGTGAATCAAATCTTATATGCCTGTGATACTTCATGCCGGTCTTCCAGACTCCTATTGAACTTTTTCCTATGTTTTTTACCAAATTTGTGGAACTATGATAAATTAATATCCTTCTTGTCCAAAAGAAAATCAACAATATTAATATGCCACCTGAATAAAACATTTCTTTCTTCCATTTATTACAACAAAATCCATTCCACCCTTATATGTTTTTCCTGTAAAGACTTCATAGTCTCTTGCTTTTAGCTCATTATAAATTATATTTTCAAGAAAAAAGGTGTCTTCAAAATTCACTAAGTTTGTATTTATCATGCCACAAATCAAGAAATTTTCAAGATTTGTGGCATATATTAAAAAAATCATTGATAATATTGTCTATATGAACTTCTATCAATACTTGTATGAAACCAAGTCAATAAACTATATTGGCTCGTAAGATTCTTCTTAGCACGATTTCCTGCAAAATCCGTCACGATAATTTCATAATAATCTACTATCTTCTCATCTGCGGTAATCGTCTAACGGAACATCATATTTATCGATAAGAATGATTACCTTCTGTTCGTAATGTTTATATAAAAGCTGCTCTATCAGCTTTGTTTTATCGATATAGTAAAATCCCAATTTTCTGATTTCTTCAAAATTATCAATTCCTACCGGTAATTTTAATGTATCTGCCAAAAAATCCTCCAAGCGTGCGCCGCTGGGCGCACAAGAAAAATCCGCTACACTATTATTTATAGTATAGCGGATTCCCTTATGAAATACAATCTTGCTGCCAGCAAAAAATCCCCAGCAGATTACTATTCTGCCGGGGTATCACAACTCCTTTGTAATCACTTTTTCCTTGGGAGGATTCCATGTTTCTTACAAAAGAAGTGTATGCTATTTTTTACAATTATTTCTCACTCTCTGTAACGATGATTGTCTCTTTTCTCTTCTTATATCCTTTTCTTACTACAAATACCTCCAATAATACAAGAAGTGCTGCAATGACAAGATCGATCACGATCATCATGATCTCCCATGCTGGCATTCCCGAATTTAAATTATCGCCATCATAAGCCCGGCTGTTTACAACCGTATATAAAATATTGTGTGTTGCATTTCTCATAGCAAGTACACCTGTTGCACTTGTGGTATCCTGCAAATTATTGGTTCCTGCATCAATATTTGTCAACATTAAGTCAGAGCCATTGCGGATTGCCTGATCAGAGTTCATTGCGCCACCTGCAGAGAGGAAATAATCGGTGATAACCATTCCGCGGAAGCCCCACTCGTCACGAAGCACGGTCTGTTGAAGCGGAGCACATGCGCCTGACCATACAGGTCCGATATAGTTATAGGAAGACATCACTGCTGTTGCATGCCCCTCTTTCACTGCTGTCTCAAATGGTTTTAAATAAATCTCACGGATTGTCTGCTCGTTGCACCACATACTATTTTTATACCAGCGGTCTGTCTCCTGATCGTTTAATGCAAAATGCTTGATGTATGCATAAACGCCATATTTGTTGGATCCCTGTACGACACTTGCAGCCAGTTTTCCTGCTATAAATCCATCCTCGGAATAATATTCAAAGTTACGTCCTGCAAAAGAATTACGGTGCATGTTCATAGATGGTGCATACCAACCGCTAACGTTCATCTCATCTGCCATAGATGCGATGCACTCACCATATTCCTGTGCAATATCTGTATTCCATGTAAATGCAAGCATGACTACTGCCGGAAGTCCTATAGAGCTTACTCCTGTAAAGTTATTATAAATATCTACCGGTCCGTCACAGTCTGTCGTTGCAACCTTTCCGATACTGTCAATTGCTGCTGTCTGATATCCACCAAATGCAATCAGATTTGACATTTCATCTACAGTCAGTTCATCCAATAATGTATCCCAGAGTTCATCTTCGTAATCCAGACCTCTTAAATCAACAAGCTGCACACCATTATCAGCTCCTGTTGCAGGCATTACATCATTCTGATTATTGTAATCCTCTGGATTATAATTTGAGTTGTCAAGATACTGTGCTTTGCTTTCTTCGCTCATACTTCTATTAGATGGAGCTGCAGTTGCTTCTGTATAATTAGCAAAGCCGTCTGCTCTGGAAAGATAAGTCACATCTCCTTCTGCAAAGCCAAACTGATTTACTGCTGCGGTCTCATCTGTAGAACGTGGGTTACTCTCGTCATATACAATATCTGCTGCTACATTATAGGTTTTAGAATCTATCACGTTATGAGAATCACTCTGCAACGAAATAATATAATCTCCTGCCTCTAAAACATAACATCCATGATTATATGTATCGTAAGACGCCATATCCTCTGCTGTAAAAGAAAGTGTGACTGTCTCGCTTGCACCTGCCTCTAACAGCTCTGTTTTATCAAATGCGATCAGATTTGCTGTTGATTTTTCAATTCCACCATTTATATATGGTGGATTGTAATAAAGTTCAACCACTTCTTTTCCTGCAACAGAGCCTGTATTTGTTACAGTAACCTCTACCGTGATATTTCCATCAGCATCTACATTCAGGTCGCCCATCTTCTGTTCAAAAGATGTGTAGCTCATTCCATAGCCAAATGGATAGGATACCGCATCCTCATAATTTAAGAAACCTTCGGCTGCTGCAGTCTCATAAAAACGATAGCCTACATAAATTCCTTCTACATAATTTGCAAAAGAAGGTACCTTCAGTTCTTCTGGATTAAAAGCATTTGTAACTCCATGTTCATCCATATTGTCATAAGGTGTTACAACAAAATTATTATAGGAAGGTGTCTCTTTTAAATCCTTTACCAGAATATCTGTTGTCTTTCCGGACGGATTTACCTCACCTGCTAAAATCTCTCCGAGTGCCTCAAAACCGGTCTGACCAGTTCCCGGACACCAGATTAAGCTCTTAATCTGTTCGTGTTTCTCTGCAAAACCAAGTTCAAATACACTAGAACCATTGTATACAACAATGACATTGTCAAAATTATCACAAACCATGTCCAGCATATTCTCTTCACTTCTGCTTAACTCCAAATAGTGTCTGTCACTGCCAAAATCCTCGTAATCTTCAGAGTTGTTCGTGTATGTTACTTTTGTAAAATCTGTTGGAAGATCCGCATTCTCGCATCCGGTTCTTGCAAATACAACAACTGCTGTATCAGAAAAATCTTTTGCATTCTGCATCAGTTCATCTGTGTACTGATCTACCGGCGGTTCCGGAAGTGTCCAGTCCTGTGCAAACATATTAACACTCGGTCTGTCTGCACGATACTCTGTGTAAAACGAAGACAACTCCTCATTTGTCTCAAATCCCGCATCCTTCAAACCATCTAAAAGGCTTATTGTCGGATATGCATCAGAGATTCCGCCTGAACCACTACCACCATAACATGGATTGGTAGATGCCCAACCAAAAACATTTAGTGTTTTTTTATCTGTCATTGGAAGTAAATTGTCATCGTTTTTTAAAAGAACAATTCCTTCCTCTGCCACCTTCACACCAAATTCAGAAGAAGAATCTATCGACTCCTGACTGATACTTCCGTCTCCCATAGCAAGACTTACCAGTGTGTACATTGGTCCAGTCACAATCATGTTCACAGTAATCACAACCGCAAGCAGCGCAACAATTCCAGCCTGCGTCCGAACAAGATATTTTGTTTTCTTTTGTAATTTTTTGTTCACTGCACACACAATCAGCGCAATGACTGCTGCCAAAAGTACAATACCCAAAAAAATCAGATATGGTCTGCAGCTAATGAGGACGTTTTTCACGTCTTCAATGTTGATGTCTAACATTTTCATTTCCCCCTTTTGGATTATTACTGTTCGCCAATTCCTGTAAACAGTTTTTCTTTTGCCATTTATCGGCTGATGAATCGAAATATACCTGCCATGACACAATTTCGCAAGACTTTTGTCGTACCCTGTCACTCAAGTGTCGTGAATTGCTTTTTTGTCATATTCATTTATGTTATACTTGAATTATAAAAAAGATTCCGTTGGGAGATACGTTATGATAAAAATTGCTGTATTAGAAGACAGTGAATTTGATTATGCAAGAATATGTAAGGCATGGGAGCGCTTTTCCAAAGAGTATTATCTTTCCTATGAACTGACCCGCTTCAATGATTCGGCTTCGCTTTTGGAACAATTTCACTCCCAGTTTGATCTGCTATTTCTCGACATTGAAGTTCCGGGAAAAAATGGAATGGAAACAGCTAAAGATATACGACAAAAGGATCATTCGGTCGTAATTGTTTTTCTGACCAATTTTTCAAAATATGCTGTCACTGGCTATGAAGTTGGTGCTGCTGACTATATGTTAAAACCTTTGGATTATTATTCCTTTGCGTTAAAAATGCACAAAGTGCTGCATCTCGTTTCCCAAAATAATGACCGTACCTTAATCATACAGACAAAAGGGGGCATGCATCGCTTCTCCATTAATGATCTGCTCTATGTTGAGATTAACAATCACGATCTGATTTATCATCTTGAGACAGAAAACATCATGACAAGAGGCTCCCTTTCCGATGTCGAACACGTTTTGCCAACACGTCTTTTTTCCCGTTGTAACAATTGTTATCTGGTAAATCTGAAACATGTTACAAAGATAAAAGATAACACTGTATTTATCGGAACGGATCAGTTAGCGATCAGTCGCCCAAAAAAGAAGAATTTCATGAATGATCTGACAAATTATATAGGAGGTAACTTATCATGAATCAATTACTCGGTCCCGGAGTTGTATTAACAGAAGTGTTATGTGCTTCTTATGTATTACTTTTACATCAACCCCAAAAAGCCTATTTTCCTCTGCGCTTTCTATGTTCAATCGCAGTCTGTTACCTCTCACTCATTTTATGGCTGATTCCGGGCAATGAATTTTCAAATATGATGAAATATTTTACTATTTATCTGCTGGTTTTTCTCAGTATTTTAGCATGTATGAAATTTACAGCCACAGATGCTCTGTACTGGTGGCTGGCTGGAATGATTATGCAACACGCAACCTACTCCATTACATTTTTGTGCAGTCGCCTGATTTCCAGCTTGTTTTATTCGCTTCCGTTTCTCATTCTGCTTAATATCATTGTCTGCTTGTTCGAATATTTTTTTATTGAAAGAAAATTGCGTGGTAATTACAACTTTAAGAAAAATTATCGTCAGACACTACTTGTAACCATCGCTATTCTTGGAACTACTGTTGTATTAAATTCCTCCAAAGATATTTTTTCTAACGGAAATGATCCTGCACTGACCATCATTACAAGTATTTATTCTCTGATCTGCTGTGTTTTTGCAATGATGACTTTAATGGGAAATTTCCAGAAAAACCGACTCGAAAACGAGCTGGTTATCGTGGAACAGCTCTGGAATAACGAGCAAAAACAATTTGAAGCATCAAAACAGAACGTTGAAATGCTGAATATGTATTGTCATGACTTAAAGCATCTGCTTACGATGATGAAGGAACGAAATTCAACGGATGAATTTATCGGAGAAGTTACAAATGCTCTTTCTGTTTTCGATGCAATGAAAACAACCGGAAATCATGCCTTAGATGTCATTCTTACCGAGAAAAGCCTGATTTGCAAACAGAAGGAAATTAAACTTACCTGCATGGCTGACGGCAAACAATTAGCATTCATGCAAACGACTGATTTATACTCTATATTTGGTAATTTACTTAACAACTCTATTGAGGCTGCTCTTAAAGTGACAAACCCAGAAAAGCGTATCATTGCCCTGATTGTCGATAAAGCAAATGGATTTGTCCGCATCCATATTGAAAATTTTTTCTGTGGTAAAATCCAATATATGGACGGCATGCCTCAGACAAGTAAACCCAACAGCGAATATCACGGTTACGGATTAAAAAGCATTAAGTATATGTTGGATCACTATCACGGAAATATCTCATTTGAAGTGATGGATGATATTTTCTGCGTAAATATTATTATTCCGATTCCTTGACAGTAAAGGAAACAACCCTACTCCTTTGCAAAATCTCCTTGCAGAAGAAGGCTTTCTTTGGTATTATTAGTTTGCGAGAAAAATAAGTCCAAAGACCTTCTTTGGCAAAGGAATTAGTCAGAGTTAATCTCTGGCTTTTTCTATGTAAAGAGCAATGCTCTTACATACTATTATTTAATTTTTTCTACTCCAAGAGCCTTATATAATGGATTCAGCTGTTCTTTCACTGCATTTGCAATTTTTTCAATATTCAAGCGTTCTATCATACCATTGCTCTGTATTCCTTTGTAATAAACTTTATTGGCTTGCTTGTACAAACGCTGGAGCTTATCGTATCCATTCTTTCCTGATACTTTTGTATTTTTACCCAGTCTCAAGAATCCTAAAATTCCCTCTATATCATACAAAAACCAGTCTTCAATTGACCTCTTTGCCTGTACGTGAATAACTTTAGCAGCTCCATTATTTGCAAGATCTTTCTTTACTTCATCCCACTTTATCGGTGGTTTTGGTGCAAAATCAAATACATCCGTATCACTACATAAAACAATTGTGAACTCACAGTCATCCCCATATTTAGGCTTAATTTCTTTTGTGAATTTTCTGAGAGCAATACTTTTAAAACCACCTACACCCCTAACATTTCTGTATTCAATATTAGTATCGAATCTTCCCGCAGGGTGTAGCTTTCTGGCATTTGCGACTACTTGTTTGTAAAATTCGACCTCAGTATCTCCCTCTACAAAAAGTACAAGACATTTACTCATCGACATCACACTCCAAATAATCGCTTATGTTACTCTCTGAATCGGCAAGCATTGAGAACAGATAGTCTCCCATGCTCATATTTAATCCAGCTGCATCATTCTCCAACTGCTTCTGACCTGATTTTTTAAAAGCAAAGAACTCGGCCACGCCGGGCTTTCTATTCATACCAACATGAATCCAAGAAGGGTTTAAATAGCTAATAATATATGGCGAATGACTAGTAATAATTACCTTACAATCATCTAACAACTGACTTATAATTTGTATATATGCTTGAAATAGTCCGGGATGAACAGAGTTCTCAGGCTCTTCGATCGCTATCAATGAGATATTGCTTACACTAGATACAATTATCTTGGTCAGTATCATAAATACTCTCTTTGCTCCATCTGACATCATTGAAAAGTTAACTGGGTTCGCTAAGTTTTTATCTTTAACAAATAATACATAGATAGAATTCGTAAATACAAATGGCGCATCGTCAGGAAACTGGTCACTTTCATCTGCATTGATTTTGAAATTCTTTACAATAACATCCTCAATGTCTGAAAATAACTGAAAATACACATCTTTCAACAATTCAAATTTGCCTGGATTCTGTTTCTTCAAATTGAAGATAATACGTGGGAGATTATCAGCGTTAATCATCTCATTTTCAAATCCCTTACGAATAATTGGGTCTGGCTGATAAAAACTCTTTGCATCCAGATTATTTTCCATATATATTTTCATTCCATTTAGCTTTGTAATAATCTCTGCATAATATAACTCATCGTAGGCTCTTAGTTTATTTGCAACAAGCTCTGCAGAATCAACTTTTATCTTTGACGAGCATCGTCCTGTCTCAGAACTCTTATATAATACTGTGTCCAGTGTTCTATTGATTAACTGAGTATACTTCTGTCCTTTCTCGTTAAGCTTAACTTTTAGAAACTCAGAAACAATTCTCGGCTCCATATCCTCACTGTTTTTCCATACAAATTCAAAGCCATACTGGACGATGTACTCCTTACCATGAATATCAGTAGACACCTCCATCTCATACTTATAATTTTTTCCAATCATATTACAATTAATTGGAATTAAATTAGAATTTGCCATCATTTCCTTTTTATCTTCAATTGTAGCTTTAATAAATGCTAACCCAAAATCAATGCCGGAAAGCACATTTGACTTACCAAAATTATTAAGTGCAACAAGAGCAGTAATATTATCAAAAGAGATTTTTACGTTTGATAAATTTTTAAAGCCATCAATCAAAACAGCTTGAATCTTCATACTGACACATCCTTTTTCTTTTATTGTACTCATAATATATCTCCTCATTTAATAAAATGCAAGTATTTTTTGCATATTTTTTATATTTATATTATTATATGCAATGCATTTCAAAATATAAGCAATTTTCATTTTCTTTTTTCCAAAACCTACTCTCGTTTTACTCACCTTTTACTCAACAAGGTTCAATTATCATTCTGCCGCTTCCAGAGAAATTTCTGCAAATTCCTCATCGATCATGTTCTGGAGTTTACCTAACACCTGCTCTCCAAGCTCCTCCATGTCGCTGTCCTTTATGTGCGGCATTACCTGTCTGATCTGCCCAATCATATCCGTCCCGTCATGTGTCTCAAACATACACATGAAATTGTTTCTTCAACTGTAAATGGATTATTCATATTCTTACATCTCCCTGTGTGTATTCTTTGGTTTTTCCTGCTCTTTGGAATCTTTCTTGCCCTGTGCCACTTCCGTCTGCTTGGCTGCCAGACGCTCCTTTAAGGAAGTACGAGCCTGCGGCTTTTCCGCCTGTTCTTTCTTTTCTTCCTCACGATTGAATTTCTCCACCCCATTATTAAGCCTGTCATCAATCATGTTATAATTCTGTTCCTCCAGTTCCTCGATCTTAGCAAGCGGCTTGTATTCTGCCAATTTCACAAGCAGTTCCTTTGCCTGCCTTTCACTGTCCTCGTCTATTCCCTCGTCAATAGATGCCTGTAAGAAAATACTTAGAGGTTTCACATTTCCAGTTCTTATATCATCAGCAATCATTTGTATCTGTGATTCTCTGTCTGATACCGAATCTCTATATCCATATGTATCAATCTCATAAGATAACTGGTCAAGCTCTGCCGCAAGCGTCTGTATCTTCTGCTCTTTTGTCTCCACATCAATCACATCTTTCTCCGGATATGCCACAATCAGCTTTTTAATTGCATCCTGTACCTTTGGAGTATCACGAAGCTCCGGTGCATAATTCAGGAAATCAACATCAATGCTCTTGCCGCTTACAATGTCTAACTGCTCATCTTCCCATTCTTCTGTCCCCTCAATGTGCATATTGACACCAATCGAAGGAATCCCATGCATACGGGAAGGATCAATGGCATTATAGAGATTCATTGCTTCCTCAATCGTTTCGATGCCCTCATGGTATTCGCCCATATTATGAAATTCTCCACACTCCGCAACTGTAAATGTGATATGGACTGTCTCCGGCTCAATCATAGGTTCTTTTTCCAGTTCAGACAGCACTTTTTCTTCTGATGCAAGTGTGTTTTGTTCCTGCATCACTTCTTTCCCCTGCGTGACAAGCTGATTGTTGATCTGTTCCTGCTGTGCCTTCTCCTGCAGATAAGTTTCCACCTCCGGCAGATATGTCTCCAGCGTTCCGGTTTTTCCCTCTGTAATCGGGTTAATATCTACCTGAATGCCTGCAATATAAATGCTGTCCTCATGCAGCATATTGAAAAGGTCATCTTCTCTGGTGGAACCGGTGTATTCCACAACCACATCCAAGTCCGAATTTTCCTTTTCAATACCTCTGCACCGGCTCCCGGCTACTACCACATCCACAATTTCTGCATCCAGACCGTACTCGTCAATCTGCGACTGCACATAAGCATATACCGTCTTTTCTATATCCTCTGCGCTCTGTCCGTCCAGACTATGAAACAATTCTTCTGTCTTTGCCCGGAAATCTGCAACCACATCCGGATTGTTCTCTCTAAATTCTGCCTGCTTTGCTTCCAAGTCTGCCCGTTCCGCTTCCTCCGCTTTTTCTGAAAGCTTCTCGTAATCTACAATCTCAACCTCTGAACCCGCATATACTTCACCCTGCAAATACTCATCACGATAATACTGCTCTGTAACCGCTGAAAAGCGTGGTTCTTTCAGGTCTGCAATTACCATATCCATTGCTCTTTGAATGGTAATATCCGGATTGTCATATACACCGCCATCCAGTAAATGATACTGCTCATTCAGAATGGAGTAATCGTATCCATCATCACATTCGTGCATAAGGATATAGCGATCTGCGATATGTACCGCAAGCTCTGTCTGTATTTCGTTCTCCTTGCCCTCCAATATCAGCATAAACTTCGGCAGTTCCGTAAATCCAAAAGAATCAACAAAGTGTGCTCTGTTCTCGCCGTCCTCATGCAATACTACAATGTCGCTGACGGAAAGCGAATGAGCCTTATAATCTTCTGGGTGGTCAATATTGAGCTTTGTATAGATTGCTTCCAATGTTTCCGACTGCGTCCGTCCCTGCAATTCTGACAGTTCGCCCAGATACACCAGTTTGTAATTTTCCGGCAATACCGCATCAAAATTGTCTTTGGTTATTCCCATACGCTTCAGGCTTCCCGTTCCTTCAAAGCGAAACTTATCCAGTTCAGGATCATCCTTCAACTGATAAATGCCATATTTATCGGTATTTCCATACAAAAGCTGTGCTTCCCTGTTGGAATCACTCTCTGAAAGTTCTTCCTGCATCATCTGGAGCTTTCGTTCATTCAGCCAGTCCCCTTTTTCAATACCACACATCCCGTCATGTTCTGTAATCTGTTTTCTGTCGGACACAGTAGTCTCTGAACCATCCGTATGCAGAAGATACACAGGCAAATCATCGTCGAACAGCTCCAATGCTCTCTCCTGCGTCAACGGAAGCATTTCATTCCATGTATAACCATATTCCTGCATTTCAGATACACCTACCATGCTATCCGTGAGTGCGTCGATTTCTGCCTGTGCATCAATCATTGCTAATGCGACATCCTGATTTCCATCCACTTCCTGTGCATAGATATGTTCTGCAAGCTCCCTTGTTTTTTCAATGTTCCCCAGCTTGTAGGCATAATTTACAATCAGATTTCTTTCATCATCAGAAAAGGCAGGCTGTCCATGCTCCAACCGGTTAATGATATACTCTGCCTGTTGCATGGCAGACAATTCCTCCACATCCGTAAGCCCTTCATCAAAATCGTATTCATAATCCCAAAAGTCCGGCAGATTTCCATTTAATCCCTTACTACTGGACGCAAGTAACGTGATTTCCGCTCCCCGTTTTTCCATATATTCAAGGTAATTGCCATCCCATTCTTTTTCATCCAGAGCAGCCATATCTTTGAGCGTTTTTCCAACATTATCCCTCGACATATTTGTGATTTTTAACACTTCCCATTCGCTTTCAAAAGCGGAAGCAAACTTGATAACCACATCATCGGCATTGATTGGCTCCATTGCCTTATCATAGATCGCCTTTCTCTCCTTCATATCAATCAGCTCACCTGTATCCGTGTTATAACGCACATCCAGATGATACTCTCCGTACTCTCTGGAATCCTGATTGCCGATTTCCGTTGTCCATGCGCCCCTGCTTTCCAAATACGCCTGTATGCTCAGCTTGTCATCGTCTGTCATTTCTGACAATGCCTGCATCAGTTCTACTCTGCCCATACCATATACATCAAGCAGGCTGAACTCTGAAAGATCGGTATTCTGTATCAGAAGAATACTTTCCTTTGTCTGTTCCTGTGATACTTCCCTGTCCCTTTGCAATTCCTGTAATTGTTCCTCTATCCCGGTAATCAGTTCCGATGCTGTTTTCCGTATCGTATCCATGGAAGATCTAAGTTCTTTGGTGTCTCTTCCGCTGCTCCAACCTGCAATATACCCAAAAGAATAATCAGAGGTATCTATACCAAAATGCTGACAAACGGTGTACGCCACACTCTCCGCTTCCACCTCTTTAGTATTGCGGTCTTTTCGCATCTGCTCATCCTGCTCCACTTCCTTGCTGTGCAGCTTAGAATGAGCCACCTCATGGATCATAGTCTTTAAGGTCTGGCTCTCGCTCATATTTTCCTGCACCGCAATCCGCTTTGCTTCCCTGTCATAGTAGCCTTTGGAATCTCCGGCTATCT
>ERZ837380.745-NODE-745-length-47136-cov-5.427476_pt1 | contig 47136 bp, 39 predicted proteins | sample MGYA00519685_ERZ837380 | MGnify/ENA primary metagenome ERZ837380 (study PRJEB31850, sample SAMEA3708817) | human gut metagenome | biome: human gut; feature: human-associated habitat; material: faeces | place: China | collected 2014 ...
CGCCCCGATTTTTATTCAGAGTTTCCATAACCGTACTCTGATCCGTCAGAGCTTTTCAAACCGGAATATCCGGAGGCCGTTCCCTCGGTACTCCTCAAAGGAGAGATGACTATGGCTTTATTCAAGAAAAAGAACGACGGTGCGGCACTGAACTCCGTTCTGGTCCGTCGTCCCATTCAGAAGTGCTTCCCCATTTTCCTGCTTCCCACCTTTATTGCCTTCTGCATTGGGTTCCTTTATCCCTTTGCAAAGGGTCTGTTCCTTTCTTTCTGTAACTTCAAAACCACCAGCAAATGGACCTGGGCGGGCCTGGACAACTATTTAAAGGCCTTTGCGGATGAAAGCTTCCTCCATGCCTTCTGGTATACGGCAGGCTTTGCCCTGGTTTCTCTGCTGATCATCAATATTCTGGCCTTTACCGTGGCCTACCTGCTGACCAAGGGCATTAAGGGTTCCAATATTTTCAGAACCGTGTTCTTCATGCCCAACCTGATCGGCGGCATCGTCCTGGGCTATATCTGGTCCATGATTTTTGACGGCATTCTATCCCGGTACAATACCTCCATTCTGCTGAACTCCACCTACGGTTTCTGGGGCCTCATCATCCTCATGGCCTGGCAGCAGATCGGCTATATGATGATCATTTATATTGCCGGACTCCAGGCGGTGCCGGGGGATATGCTGGAGGCTGCCAAGATCGACGGTGCTTCCGAGTGGAAGACCCTGTGGGACATCATCATCCCCAACGTCATGCCTTCCATCACCATCTGTACCTTCCTGACCCTGACCAACTCCTTTAAACTCTACGACCAGAACCTGGCCCTGACCAATGGCCGCCCCTACAACGGTGCCATCCACACCACCGAAATGCTGGCCCTGAACATCGTCAACTCCAATACCCTGAAAACCAAGGGCGTTGGACAGGCCAAGGCCGTCATGTTCTTCGTTCTGGTTGCCATTATCGGCATTTTCCAGATGAAATCCACCCATGATAAGGAGGTGCAGCAGTAATGGCAAAGAAACCCGCTACCATCCAGGGAGAAAAGCGGTGCAAAACCGTATTGACCATTGTTTTTGCAGTGGTTGCAATCGTGTACCTGCTGCCCATTTTCCTGGTGCTTGTGAATTCCTTCAAGGCCAATGCCTACGTCAACACCGAGACCTTTGCCATGCCCAATGAAGAATCCTTTGTTGGATTTGCCAACTATATCAAGGGCATGACCTTCGGCAACTACCCCTTTGCCAAGTCCGTTGGCTACAGCTTGTTTATCACCATTGTTTCCAGTGCCCTGATTCTGGTTTGCACCTCTATGGCGGCCTGGTACATCGCCCGGGTGGGCAGTGCCTTCTCCAAAATCGTGTACTACCTGTGCGTGTTCTCCATGGTGGTGCCCTTCCAGATGGTCATGTTCACTCTGCCCAAGACCGCAGATACTCTGCACCTGAATACCCCCTGGACCATTCCCATTATCTACCTGGGCTTTGGCGCAGGCTTGGCAGTGTTTATGTTCTCCGGCTTCGTCAAGTCCATCCCGCTGTCCATCGAGGAGGCGGCAGCTATTGACGGCTGCGGCCCTGTGAAGACCTTTTTCTCCGTTGTGCTGCCCATGATGAAGCCCACCATGATCTCCGTGGGCGTTCTGGAAATCATGTGGGTCTGGAACGACTACCTGCTTCCCTATCTGGTTTTGGACCGGAAGAAGTATATGACCATTCCCATCCATATCCAGTATCTGAAGGGCTCCTACGGCTCCGTAGATATGGGCGCAACAATGGCCCTGATCCTGCTGAGCATCCTGCCCGTCATCATCTTCTACCTGACCTGCCAGAAGTACATCATCAAAGGTGTGGCTGCCGGTGCGGTGAAGGGATAAAAACACATCAAAGGCCTGCTGCGGTTCGCAGCAGGCCTTTTCCTTCCCCTTTCAGAGGAGCCGGAGTATCGGCAATGACAAAAAACTGGGCGGCCCAAACGGCCGCCCAGCAGAGGCTTATTTGATGCTGAAGCTGTTGTTTGCAACCGGGGCACCGTTGAAGTACACGGTGACGGAGTAGCTGCCGGATTCTGTAGGGGCCTTGGGGAGATTCAGCTCGCCCAGCTGGTATTTGCCGTCGTAAAACAGGTCGTACCAGTCGATGGTTTCCTCGGATACCAGGTTGGGCAGAGGATTGCCGTCGGCATCCCGATAGACGTACATAACGTCGATGTCCTCGTGCTCCACATAGAATTTGACGGTTGCCTCCAGCGCCATGGAGAGCTTATCGCCGGACTGGAATGTGGTGGCGTAATCCTCCTCCTTCACATCGTCGGCCAGCCATTTGGTGCCGTCCGGGGTCTTGAGCAGCCGGGACTGGATCTTGTCAGCGGACAGACCCTGGGTGGAGAAGGCCTCTGCGGCGGCGGTGGTGTAGCTCCGGGTCCCGCCGAAGATGGAGGTGTCAGAGGTCAGCTGCAGGGTGATGTTGTAGGTTGTATCCGGGATGCGGGGGACGATGGTCCCCTTGGCTTCGGTGCACTTGACAACGCTGGTGGCATCGGAGCTGTTCATGGAGTACATCAGCAGCCAGCCCTCACTGGGGGCGTTGCCTTCAAAGTCCCAGCTCACGTCCAGTCCACCCTCTTCGTTCTCCGTGAAGTGGAAGTCGGTGACGGTGATGGGGTTGGCGGAGATGTTCAGCCGGGAGGGCTGGGTCATGCCGGCAGGGGTGACCTCAATGGTATAGGCCTTGTCATCGCTGGTGCCCCGGAAGGTGGCCAGGGTGGATACAACGGTCTGGGTCTCGTCATAGTCGTCGGAGTAGCAGCGGACGGTCCAGCTCTCCACAGGGGTGTCCGGTGCATCCCAGCCCACGGTCAGGTCTCCGTCCAGCCGGGAGATGACCTCCAGGTTGCTGGCAGAGACGAGGCTGAGCACCGTATATTTCATGGTGGTCTGGCCTGCCAGCTGGGAGCCGTCGGCAGCGGTGAGCCGAAGGGTGTATTCCTTGCCAACGTGCATGCCCTTGATGGTGACGGAGTGGCCCGTAAAATTCTGCATGATGTTGTCCTCGCCCTCACAGGAGGCGGAGAGCACCCATTCCTCCGGGTCGTGGCCGCTGACGGTCAGGTTCACCAGGGCGCTGCCCTCGTCCGGGCCGGTGACGGCGGTCATGCTGACCACCTCCGTCTGGCCCTCCGTGGTGAACACATCGGAGATCTGCCCCGTCAGCTTGTGCAGACCGGAAACGTGGACCTGGATATTGTACAGGGCGTTGGGACTCAGACCGGAGAATACGGCGGTGCCGCCGGAGACCTGGGCAATCTTGGCAGAGCCATAGGCATCCGTGCAGGAGACGGAGAGCAGGCTGTCCGCGATCTGGGTGTCCAGGGTCACAGTGAGCTCCGTCTGGCTGCCGGAAACGGTGATGCCGTTCACGGACACCAGATAATAATTGTTGTAGAACCAGTAGGAGAAGAAGCCCACGGCCATCAGGATAACCAGCACCAGGGCAATGGTCAGCGGGGCCTTGCTGCGGCGATTCTTCTCCACGTCCACGGGACTGACGTTCTGCATGACGGGCTTTCGAACGGGCCGGGGAGGCTGTGTGGGATATTTTGGCGTTTTCAGCAGGTCCTTCACCGCGTCCAGCTCACTGTCCAGATCGAAATCGTCCTGCATCTGGGGGGCGATGACAGGGAACACCACATCGTCCTCCTCCTTGGGCTGCTCCGGCGCAGGAGGCTCTTCAACGGCGATACCCGCAGGGGAGAAGCGCACCGTCCCCTGGTCCAGCACGGAGGAATCCGGCGTATGGGGGCTGCTCTCCGGCAGGTCCATGCGGATGGTGGCATCCGACAGGGGCATCTGCCCATCCGTGACCGGAATCTCTTCTGCCGGTATGATCTCTTCTTCCGGAGCTGTTTCCGGGACGGTCTCGGCGGGGAACGTCTCAGCAGGGGGGCCCTCCGTCACTTCCGGGACCTGGTCAGCGCCCGGCTGGGGCTGCTCGGGAGCCGCCTGGGGTGCGCTCTGGGGCTCCGGGGCCAGGGGGGCAATGGGCTCATCTGCGGGGGCGGCGGATTGCAGGTAAGCGGCCAGAGCCTGGCCCATATCCGCAGGGTCCTGCCAGCGGTCCCCCTTGGCCGGTGCCAGGGAGCGCAGAATGATGGAGGTCATCTCCTCGTCAGCGTACTGGGGCGCCTCCAGGGGCCGGGCCGGATCGTCCGGCAGCTCCGGCAGCTTCCCGCCGTTGTAGATCCGGTAGAGGATCATGCCCAGAGCGTAGGTGTCCATGGTCAGGTTCAGGGTGGCCATGGGGTCCCGGGCCTCCGGGGCACAGTAGGGGCTCAGGTACTTGTCCGGCATGGATGTGTAGTCCAGAAACTTGGTGGATACAAAGCCCAGGTCGCCGATCTCATAGTGACCGTTTTCGCTCAGCAGGATGTTGGTGGGCTTCAGGTCCACATAAAGCTGACCGGCCCGACGGCAAAGGGACAGGGCACCGCACATATCCAGGCCCAGATTCACGGCCTGCAGATGGGTAATGGCGGTTCTGCGCATGACCTTTTCCAGCGTGCGGGTGTAGCGGCTCACCAGATACACATGGTAGCCCAGGCGGTTTTTCTTCATGGGAGCCACTTGCCACCCTTCAAAGCTGCAGAAGCCCTCCAGCTTTGCCATGCTCTGCAGGAACTCTGCCTCAGCGGCGGCATCGTCGGCGCTCTGGCGGTAATAGTCCAGAGCAGCGGCAGGGTCTTTGTAGGCCCCCGTCAGCAGAAGCGCATCCAGCTGGGTCTGGGATGCGGGCATGGAAAGAATTTTAACGATGTATTTTTGATCGGAACCCTCCTTCATGGCGGGGCAGCAGCACACGCCGGGACGACTGCTCATGGGCGCACCCAGAGCAAAGCCATCCAGAAGGGGGGACACGAGATTGGATTCAGACATTTTTTTCGCCTCCTTGACTCCCATATCATAAAATAAAATAACAAAAAAATCAACAGTTTCCTGCTTGTTTTCTGAAAAGAAAAGTGGTATAATTTGACGATAATAGAGCAAATATATCTTAGGGATGCTTTCTTGGAAGGAAAGACGTCCCGTAAGGAGGCAATTCCATGAACCGGATCACCTGTGAAGTCTGCGGCACTGCCTTTCAGGATACTTCCGCCTGCTGTCCAATCTGCGGATGGCGGCCGGATGGCGGTGCAGAGGAGCCCGCGGTAGACCCTGCGGAGCTGGAGAACTTTGACTTGGACGACCTGACCAAGGAGCTGAATGGCGACAGCAAGAAAAAAGAGCCAAAGCGGGTCTTTGATTTTGATGCGGTCAATCCCCAGAAGAATGCCGCAGTCAGCGATGAGGATGACGACACCGACTATTACGCTTCCGTCCCGGATGAGGAGGAGCCCCAGAAGACCAATGTGGGCCTTGTGGTGGTGCTGGTGATTTTCATCGCCCTGGTGCTGGCGGCCACCGTGTTCCTGGCGGTCAAGTTCCTGATTCCCGGAAAGAAGGCGGATACGAACCAGACCACGGCCCCTGCCGTAACGGCGGAAACTGTACAGACCCTTCCCACCGAGGAGGAGACCACCGTTCCCACTGTTCCCTGCACGGGTCTGGCCATGTCCAGCGGCGTGGATACCCTGACTTCCGAGGGGGGAAAATGGCTGCTGCACGTGCTGGTCACCCCCGAGGACACCACCGATACCGTGGAGTACCGGTCCGAGGATGAGAGCGTTGTGACCGTGACTGCCGACGGCTGTATCACTGCCGTGGGCAATGGCACCACCAACGTGGTCGTCACCTGCGGTGACCAGACGTTGAAGTGCCCCGTTACCGTGGCCATCGAGGCGCAGACGGAGCCCACCACCGAGGCGACGAAGGCTACCGTGGCCACCGAGGCTGCTACGGAAGCGACCACCGGCAGCACCACCCTGAAGCTGAAAAAGTCCGACATTACCTTCGGTAAGATCGGTGTTTACACCACCCTGGAGTTGGATTGTGACTTGAAGCCCGAGGATGTGAAGTGGCGGACCAGCGACTCCAGCATTGCTATGGTGCGCAACGGTGTTGTCACCGCTATGGGCAAAGGCGTGGCGAAAATCACGGCAACCTATAATGGCGAGAGCGTCAGCTGCGTTGTCCGTGTGAAGTAAAGCGAATATGTAAAAGGGCAGGGACCGTTTTAAAAGCGGCCCCTGCCTTTCCTTACGCAGCGTCCCGGAATGCGGCCTTCCGGAAGAAAAAGGTGATGCACCACAGCCCCGCCAGCCCCACCAGTGTGTAGAGAATGCGGCTGATGAGGCTGCCGCTTCCGCCAAACAGCCAGGCCACCAGGTCAAAGCGGAACAGACCCACAAGCCCCCAGTTGATGCAGCCGATGACGGATAGGATCAACGCGATCACGTCCATAAATGCTAATGTCCCTCCTTTTTGAGACTGTTACCAGTCTGCCCCGTTTCCCGGGAAATATCCCGCATTGCTTTTTGCGCCGATTTCCGCTATAATGGAGAAAAACAAGAAAAAGGAGATTTGCGCAATGACGACCCTTTATGAAGGTGCTTTTGCCAAAGTGAACCTGACACTGGATGTGCTGGGCAAGCGGGAGGATGGTTACCATGACCTGCAAAGCGTGATGCAGACCATTTCCATCCGAGACGATGTGGAGATCGACGTGGGCACGGAGAAGCCCTGGGTTTTGGAGTGTTCCCGGGAGGATATTCCCTGCGGCCCAGAAAATCTGGCATGGAAGGCTGCGAAGGTTTTCTGCGATTCCCTGAAGATCGATCCCAATGGCCTCGCCATCCGCATTACCAAGCGCATTCCCTCCGGGGCGGGCCTGGGCGGCGGCAGCGCCGATGCGGCGGCGGTCCTGCGGGCACTAAACCGGCACTTCGATTCCCCCCTGTCCATTCTTGCATTGGCAGAGCTGGGTGCCCGGGTGGGCAGCGACGTTCCCTTCTGCGTGGTGGGCGGCACTGCCATGGTAGAGGGCCGGGGCGAGCGGCTGCGGAAGCTCCCAGACATGCCGGAGTGCGTGTTTGTGGTCTGCAAGCCGGAGTTCTCCGTGTCCACCCCGGAGCTCTATCAGAAGCTCGATACCGTTGTTATCCCCCTGCACCCGGACAACCGGGCCATGGAGACGGCCCTGCTTGCCGGGGACCTGAACAAAATCGCGGACAATGTGTACAATGTCTTTGACCCCGTGGTCACAGCGGACCATCTGGAACTGAACTACATCAAGTCCATCTGCAACAGCTATGGCTCCCTGGGCCAGCAGATGACCGGCTCCGGCAGCGCCGTTTTTGCCATCATGCCGAGCTTTGAGTACGGGGCCGTGGTCTGCAACATGCTGAAGGAAAACTATTCTGAGATTTTCCTGGCAAAGCCCGTATAAATTGAAGAAAAACCGTCCAGACTTTCTGTAATATTCTTGTCTGGACGGTGTTCTTTATGATAAAAACCATCAAATGTCTGCTGTTGGCCGCAGTTTGCTTTTTCGCGGGGTCCATGGCTGCCTACAGGCTGACTCTTAGCCGGGAGGTGGTCCGGATCCGTGTGATCGCCGCCTCCGATTCGGACCGGGACCAAGGCCTCAAAATGAAAGTCCGGGATGCGGTGCTCTCCGATTTGGAGGACGTTCCACGGGAGGCGCTGGAAGAGCAGCTTCCGGAATTGCAGACCGTGGCCGAAAGGGCCCTGGAGAAGAACGGCGCATCCGTCCCGGTCCGGGTCACGCTGGGGCGGGAGCCATACCGGCGGACACCGGAAGATGCGCCGGACCTGCCCTCGGGGACCTATGAAACCCTGTGCCTGACCATTGGTGCAGGGGAAGGGCACAACTGGTGGGGGGTGCTGTATCCCAAGCTGTGCTACGGAGCGCAGAGCTGCCTGGAAACCGGCACAGAGCGCCGGCTGCGCTTCTTCGTCCTGGAAAAGCTGGACGGGGTCAAACAGTGGGTGGAAGAAATTATGGCTCCCCAGAATGCGGGAGCTGTCAGCATAGCTGACTGAGGGGTTATGCCTGGCCTTTGGCCAAGCATCGCCGCAGGCGAATTACCGGGACAGCGGATTGACACTCTATTTGCAGCGGAGGCTTTTCGCTCCGAAAAGCCGAGACCCCTCTGGCTCGGCAAATGCCGAGCCCCTTTCAGGGGAGCCTAAAACAGAAAGGAGCCCAAGTATGCTTCGATTGCTTTTGGGGAAGGACTGGAAGGCCCTTCGCAGAAAAATACTCTCCGAGGTCAGCGGAAACGTGGCGGCCCGGCAGGAGGGCACCGTGCTCATCGTGCCGGAGCTCATCAGCCACGAGATGGAGCGGGCTCTCTGCGCAGCCGCCGGGGATACGGCCAGCAGGTATGCGGAGGTCCTGTCCTTCTCCCGGCTTTGCCGGGCCGTTGCGGAGGAGGTGGGCTGCGCCGGTATGCAGTGCCTGGATAACGGCGGCCGGGTGGTGGCTATGGCGGCGGCAGCCCGGCAGCTTTCCAGCCGGCTGAAAGCCTATGCCGCCCTGGAGAGCAAGCCGGAGTTCCTCAAGGAGCTGGTGGATGCGGTGGACGAATTCAAGCGCTGCTGCATCACCCCCGAGGAGCTGAAGGCCGCTGCCGCCCGGACTGCGGGAAGCCTGGCCCAGAAGCTGGAGGAACTGGGACTGCTTATGGAGAGCTACGACAGCCTCTGCGCCCAGGGCAGGCGAGACCCCCGGGACCAGATGACCTGGCTGCTGGAGCGGCTGGAGGACTGCGATTACGGCGAAAACCATGTGTTTTACATAGACGGCTTCCCGGACTTTACCCGGCAGAATCTGGCTGTTTTGGAGCACCTGATCTGTACCAGCTCCATGGTCACCGTTGCATTGAACTGCGATGAGGTGGATTCTTCTCTGCTGGCCTTTGAAAAGCCGGGCAAGACCGCCGGAGAGCTTTACCGCATCGCCAAGCGCCGGGGCGTCCGGGCAGAGGTTTGCTGCCTGGGATCCCCGAATGATGCTCTGGCTCTGACCAGGGAGCGGCTGTTCCAGGGGGCGATTCCGGCCGGGGCTGCCAAGGATGTGCTGCACACCTACCGGGCGGAGAATATCTGGCAGGAGACCATGGCGGCGGCCCTGGAGGCGGCGCGTCTGATCCGGGAGGGCTGCCGGTACCGGGATATCACCCTGGTGGTGACGGATATGGCAAGCTATGCCGGTCCTGCGGAGATGATCTTCCGCCGCATGGGGATCCCTCTGTATCAGGCGGGAACCCAGGATATTCTGCGCCAAAGCGTCATTGCTACCGTGATTGCGGCCCTGGAGGCGGCGGACTCCGATTTTGAGCCAAAGGCCATGCAGCGCTACCTGCGCTCTGCCATGTCGCCCCTGGATGCGGACCGATGCGATAAGCTGGAAAATTATGTCTATCTATGGTCCATCCGGGACAAGCAGTGGCTTGCGCCCTGGACCAAGCACCCGGGTGGCTTCTCCAAGGAGATGGAAAAAAAGCCGCTGACGGCGAAGCAGAAGGCACAGCTGGAGGAGCTCAACGCTCTGCGGCGAGAGGTTGCAGAGCCTTTGGAGCGGCTGCGCAAAAGTCTTTCCGACGGGAAACCCCTGGCGGACCAGGTGAAGGGGCTTTTCCGTTTCCTGGAGGAGCTGCAAATGGAGCGTCGCCTGGAGGAACAGGCCCGGGAGCTGGATGCCCGGGGCGCGTATCGGCAGGCACAGATCATAAACCAACTCTGGGAAATTCTCGTGTCGGCCCTGGAGCAGATGCATGATGTGCTGGGCCAGACTCGCTGGGAGCCGGAGCAGTTCCGGCGGCTTCTGCGGCTGCTGCTGAGCCAGTATGACGTGGGTACCATTCCGCCGGTGTTGGATGCGGTGCAGATGGGCCCGATTTCCGCCCTGCGGTGCCATGAGGCCGGGCATCTGCTTGTGCTGGGGGCGGGAGAAGGAAGCTTCCCCGGCTATTCCGGCTCCAAGGGCGTGCTGACGGACCAGGAGCGTATGGCTTTGCGAAAGCTGGATGTTCATCTGACAGGCGGCGGAAAAGAGGGCATTCAGGAGGAATTTGCGGAGATCTACGGCGTGCTCTGCGGTGCGGAGCGGTCCGTCCGCGTGTATTGCAGTGACGAGCAGCCCTCCTACCTGTTTTCCCGGCTCAGCGAGCTCTGCGGCGGACCGGAAAAAGCGGATGTGCAGCTGGAATTTGCCATGGCGGGGAAGCGGGAGGCAGGCGCCTGGTTTGCGCAGCAGAGGCTGCCGGAGCTGGCGGAGGCGCTGGGGGCAGGGGAATCCTGCGCCGAGATATTGTCCCGGCAGGACTACCGGCTGGGGGGCCTGCAGCGGTCAACGCTGGAAGGCCTTTATGGCCGGGAGCTTCGGCTGTCTGCCTCCCAGGTGGATACCCAGGCGGAGTGCCGGCTGCTGTATTTCCTGAAATACGGTCTGAAGGCCAAGGAGCGGAAGCCCGCCCAGGTGGATCCGGCGGAGTTCGGCATCTTCGTCCATGCGGTGCTGGAGGATACGGTGCGCTGTGTCCGGCGGCAGGGAGGCTTCCATGCCGTTTCGCTGGAGGAGACCCAGTCCATTGCCCGGGAAAGCGCGGAGCGCTACCGGAAGGAGCGGTTCAGCGCGCTGGAATCCGCCCGGGTGCAAACCATGATGACCCGGAATCAGCGGGAGCTTACCATGATCGTGGAGGAGCTGTGGAGAGAGCTTCACGAGGGACAGTTCCAGCCGGTGGGCGAAGAGGTGTCCTTCGGCGAGGACGGAATCCTGCCCTGGATCCAGATCCCCGGGGCAAGCATGAAAGCGGCGCTCCAGGGCAAAATCGACCGGGTGGATGCCTGGCAGGGGCCGGGGAGCCCCTATTTCAGGGTGGTGGACTACAAAACCGGCCAAAAGGCGCTGGACCTATGTGATGTGACCCAGGGCGTTGGGCTGCAAATGCTGCTGTATCTGTTCGCTCTGGAACAAAGCGGGGATGCATTCTTTGGCACCCGGTGCTATCCCGCCGGTGTGGAATATTTCCCGGCCCGGGCACCGTATCTTCCCGTCAAGGGGGATGCGGATGGCTCGGAGCTGCAAAAAAAGCGGCACAAGGCATGGCAGCGGTCCGGAATGCTGCTGAACGACGGCAAGATTCTGGAGGCAATGGAGCCCGAGGATGTAAAGAAAAAGGTGCTGCAGGATGCCTTCCGGGCGGACCGGGCGCAGTTGCGGAAGCTGGAAAGCTATGTCTTCGGCCTGCTGACCGACACGGTGAACGACATTGCTTCCGGCGACGTGACCCCCGATCCCTATACCCGGGGTACGTCCTTTGATCCCTGCACCTTCTGCCCCTATGGGGCGGTATGCCACCCGGAACAGAATGCCCGGCGGCGGAATTTTGAAAAGATCGACGAGAAGCGTTTCTGGGAAACGGTAGAAACGGCGGAAAAGGAGGGCAAGCACCATGGCTGAGCAATTGACCCCTGCCCAGGCTCTTGCGGTGAAAAACCGGGGCGGGCGGCTGCTGGTCAGCGCTGCTGCCGGTTCCGGCAAGACCAAGGTCCTGGTGGACCGGCTCATGACATATCTGACGGACCCCAACGACCCGGCCAAGCTGGATGAATTCCTGGTCATTACCTATACCCGGGCCGCGGCCGGGGAGCTTCGGGCGAAGATCGCCAAGAAGCTTACGGAGCGTATCGCCCAGGATCCGGAGAACAGTCACCTGCAAAAGCAGCTTCAGCGCCTGTATCTGACCAAAATTTCCACGGTCCATGGCTTTTGCGGGGACCTGCTGCGGGAATATGCCTACCGGCTGAATCTGGATGCGGATTTTCGGGTTGCGGATGAGGATGTGGCCCGGGAGCTGCGGCAGCAGGCCATGGAGGAGATGCTGGAGCGGGCCTACAGTACCCTGCAGACCGACCAGGATTTCTGTGCCTTTACGGACAGCCAGAACCTGGGCCGCAGCGACAAGCAGATGGGGGAGATCATTGAAAAGGTCTATGCCAGCGCCCGCTGCCACAAAGACCCTGAGAAATGGCTGGAGAGCTGCCTGGAATCCTCGGAAAGCCTGCCGGAGGACGTGGGGGAAACGGTTTGGGGCAGAGCCCTGATGGAGAGCCTGTTTCTCTGGCTGGATAGCTACATTCCCGCTCTGGAGCGCTGCGTCCGGGCGGCGGGGGATATGGAAAAGGTCCGCGCCAATCTGGAAAATCTGTTGGCCGCGGCGAAATATCTCCGAGGGAGCCGGACCTGGGATCAGGTGGCGGCGCGCATCCGGATCAGCTTTGGACGGCTGGATTTCCCAAAAAAGAATGTGGACGAGGATGCGAAGGCGCTCATCAAGCCCGTCCGGGAGGGCTTCAAGACGGAGCTTGGCAATCGGGCCAAGGTTTTTGGCAGGACCTCTGCGGAGATCGCCGGGGATTTTGACCTCTGTGCCCAGGCCCAGCGGGGCCTGGTGAAGCTGGTGCGGCAGTTTTCGGCGGAGTATGAGAAGCTGAAAAAGCAGAGGCATATTCTCGATTTCAGCGATTTGGAGCACCGGACCCTGGACCTGCTGCTGGGTAAGGACCGGTCTGCCCCTACGGCGGTGGCGGTGGAGGTTGGGCGGCGGTTCCGGGAGGTGCTGGTGGACGAATACCAGGACTCCAACGGCGTCCAGGATGCGATTTTTGACAGCCTGACCCGGGAAAAGCAGAATTGCTTCCTGGTGGGCGACGTCAAACAGTCCATCTACCAGTTCCGCCAGGCAGATCCCGGTATTTTTCTGAAAAAGTACGATGCCTATGGCCCCGCCGAGACGGCCCGGCCGGAGCAGGGCCGGAAGGTGCTGCTGAGCCACAATTTCCGGTCCGGTCCGGAAATTGTGGAGGCGGTGAACTATGTCTTCTCCCACTGCATGACGAAGGCTGTGGGGGGGCTCGACTATGGCCCTGCAGAGGCCCTGCAGGAGGGTGTGCCCCGGGAGAAGCTGCCGGACCCTGCTGCAGAGCTGTGGGTCCTCACCGGGGCCCAGGACAGCAGGGCGGGAGAGGCGGCCTTTGTGGCAAAACGCATTCGCCAGATGCTGGAAAGCGGCACGCCTATCCGGGGGGATAAGGGGCTGCGGCCCGTTACGGTAGGGGACATTGTGCTCCTTATGCGCTCCCCCAGCTCCCGGGCAGCGGCATTCCAGCAGGCGCTGGAAAAGCAGGGCATTCCCTGCCGCACGGATGCGGGGGTAGATATTCTGGCAAGCCCGGAGATCGCGACCCTGCAAAGCCTTTTGCAGACCGTTTCCAACCCCAGGCAGGATATCCCGCTGCTGGGGTGCCTGGCAAGCCCGCTGTTTGGCTTCACGGCAGAAGACCTGGGGCAAATCCGGGCCGGCTCCCGGGAGGAGCGGTTCTTTGATGCCATGCTGGAAAGCGACAGCCCCAAGGTCAGGGCCTTTTTGGAGCTGCTGGACCGGCTGCGCAGCGTCGCCCGCATGGGGACGCTGACAGAGCTATTGGAGCTGATTTTTGCGGAGACGGACCTGGAAAGCATTTATGGGGCAGGCCCCCAAGGAAGCGCTGCCAAGGAGAATCTGCGCCAGTTCTATTTGTTGGCTGCAAGCTTCGAGCAGGGGCAGCTGTGCACATTGGAGCGGTTCCTGGAGCACCTGGAGCGGTCTGCGGAAAAGGGACTGTCCCGGGCGGCGGCGAAGGACGAAAATGCCGTGACGATTATGAGCATCCACCAGTCCAAGGGCCTGGAATTCCCGGTGGTGTTTTTGGTGGACCTGTCCCACCGGTTCAATATGATCGATGCCGGAGAGCAGCTGCTGTGTCACAAGACCCTGGGTCTGGGGGTCCAGATGGCGGATCCGGAGAAGCGTATCCGCTATCCGTCCTTGGGAAAACTGGCCATTGCGGACAGGATCCGGCAGGAGACGGTCAGTGAAGAGATGCGGGTGCTGTATGTAGCCATGACCCGGCCAAAGGATCGGCTGGTGATGACCTATGCCGTACCCAATGCCAACGGTCCTAAGGCGATTGATGTATTGGCATCTACGCTTTCCATGCGGGGCATGGAGGCACTGTGCCGGGAGGCCCAGTGTATGGGCCATTGGATCCTGCTTGCGGCTCTGGACCGCCCGGAGGCTGGACAGCTGCGGGATCTGGCCCAGACCCATGAGGTCGCCCCTTCTGACGGCTGCCCCTGGACAATCCGTGTGGTTCCGGAGGAAATAGAGGAGCAGACCACTGCCCGGGAAGCTCCCCGGCAGCAGCCCCAGCCTCTGCCGGAGCAGACCATGCAGGCATTGCGGCAGGCCCTGGCCTTTGCCTATCCCTACCCTCAGGCGGCGGTTGCCCCCTCCAAGCAGACGGCAACTGCCCGGAAGGGCCGGGACAAGGACCAGGAGGCTGCGCAGGATGCCCCGGAGGAACGCCAGCCCCAGCGGGTCTGGCGGACCCCCGGTTTTCTGGAAAAGACCCGGGACGGGCGGGCCTATGGCAGTGCAATGCACCGGGCCATGCAGTACCTCCACTTTGAGGCCTGCGGAGACAAAAAAAGCGTCCGCCAGGAGATCGACCGGCTGGTAGCCGAGGAATTCCTGACGGAGGAAGAGGGCAAGCTCGTCAATTGCACCCAAATCGCCCGGTTCTTTGAATCGGATATAGGCTGGAAGCTGCGGCTGGGCGGGCAGCTCCTGCGGGAATTCAAGTTCTCCATTCTGGATGACGGCAGCCATTATGGCGCCGGGCTGGAGGGAGAGCAGGTGCTTTTGCAGGGCGTTGTGGACTGCGCCATTGTGGAGGAGGACGGCATTACGGTGCTGGACTTCAAGACGGATCGCGTCACCCCCGATACTCTGCCCCAGGCCGTAGACCGCTACCGCACTCAGGTGCAGACCTATAAGGAGGCCCTGGCGCGTATCTACGAAAAAAAGGTCAAAAAGGCCCTGCTGTACTTTTTCCACCTGGATCAATTTGTGGAGCTTTAGCGCGATTCTTCCCATTGCGCCCCTATCTGCCCGTCCTTTTCGGCCAGGTAGGCGTCCTTGAGCCGCTGCAGGTAGGCGAAGGGCTCTTCCGGGGAGATGGGGGCAAAGTGGGTGCGCGGTGCGTCGTGCTTGCTCACCAGGCGGAAGGACAGCACTCCCTCGCCCAGGCGCTTTACAGGCCGCCGGGTGTCCAGGCCGAAGGAATCCCCCATGGGCACCAGAACTCCTAAGTCCTCCTGCTTTTCTCCACAGCTTGCAAACAGCCGGAAGGCTGTCTCTCCGGAAAGTGTGCAGCGGCAGCGGAAGACGTAGTATAGCCCCTGCCGCTCTACCAGAACGCGGCCTACAGGCCTGTCCCCAAAGAATAATTCCTGTTCCATAAGAGAACACCCCCTGCCGCAAAGCTATGCGGCAGGGGGATTTTCTATGCAATTGTCAGGGCCTTAGCGCAGGGTAGCGCCCAGCTTTTCTTCCAGGGCGGCAAGAACCTTGGCGGTGACGCCCTCGGAGTCGGCGTCGGTCAGGGTCCGGTCGTCGGCCCGGAGCTCCAGGGAGAAGGCCATGCTCTTCTTCCCGGCGGGCACACCCACGCCCCGGTAGATATCGAAGAGCTTCACGTCCCGCAGCAGCTTTCCGGCGGCCTGGGAGATGATGCGCTCGGCCTGGGCCACGGTGACGGCCTCGTCGCACACAATGGCCAGGTCACGGCTGACAGCCGGATACTTGGGCAGGGGCACATAGGTGGGCTCGGGCAGCAGATGGCAGAGCATTTCGGAGAAATTCAGCTCGGCGCAGTAGATCTCGCAGTCCATACCGTAATTCTTGGCGACCAGGGGATGCACCTGGCCCATGACGCCGATGTCCGCGCCGTCCACGCTGAGCTTGGCGCAGCGGCCGGGATGGTAGCTGGGATTGTTCTTCTCGGCGGTGTACTCTACCTTCTTCAGCCGCAGACCGGCGAAGATGGCTTCCAGCTCGCCCTTCAATGTGAAGAAGGTCTCACCGGAGCCGTAGGTGCCGAACATGAGCATCTTGGGCTCTCTGGGCAGCTTCTCGCCCTCTACGGGCAGATAGACCTTGGCGACTTCATAGAGCTTGGCAGCCTTGTTGTGGTAGGCATTGTTCCGGCTGAGGATTTCCAGCATGGAGGGCAGGGCAATGGTACGCATAATGGAAGTATCCTCGCCCAGAGGATTCTGAATTTTCAGCACATTGCGCAGAGGGCTGTCTGTGGGAATGCGGATCTGGTCAAACACCGTGGGGGAGACGAAGGAATAGGTGATGATCTCGCTGTAGCCCATGGCCCGGCACAGGGTGCCCGCCTTGGCTTCCAGCTTCATCTCCTCGGAATAGCCGCCCTGGGTAGAGATCTTGAAATCCGTGACGGGGATGGCGTTGTAGCCGTAGCTGCGGCCAACCTCTTCGGCGATGTCCGCCATGCGAACAAGGTCCGGCCGGAAGGAGGGGACCAGAATATCGTCGCCCTGGACGGGAATTTCCAGCAGGTCCAGATACTTCACCATATCCTCTCTGGGAATATTGGTGCCCAGGAGCTTATTGATCTTCTCCGGCTCCAGCTTGACGGTTCTGGGCTGGGGCACATTGTTGATGACGTCGATCATGCCGTCCAGCACATCGCCGCACTGCAACAGCTCTACCAGCTCACAGGCCCGCTCCACGGCGGGAACGGTCAGCATGGGATCCAGGTGTTTCTCAAATTTGCCGGAGGCCTCGGTACGCATGCCCAGAGCCAGAGCAGTCTGGCGGATAGAGGTGCCGTCGAAATTGGCGGATTCGAAGACCACCATGGTGGTGTCGTCCCGGATTTCGCTGTTCAATCCGCCCATGATGCCTGCCAGGCCGATGGGCTTATTTTCATCGGCAATGACCAGCATACCGGGCTTCAAGGCCCGCTGGGTGCCCTCCAGGGTGGTCATGGACTCGCCCTCCCGGGCTTCCCGAACCACGATCTTGCCGGAGGAGACATAGCGGTAGTCAAAGGCGTGCATGGGCTGGCCGTATTCCAGCATGACATAATTGGTAATGTCCACGATGTTGTTGATGGGCCGGACGCCGTTGGCACGCAGACGCTGCCGCATCCACTTGGGGGAGGGGCCGATCTTCACGTTGGCAATCATCCGGGAGGTGTAGCGGTTGCACAGGTTTTCAGCCTCCACTTCTACATCCAGGTGATCGAAGATGGAGCCTGCCTCAGAGCCGTGGACCACGGGCTCGTGGTGGCGCATATGCTTGCCAAAGGCGGCGGCAGTTTCCCGGGCCAGGCCGATGATGGAGTAGCAGTCAGGGCGGTTGTTGGTGATCTCGAAGTCGACGACGGTGTCGTCATTGCCGATAATCAGGTTAATGTCGTCGCCGGGCTTACCTGCGTCTGGCTCCAGAATCCAGATGCCGTCGGCGAAGACGCCGGGCAGATCGTTCTGGGTCAGGCCCAGTTCCGCGAAGGAGCAGAGCATACCGTTGGACACCTCACCCCGGAGTTTGCCCTTGGTGATGTGTACGCCGCCGGGCAGATAAGAGTTGTGCAGGGCGGCGGGTACCAGGTCGCCCTCGTGGACGTTCTGAGCGCCGGTGACGATCTGTACGGGCTCGGCCTGGCCCACGTCCACCTGGCAGATGAACATATGGTCAGAGTTGGGGTGGCGGACGATGGACACGACTTTGCCCACCACCACATTCTTGATTTCCGCATCCATGCGCTCCCAGGTCTCTACCTTCTGGCCGAAGACCGTCAGCGTTTCCACAAATTCCTTATCGGAGACCTCGTGCAGATCCACGAACTCCTCATTGATCCATTTTCTGTTCAGTTTCATTTTCTTTCCCTCCTCAGAACTGGTTCAGGAACCGGACATCGTTGTCGAAGATCAGACGCAGGTCGTTGATCTTCAGCCGGCCCATGGCCATGCGCTCCAGGCCCAGGCCAAAGGCAAAGCCGGAATATTTTTCCGGGTCAATGCCGCAGTTTTCCAGAACCGTGGGGTGGACCATACCGGCACCCAGCAGCTCAATCCAGCCCTCGCCGTGGCAGGTGGAGCAGACCTGACCGTCAATTTCGCCCACGCCGTGGCACTTGTGGCACTGCATATCCATTTCGCAGCTGGGCTCGGTGAAGGGGAAGTGGTGGGGACGGAACCGCATCTGGGCATCGTGGCCGTAGATCTTGCGCATGATGCCGATGAGGGCGCCCTTCAGGTCGCCCATGGTGATGTTCTCTGCCACCACCAGGCCCTCGATCTGATGGAACATGGGGGAGTGGGTGGCATCGGCCTCGTCCTTCCGGAACACCCGGCCGGGGGCCAGAATGCAGATGGGGGGCTTGGTGTTTTCCATGACCCGAATCTGCATGGGGCTGGTCTGGGTCCGCAGCAGCACGGAATCGTCGTCGGTGAAATAGAAGGTGTCGGAGCGGTCCCGGGAGGGATGGCCCTCTTCAATGTTCAGCCGGGTGAAGTTGTAGTCCGCCAGCTCCACCTCGGGGCCTTCAACAACCTGGTAGCCCATGCCCACAAAGGTGTCCTTGATCTGCTGGAGCACCTGGTTCATGGGATGCTGATGGCCCACGCAGTAGCTCTCGCCGGGGATGGTCACGTCAATGGCCTCGGCGGAGAGCTTTGCCTCCAGAGCGGCGGCGTGGATGGTGGCCTTGCGCTCTTCCAGCTTCTCCTCAATGGCAGAGCGGACGGAGTTGGCCATCTGGCCCATGACAGGCCGCTCTTCGGCGCTGAGCTTGCCCATCTGCTTTAAGACGGCGGTGAGCTCGCCCTTTTTGCCCAGCAGCTTCACCCGCAGCTCTTCCAGAGCGGCAGGGGTTTCGGCATCCTCCAAGGCAGTTATGGCCTTGAGGCGGATGCTCTCCAATTGTTCTTTCATAATGCTTCCTCCTAGTAAAGAAAGGTGATTTTGGGTATAAAAAATACCCTCCATCCCACATTCGGGACGAAAGGCAAACCTTCCGCGGTACCACCCGCATTTGCCGGAAACCGGCACACTCTTCGGGCGCAGACACGCCCCAGACGGATAACGGCGTCACCCGACCAACCCTACTTGCGTTTTTTGTGATTTCAGGCGGCGGCTCCTGGGAGAAAGCCTGTTTGCTGCACATACGGAGATCCCACCAGCCCCCGCTCTCTGAAATGCAAACCAACAAAAGGCAGCCCAATCGCAGCTTTTGAATATTACGTTGGTATTATAGCACCGGAATTGCGGTTTTGCAAGTGTTATTTGAAATAAAATGCGGCATTTGAAGGGAGTACGTCAATGGTGCGCATCAGACAAAAGAAAAAGCAGCGAACAGAATGATGCACACCATGGCTGCGCGGCCCGGACAAAGCCGAGAGGCATTCCGTTCCCTCATCAACGTAATGCTTTCCTGTAAGTCCGGTCAAGGCGCACACCTCCTTCACCGTTTTATACTGCTCCATAGTCCCAGTCCTCCGAGGGTAATATAGAGCATTCCCGGAGAACGGTTCAACCCGCATAGAAATCGCCCGGGTCAGCACTCGACCCAGCAGCACAGCCTGTATATATTGTTCGTGATTCATAGAAGAACCCCCTGTTGGTAGCAGCGCATCGCGCTCCACAACAGGGGGTGTAAATTTTGCGAGGTATAATTGCCGCCGCCTGCATACGGCAAGCAGTTTTGCCCCTCGGCGGGTGGGAATGCCAGTTGCTTTTCGGCGGGAAATGGGGGATTATATAAGTATATTTTTGGCGAGGAGGAACCACCCATGGGAATTGAAATTGGGCTTGATGAATATACCCATGCGCTGAAGCTTGGGCAGCGGGAGGTTGCAGAGCTGTCCGCCCGGGGGAAGAGCACCAATCCCGTCGTGCTGGACGAGATCCTGCCGGATAACAGCACCAATGTGGTGCAGGATCTGGGCGTACTGGAAATTCCTTCCCAGCAAATCATTGGTACAAAGTCCGCCGGGCGCATCACCGCCTTTTCCCCCAGCTTTCTGCCGCTGCTGAGTCCCCAGTCGGAATTTGCAAACAAGTGGGCAAACCTGTGCGTCGCCCACCTGGGAGAGGTTGGCATCCGGGAGCCCATTATCTGCTATGAATATCTGGGCAGATTCTATGTCCAGGAGGGCAACAAGCGGGTATCCGTGCTGCGCTATTTCGGTGCGCCAAGGATCCCCGCCACGGTGCACCGGATCGTGCCGCCCATGGACGGCACGCCGCGCATTCAGGCCTACTACGAATTCCTGGATTTCTTTAAGGCCAGCAGGCTCTATACCGTTCAGTTCCGCAGACCCGGTGACTATGCCAAGCTGCTGCAGGCCGTGGGCAAAGAGCCTGGAGAAAGCTGGACGGAGGAGGAGCGGCGGACCTTTAACGCCTACTATTCCTATTTTCGGGATGCCTTTTCCCAGCTGGGTTCCCTGCAGGAGGACGTACTTCCCGAGGAGGCGCTGCTGCTGTGGCTCCAGCTGTACAGCTACAAGGACCTGGGCCGATTCTCCGTCTCTGAGATCCGGAAAACCCTGACAGCCATGCGCTATGATATGCTCTCCGCCGCCAGTCACGACTCCATCAAGGTCCAAACCACCACAGACACCGGAAAGAGCGGCATTTTCTCCCGACTGGCCACGCCGGTCTATCTGAATGTGGCCTTCGTCCACCAGCTTTCCCCGGCGGCCAGCGGCTGGGTGCTGGGCCATGAGCAGGGCAAGGAATATCTTGTGGAAAAACTGGGCAACAAGCTCACCGTCCGCAGCTATTTCAATGCCGACACCCCAGAGGAGGCCACCCGGCTGCTGGAAGAGGCGGTGAAGGATGGAGCCCAGGTGGTTTTCACCACCGCGCCGCTGCTGCGGGCACCTACGCTGAAGGCCGCCATTGAATATCCCAAGGTTCAATTTCTCAACTGCTCCGTGGACCAGCCCTATTCCAGTGTCCGGTCCTACTATGGCCGGGTCTACGAGGGCAAATTTATTACCGGCGCCATTGCAGGCGCACTGGCCCAGAATAACCGCATCGGCTACATTGCCTCCTATCCCATCTATGGGCAGCTGGCCAATATCAACGCCTTCGCCCTGGGGGCACAGCTGACCAATCCCCGGGCACAGATCGAGCTGCGGTGGTCCTGTGTGGCAGGCAACCCCCAGGCGGATTTCTTTGCCGACGGCATCCGCGTGATCTCCAACCGGGATGCGCCGGGGCAGAACCGGATGTATCTGGACTTTTGCAGCTACGGCACCTATCTGATGGACGACAAGGGGGAGCTGGTCCCCCTGGGCTCTCCGGTATGGGTATGGGGCAAGTTCTATGAATATGTGCTCAATTCCATATTCTCCGGCACCTGGAAAAGCGAAAAAACCGGCTATACCGCCTTGAACTACTGGCTGGGTATGGACAGCGGAGTCATTTCCGTGAACCTGTCGGACCGGCTGCCTACAGGGCTGCGGACCCTGGCCGGGTACTTGCAGATGGGCCTGGCCACCCGAATGGTTGACCCATTTGCCCGGCGGATCACTGCCCAGGACGGCACCGTGAAGAACGACGGAACCCACAGCTTCACCCCGGATGAGCTGCTGCACATGGACTGGCTCTGCGACAATGTGCTGGGCGGGCTTCCGGCAGAGGCAGATATTCTCCCCATCTCTCAGGCCATGGTCAAGGAGCTGGGCATCTACCGGGACAGCGGGAAGAAGGGCGACACATGAAGATACTCTTTCTCTCCGACGAAGAATGCCCCGCCCTTTGGGACTACTATGTGCCGGGCCGTCTGGCTGACTATCAGCTGATCATATCCTGCGGGGACCTGAAGGCCAGCTATCTGAGCTTTCTGGTGACCATGGCCCGGTGCCCCGTGCTCTATGTCCACGGGAACCACGACACCCGCTACGGCAGCAACCCACCCGAGGGCTGCGACTGCATCGACGGCCGCGTGGTGGAATACAACGGTGTGCGGATCATGGGCCTGGGGGGCTGCCTCAAATACCATCCGGGCGAGCACCAGTACACAGACCGGCAGATGCGGGGCCGCATTCTCAAAATGCGCTGGCCCATCCGCAAGGCAGGGGGCGTTGACATCCTCGTCACCCACGCTCCGGCCGAGGGACTGGGGGACAGTGAGGATGTCGCCCACTGGGGCTTCCCTGCTCTGCGGGCCTTTCTGGACAAATACCGGCCCAGCTACCACGTCCATGGCCACGTCCATATGACCTACGGGCAGGGCATTCCCAGGCTGCAAACCTATAACGAAACCACGATCATCAACGCCTATGAGCGCTACACCCTGGAGCTTCCGGACAGAGAGGTTCCGGAAAAGGATAAAAACAGGCTGATCTGGATGAACGATCCGCCGGAATATGCACGCTGAACAAAGAAGGAAAAAGCTATGTTTGAAGGTTTTACCCCGGAAACCATTGATTTTCTCTGGGGCATTCGCATGAACAATAACCGGGACTGGTTCCTGGAGCACAAAAAGCAATATGTAGATACCCTCTATACCCCCATGAAGGAACTGGGTCAGCTGCTCTTTGAGCCCTTTCTGGAAAAGCCGGGCAGCATTTTAAAGGTCTCCCGTATCTATCGGGATGCCCGGCTGCACCATCCGCTGCCCTATAAGGAAAGCCTCTGGTGCTGTATCCGGCAGGATGTGGACTGGTGGGCGGAAAATCCCTGCCTGTTCTTTGAGATCCGGCCGGAGGGCGTCAGCTATGGCTTCACCCTCTGGCGGCCCAAGGTGACTACCATGGATGCCTTCCGCCAGAAAATTGCCGCTGCCCCGGAGCCCTTCCTGGGGCTGCTGCGCAAGACGGAGCAGACCACAGGAATCCCCGTCACAGCGGAGTGCTACAAGCGCCCCAAACCCGCCCCGAGCCCCGCACTGGAGTCCTATTTCGCCTGGAAAGGGGACATCAGCTGCATTCGAAATGAGGAAGTCAGCGAAGACCTCTTTGGCCCCGCCCTGGGCGACCGGGCTCGAACGCTCACGGAGCAGCTGATTCCGCTGTATGATTATTTCTGCCAGGTGACGGCAGGGTAAAAGAGGCCTTCCCCGTAGGGGAAGGTTGGGAGAAAAAGCTTCCCCTACGGGGGAGCTGGCTCGGCGCAGCCGAGACTGAGGAGGGGCGTAACGGACGGGAGTGCTACGAAGAAAGCAGCTTACCAACCGCTCTCGCACGCAACACCCCTCTTCCACCACCGCCTACGGCGGCGGTCCCCCTTCCCCGCAGGGGAAGGTTTGCGGGAACTGCGATATTAGAAAAGGAGAATCCCTATGAAGAAAACAATTTTCAAAGGCATGGCCACGGCCATGGTAACACCGATGACCCCGGAAGGGGTGGACTATGAAGCCCTGGGCCGATTTATTGACTTCCAGCTGGAAAGCGGCATCAATGCCCTGGTGGCCGTTGGCACCACCGGCGAAAGCGCGACCCTGACCCCTGAGGAGCGGGAAAAGGTCATTGCCTTTACCATTGACCGGGTGGCGGGCCGGGTGCCCGTCATCGCCGGAACCGGAACCAACAATACCCAGCACGCTGTGAACTTCTCCGTCAGCGCCGCCCAAGCCGGGGCCGATGCCCTGCTGGTGGTGACTCCCTACTATAATAAAGCCACCCAGAATGGCCTTATTGCCCACTTCACCACCATTGCAGACAAGGTAGACAAGCCCATCATTCTCTACAACGTCCCCTCCCGCACCGGCTGCAATCTGCTGCCGGCCACGGTGGAAAAACTGGCAGAGCACCCCAACATTGCCGCCATTAAGGAAGCCAGCGGCAACATGAGCCAGGTGGTGGAGCTGTTCGCCCGGTGCGGCGACAAGATCACCGTCTACTCCGGTGAGGATGGCCTCACTGTGCCCATGCTGGCCATGGGCGGTATGGGCACCATCAGTGTGCTGAGCAATGTGGTACCCAGGCAGGCCGTGGCCATGACCGATGCCTTCTTTGCAGGCCGGGTTCAGGAGGCTGCGGACTGGCAGTGCAGGCTTCTGCCGCTGATCAACGACCTGTTCTGCGAGGTGAACCCCATTCCCGCCAAGGCTGCCGTCAGCGCCATGGGCTATGGCGAGGAGCATATCCGCCTGCCGCTGACCCCCATGGAGCCCGAGAACCGCGCAAAGCTCTTTGCGGAAATGCGCAAGCAGGGGGTGAACGTATGAGAGCGGTTGTCTGCGGTGCCAATGGCGCTATGGGACAGCTGATCTGTGCCGCCCTGGGAGAAGCCCCTGTGGGAAAGGTCAGTGTGGATGGGGAAAACGGTGCCCGCAAGCACTTTTCCGAGCTGCCGGACGTGAAGCCTGAAGTGGTCATCGATTTCTCCCACCATAGCGCTGTGGCAGACGTGCTTCGCTACGCCCTGGCACAGAACTGCGCCGCTGTCATCGGCACCACCGGCCATACGGAGGAAGAAAAGCAGCTGATTAATGATGCCGCCAGGAAAATCCCCGTGTTTTTCAGCGGCAATATGAGCCTGGGCATTGCGGTGCTGTGCCGCCTGGCTGCCCAGGCCGCCGCAGCCTTCCCGGAGGCGGATATTGAAATCCTGGAAATTCACCACAATCGGAAGGTGGACGCCCCCAGCGGCACCGCCCATATGCTCTTCCGGGCAGTGAAGCAGGTCCGGCCCAACGCCGTGGAGCACTGCGGCCGTTCCGGGGAGTGCAAGCGGACAAAGGAGGAAATCGGCATTTCCTCTCTGCGCATGGGCAACGTTGTGGGTGTCCATGAGATCCACATCTGCACCCCCAGCCAGACCCTGACGCTGCGCCACGAGGCCCACAACCGGTCCATGTTTGCCGATGGGGCCGTGGAGGCCGCCCGGTTCGTCCTGGGCAAGCCTGCCGGGCTGTATGATATGGAGTCCCTTCTGGCGGAGGAGCATGCATGACCTATTTTTGCATGAACGGAGCCGGGAACAGCTTCGTGGTTCTGGATGCCCGGGGGAAGCGCCTGGATTTTCCGGAGCTTGCCAAAAGCCTGTGTGCCCTGCACCGAGCAGATGGCCTGATCGCCGTTGGAAATTCGGACAAGGCCGATTTCAAAATGATCTTTTACAACGCCGATGGTTCTCTGGGGGAAATGTGCGGCAACGGCGCCCGATGCATCTGCCGGTTTGCCCATGACCAGGGCATTGCAGGGGATACCATGGTTTTTGAGGCAACCGCAGGCCTGGTCCGGGGCTGGCGGGTGGACGAGAGCCAATACCGGGTGGCCCTGAACCTGCCTTCTGTACTGGACCTGCACCGCAAGGGAGATATCGCCTATGTGGAGCTGGGGGCTCCCGGTGTGCCCCACGCCGTCCGGCTGTGGGAAACAGAGGAGGACCTCTTCGCGCACAAGGATGCCCTGCGGGAAGAAATGCGCGCCCTGCGCTTTGACCCGGCCTTCCCCAAGGGGGCCAATGTGAACTATTGTCGGCTGACCGGCCCCGGAGAGGCCCAGGTGCTCACCTTCGAGCGGGGGGTGGAGGACTTCACTCTGGCCTGCGGCACAGGCTGCGGCTCCACCGCCTGCGTCCTGTGGAAAATGGGCCTTCTTCCCGAAAACAAGCTTACCGCCCAGGTCCCCGGCGGCACGCTGCGGGTCTGGGTAGAGGGGGGCGAGCAAGTGACACGCCTGCTGCTGGAAGGCCCCACAGAGATCACGGAGGTTTTGGAAGGCTGATGTTTCGCTCAATTTTTCGGCCTTATGGCCTGGTCTGGACCGTTCTGAACACCATTACGGATGTGGTTGGCCTGACGCTGTGTTGGCTGCTGTGCTGCCTGCCAGTGGTTACCCTGTTCCCGGCTACGGCGGCGCTGTATGACGCCGTGGTCCATGGCATTCGCTATCGGGAAGAAGGGCCCTACAAGCGCTTTTTCAGGACCTTTCGGACGGAGTGGAAAAGCGGCATCCTCTCCACCCTGCTTTGGGGCGCGGTGCTGGGCTTTTTCGGCTATCTGCTGGCGGTGCTGCTGACCATGGCCCGGCAGGACAGCGGCTTTAGCCTCTATGCGGGCATTTATCTCGCGGGAATGCTCCTGCCCATCGGTGCCGCCTGCTGGAGCGCCGCCATCATCTCCCGGTTCACCTTTTCTTTCCTGGCTCTGACGGGCACTGCGGTGCGCTTTGTCATTGCCCATTTTTTCCGTTCCCTGGGGATTGCCGCCTGCACGGTGGCCCTGGCGGTCTTCACCTGGAATTATCCCATCTGGATCTTTGCCGCACCGGCCTGTCTGATGCTGCTGTGGTCCGTGTTTGCCGAGCCTGTCTTCGCAAAATACGGCGCTGCCATCACCCCTGTGACCCCGGACGAGGATTGAGCAGAATACACAATGTCCATGCTGAAAATTTGGCATGGACATTTTTTACGAAAAGACGGTGTAAAATTTGGCGAATAATCATTTGCCATTTTCAATTCCATCTTGTATAATATTCTCGCTGACGTTGACACAAAAGCCCATCTGCTTTGTCGGGATGTTTTCCGGCAACGCGGAATTTTTCTGCCATCACCCAGCGTTACGGTTTATACGAAAGGAGCATATGCGCTGTGATTCAGAACTTGAATCAGGTGAATTTTCAGGGGTTCGGCACAGTCCTTCCCGAGCGTGCCCAGGCCAATCAGACACCTCCCAAAAATGCCGTCCAGATCAAGCTTCCCCAGCCTGAAGCTGCCGTCTTTCGGACAAAAGCAGATACCCTTTTGAGCTGCTCCGGCAATATGTGCGTTCTCTCCGTCAGCAAGGACGGTCAGGAGTATCAGCACTATTACCTGGACAAGTCTGTCTCCCTGCGGGAGGGACTGCTTTTCTCCCTGAACGTTTATAAAACAGAAGCCACCGTCATCCTGTCTACGGATGTTCAGCCGGAGAAGGTGGGCACGGATGTGGTACGCAGTATGCGTATCGACAGCCAGCTGCGAGTGGCCGGTATCTATACCTTCTTCTATCAGGAGAAGGAGCAGGGCTTCCTGTTCTCCGGCGAATCCCATCCCATGCCGGAATTCACCTATGTGGACCAGGGCAGCCTGCATTCCGTGGCAGACGGCCAGGACTGGCTGCTGCACCAGGGCGACGCCATGATCTATGCCCCGAACCAGTGGCATATGCAGTACGCAGATATCGGTGTTGCCCCACGATTTGTGACCGTCTCCTTCGATTTAGAGGGCGGCGATCTGTCCAGCCTCTATGGCCGGAAGCTGGCCGTACCCCAGGAGGCCGTGACGCTCCTGCAGCAGATGCTGCGCACCCAGGAGCGGGTGGACCCCTACTCTACGGATATGCTTATGGCCCAGCTGACCATGCTGCTGCTGGTGCTGCTGCGGGAAGCCCAGGCCCCCTCCGGCGTAAAGCTCCAGGGCACCAACACGGTCCACAGTGAGAACGAGATCATCCGCCACGCCCAGCAGTATATCTCCGCCCATATCCGGGAGAAGCTGTCCGTGCGGCTCATCGCCCAGCAGGTAGACGTAAGCCCCAGCTATCTGACGGTGCTGTTCCAGAAAAATCTGCAGATATCCCCCGGCGAGTATATCCGCCGCATCAAGCTTCAGGAGAGTAAGCAGATGATTCGGGAGAACAACCTGAACTTCACCGAAATCGCTGCCGCCCTGCAGTATTCCACCGTCCACCACTTCTCCCGCCAGTTCAAGGAAAAATTCGGCATCACACCCACAGAGTACGCACGATCTGTGAGATGATCCAAAGGGACCGTCAAAAAAGGTCCTATACGAGCCAAAACGCAAAGAAGACGCCATTGAGGAACGGTGGCACTTTGTTAAGTCTAATCCCCCTTTTATCACAGGTTTTATGTGATAAAAGGGGGATTTTGAAATTTCGACGGCTTCAAAAAAGTACCGTAAGATACCAACAGGTAGATCTATTCCTGCCTGTAGATTGGCCTCTTACGGCGCTTGGCTGCTCAATGATGACACATCACTGCCTTCGTTTGCGCAATTTGAGGGCACATTATTCGATTGGTTTATTTCAACCTGCTTGCCATTATAGAATATGTCCTCGGTTTTTCGCGCCCTTACACAATGATTTCCGCTGTGCTTCCACCGCTCGGTTTTTTGGAGACAACGATTTGTCTGTCGATCCGCTCCTTCAGCTCTGCCACATGGGAAATGATCCCAACAAGGCGGTTGCCCTCGGTCAGGCTGGCCAGGGTGTTGTAGGCTTTGTTGAGGGCTTCCGGGTCAAGGGAGCCGAAGCCCTCGTCCACGAAGAGCGTATCCAGGCGGATGCCCGTAGACATCTGCACCTCGTCCGAAAGGCCCAGCGCCAGTGCCAGAGAGGCCAGAAAGGATTCGCCGCCGGAGAGCGTATTGACGCTGCGCTCCGAGGCGTTGATATGATCAACGATATCCAGCTCTAAACCGGACTGACTTTTATAACCATCCACTGTATCCCGGCGCTTCAGGTCGTACTGCCCGCCGGACATTTTTTGCAGGCGGATATTGGCTCGCATCAGGATCTGATCAAAATAAGCCCCCTGAATATAGGTTTCCAGCTTGATTTTCTGCTTCCCGCTGACGTCGCCGTTGGCGGTATCGGACAGGGCCTTCATCCAGGCATATTGCTGCTCCAAATCCGCAAGGGTGGATGCCTGGGCGGCGATATGGTCCCTCGCCCCCGTATTGGCGGTAATGCGATAGCTTACGTTACCATGTGCATTGCGGAGTTCAGTCTTCCGTAAGGTCAGGGCCTCCTTTTGCTCGTTTAGCGCTTCCGTATCCCATTCGGTCTGGTCGGCAAGCCGCTGGTTTAACTGCGTAATGGCAGATTGAACTACGGTCAGCTCTTTGTCGCAGGCACTATATTTTTCATTTGCCTCTGCCTGTGCCTGCTTTAGCTTGTCCAGTTGCTCCCGGTCGGCTCTCTGCTGGGCTTTGGCGGCGGCCTTATCTGGGGATGGCAGCTCACTGCGTAATTCGACAATCCGCGTCTCCAGCGTGTCAATACTGCCGCTTAGAACCTTGATTTCCGTGTCGGCATCTGTATAATCGTTTGCGGCTTCCTGGTATTTCTTTTCTTTGCCTGGAATCTGGGTATCCAGCTCCTGCTTTCGCTGGATGCTTTTTTCCATTTCAGCAAGTTCTTTTTTCAAGCCGTCAATTTCTTCCTGAAGTGCATTTGCATTTTTCTCAGCGGCGGCAGAGGCATCCTCCAAGGAGGTGCCAGGAAGCAAATCGGAGACGGTTTTCAGAAGGGCTTCCCTGGCCGTTTCCACGGTGCCGTTCTGCTTGCTTGCTTTTTGGGACGCAAGCTGGGTTTCTTTGTCCGCGTCCTCGTATTCCTTTTTGGCGTGCTTCACATCCGCCTCAGAGGGGGCATCCTGGGACAGCGCGGCAAGGACCGGATGGTGAATGGAGCCGCAGACAGGGCAGGGTTTTCCTTCCTCCAGATTGCTGGCCATCATTCCGGCCTGCTCCCGGAGAAACGCTGTATTCTTGTCATTGTAAATTTGCAGGAGGCGGCTGGAGGTGGCCAACGCAGCCTGGAAAGCTTGCTGCAGTTCGTTGAGCTTTTCCTGCTCAGCGTTGAAGTCTTTTATTTCGGAAAGCAGCTTTGTGAATTTCTCTTTACGCTCGTTTGCATTGCTCAGCCGGTTGGAGAGCCGCTCTTTTTGTGCTTCAGCGCTGGACAGCTGAGAATGTTCCTCTTTTAAGCTTTGAATTTCCACATTCAGCTGCGCTTGTAAAGCTTGCGCAGTCTCGCGTTTCCGCATGGCATCTGCAAGGTCCTTTTTTGCTGTTGTCAACTTGGCTTCCAGCGTATTCAGGTCATCGTATTTTGGCAATAGCAGCTCCCACTGAGTAAGTCTGTTGGTCAGCTCCCGCTGCTGGGGTTCCGTGTCCTTGGCGGCGTCCTTTGCGCCCTTGGCTTCCTGGAGCTGGGCGGATAACGATCTCTCCTGTTCTTGTTTTCCGAAAAGTTCTGTTTTTGTTTTCTGATAGGCTTCGGCCTTGGTCAGCTGCTCTTTTACCGCGTCCAGTTCCTTTTCCACAGCGTCCAGGTCGGAATCCAGCTTCTTTTCCGCGCCGGTGTCCTCTTCCAAAATTGCTTCCAGCACCTTCTGGAATTCCGCCATAGGCAGCTGTCCCGCCCGTGCTTTTTCCGCATCTGGAGAATATACGGAATCTTCCTTGCAGGTGACACTGTGCATATACTGGCCAATACTGCGGGAAATTTCGTCTTTCTCGCGCCCCACGGCCAGGACGTTTTCCTTCAGCTTGCTTTGCAGAAGGTCATAGAATTTCGTCCGGAAAATATCCCGGAAAATCTTCTGCCGCTCCTCGGTCCCGGCTTGCAGCAGCTTTCGGAAATCCCCCTGAGAGATCATGGTGATTTGGGAGAACTGCGCCCTGGTCAGGCCAATGATGTCCCGAATGGCGGTATTGACCTCCTTCAGCTTGGTAACTACGTCCCCATCCGGATAGATGAGTTCCGCCGTGGCCGCCTGCTTGGTGTTTCCGGTGCCCCGGGTTTTGGCACGGGTGTACTCCGGGCTGCGCTTCACTTGATAACTTTTTCCGCCGTAGTCAAAGGTCAGCTCCACATAAGTTGGGGTGTCCGGGGCGGCGTACTTGGAGCGCAGCATGGAGGCATCCCGGCTGTCGCCGCTGGCTTCCCCAAACAGGGCATAGGTGATGGCGTCAAAAATGGTGGTTTTGCCTGCGCCGGTGTCGCCGGTGATCAGATAGAGGCCGCCGGTGCCCAGACGGGAAAAATCCAGCTCTTGTGTGCCGGCGTAAGGGCCAAAGCCGGAAATGGTCAATTTCAAGGGCCTCATGCGTTTTCCTCCTCAATTTCTTCCATGAGCTTCTGAACATAGGCACGCTGCGTGTCGCTCATGGGCTGATTGTTCTGGGTCTGGTACAGCGCGTCAAATAGCTCCAGGGGGCTTTTGCGCTTGACATCTTCCGCACAGTCAACCACCTGGTTGGTTCTGGTGCGGGTATTGTCATAGCTGAACTGCATGTAATTGGGATAGATCATACGGAGTTTTCCACTGGCCTCCGGGATGTCCTCTTCGTCGGTGAGAATAATGTGCAAATAATCCTCGGTGTCGGTACCGTCATAATAGGCCTTGTCCGTCAATTCCGCAAAGCTTCCCCGGATCTCCCGCAGATCATGCCTGGGGATCAGCGGTACCAGTTCCAGGTGCAGTTCTCCCTTTTTCCCCAGCTCCACAACGGTGACGCTTTTGTGATGGGCCGCCTCGGAGAAGGAATATTTGAGGGGCGTCCCGCAGTAGCGGATTCGGTTGGAGCCCACATTCTGGGGGCTGTGGATATGGCCCAGCGCCACATAGTCAAAGTCCGCGAATACGGAGGCATCTACGTTGTCCGTGCCGCCCACGGATACCGTTTCCGACTCACAGGTTGCGGCACCGGTGACGAACTGGTGCGCAAGGAGCACATTGCGTGCGTCCTTCCGCAGCGGCATATGCTTGATGGCGGCGGCGCAGGCATCCGTGTAGCTTTCGATGGTTTCCTCCGGGAAAAACTGGCGGACATGAATCGGTTTCAGGAAGGGCAGCAGCCAGAAATGTACCTCTCCAAAGGCATCCGTCAGGGTGATTGGCTGGAGGTCCCCGTCGTAAACCTTCGAAATATGGATACCGCTGCTTTGCATCAGGCGGCCGCCGAAGGCCAGCCGTTCCGGGCTGTCGTGATTGCCGCTGATGATCAGCACAGGGAGGCTGCGTTTGGCCAAACGGTAGAGAAAATCATCAAAAAGGGTGACGGCCTCGGCAGAGGGAATGCTTTTGTCATACACATCCCCGGAAATCAGCAGGGCGTCCGGCTGCACAGTATCGATGATCCGGAGAATTTGGGAAAGAATATATTTCTGGTCATCCAGCATGGAGATTTCGTTGACCCGCTTTCCAAGGTGCAGGTCGGACAGGTGAATGAATTTCATGGGAAGCCTCCTCTGTTTCTGCTGCGCGAACGAATTATACGTCTATTGTAGCCCATTCCTCATAGAAAAGCAATCCATTCCCAGGCCAAAATACCATTGTTCTTTACAATTTCCACAAAGAAACAGGAAGTGCGGCAGAGCTCAAAGCCAATTATATTGACCAATATTTTCCTTTTCCTTGACTTATAATTGTGCAAGCGGTACAACCGTATTGCTTGATAGGGCTGCTGCCTGCAAAGGGAATATACCGGTTTTCATAGGAGCGGCTTGAAGGAAGGACAGAACGATACGTTTCTCAAAATCGAAATATTGCTGCCATGATTGAGAAAACAGCCCGGTGCCTGGAAGCGGGTGTCGGGAATCTTTGTGAAGCCTCTTTCCGCTATGAGGGGCTCTACTGTGCGGTGGATATCCTGCGGAAGCAGGGCGGAGGCTATGCCATCTACGAGGTGAAGAGCGCATCCCACCCGGCGGAAATTTACGGCGGGTCCTTCTCATCGACAGCTGGGAAAGCCAGGAGACCATTGACGCACATCAGAAAATCCCCCTCTGCCGTGCCAAGACGCCGGGCGGCAGAGGGGGATTATTGCGCACTTCTGCTGCCGGACACCCATCAACGTGTCTGGCAGCTTTCTTTGTGGGGGGATTTTTATATCATGGGGATGCTCTCAAATTCCTGATTTGACAGGTCAAAGTAGTACACCGTTCCGTTTTTTACCGACCTGCCGGTTAGAAACTGAACGCACAGGGAAACCTGCATTGCGGCACACAAGGCGGGGGTGAAGCTGAGCACGCTTTTGCCCCGGAGCACGGTTCCGGGGGGATAAAGCTTTTCCATCAAATCATCCCCCGGCGCACACAGGGCCGCCTGGGCCACCCAACCGCTGACAGCTCCGTAAACCAGAGGAACTCCGGCTTTTTTGCATTCGGCGGCAAGCACCTTCCGAGCATGGATTTGATCCAACCCATCCAGGACAATATCGCAGGATGCCACCAGGGAATGGACATTTTCTTCCGTCAGGAACTGTTCGACCGCTTCCACCGGAATCAGAGGGTTGACCTGTGCTACATGGTGAGCAGCAGCTGCTGCCTTGTTCATCCCGAGCAGTGCAACCTGGGACAGCAGCTGCCGATTCAAGTTGGATGGCTCAAAAACATCGCCGTCCACCACGCGCAGAGCACCTACTCCGATCCGGGCAAGCATATCGATGAGGTGTCCGCCCAGTCCGCCGCAGCCAACCACCAGAATTCGCCGGCTCTGAAGCAGCTTCCATTCTTCCTCGGTCAGGGCCGGTATATTTCGCACATATCGGGGCTCCATGGTCAGCCGCCTCCCACCGGGGGGAACAGTGCCACAATATCTCCGTCCTTGACGGGGCTTTCCGGCTTCTGGTGAAAGCCGTTGATCAGCAGAATGGATACTTCCTCCGGGGGAATGTCCATCCGGGCCAGAATATCCCCGGCACAATGGATCCCGTCCGGGGGGAGCATGCTCACCTTGTCCCGGCCCTGACGCAGGGTTGCAAAAACACGCACCTCGATCACAGCTTCCGCCTCCTTATTTGTGATTGTGAATTGTGAGTAAGGAGGGGGAAGTGCATCCCCCTCCTTACTTCAAAAATATCCCAGGAAAAATGATTTGTCAAGAATGATTTATTTTCCGATGCACTCGTCCAGCCCCAGCTTTTTCAGAGTCTCATCAGTGGGGAAGGCATCGACCCAGCCCCGGGCCTCGTAGTATTGGGGCAGCGTCAGAGGAAGCTGAGAGGTCATGCCGGTGGAAGGACCGTTGACCACAGGCTCATCCAGCAGCCGCTTGGGCAGCCGGTCATCCTCGGGCTTCATGCCCGCAGCCTTGTTGAACATTCTCTCAATGTTATAGATCCGGTCACCGATCTCCAGCACCTCATCCACGGTCCAGCTGGTTCCGGTGGCGGCATTCAGCAGATCCGTATATTCCTTGGCACCCATGGCGAAGGAGGTAAACAGGCAGTGGCCCATGGAGTCGATCACTGCGGTCAGATCCTGGAAGGTTTTCACCCAGGCGGCCTTTTCGTTGGTAACGGTCCGATCCAGCTGCTGGGGCAGACCCAGAACCTCCGGGGAGATCATATAGCCACGGACATGGCAGCCGCCGCGGTTGGATGTAGCATAGGTGATGCCAATGCCCTGAATGGCACGGGCGTCATAGGCGGGCATTTCCTGTTTTTTGACGCTCATGGAAATCTCGGGATGACCGTAATGCTCGCACAGGCGGGCAGAGCCGGAGCTCATCAGCCAGTCCAGCTCCGTTTTCGGATCCCCCATACGCTTGGTCCATTCTACCAGTGCCTTGGTGGAGCCCCATTCCAGAGGAACGCCGGCACATTCTTCTTCCTTGATATAGCCTCTCTGGTACAGCTCCATGGCAGCGGCGATGGTGCAGGGGACGGAGATGGCATCCAGACCGTATTCGTTGCAGAGCATATTGCATTCGTCGATCACGTTCAGGTCGTTGTTGCCGCAGTTGCCGCCGTAAGCCCACAGAGGCTCGTATTCGGGACCGCCGACAACCTTGCCGTTTACATTGACCACACGGCCACAGGCGATGGGGCAGCGGTGGCAGGCGCTGGGTTTCACCAGATAGGTTTCCGCAAGGGTCTCGCCGGAGATGTCCTCGCCCTTTTCATAGTAGCTTTCCTGCCAGTTCTTGGTGGGGAATGCGCCGATGTTGTTGATGATGTTCACCAGAACGGCGGTACCCAGCTGACGCAGACCGGAACCGGTGACGGGATTGGCCCTGATGACCTCCATGGCATTTTTGGTGGCGACCTTCAGCGCATCCAGATCAGCGATATTGTCCAGAGCCTTGCGGGTAGCCTTTACAACGATGGCCTTCAACTTTTTGCTGCCCATAACCGCACCGACACCGGAGCGGCCTGCGGCACGATCTTTGTCGTTCATAATGGCAGCCAGCAGGACCTTCTTTTCGCCGGCGGGGCCGATGTTCAGAACAGAAGCCTCTGCACCGTGCTTGGCACGGAGCTTTTCGTCCATTTCCTCGCTCATAACGCCGCAGTATTCCCGGGCATCCAGCAGCTCGATCTTGTCGTCCACAATGTTGATGTAGGTCCAGTCGGGAGCTTCACCCTCTACGATGATGGCATCCCAGCCGGCGTACTTCAGCTTGGCACCCCAGATGCCGCCGGAGTTGGAGCAGGCGATCATACCGGTCAGGGGGGATTTGGTACAGACCATGTACCGACCGGTGGAGGGAGCTGCTGCACCGGTCATGGGGCCGGTGATGTAGATCAGCTTGTTCTCCGGGGACAGGGGATCAACGGTAGCGATGCCCTCGTCATAGAGCATCTTGGTGCCCAGGCCACGACCGCCAATGAATTTGTGAGCCAGCTCCAGATCCAGGGGCTCCACCCTGATCTCACCGGTGGTCAGGTTAATGCGGGCGATTTTTTCGTAATATGCACCAGCCATTTCCAATACCTCCATAAAATAGTTTTGGTGTATGATCTTTGTAATTTAATTATAGTATAAAATCCGGCGGTATCAAGGCGTGGAGACAAAACCTGCGTGAAAATGCATGAAACGAACCCAATTTACACGTAGATTTTTGGAATGTCTTACGATACAGCACGCGAAATGATATGAAATAATACGAAAATGCACATACTGTTTTCGGCTTGCTATTGTAGTGGAAATCGAATCGTTGTATAATATATGCAATCACAACCCCAAGGAGGCGGCACCATGGCACAGAATCAGTCCCTGTCCACGCAGGAGGTGGCTGACATCCTCCACGTCAGCAAATCCACCATATACGATCTGATCCGAAAAGGGGAGATCCATTCCTACAAGATCGGCCGCAAGGTTCGCTTCACGCAGGACGATGTGGATGCCTACATAGCACGCTCCCGTCACGAACATTCCACAGCACCTGTGCAGCGGATCGATACCCATTCCACCCTGCTGACACCGCCCTGCGAGCCTGCACCGGAGCTGATCCTATCCGGGCAGGATGTGGTGCTGGATATTCTGGCAGATCATCTCCGGCAGGAGCGTATTCCCACCGGGCGTACCTATCTGTCCAGCTTTGAGGGGCTGCTGGCACTGTATCAGGGGAATGTCCATGGGGCAGCCTGCCATCTCTATGACGGCAGCGGATACAACGAGTCCTTTGTCCGAAGCCTGATGCCCGGTGTTCCGGCGGTGCTGGTGAATCTGTCTTACCGCACCCAGGGGTTCTATGTCCAGAAGGGAAACCCCAAAAACATCCGGAGCTGGCAGGATCTGGGCAGAGGGGATCTATCCATACTCAATCGCCGGGTGGGATCATCCGCCCGGATCCTGCTGGATACCCAACTGAAAAAACTGCACATACCGCCTTCCCAGGTTCGGGGCTACAACACGATAAAGCAGTCCCATCTGACCGTAGCCTCGGCAATCGGGGCAGGAGAGGCGGATCTGGCAGTGGGCACGGAACGGGTATCCCGGCAAATCGATACGGTGGATTTTGTGCCCCTGCAAAAGGAACGGTTTGATCTGGTTCTCCGGAAGGATTCTTTGGATACGCCTGCGGTGCAAAAGCTGCTGGAGATCCTGTCCTCTCCCATATTTCACAGGGAGGTCGGGGAGTTTTCCGGCAACGACTACCGTGATCTTGGAAAAATGATGATGGAGGTCTAGTATGCTCTATGTAAAAACGCCGGAGCAGGTTCTGGCGATGATCCAGTCGGAGTTTTCTCCCCTGAACGAGGAGGAAAGGGTTCCTTTGCGGCAAGCACTGGGGCGAACCCTGGCAGAGGATATTGAAGCCCGGGAATATGTGCCGGATTTTGACCGGTCTACGGTGGACGGATATGCGGTCCGTGCCGGGGATACCTTTGGCTGTACCGATGCCATTCCGGCGATCCTGCCGGTGCAGGCTGCCGTTCTTATGGGGGAAGGGGCGGATTTCACCCTGAATCCCGGAGAATGTGCGGCGGTTCCCACCGGTGGTGCGATCCCTGCCGGGGCTGACAGCGTGGTTATGATGGAATACACCGAGGATTACGGTGACGGTTCCATCGGGGTGTCCAAGGCTGCTGCCCCGGGGATGAATATGATTTTCCGGGGGGACGATGTGTACCCCGGCAAGGTGATCCTGAAAAAAGGCAGGGTTTTGTCCGATGCGGATATTGGCGCACTGGCGGCCATAGGCTGCGTTCGTGTGCCGGTGGCAAAAAGATTGACGGTGGGGGTTATTTCCACGGGAGATGAACTGGTGCCGCCGGAGATGCAGCCAGGCCCCGGACAGGTGCGGGATGTGAACAGCCCCATGCTGGAGGCCATGCTGAAGGCCTTTGGTTGTCAGGTGATCAATTACGGCATTGTGGCGGATGATGAGGCCCTCCTGGCAGAAAAGGTGGAGCAGGCACTTGCCGAGTGCCATGGGGTGCTGCTTTCCGGTGGAAGCAGTGTGGGTGTAAAGGATGCGGCCTGCCGGATCATTCAGTCCGCCGGGGAACTGCTGCTGCACGGCATTGCCATCAAGCCCGGGAAACCCACCATTCTGGGCAAGGCCGGGGGAAAACCCATTGTGGGGCTGCCGGGGCATCCGGTGGCAGCCTATTTCATCACCAGATTGTTTGTAATGCCGCTGCTGGGGCGGCTTACCGGGCGGGAACAGGCGGCCTATACCGTCACCGCCAAAGTCACGGAAAGCATCTCTGCCAACCATGGCAGAGCCCAGTATCACTGCTGCCGCCTGATCAGAAAAGACACACAGCTGCTGGCACAGCCCATTCGGGGGAAATCCGGCCTGATCACCACACTGGCAGGGGCAGACGGATATTTCTGTATCAGCCGGGACTGCGAGGGCATCCCGCAGGGTGCGGAGATCCAGGTAACCATCCTATCGGGGGTATGAGCGTATGGGATTTGAATATTTGACCAATGTGCCTTTGGAACAGGCACGCAGGGAATATCTGGAATTGCTGGAACATCAGGGATTTGAACCGCAGACCCAGGTCATTCCCGTATATGAAAGCTGCGGACGGGTAACGGCTGAGGCGGTTTATGCCCATATCTGTGCGCCGCATTATACCGCCAGTGCCATGGACGGTGTGGCGGTTTGTGCCAGAGATACCTTTGGTGCCACCGAAACCACGCCGGTGACTCTGCACCCGGAGCAATTCACCGTTCTGGATACCGGTGATCCGGTGCCGGAAGGCCGGGATGCGGTGATCATGGTAGAGGATCTTGTAAAAAATGAGGATGGCTCCATTACCATCCATGCCGCTGCTGCACCGTGGCAGCATATCCGCCAGATCGGGGAGGATGTGTGCGCCGGAGAAATGATCCTGCCCGGGCATATGACGGTCACGCCTGCGGCCATCGGTGCCATGATCGCCGGCGGCGTTTTGGAGCTGCGGGTGATCCGCAGACCTGTGGTGGGGATCATTCCCACGGGAGACGAGATCATCCCGCCCTGCACCGACCCCAGGCCCGGTGACATTCTGGAGTTCAACGGTTCCATTTTTTCCGCAATGGTGCGCCAGTGGGGTGCTGAACCGGTGGTGTATCCCATTGTCCCGGATGATTTTGACCGGATCAAGGCCATGGTGGAAAAGGCTTCCGACCAATGCGACATGGTGATCCTCAATGCCGGATCTTCTGCCGGGCGGGAGGATTTTTCCGCACAGGTCATTCGCCAGCTGGGGCAGGTGCTGTATCACGGCATTGCCATCAAGCCCGGAAAGCCTGCAATTTTGGGCTGCCGGGGGAAAACGGCGATTCTGGGTGTGCCGGGGTACCCGGTGTCCGGCATCATTGTGATCGAGCAGTTCCTAAAGCCTCTGATCGAGCATTGGTTGAAAACCGCTGCCCAGCCGGAGCATTATGCCCAGGCAACGCTGACCCGTCCGGTGGTAAGCGGACTGAAATATCAGGAATTTGTCCGGGTACGCATGGGCGCTGTAGGCGGGCGGCTGATGGCCTCTCCCCTGAGCCGGGGCAGCGGCGTGGTGTCCTCCTTTATGAAAGCGGACGGTATTCTGGAAGTTCCCCAGGGGTTGGAGGGCTATGAAGCCGGGGAAGAAGTGACCCTGCGGCTGCTCAGCCCCATGGAGAAATTACGCAATACGTTGGTGGTCATCGGAAGCCACGACCCGCTGCTGGACGAGCTGGCGGATATGCTCCATCTGGGAGACCCCCGGCTTTACATGAGCTCCTCCCATGTCGGCTCCATGGGCGGCATCATGGCCATCCGCCGGGGCGAAGCCCATATGGCGGGCTGCCATCTGCTGGATACTGCTGACGGAACCTACAACCGCAGTTTTATCAGAAAATACTTCCCCAAGGGGGATGTGAAGCTGGTATCCTGCGTGGGCCGTCAGCAGGGGCTGATGGTTGCCCGGGGAAATCCGCTGAATATTTGCAGCTTTGCAGATATTTCCCGGCAGGGCATTCGCTATGTAAATCGCCAAAAGGGCTCCGGCACCAGAATTCTGACAGATTATTTGTGCAGCCGGGAAAAGGTGGAGCCCTCGGATGTGTATGGCTATACCCGTGAGGAGCTGACCCATACCTCTGTGGCAGCCCAGATCGCCTGCGGCAGTGCCGATGTGGGCATGGGCATTTATTCCGCTGCCAAGCTGTATGATCTGGATTTTATCCCCATCTGCATTGAGGAATACGATCTGATCATTCCCGATCATGCCTGGGACAGCCCCATGGTGCAGCAGCTTCTGACCATTCTCAGAAGCGATGCCTTCCGGGAGAAGATCCTGTCCATGGGCGGTTATACCGTAGATCATCCCGGTCAAGTCCTTTGCCTATGAAACAGGCGGATGTAGCGGTCATCGGTGGGGGGATTCTGGGCTGCTTTGTCGCCCGGAGCCTGATGCGGTGGAAGCTGTCCGTTATCCTGCTGGAAAAAGAACCGGATGTTTGCACCGGGATCACCCGAGCCAACAGCGCCATTGTGTATGCAGGCTATGACAACCGGCCCGGCAGCCGCAAGGCGGCCATGACCGTGGCCGGAAACAGAAACTTTGATACACTGTGCAGGGAACTGGATGTGCCCTTCAGCAGATGCGGCTCCCTGATGGTGACCTATGATGAAAAATCCTTGCCCAGACTTCGGCAAAAGCTGGAAAATGGGCTGGCCAACGGTGTACCGGGGCTGCAAATGCTGTCCGAGGGACAGGTACGGCAGATGGAACCCGCCTTGCCCCCCGGTGTGGCAGGAGCGCTGTATGCACCCAGTACGGGAACGGTGAACCCCTGGAGTTTGGGGATCGCAGCCTTTGAAAATGGGGTTCGCAACGGTGTGGTTCCCATGCTTTCTACCGGTGTCACCCATATCAAATCACGGGCAGAGGGATATGTGCTTCAAACAAATCGGGGGGACATTGCCTGCAAGGCGGTGATCAACTGCGCAGGGCTCTATGCCGATCAGGTTCAGGAAATGCTGTTTCCGCCGGATGTTCGCCTGCATTGGGATGGGGCGGATTATCTGGTGCTGGATCGGTCGGCGGCAAAACCCGGCCATATCATCTTTGAGCAGGCGGAGGCCTGCGGGAAGGGGATCACATTGATCCCCTGTGTGGAGGGAAATCTGCTGCTCAGCGGTATGCGCAGACCTGCGGAAGTGCCCTTTGCCACCACCGCAGAAGGGCTGGCTGCGCTGAAAGCCCGGGCCAAAGCACTGCTGCCGGAACTGTCAGAGGCGCAGATCATACGCTCCTTTGGGGCAATGCGCCCCAATCCCTATGGCAATGGCGGCGAAAGCCTGCATGATTTCTGCATTCTGTCGCCGGGGCCGGGATTTTACAGCCTGGTGGGGATCAAGACGCCCGGACTTACCTGTGCCGATGAACTGGGAAAATATGTGGCGGAGCAGGCAGCCGGTTGGTTGGGGGCTGCGGAATCCCCGAATTTTGATCCACGGCGAAAGGGGATCCCCAGGACGGAAGACCCGGAAATTGTTTGCCAGTGCCAGGGCATCACCCGTGGGGAAATAGAGGAAGCCATCCGCCGGGGGGCGGTTACCGTAGACGGTGTCAAGCGCCGGGTGGGCAGCGGCATGGGGCCGTGTCAGGGCAGCCGATGCAGCTATGCCATTTCCCGGCTCCTGAAGGAGGCCGGTTATGGAGCGGGTTGATATTCTGATCATCGGCGGCGGAGCGGCCGGAATCGCCGCAGCAAAGTCGGCCTGCGCCCGGGGCTGTAAGGTCGCAGTTGTGGACAGAAAACCGAGACTGGGCGGTGTGCTGCTCCAATGCAGCCACCCGGGCTTTGGAGCCCGTCGGACGGGAATGGAATATGCGGACAGCCTTTTGGAGTCCTTTCCGAAGGAGGCGGCATTTATCCCCAATACCACCGTTTTGTCTGTGGAAAAATCGAAAATTGCCCGATTGTCCGGAGGACGGGAGCTGGCATTTTCCTGCCTGATCCTTGCAACAGGCTGCCGGGAGATTCCGGCGGGGGCCTTGCCCATTGCCGGGACAAGACCCCAGGGGATCTATACCGCAGGCCAGATGCAGGAAATGATGAACCTGCATGGGATCATACCACCCGGGCCGGTGGTGATACTGGGAAGCGGAGACATCGGGCTGATCATGGCAGACCAAATTGCAGCACTGGATATTCCGGTGACACTGGTGGAGCAGCGGCAGACCTGCGGCGGTATGGCAAGAAACCGCCGCTGCCTTACAGACTATCCCATTGGGCTGATCTGCGGTCAGACCGTTACAGAGGTGATGGGGCAGCGGTATCTGGAGCAATGCCGGCTGTCCGGGGGCGGGTGCCTTCCCTGCAAAAGCCTGCTGATTGCCGCAGGCCTGCGGCCGGAACGCACCCTGATTGCGGGGCTGGGAGAACCGGAATGGCTGTTTTTATGCGGAAACTGCAATCACATTCACCCGATGGTAGAGGGCGTTACGGCAGAGGGGAGCCGCGCCGGGATGGCCGCTGCCGAAAAGATACGAGGTGGGCTATGAACGATCAATTTGGACGGAAAATCACATATCTGCGTATTTCCGTTACAGAGCTGTGCAACCTTCGCTGCCGGTACTGTATGCCGGAGGACGGGGTATGCAAAAAACGCCACGAGGATATGCTCAACGAGGATGAGATCATCCGGGCAGTGGAGGCAGCCGCATCTCTTGGGATCACCAAGCTGCGGTTCACCGGGGGCGAGCCTCTGGTCAAGCGGAATATTGTTTCCATCTGCCGCAGAGCAGCGGCAGTCCCGGAGATCCGGGAGGTATGCCTGACCACCAACGGAACCCTGCTGCCGGAGCTGGCAAAGCCTCTGAAAGAGGCGGGGGTCAGCCGGGTCAACCTGAGTGTTGACACACTAAACCCGGAAAAGTATGCTAAAATCACAAGAAACGGAAATCTGGAGGATTTTTGGCGGGGATTCCATGCAGCCTTGGATGCAGGCTTCCGCAAGATCAAGCTCAATGCAGTGCTTATCGGCGGGTTCAATGATGACGAGATCCTTCCCCTGGCACAGCTTACCAGGCAGTACCCTGTGGATATGCGCTTCATCGAAATGATGCCTATGTGCGACAGCGCAGGCTTTGGGCCGGAGGCATATATCCCCTATACCCGGGTTTTGCAGGTACTGGAGGATGCCCAGAGCGTTGCAAAGGACGGCGGTGTGGCAAAGCTCTACCGTTTGCCCGGTGCGCAGGGGAATATCGGGCTGATCAGCCCGGTAAGCGACCATTTCTGTGCTGAATGTAATCGCATTCGCCTGACGGCAGACGGAAAGGTGAAGCCCTGCCTCCATTCCAATGCAGAATATCCCCTGAAGGGGCTGGATTTTGAGGCAATGCGGGCCCAGCTGGAAGCTGCCATTTATGGGAAACCCCGGTGGCACGGGGATCTGGATGCAGCCCATAAATCCGGAGCAGGCAGAACCATGAATCAGATCGGAGGTTAAACATGTCGGATTTTACCCATTTTAATGACCAGGGCCGGGCAAAAATGGTGAATGTGGGGGAAAAACCCATCACCCAAAGGGTCGCTGTGGCAGCCGGCAGGGTGCTGGTGAATGAACACACCTTTTCCCTGATCCGCAGCGGCGGGATGAAAAAGGGAGATGTGCTGACGGTGGCGCAGATCGCCGGGGTCATGGGGGCAAAGCGCACCCCAGACCTGATCCCCATGTGCCATATTGTCCAGGTCGAGGGGATCGATTTGGAGCTGCATCTGGATGAGGAGCGACACAGTGTGGAGATCACGGCATCGGTCTGCTGTGATGGCCGTACCGGGGTGGAGATGGAGGCACTTACTGCGGTGAGCACGGCGGCGCTGACGGTGTATGATATGTGCAAGGCAGTGCAGAAGGACATGACCATCACGGATATCCGCTTGCTGAGCAAGACCGGCGGTGTCCACGGGGACTACAAACGGGAGGAATGACAATGGCATATACAGCAGCAGTGATCACCGTCAGTGACAAAGGCTACCAGGGCCTGCGGGAGGATACCAGCGGCCCGAATCTGGTTCGGATCCTGAGGGAAAAGGGCTTTGAGGTGACCTATACCGCCATCGTTCCCGATGATTCAGAGATGATCCGCAGAGAGTTGTGCAAGTGTGCAGATACCTTGGGAATCGCCTTGATCCTCACCACCGGCGGCACCGGATTTTCCCCCAGAGACATCACTCCGGAGGCCACCATGGCGGTGATAGAACGGCCGACCCCCGGTATTCCCGAAGCAATGCGGGCGGAGTCTATGCGCATCACCCCCAAAGGGTGCTTGTCCCGCAGTGCAGCGGGGATCCGCAAACGGAGCCTGATCATCAATCTGCCCGGAAGCAAGAAGGCATCCGCCGAAAATATTCTGGCGGTGATCGATCCTGTGGCCCACGGCCTGGATATGCTTTACAGCGAGGGCAGCGCAGACTGTGCAAAGTAAAAAACGCCCCGGCTCCTGTTTGGCAGGAGCCGGGGCATTGCAGTATTTCATGGATTGTCGGCGTACAGCTCGGTTTCTGTGACACATTCTCTTTTGATGCGTCCTACCAGCTCCTCCAGAGCTGCTACAACTCTGGGGCGAATATCTCCGCCGATGAGCACGTACATAATGTCGTCCCCCACCGACAGCACCCCCTGATTCAGCCAAACCCGGATGTAGTAGATCCCTTCCCGTTGATAGGTCTGGGCAATGATCTCATCCACGGCCTTCTGGTCATAGGAAAACTGCATCCCCACAACCGGGCGGGTGTCCTGACGGCCGTGGCGCACCATGTCCCGGGCACTTTCCCGGACAGTGCCGTTGTGGGTCAGATACATACCGATTTTGGATGCATTTTCCTGGGCTTTGGCCTCTGCCAGCCACGCATCCATGGAAGGACTATTGTTTTTGCGCATATCACGATCCTCCTGTTTTGATTCTTGTCCTACAATCTTACCATATCAAAACAAAATGCGAAACCTTTGTTTCATGCTGTTTCGTTGTATTTCGCACAATTTCGCACAGTTCAAAAATATACCGACTTGTTTTCTTCCGTCAACTGTGCTATAATACACACAAATGATTGGTCGATTTTTGTGGATGTGACCGATTCCATGTTTGCAAAGCGGTGGACGAGCCTCTTTCCAGACACTGTTGCACAGGTGCAGCAAATTGCTGTGCTTTTGTCGGTGCGGAAATCGGCTGGTCTTTTTCTATTTTGAGGAGGTATGACAATGAAAAAGTGTTTGTCCCTGATGCTGGCTCTGGTGATGGTTTTCGGTTTGGCAGCCTGCGGCGCAAAACCTGCGGAAACCCAGCCTGCCACCGATGCACCTTCTGTGCAGCCTGTCACCGAAGCACCGACCCAGGCGCCCACCGAGCCGCCTGCCCAGACCGGTATGATGGTGGATACCTGCATCCTCAAGGAAGCAGATGACAAGATGCTCAATACCTACACGCTGCTTGCTGTGGATCCTCAGGCACCCTTCACCGATGCCGATGGCAATGCCGTTTCCGATGTGGCGGTGAATACTGCCGGTGCGGATGCATTGATCCAGTGGTTCCTGAGCCAGGAAGCCCTGGATCTGGCGGGGAACTACGGCTTTGAAGAGTATGGGGAATACCTGTTCTATGTGAAGGACGGTGCGCCTGTGTATTCCGGCGAGATCGCCCATGCCACCGAGGAAACCAAGGTCATCCGTCTTTCTACCACCACCTCCGTTAAGGATTCCGGTCTGCTGGGCTATCTGCTGCCTGTGTTTGAGTCTGCCTACGGTTATACGGTGGAGGTTCAGTCCGCCGGTACCGGCAAGGCCATCAGTGCCGCAAAATTCGGCAATGCCGATTTGATTCTGGTTCATGCCAAGAGTCAGGAGGAAGCTTTCGTGGAAGATGGCTTTGCCCGTGTGGTAGAGGGCTTCCAGTCTGAACGTATTTCCTTCCTGTATAACTATTTTGTCCTGTGCGGACCTTCTGCCGATCCGGCCGGGGTCAAGGATGCGGATTCCGTTCTGGATGCCTTCGCAGCCATTGCCGCTGGGGAATATACCTTTATCTCCCGTGGTGACGGTTCCGGCACCCACTCCAAGGAGCTGTCCCTGTGGCCGGAGGCCCTGGGCATCACCAAGGAGCCTGCTTCCTTCGCCAATTATACCAAGTGGTATGTTTCTGCCAATGCAGGCATGGGCGCCTGCCTTGTGATGGCAGAGGAAATGGGCGCCTATATCCTGACGGATAAGGCAACCTTCCTGACCTTTGTTGCCAATGACGGTGTCATGGGCTAAGGATTGATTTTTTGCAATAAACAGATTAAACTGGATCCCGTGGGGAAGCATCCCCACGGGATTTTCAGAAGAAAGGAGGCTGCACCGTGGGGATCGCCTTACAGAAAGCCATTTCGCTGGTCGTGTCTGCCGATGCAGAGCTGCTGAATATTCTCAGGGTCACAGCACAAATGAGCCTGAAAAGCTCCCTGATCGCCCTGCTTTTGGGTGTGCCTCTGGGAATATGGCTGGGGGATAACCGATTCCCTGGCAGAGGGGTGCTGCTTGTGCTGAACCGGACACTGATGGGCATGCCTCCTGTGGTCTGCGGACTGCTGTTTTATATGCTGTTTTCCGGCGTGGGGCCGTTTCGCCATTTGAAGCTGCTGTTTACCGCAAAAATTATGATCCTTGCACAGGTGTTTTTGATCACCCCCATTGTGGTGGGTGCCATGGAAACCTATGTGGCAGGGATCTCTCCGGCAATTCGGGAAACGGCCAGGGGCCTGGGGCTGAAAAGGGGAAAAACCTTTCTGCTGCTGTGCAACGAAAGTCTGTATTCCATAATATCGTCCTATCTTCTGGCTTTTTCCCGCTCCATTGCCGAGGTAGGAGCCGTTTCCATGGTGGGCGGTGCCATTGCCTGGAAAACCAATGTGATGACCACGGCCATCATGCAGTATACCAATCAGGGAAATTTTTCCCTGGGAATTGCGCTGGGAATGATCCTGCTGGCACTGTCGCTGCTGGTCAATATCGTCATATCTCTTCTGCAAAGGGGGCTCAGTCAATGATCATTCCTGGATTTACCAAAACCTACGGCAGAAATCGGGTGCTGAATTTTCCGGGTATGGAGTTCACACCGGGGAAGATCTACGGGGTCCTGGGGGCAAACGGCAGCGGAAAATCAACATTTTCCAAAATTCTTGCCGGGATCGTCCCGGCAGACGAAAAGCTTGCACCTGTTCCGCAGGTAGGGTATCTGCCCCAGAAGCCCTATGGCTTTCGGATGTCGGTGAAGAAGAACCTTCTGCTGGGGGGAGGAACCCTCCAGGATGCCCGGCGGCTTATGGAGGCCCTGTCGCTGACGGAGCTGGAAAATAAACGGGCAGACAGGCTCTCCGGGGGCGAAACGGCCCGGATGGCAATGGCCAGGCTGATGATGAATACCTATGCTCTTGCGATCCTTGACGAGCCCACCGCTGCGATGGATGAGGAAACAACTGTGGCTGCGGAGGAGCTGATCCGGCAATATGTGCAGGATACGGGCTGCGTGCTGCTCCTGATCACCCATTCCCTTCAGCAGGCGAGACGGATTGCTGATCAGGTGCTGTTCTTCCGAAAAGGAGAACTGCTGGAACAAGGCCCTGCCGAAAGGCTGCTGTACCACCCGGAGCGGGAGGAAACCCGAAAATTTCTGGAATTCTACGGAAACTGATACCCCATTTGCTGCCGCCGCCTCCGTCTTGGCAGCAGCCCCCATTTGTTTCCAGTTATTCTATACCCTCCAAGCGGGCACGGAGTACGTTTAACCATAGAGGATACTCCTCTATCATCATTGACCGTGGTGATAAGGGCGAGGAAACCGTGCATTTTCTGAATCAGGTGGATGAAGCCGACTTG
>ERZ837380.750-NODE-750-length-46931-cov-5.167783_pt1 | contig 46931 bp, 50 predicted proteins | sample MGYA00519685_ERZ837380 | MGnify/ENA primary metagenome ERZ837380 (study PRJEB31850, sample SAMEA3708817) | human gut metagenome | biome: human gut; feature: human-associated habitat; material: faeces | place: China | collected 2014 ...
CGAAACACAGGAAATAAGAAATTTAATACAACTGATTTAATATATTTAGATAGCTATAATGAGCAATATGATGGTAAAAAAACAGATGAAGAAAGAAGAATATCTGCTACTGATTATGCTCAAATGAATAATGCTTATATGTATGATGGCTATACTACGCGTACTGGTAGGCAAACAATTTTGGCGTGGCTTCGCTCCGCCTATTCTAGATACCGTGTATACTATGTAAATGGCGACGGCGACTGGGACAATATGTATACTAGAAACAGAATTGCTGGGCTGTGCCCGTCTTTGCATTATCATCTGCCATCTGATATCTCCGCACGAAGTGCGTTACGATTTTTAAAAGGGCAAAAAAATAGAGATGAAAGTGAAGAACTAGAACAATTTGACATAAGAGAAGTAAAAGACCTCGATCGGAAAAACTATATATCATACACTACAAATTGGTGAATATCCAAAAACAAAAGTTGACGAAGATTTGAGTAGGACATTAGAATCATTATATCACGGAGGGAAAATGCAAGAAGAAATTTTATGCACAGGCAGATGGTATTCAACTAATGGGCAGAAAGAAAATAATAGAGACTATGCAGGGAAACATAGTCCAGAATTTGAATATCAAGGTCAAAGATATGTACGTGTAGTATCATATCCAAATTACGAAGATAATAGATATTCTGATGGAACACCAACTGGTAAAGTAGGAACAATAAGATGGGTAAAAGTTGAGCCAATTTCTTTCGAAATAAGAAATTGGGATGAAATGCCAAAAAGTATAAATCCAAAAGGAAATGGAAGAGCAAAATATTTTGATTTAAGAGCAGAAGAAGCAATTACTTCAAATATTCCATTTTATCCAGAAGCAAATGACGAAAATAGTACAATGTGGCAAAACAGTTCAGTCAGAGGTTTCTTTAATGGAATAGATGTTAGAAATATACAATCAAATGGTAATACAGAATATGGTGCTAGTCGAGGTGGAAATTTTACAGGAGAATGTAATTTCTTAAATGAGGCATTTAATCTATCAAGAGAGCCAATGATAGAATATACAATACCAGATAGCGAGACAGAGATTCCAGATGACGCATTTAATGGCTGTATAACACTTAAAAAATTAGTAATGCATTCAGGAATAAAATCTATTGGGAAAAGGGCTTTTGATGGATTACAGTTTAAATATGCATACAGAACAGAAACAGGAGAATTAGTATTTGCACAAGATTTGCCTAGAAATGAAAATGAATATACAGATGTGGTAGAATTAGGTAAAATAGCAAAATCTTTTGATGGATTTGATTATAGCATATTAGTACAAAGCGATAGATTAGATGAAATAACTGATTTTTCAGAAATTTTAAGTAAAAATAAATTTAGTATTCCTTATGTATATGGTTTTGCATTAGTTGAAAGTGGAAAAACTAAATCATTTACAGAAAATAGCGATTTTAGGTTTTTTAAAAATGAAATTCCAAAAATCAATGATATGCTACTAGATTTTCCAGAAGAAGAAAGACTAGACTTTTTTAAATTCGCAAGTAGCTTAGGATGTTTTTCAACAGAAAAAATGTTGGATAAAAAAGGTAAGGAAACACAAGTGCCATTAGCACAAAAAGCTTCTTCATTACTTGCTCAATTATTAAAAACAGATGAAATGAAATTACGGTAGGTATCACGGACTATTTGATTCAATGCCATTAGATGTTGTACCTAGTCAAGAATTTTTGAAATTTATATCAATACAGGGGGATAAGAAAAATCTGCAAAATCTAGAACTGATTTTAAATTTAGAGAGAAATTATCCTGGAATGTTTATAAAAGTAATGTCAAATTTTGACGAAGCAAAATCATATAGAGAAACTCTAGATGATAGTGGTAAACCGATAAAGGTTTCTTGGGAAGAAGCATTAAAAAAATTCTATTTAAGTAATAAATATGTAGGAGTAACGAAGGAAAATGCAGACATAGCAGAATTATTTGGCGGTAAAGGGTTATCTCAAGAAGTATTTGATAAAGCAAACAAATTAAGGCAGAAAGCTAAAGGTGCGAATGTACCAGAACATATATTGGGACAGCCAATAAGGGAAGAAACAATTTTAGAAAGCATAGAAAGAATTAAAAGGCAAACCGAAGAAGAATTAGTAAGTGGAAGAGAAATGATAGAAGAACTATATGATAAGCAATTTACATATGAATGGCTTAGCAAAAATGATCCACACAATGCTATAATGGGATTGTTTTGCAGTTGTTGTGGAACAATAACTAGCCAATTTTATGGAAAAGATATTGCTAGGTCAAGTGTTATTGCTCCAGATGTACAGAATCTTGTTGTTAGAAATTCAAAAGGCGATATAATATCAAAAGGTACAATGTATGTAAATAAAGCAAGAGGGTATGCTGTAATTAATGATTTTGAGCTTAATGAGAAATATAGACATCACGAAAGTTCTTCGGGAAGATATAGTGTAGAAGAAACAAGTCCAGAGGAACAAGATAGAGAAATGATATTTAAAGCATTTCAAAGAGGATTAAGAGCATTTATAGAAGAATATGATAGACAAAATCCTAAAAATCCTTTGACTCAAATAAATATTGGTATGGGTTATAATAGATTAAAAAGACAAGTAGAGAGATTTAAAAAGGCAACATCAAATTTAACTGTACCATCTGAATACAGTTTTCAAGATGCAATGACAAATGAACAACATATTCTTTATCAAAGAGAACAAAAACAAATAGAGAATGGAGGGCAAGATAGATGATGAATTTAAGCCAAACCAAACTTGTTGGTCTAACTATGGAACTTGATTTAAAAACTAGGGAATATAAAAAATTATGTGATAAATTGGATGAGTTAAAAGAAAGAAAAATAGACCCTAACGACGAAAGACTTTTAGCAGTTAAAGGGTTGTTCCAAAAAAATCACGACGATATAGTAGAAATAAATAAACAAATTAAGAAAATTAAAGATACAGAAGACATTAAAGAAAAACAAAAACTAGAAAAGTATAATCCTGAGGACATTTTCAATAAAAAAAATAATAATAATATAATACAAGAAGAAAAAAAGGATATATTAGTTGTTGAAACTAAAAAGAATATTTTTATAAGATTTATAGAAAGAATAAAGAAATTTCTTTCAAAATAAAATATATGTTTTAAAGGAGTAGTATAAGAGGACTACTCCTTGTTGTATATTATTAACAAGCTGTAATTTATTGCTTTTTTAGCCAATCTACATATTCTTTTTCAGTACACTTTCCTTTACTAATATTTTCTCTCCATTTATTATTATCATCTTTGAAAAATTCAAACTCTCTTGCATATTTAGTATTACTTGGATTTCTTCTTGTTCTTAATAATAATTTTTGATAAACATTTCTATAAATTCTTAAATCATCATTTTCTTGTATCAACTTTTGCTGTACTTTAAAATGACCTATTTCTTTACATGTCTTACCATTTTCATAAATATTACTACAATAAATTTCATCAGATCTATTGTTTGGAACAAAGAACTTACCACAATTCCTACATTTTTTTATTTCAATATTAAGTTTTGCTATTTCTAAAAGTTCTATAAGCAGTGCTTGTATAATATCAGTACATTCAATAAAATAAGAAGATGATACATTTGCTTTACTAACAATTCTTTGTGTTTCATCTTGCCTCATAGGATAATTAGAATAATCTCTTAATATCTCAAATGCAGATAAATTTATTCTTACCTTATCATTATCAATTTTTTCTAAAGATTTACTACTAACATCACTATTTGTCATAACTTGAAATCTTTGTAGTGGTGTTAAGTCCTTTATTTCTTCAAGATTATTCATATTAAATATATATTCAATATGAATAATCTTGTCTAAACAAGCTAAAAACATATTTATGGTCATTAATTAATATATCTAGTGAATTTTCATATTCCTCAGTTGAAACTGGAAAATCAGAATATTTTATATCTGTTAAATTTAAGAAAAAGTTTATGCCATATTTCTTTATAAGAGATTTAAAGCTGTTAGGATTTTCAAAATCCGTATTAAGAAAGTCACAAAGTTGCTCCCCAATATTAAATTCACTTTTCGTTATATGAGAAGAATATGTATCTTGATATTTCTTATATATTTGATAAACAATTATCTTCTTTTTATTACTCTCATCAAAATAAAATTTATTACTATTAGTATCTAACATATTAAATAAGCTATCCATAATCATTACTCCAGACTACATTTTAAAAACAAATGTTATTTTATTATGAATATTTTATCATAAACTATTGACGGTGCCAAACTTTCATGACTAACTTATGTTAGTAAAAAGTAATATAAATAAGATAAAATAACAAAACGATAATTGTATTCAAAAATTGCAAGTAAAAAATGAAACCAAGAGAGGAGGGAGAAAATGGAGGCAGATGAAGTTAAACAAGAAATAATCAGATTATATTATGAGGAACACAAGAGAACATCGGAGATAGCACCTATTATTGAAAAGACACCTCAATATGTATCTAAAATTGTAACTAAAGATAAAAGATATAAAAATGAGAAAAAATATAAAAAGAAACAATCTTTAGAAAAGAAAAAGGCTTATAACAGAGAATATTATAAGACTTATGTTAGAAATAGCAAAGAAAAAGAAGATAAAGAAGAATATTATAAATTACTTGCAACAATAAATAGAGATAATGAAATATTATCAATAAAAACAGAAATATCTGATATTGATTTTGCTAAATGGAATAGATCGATATTTGGATATGCAAAAAATTCTAGCCATTTAGTTTTGAAAAAAGGAATAAAAGTTACTGCTGATGTACCAAGAATTGTAAAGAATATAGTACATGCAAGCAGCATAAGAAGTTCAAATGTATATTCGTGCTAGATAATTGATATTTCAGTATAAAATAACAAAATGTGGAAAAAATAAGGTAAGGAGGTAGTAAATGTGGCTGATATAAAACAAGATGTTGAAAAGAAAAAATATAAGAAAAAAAATGAATTTAAGTTTAATATTATTTTTAATAATAATGGAGAAACACTTGAAAATATTATTGAAAGAGCATTTGGAATTTATTGTTTAAAAAGAAGTTAATAAATTCCTAAAAAAAGTATGGTAAATAAATAGCAATAAATGAGATAATATGGTATAATTTTGGTTAGAAGAGTATCAATATTATCTCATTATTTTTAGCAGGAAGGAGGAAAAATGAGCTTTAATATAATGAATAATATTGATTATAGAGTAGGCATATATATAAGACTTTCAAAAGAAGATGAAGAAAAGGAAAAATATTCAGAGAGTGAGAGTGTACAAAATCAAAGAACAGTACTTATGCAATATATTAAGGAAAACAAGTTTAATTTTGTTGCAGAGTATGTAGATGACGGAGTAAGTGGTACAAGTTTTGATAGACCAGCATTTAATAAAATGATAGACGATATTGAGCAAGGCAAAATAAATATGGTTATAACTAAAGACTTATCAAGACTTGGAAGAAACTATGTACAATCTGGATATTATACAGAAACTTATTTTCCAGAGCATAATGTAAGATATATTGCTATTTTAGACAATATAGATACAGCATTAGATTCTGCCAATAATGATATAGCACCTTTTAAATCTATATTAAATGAAATGTATGCAAAAGACACATCCAAAAAGATAAATAGTGTTTTACAATCAAAAAGAAATAATGGAGAATATCTAGGAACAGTACCTTATGGCTACGAGAAAGATCCTGAAAATAAATATCATCTAGTAATAGATGAAGAAGCTGCAGAAGTTGTTAGAACCGTTTTTAGAATGTTTCTTGAAGGTTATGGAACAATGCAAATAGCAGATTATTTATCAGAGCAAAAAATACCAATTCCATCAGATTACAATAAAAGAAATAGAGGAACAAAATCAATTTCTTATGGCTTATGGCCACAATCTACGGTAAGGTTTATTCTTTCAAATGAGGTTTACACAGGAACGGTAGTACAAGGCAAGCGAAAAAAGATTAGCTTTAAATCTAAAAAATTCGTAGATGTTCCAGAAGAAGATTGGATAAGAGTTCCTAATATGCATGAAGCGATAGTAAGTAAAGAAGATTTTGAACGAGCCAAAAAGATACTTGAAGCCACGAAAGGTTCAAGAATTGTGGAAAACGACTATCTATTTAAAGGACTACTTCAATGTTTTGATTGTAAAGGATATATTGGAATAAGAAGTCCAGATAAGAATGGAAATATTTATGGTAGATGCCAACATTATGCTAGATATTCAAAATTTGATGTGTGTTCTCCACATAATTTTAATTATCAAGTTTTTGAAGAGAGTATGATTGTAGTTTTAAGAGAAATATGCAAAGAATATTCAGATAAAAAGAAACTTGAAGAGATTGCAAAAAAATCTAAATCAAAAGAGGATAAAGAATCAGATTTAAGAAATAAACTTAAAACTTATAAAACTCAAATTGAAAAAGAAACAAGAAAACTTGATTTATTATATGAAGACAGACTAGAAGGGATTATTACAGTGGATAGTTATATTGAAAAAGCTAATAAAATTAAAAAAGAAGTAGAGGATTATACTAAGAGAATAAAAGAAACAGAGCAGGACTTAAATGGAGAAAATGTGCAGGAAGATAAGGAGAAAAAATTAGATAATTTGGTAGATGAATTTTTAGATATGGAAAAACCAAATAAAGAGATAATTAGAGAATTTATAGAAAGAATTGAAATTCATAGTGACAAGCAAGTTGATATTTATTTCAACTTTAAACCACTACAAAAATTAAATGATAATTTAGAAAAATTTATATGTGCTAAAAAGAAATATGAGAGAAAGGCTGTATAGCAAGAGCTTGTGACTAAAAAGAGAAAATATAAAAATGGTCACAACAACAATACACTCACTCTGCCATTTGGGCAATTATTGCAGAAGCCATGTTAGGTAAAGGAGATAAAGCAGTAGAATTATATAAAATGATTACGCCTATTGAACATGCAAGAACAAAAGAAGCGGCAAACAAATACAAAGTTGAACCATATGTACTTGCAGCAGATGTATATGGTGCACAAAATTTAGCAGGTTCAGGTGGATGGACATGGTATACAGGTTCAAGCAGTTGGTATTATTTAGCTGGTATTCAATATATTTTAGGACTTAATATTTATCACAACACAATGAGTTTTAAGCCATGTATTCCAAAATTTTGGGATGAATTTGAGATTAGATATAAATTTGGCAATAGTATTTATAACATTAAAGTCAAAAATCCTAATGGAAAAAATACAGGTATTTCAAAAGTATTAATTGATGGGAATGAGCATGAAAATAAGATTATTCTTGATAGTAGTGGCAAAGTGTTTAATGTTGAAATTATTATGTAGTAAAGCAGTAATAATGCAAAAATTGTCAAAATAAAAATAAGAAAAATAAAAACTAATAGTTGCAAAACTATTAGTTTTTTGTTATGATGAAAAAGAACCAATGATTTGAAAAAATCAAAAGAAAGGATGAGGTCAAGAATGGAAATAGAAGACTTACAAAAAACAATCGAAAAAGTAAGAAAAGCACAACAAGAATTCTCAAAATATACACAAGAGCAAGTAGACAAAATATTTCAAGCAGCAGCAATAGCTGCAAACCAAAATAGGATACAACTTGCAAAAATGGCGGTAGAAGAAACAGGAATGGGAATTGTAGAAGATAAAGTAATAAAAAATCACTATGCAGCAGAATATGTATACAATAAATATAAAGATATAAAAACATGTGGGGTGCTAGAACAAGATGACAATTATGGAATCAAAAAAATAGCAGAACCAATAGGTGTAATAGCAGCAGTAATACCAACAACAAACCCAACATCAACAGCAATATTTAAAACATTAATCGCATTAAAGACAAGAAATGGGATAATAATAAGTCCACACCCAAGAGCAAAACAGTCAACAATAGCAGCTGCAAAAATAGTGTTAGAAGCAGCAGTAAAAGCAGGAGCACCAGAAGGAATAATATCATGGATAGATGTACCATCACTAGAATTAACAAATGTGTTAATGCAATCAGCAGATATAATATTAGCCACAGGTGGACCAGGAATGGTAAAAGCTGCATATTCTAGTGGAAAACCAGCATTAGGTGTAGGACCAGGAAATACACCAGCAGTAATAGATGAAACAGCAAATATAGTATTAGCAGTAAACTCAATAATTCATTCAAAAACATTTGATAATGGAATGATATGTGCATCAGAACAATCTGTAATAGTAAGTGATAAAATCTATGACAGAGTAAGAGATGAATTTATGAAAAGAGGATGCTATTTACTAAATCCAGAAGAAACAGAAAAAGTAAGAAAAACAATTATAATAAATGGAGCATTAAATGCTAAAATAGTTGGACAATCAGCACATACAATTGCACAATTAGCAGGAGTAGATGTTGCTGAAAATACAAAAATCTTAATAGGAGAAGTAGAAAGTGTAGATTTATCAGAAGAATTTGCACATGAAAAACTATCACCTGTTTTAGCAATGTATAAAGCATCAAGTTTTGATGATGCAGTAAGCAAAGCATATAGATTAATAGAAGATGGAGGATTAGGACATACATCATCATTATATATCAATACAGTTACTGAAAAAGAAAAAATAGAGAAGTTTTATAATACAATGAAAACATGTAGAGTGTTAATAAATACACCATCATCACAAGGTGGAATTGGTGACATATATAACTTTAAGTTAGCACCATCATTGACACTTGGATGCGGAACATGGGGCGGAAATTCTGTATCAGAAAATGTAGGAGTAAAACATTTAATAAATATAAAAACAGTAGCCGAAAGGAGAGAAAATATGCTTTGGTTTAGAGCACCTGAAAAGGTATATTTAAAAAGAGGTTGTTTACCAGTAGCTTTAGAAGAGCTAAAAAATGTAATGGGTAAAAAAAGAGTATTTATAGTAACAGATACATTTCTTTATCAAAACGGATACACAAAAGTAGTAACAGATAAATTAGATGAAATGGGAATAGTACATGAAACATTTTTTGATGTTGCGCCAGATCCAACACTTGCATGTGCAAAAGAAGGAGCACAATTAATAGATGCATTCAAACCTGATTGCATAATAGCAGTAGGTGGAGGTTCAGCAATGGATGCTGCAAAGATTATGTGGGTAATGTATGAACATCCAGAAATTGATTTCTTAGATATGGCAATGAGATTTATGGATATCAGAAAAAGAGTATACACATTTCCTAAAATGGGAGAAAAAGCATACTTTATAGCTGTACCAACATCAGCAGGAACAGGTTCAGAAGTAACACCATTTGCAGTAATTACAGATGAAACAACAGGACAAAAATATCCATTAGCAGATTATGAACTATTACCTAAAATGGCAATTGTAGATGCAAACTTGATGATGAATGCACCAAAAGGATTAACTTCAGCATCAGGAGCAGATGCATTAGTTCATGCAATCGAAGCATATGCATCTATGATGGCAACAGAATTTACAGATGGTTTAGCAATAGAAGCAATAAAAACGATTTTTGAATATTTACCAAGAGCATATGAAAACGGAGCAAATGACCCAGAAGCAAGAGAAAAAATGGCAAATGCAGCAACAATGGCAGGTATGGCCTTTGCAAATGCATTTTTAGGAATATGTCATTCAATGGGACATAAATTAGGAGCATATCATCACTTACCACATGGAATTACTGTATCATTAGTACTTGACGAAGTTATGAGATTTAATAGTGCAGAAGTTCCAAATAAAATGGGAACATTTCCACAATATGACCATCCACATACATTAAGAAGATATGCAGAAATTGCAGAAGCTTTAAATATTGGTGGAGCAAATGACTACGAAAAAATGGAAAATCTAATTAGTAAAATAGATGAATTAAAAGAAAGAATTGGAATAAAGAAAACAATTAGAGAATATGGAATTGATGAACAAGCATTTTTAGCTACATTAGATGAGATGTCAGAAAAGGCATTTGATGATCAATGTACAGGAGCAAATCCAAGATATCCATTAATTAGTGAAATCAAGGATATTTATTTAAAGGTATATTATGGAAATTAAGAGAGGAACGTGAGTAAAGATGAAATATAATTTAACTGAACCAATTGCTGAAAGAAAAACTAAAACAGTATATAAAGATGGAGATAAAACAATAAAATTGTTTATAGAAAATTATTCAAAAGCAGCAATTTTGAATGAAGCACTAATTCAATCAAGAGTAGAAGAAAGTACAGATTTAAAAATTTCAAAATTAATAGAAGTTACAAAAATTGAGAATAGATGGGCATTAGTTACAGAATTTATAGAAGGAACACCATTAGATGTTTTAATGAAAGAACATCCAGAAAAAGAAGATGAATATTTAAAGTTATTTGTGGATATTCAACTAGAAATAATGTCTAAAAAAGTACCATTATTAAATAGATTAAAAGATAAATATAGAAGAAAGCTAGCAGAAGCAGATATTGATGATAATACAAGATATGAATTATTGCAAAGACTAGAAGGAACTAAAAATCATGACAAATTATGCCATGGAGATTTCAATCCAAGTAATGTAATAATAGATGCAAATGGAGAATACAGTATCATTGACTGGGCACATGCTACACAAGGTAATGCATCAGCAGATGTTGCAAAAACATTTTTGCTATTTTCAGTAAATGGTCAAGCTGAATTAGCTGAAAAGTATTTAAACATGATTACTGAAAAAGGTGGATTGGAAAAGAGAGGAATTCAAAGATGGATTCCAATTGTAGCAGCAGTTCAATTGAAAAAAGGTGAAGTTGAAGACAGAAAAACATTGGAAAAATGGGTAGATGTAGTAGATTATGAATAATATGATAATATAAAAATATAGGGGGATTAAAAATGACAAGAGTTGAATTAAAAAACATGGCAAAAGAACAAATACAAGGGAAAATAGGAATTCTATTTTTAATATTTTTGATTATTGCAATTATAGGAGCAGGAAGCGCATTAGTACCAGTAGTAGGATGGTTTGCTGCAATTGTAATTATGCCAGCTTTTAATATTTCATTATGCATGATATTTTTGGGATTAACTAAAAATGAAGACATTTCAGTTGGAGATGCTTTTAAAGGTTTTAATATAACAGGAAAAGCAGTTTGGTTAAATATAATTACAAATTTCTTTGTGTTCTTGTGGTCATTATTATTAGTGATTCCTGGAATAATAAAGGTATTTTCATATGCTGCTGCACCATTTATATTGGCAGATAACCCAGAACTAACAGCAAGAGAAGCATTATCAGAAAGTAAAAGAATAATGGATGGACATAAATTTGATTTATTTGTATTACAACTATCATTCTTTTGGTGGTATATATTAAGTGCAATTACATTTGGAATTGCATACATATATGTTGTACCATATTTTCAAGCTACAATGGCAAATTTTTATAATGATATTAAAGATAAAACTGTTGAAAACTAGATAGATATTAAATATTTAAAGATACCACAAAATATTTGCAAATTATGCGATTTTGTGGTATTATGTATATGTAACCAAAATTTTTTATAATTGAGAAAATTTTCTCAACTAATTAACAGGAGGATTATAATTATGAATGCAACAGAAGCACGGCAGAGATCACTTGATAACCAGTATGAAAATGCTATGAAAGAGATTGATAAAGCAGTAGCTGGAGGATGGACAAGATGCAGTGTTTGTTTTTCTGATCCACTCTATCCAGAAGTGGCAGAAAGAATTGCAGAAAACGGGTTTGACGTAAAAGTTACGTTAAGAGAAAACGGAATGGGGATGTCTTCTAACGTAGTATCTTGGTACAATACCAAGAATAAAGGGGAAAAAGGCAAAGTTGAATACATTACAGATGAGAGTAAGAAGTCTAAACCGCCTTTGAACGAGAAATTACTAACGAGTATTTCCTTGGAGACAAAAAGACTCCAAAGAGAAGCAAGAAGATTGAGCCAGGAAAGAAATACAAAGTAAAAGAGTTAGGGGACTGTTGAAAAATAGCCCCCTAAATTAATTCAAGAATATGAAAATTTATTTTTATATTATTTAGTTAGAAAAATAGAGTTTGTGACCTATTTTGTGGAAATGTATTTTTAGGTCACAAAGGGAGGAAATATGTTTAAATTACACTCAGAATACAAGCCAACAGGTGACCAACCTAAGGCAATAGATTATCTAGTAAAAGGAATAGAAAGAGGCGAAAAATACCAGACACTTCTAGGAGTAACAGGTTCTGGAAAAACATTCACAATGGCAAATATAATAGAAAAAACACAAAAACCAACATTGGTGTTAGCACATAATAAGACACTAGCAGGGCAATTATATTCCGAATTCAAAGAGTTTTTTCCAGAAAATCATGTTGAATACTTTGTGTCATATTATGATTATTATCAACCAGAAAGTTATATTGCACAAAGTGACACATATATAGAAAAAGATGCATCAATAAATGATGAGATAGACAAATTAAGACATTCAGCAACAGCATCATTATTTGAAACAAGAGATGTAATAATAGTAGCATCTGTATCATGTATATATGGATTAGGAGACCCAATTGATTATGAAAACATGATAGTATCATTACGTCCAGGAATGCAAGTAGAAAGAGACAAAATGTTGAAAAAACTAGTAAATATGCAATATTCTAGAAATGAAATAGACTTTAAAAGAGGAACTTTTAGAGCTAAAGGAGACATTGTAGAAATATATCCATCAGATAAAGGAGAATCAGCTATAAGAGTGGAGTTTTGGGGAGATGAAATTGAAAAAATAAGTGAAATAAATCCATTAACAGGAAAATCAATAGGAACAAGAGAACATGTAATGGTATTCCCAAATTCACATTATGTAACATCTAAAGAAAAGATGGAAAGAGCTATAAAAACAATTGAAAAAGAAATGGAAGAAAGAGTAGAATATTTCAAAAAAGAAAACAAATTAATAGAAGCACAACGTATTCAAGAAAGAACCAATTTTGATATAGAAATGATGAAAGAAACAGGATTTTGCCAAGGAATAGAAAACTATTCAAGACATATAAGTGGAAGAGAACCAGGAAGTCCACCATTTACACTATTTGATTATTTTCCAAAAGATTTCCTATTATTAATAGATGAATCACATGCAACAATTCCGCAAGTTAGAGCAATGTATAATGGTGACAGAGCTAGAAAAGAATCACTTGTAAAATATGGCTTTAGATTACCATCAGCATTTGATAATAGACCACTGACATTTAATGAATTTGAAGAAAGAATTAATCAAGTTGTATTTGTAAGTGCAACACCTGCTGATTACGAAAATGAACATTCGGGAAACAATGTAGTGGAACAAATTATTAGACCAACTGGGTTACTTGACCCTAAAATAGAAGTAAAACCAGTAACAAATCAAATAGATGACTTATTAGAACAAATTAGAATTAGAGTGGAAAGAAAAGAAAGAGTATTAGTAACAACATTAACTAAAAAGATGGCAGAAGACTTAACAGAATATTTAAAAAGTTTAGATATAAAAGTAAATTATATACATTCAGACACAAAAGCATTAGAAAGAATGGAAATAATTCGTAAATTACGTTTAGGAGAATTTGATGTTTTAGTAGGAATAAACCTATTAAGAGAGGGATTGGATATCCCAGAAGTTTCATTAGTTGCAATACTTGACGCAGATAAAGAAGGATTTTTGCGTTCAGAACGTTCACTAATTCAAACAATAGGACGTGCTGCAAGAAATACAGATGGAACAGTTATAATGTATGCAGATGAACTTACAGATTCAATGGAAAAAGCAATAAAAGAGACAAACAGAAGACGTGGAATCCAAGAGGCATACAATAAAGAACATAATATCATACCAACAACAATAAAAAAATCTATTAGAGATTCAATTAGGGCAATTCAAACTGAAAATATAGGAGTAGAATATAAATTAGAAAAAGAAGAAGACATTAAAGAAACAATAAATAAATTAACAGAGGAAATGCTTGAATTTGCTAGTAAAATGGAATTTGAGCAAGCAGCTGAAATTAGAGACAAAATAAAAGAGCTAGAAAAGTTAATATAAAAATAAAAAAAATTCTTAAAAACACTTGCAAAATAAAACGAAATGTATTATTATGGTATCGAAGTGGTAGAAAGTGGCACAAAGTGGTAGAAAAAGAAATGAGGTGAAGTTTAATTGCTAATTGGTGAATACGAGCATTCTTTAGATACAAAAGGAAGAATGATAATGCCAGCAAAACTAAGACAAGACATAGGCGAAAAGTTTATAATAACTAAAGGCTTAGATGGATGTTTATTCGTATTTTCACAAAATGAGTGGTTAAATTTTGAAGAAAAACTAAAAGCCCTTCCATTATCAGACAAAAACGCAAGAAACTTTGTCAGATTTTTCTTATCAGGAGCAACAGAATGTGAAATAGATAAGCAAGGAAGATTTTTAATACCAGCAAACTTAAGAGAAGCAGCAAAACTAGGAAAAGATGCAGTAATAGTAGGAGTTGGAACAAGGTTAGAAATCTGGGACAAAGAAATCTGGCAAAAATGTGATGAAAACATTTCAGCAGATGAGATTGCAGAAAATATGACAATGTTAGGTATATAACTTGCAAAAGTTTATATAAAAAAACAAAAGACAAAAGTACAAAAGAAATCAAACTAAAGAAAAAACAAAAAAGTTACAAAAGATAAAATTGCTAAAGATAAATTCCAAGAAACAAAAGAAGTATAAAAAATGCAGCTGTAGGAAAATATCAAAAACTCTTCAGCTGCAATAAATTGTTTTAAAGAGGTGTAAAATTGGAGTTTAAGCATAAACCAGTATTGCTAGAAGAAACAATACAAGGATTAAATATAAAACCAAATGGAATATATGTAGATGGAACTTTAGGTGGAGCAGGACATAGTAAAGAAATTTTAAAGCAATTATCACCTGAAGGTTTACTCATTGGTATCGATAGAGATGAAGATGCTTTAAAGGCAGCCAAAGAAAATCTTAAAGACTTTGCCAATGTAAAATACATACATGGGAATCATGATGAAATTGAAGAAATTTTAGAAAAACTAGGAATAGAAAAAGTTGATGGAATCTTACTAGACTTGGGAGTATCTTCATATCAACTAGATGAAAGAGAAAGAGGATTTAGCTATTTAGGAAATAATGAACTAGATATGAGAATGGATAAAACTCAAAAATTAACAGCAAAAGAAGTTGTTAACAACTATTCAGAAGAAAAATTAGCTGATATCATTTATGAATATGGAGAAGAGCGATTTTCTAGGCAAATTGCGAAAAATGTTTGTATATATCGAAAAAACAAGGAAATAGAGACAACAGAGGAATTAGTGCAGATTATTGAAAAATCAATACCTGCATTTGCGAAAAAAGATGGACACCCAGCAAAGAGAACATTTCAAGCAATTAGAATTGAAGTAAATGACGAAATCAGACCATTATACGAAACTGTGCAAAAATGTATAAAACACTTAAAAAATGGTGGAAGATTGTGTATAATAACATTCCATTCACTAGAAGATAGAGCAGTAAAAAATGCATATATAGATGCACAAGGAAAATGCACATGTCCAAAAGACTTGCCATATTGTGTATGTGGTGCAAAGTCAGAAGGAAAAATCATAAATAAAAAACCAATAATCGCAACGGTAAAAGAACAAGAAGAAAATTCAAGATCAAAAAGTGCAAAATTAAGGATTTTTGAAAAATGTGACGAAAGATAAAGGAGGTGAGAACATGCCAATGAATTCATATCAATATGGAACAAGTCCAAGAAAATATGAACCAGATTATACCGAAGTAAAAGTAAAAAAAGTTAAAATTGAAAAAAAATTGGAAAAGAAAAAAGTCAATCCAAAAGCAAAACAAGGAAAAAATAGAGCTTTGCAAGTAGTAATAGTATTGGCAATTTTTGGCATGTTACTTACTGTTAGTTATAGAGAAATTTCTATAATGGAGATGTTTAATCAAAAGAAAGATTTAGAAAATAATCTTGCTGTAGTTCAAAAAGAAAATGGACAGGTTGAAAAAAGTATAAAAGAGGTTGAAAGTACTTTAGACTGGAATAGCATTCAACAAAAAGCTACTGAAGCATTAGGAATGCAGAAAAAAGCTGGAGTTCCGATAGAATTAAACAAATCTGACAATGTAGAAACAACCAGTAAATTAATAAAAGAAGAAAAAGTAAGTTTAGTAGATAAAGTAATAGAATATTTTATAAACAAATAGAGCCAAAACATTTGAAAAAATGAATTGGCTTTTTTGTTTAATGTGCTTGCACAATTTATAAATAAATGGTATTATTTATCTAGCTTATAATGAGAAAGGATTTTTACAAATGAAAGAAATAAAAAAAGTATTTGATTTTTATGATAAAACATATTTAAAATCTTACAACCTAGACGATGCAATTCAGTACCAATTAAATTTGTTGGATTCGTTAGATGTATATACGAGAAAACATTGTGAAAGTGTTGCAGCAATAACATGTAACCTGTGTAAAAAATTACATTTATCAAATGGATTTACAGAATATTGTACAATATGTGCATATTTACATGATATAGGAAAATTATTTATTCCATCAAGTGTATTGCAAAAGCCAGGAGCATTAACTAAAGAAGAATATAAAATAATGAAAAACCATACAACATTAGGATATAAACTATGCATAAAAGATGCAAAACTTAGACCATATTATGCTGGAGCATATTACCATCATGAAGCATTAGATGGGACTGGATATCCTCAAGGGTTAGTAAAAAAAGACATTCCATACGAAGCACAAATAATTAGAGTTGCCGATGAATATGATGCACTTGTAAATAAAAGACAATACAAATCTCACATAGGAATAACAGACACATTAAAAATTATAATTGCTAATACAGCACCATCTCCAAATGCCCCAAAACATACAGGATATACTAAAGCTGGAAAGAACAATAAAAAAGTAGTAAGAGCCCTACTAAAAGTAGTTGTAGATGATATAGAATATGAAATATCTGCTTCTGTAGATTATGTAAATAGCTTAAAAAGTGAAATTAAAAGGCTAGGCCAAGTTGAAAAGTGTATAAATAAGATGAATTCAGCAAAAAGCGAAAATAAAAAAAATTATTATGAGCAATATGCAAAATTATTATTAGAAAAAGGTGAATCCATTGAAAAATTTGATAGTATCTATCAAGAGATAAAAGATTCATATCAAATGAAAAAACAAAATTTAAATGACTTATACAAAGAAATAAAAGAAGTAAAGAAGTTATATGTTTAAATAGAAAGTGGGAGAGGAATTTTAACTTTTCTCCCATTTTGTCGATTTATGTCGAACGATTTTTCTTGACAAAACAAAAAATAGATGTTAACATAGTTATAGAATTTGAATTCCAAAATTTAATTCAAAAAATTTTTTTCGAAAAAAATCAAAAAATTAATTACACAAAAAAAGAGGTGATAGTGAATGCATGTTTAAACTCACTAAAGTAAGAATTGCCTATATTTTAACACTCACAATTTTTTTTACATTTCAAATATTTTTAAAAGAAAATCCAATACAAATTGAAAAAAGTCCAGAAATCCAACAAGAAATACAAGAAAACAATTTAGAAGAGTCAAAATGGTTTATAGAAATCCCCAAAATTTCATTAAAAGCAGAAATTGCAGAAGGAACAACAAAAGAAACTTTAAATCAGTATGTTGGGCATTTTGAACAAACGCAAATAGAATGTGGAAATATTGGATTAGCAGCACATAATAGAGGATATAAAGTAAACTATTTTCAGAATATAAAACAATTGCAAAAAGGTGACGAAATAAAATATGTTCATAATGAGTTTGAAAAAATTTATGAAGTTGAAAAATGTAGGATAATCAAAGACACAGATTGGGAATATTTAGAAGATACCGAAGATAATAGATTAACACTAATAACATGTGTAGAAAATCAACCAGAATACAGAAGATGTATACAAGCAATTGAAAAAGAGGAGGATAGGTATTGAAGAAAGTTTTAAAAATTTTACTTATAGTTTTACTAGTTATTGTAGCAAACATAGGAATACTTGTAAATACTGTACAAGCAGTAGAAAACGGTGAACAAATAACAATATATTCAAAAGGATATTTTAACAGAGTAATTAGAAATAATGGAATAGTTATAAAAACAGCACATGCTGTATATCAAGAAAATGGAAAAGAATATCCAGTTTATTGCTTAAATCGTGAACTACATGGAGTGGGAGAATATATCACAACATATGATGTAAAAGACCAAGGAAAAATTGAAGATTTAGGATTATGGAGAGTAGTGATAAATGGATATCCATATAAAAGTATAGAGCAGCTTGGAGTAACAAATGAAGAAGAAGCTTATATAGCAACAAAGCAATCAATATATTGTTATATTTACAATACAGGAACAGAACTCTATTCAGCAATAAATGAACAAGGAGAAAGAGTAATAAACGCAATGAATAACATATTAGAAAATGCAAGAAATTCAAATGAGAGCTTTGACAATCCAAATATTGAGATAGAACAAAGTGAAAAATGGAATGTTGATGAAATAGAAAATAAATATGTTTCAAAAGAGTACAAAATAAAAAGCAATAAAAACATTTCGAAAATCACATTAAATTTAGAATCGCAACCGAAAGGAACGAAAATTACAAATTTAGATGAAGATGGAAAATTTAAAATTTTAATTCCAATAGAAAATTTAAAAGAATCTGGAAAATTTAAAATCAAAATTCAAACTGAATTAGAAACCAAACCAATATTTTTAGGAGAAGCACCAAGTAATGACTTACAAAATTATTTATTAACAGCATATTCTTATGAAGATATGGACAAAGAATTTGAACAAGAATATGAGAAAAATAATACAAAAATAATAATTGAAAAAACAGATAACGACACAAATGAAGTACTAAAAGGAGCAAAATTTGAAATTTTAGATGAAAAACAAAAAAGTATTAGAGTAGCAGAAACAAACAATGATGGACAAGTTATATTAGATGGGTTAATGCCAGGAATCTATTATATAAAAGAAGTACAAGCGCCAAATGGATATTCAATAGATTCAGAATTGAAAAAAGTAGAAATAAAGTTGAATCAAGAAATATCTTTAAAAATAAAAAACAATAAAATTATAATAAAACAGGAAGAACCACAACAACCAATTGTTGAAATTCCTAAGTTGCCAGTTACAGGCATGTAAAGAAAGGAGTATTAATTTGGAAAAAGAAAGGAAAGCAAGTAAAGAAAATAGAGGAGTATTAATAATTGCTAGTATAGTATTAATAGTATTATTATTTACAGGAGCAGGAGGATATACATATGCAAGATATGCAACAAAAGAAAAGGGAAAAGGAAATGCACAAATAGCTAAATGGGCATTTGAAATTGAAAAGGGACAAGAAGAGATGAAAACAGTAAAATTAGTTAATACTGCACAAAAAGATACATTAGTAAACGGAAAAATTGCACCTGGGACATCAGGAAGTTTTTCAATAACATTATCTGCAAAGAATTCGGAAGTTGGAGTGAAATATACATTAAGCTTTTTAAATGAAAAAAATAAACCAACTAATATTAAATTTAAATATAATGAAAAAACTTATAGTTCTTTGAAGGAAATAGGAGAAATAGTAGGAAATATTAGTCTAGGAACTATAAGAACAGCAGTTATACAAATTCAATGGGAATGGCCATATCAAACAGGAACAACAAAAGATTTAATTGAACAAAATGATATAATAGATACAAAAGAATCAACTTCACTTTCAGAATATACATTTGATATATTAGCAATAGGAACACAAAGCAAATAAAATAGGAGGATTTAAAATAAAAAGGATTTTACTAATATTTTTTATTATTATTTCAGTATGTAAGATTTCTTATGCAAAATATATGACAGTAGAAAAAAGAGAAGCAATGCAAGAAATTGCAAAACCTATTTTAAGTGTAGAAGAAGGTAAAAATGTTGAAATAACAGAGGAAAATAGAATAGTATATTATGAATTTTCAATAAAAAATTTCAAAGAAGAGAGTGTAAGTGATATAAGTTTTTGGTATACAATAGAAATCATTTCCAGTTTAAAAGATATAGAAGTAGAATTATACGAGGATGAAGAAAATGTACAAATAACTGATTTAAAAACAAATCCTATATTCATACAGAATTATGAAAAAGTAGAACAGGATTATAGATTGAAAATAACATATACAGGAGAGAGTAGAGCAACATCTGGAAGGATAAAGATAAAAATAGAAGCAGAACAGGAGAAAAAACAATGCTAAAAAATAAAATTTTAAAGTCGATAATATTTATTTTAATTATTTCGTTAATATTAATTGTAAATACAATTTCAATTTCATATGCCAAATATAAATTTGAATACACAATGAATGCAGTAGAGATAAAAATTCATGTATAAAAAACAAAAAAAGTGTAAAAAATGAGAATGAAAAAATTTACAAAGGAGTGATATGATGGAATCAAGTGATATGAAGAATATGGTTGTTATTAAAAATTTGCCATCAAATATGGTAGAAGAGGCAATAATAATCTTTAAAGAAAACCAAAGAGTTAAAGAGATAGAACTAATTGAAAGAGGTTGTAACATTAATTCATCAGAAACTCAAACGAAATCCCGAGATTATATATTAAAAGAAGCAGAGATGCTTGTTACAGATTATATCAAAAAGATAGAGAATAATAAAAAACGTCCCAACGCCAATAAAGACATACTATTAAAATATAAGTTATTAAAATTGTACAGTGTCTTATCAAGTGTAATGATAATAGTATGTTTAATAATTAAATTTATATAAAACATAAAACACTTTATATGTGCATAAACATTAGTAATGCAGTAAATAAAGTGTTTTTTAATATTGTTCTAATACGTATTTTTGAAATAAGATAGAAAGGAATTTGAATATGGAAAGAATGATGTCAGTAGAAGATAAAATAAGAAGAGCAGAAGAAATATATTATAAAAGAAGAAATAACGAAATATCAGCATATAATTCTACAGAGAATGAAAAAAGTAAAAACAGAAATTTAAAATTAGTAAGAAAATTAGTGAAGCAAATAATAACCTGTTTAATAATATATATGTGTTTTTATGTAATTATAAATAATAATTATGTATTTTCAGAAGATTTCTCAAATAAAATTAAAGAATGCTTACGACAAGAAGTGAATTTTAAAGGAATGTACTTAATAGTAAAACAAAAAGCAGAAGAATTGTATAAACAAATCAACAAAGTTACAGAAAATAGTGACGGAGATATTGGAGGCGCAGAAGAACCAATAAATGAAAATACTAATGCTGACAATTCAAATATGCCGACAGATGGGAATACATCTGATAATGAAAATGAGCCAACAGATGGGAGCACATCTAATAATGAAAATGAGCCAACAGATGGAAGCACAACAGAGAATGTGAGTGTACCAGAACAAGAAAATTCGGAAAATCAAGAAACAAAAGAAATTTCACAAATGGAGCAAGATGCCAATCATATAAAAGCATCAATAAATTTTATAAAGCCGATTAATGGAAAAATTAGTTCAGGTTTTGGAGCAAGAAATCCAACTACAGCATCTGTTCCAAAAAATCACACCGGAACAGACATAGCAGCAGAAAAAGGAACAAAGATATTATCAGCGACAGAAGGAAAAGTGATACTTGCATCATCAACAGGAGACTATGGAAATCATTTGATAATTCAAACAAATGACATTACTTTAGTATATGCACATTGTAACAAATTATATGTAAAGGAGGGAGAGAATGTAAAGCAAGGACAAGAAATAGCAGAAGTAGGAACAACAGGAAATGCAACTGGTCCACATCTACATTTTGAAATCAGATATCAAAATAGATATGTAGACCCACAACTTATCTTAGAATTATAAAGGTGCACGGAAAAAAAGCGATCTCACGTGTGCATCACGTGTGCAGTTTTGCACGGAAAAAAAGCGATCTCACGTGTGCAGTTTTGCACGGAAAAAAAGCGATCTCACGTGTGCAAGGAGGAAAGATGAAGCTAAGGATTGATTTGAAAATTATAATTTTTATGATTATATTTGGAATTACTAAACAATTAAGAATATACATAATAGTAATGTTTTTTTGTTTTTTACATGAATTAGGACATATTATAGTCGGAAAAATATTAGGGTTAAAAATAGAAAAAATAGAAATAACACCATGTGGATTTTCAACAGCATTTTCGGGAACAAAAAAAGTAGATATAATTGTTGCATTAGCAGGGCCAACTGTAAGCTTTATGTTAGCAATATTGTTTAGATACATAGAATTAGAACCATACATAGGAAGTGAAGAAGCGGTATATTCAAATTTGCTTATACTAATTTTTAATTTACTTCCATTATATCCATTAGATGGAGGAAGAATATTTAAAGGAATGCTAGAGACAAGGTTGAACTGTCAGAAAGTAAATAAAATAATAAGTAAGACATCAGAGAGTGTGTTAATTATATTAACAATAATAAGCAGTATAGCAGTTTACTATTTAAAAAACATAGCAATTTTTCTAATTTGTATATTCTTGTGGGAAATTATAATTAAAAGAAAAAGCAATAAAACTCTTGATATTTTACGGCGAAAATAGTAAAATATAAGTGAAAAATTGTACATAAAAAGAAAGGCAGGAATATCAATGGGAAAACCAACAGTAGCAATTATTGGAAAGCCAAATGTAGGAAAGTCTACATTTTTCAATTATATAGTAGGAAGTAGAATATCAATAGTAGAAGATACACCTGGTGTAACAAGAGATAGAGTATATGCTGAAACAAATTGGAGAGGGAGAGAATTCACTGTAATAGATACAGCAGGAATTGAGCCAGAATCAGAAGACATCATAATATCTCAAATGAGAGAACAAGCAAAAATAGCAATAGAAATAGCAGATGTTATAATATTTTTAACAGATGTAAAACAAGGAGTAACAGCAGCAGACCAAGAAATAGCACTAATGCTAAAAAAATCAAAAAAACCAGTAGTATTAGTATGTAATAAAGCTGATAATATGAGTAGAGACAAAAATGAAATATATGAATTCTATAATCTAGGAATTGGAGAACCATACCCAATTTCAGCAGCTAATGCACTAGGTATTGGTGATGTATTAGATGCAATATTTGAAAAATTGCCAGAAAAAAAAGCTGGAGAAGATGAAGATGATAGAATAAGAGTAGCTGTAATAGGAAAACCAAATGTAGGAAAATCATCATTAATAAATAAAATTCTAGGGCAAAATCGAACAATAGTAAGTTCAATTGCAGGAACAACAAGAGATGCAATTGATACTGAATATCAAAATCAATACGGAAAATATGTATTGATTGATACTGCAGGAATAAGGAGAAAAAGCAAAGTAAAAGAATCAATTGAGAAATTTAGTATTATGAGAACATTACTTGCAATTGAAAGAGCAGATGTATGTTTGATGATGATAGATGCAAATGAAGGGGTAACAGACCAGGATGCTAAAATTGCAGGAGAAGCACATGAAGCAGGAAAAGGAGTAATAATTGTAGTTAATAAATGGGATGAATATGAAAAAGAAACAGGAACATTAGAAAAATACAAAAAAGAAGTGTACAATAAATTATCATATTTATCATATGCACCAATAATCTTCATATCAGCAAAAACAGGGCAAAGAGTGGACAAGTTGTTCACAATGATTAACAATGTAGCTGAACAAAATGCAATGAGAGTTTCAACATCAGTATTAAATCAAGTAATAAATGAAGCGATTGCAGTAGTTCAACCACCATCAGATAAAGGAAAAAGATTAAAAATATTGTATGGAACTCAAGTAAGTACAAAACCACCAACATTTGTAATATTTGTTAATAATAAAGAATTATTCCATTTTTCATATGAAAGATATTTGGTCAACCAGATAAGAAAAGAGTTCGGATTAGTAGGAACACCAATTAGAATAATTTCAAGAGAAAAATCAGAGTAAATAGGAAGGAGTAAATAAAATGGCAGCATATTTAATAGTAGGGATAGTAGCATATTTAATAGGGAGTGTTAGTTTTTCAGTAATATTTAGCAAAAAAATTGCAGGATTTGATGTAAGAGAAAAAGGAAGTGGAAATGCAGGAGCAACAAATGTTTTAAGATCAGTAGGCAAAAAAGCAGCAATTTGTACTCTTTTATGTGATACATTAAAGGGAGTTGTTGCAATACTTTTTGCAATTTTAGTAGGAGCAATCGCTAAAAATTCGGATAAAGCATTATTAGTGCAAATTGCAGGAATTTTAGTTGTAGTAGGACATACATTTCCAGTATTTTTTGGATTCAAAGGAGGAAAAGGAGTTGCCACTTCATTAGGTGTATTGCTAATGACAAATTGGAAAATTGGATTAATTTGTTTAGTATTTGCACTAATTTTAATGGCATTAACAAAAATAGTATCAATGGGCTCTGTTGGTGCAGCAATCTTGTTTCCAGTTTTAGTATTATTTATCCATACAAATTATACAATTTCAGAAGGAAGCAGCTACTTAGTTTACAGTATAATTTTGGCATTGATTGTTGCATTTAATCATAGAAGCAACATAAAGAGAATCTTAAATGGAACAGAGAATAAATTAAGTTTCAAAAAATAAATATTTAGTACGGAGGAAAAGAATGAAAAATATAGCTATTATAGGAAGTGGAAGTTGGGGTGTTGCATTAGCAATTCACCTAGCAAAACTTGGAAACAATATAAAAATATGGTCTTTTTTAGAAGAAGAAAGAGATTTAATAAATAATGAAAAAAAGTGCAAATTCTTACCTAATGTAGTAATACCAGATAGTATAGAATGCACAACATCATTTAAAGAAGCAATAGAAGGTTCTGATTTTATCATACATGTAACACCATCAAAATTTACAAGAAATATTGTGAAACAATATGAACAATATGTAACAAATCAACCAATTGTAATATGTTCAAAAGGATTTGAGAAAGATACGATGCTAACACTAGATGAAGTTATCAAAGAAGAAATACCAAATGCAAAAATTGCAGTATTATCAGGGCCAAGTCATGCAGAAGAGGTATCAATAGCAGTGCCAACCGTTTTAGTTGTAGCATCAGAATATGATTCTGTTTTAAAACTAGTTCAAGATACGTTTATGTCAGATAAAATGAGAATCTATACATCAAGAGATGTAAAAGGTGTAGAATTGGGTGGAGCTTTAAAAAATATCATTGCATTTTGTGCAGGTGTTGCAGCAGGAATTGGTTTAGGAGATAATACATTTGCTGCTTTAATAACAAGGGGACTAGCTGAATTATCAAGATTAGGTGTCGCATTAGGTGGGCAAAAAGAAACTTTATATGGATTAAGTGGTCTTGGCGATTTGATTGTTACATGTTTAAGTGAACATAGTAGAAATAGAAAAGCTGGAAAATTAATAGGGCAAGGAAAGAGTTTGGAAGAAACAAAAAAAGAAGTCGGAATGACAATTGAGAGTATTGATAACATTGAAGTAGCACATGAACTTGGAAAATTGCATAATATAGAAATGCCAATAGTTGAAGCTGTATATGGAATATTATACAAAGGATTAAAACCAGAAGATGTTGTAGATATGTTAATGAACAGATCTAAAAAAAGTGAAGACTAAATATAGCAGAATAAAAACAAATAAATTGTTAAAAATAAAAATAGGAGGAAGAAAAAATGGGATTTTTTGATAATTTAGGAAAAAAAGCAAGTGCTGCATACGATGCAACAGCTGAAAAAACAAGTAAGATTGCAAAAGAAGCAAAACTTAGAATGAAAATAAATGAAGACAAATCTGAAATAAATAATATTTATAAAGAAATAGGTAAAAAAGTTTATGAAAAACATGTTAGAGAAGAAAACATCGATATAAAAGCAGAACTTGAAGAAGAATGTACAAAACTAGACGTTTTATCAGCTGAAATTGAAACATGCTTAAAGTCTATATTAGAACTAAAAGAGAAAAAACAATGCGAACAATGTCATACTGAAATTGATTTAGATGCTACATTTTGTCCAAAATGTGGTGCAAAACAGCCAGAGATGGAAGTAAAAGAAGTTGAAATTGTTGATGGAGATGCAAAATCAGACGAGGACTCAAATAATGTGGAAAATCCAAAACAAGAAGAACAAGAAAATAATGTAAAAGATGATACTTCAGCAGAAAACACGGTTGAGAAAGTTACAGAAGTTATGTCTGTTGAAACTCAAGAAAATGCAAAAGAATCAGAAAATCAGGAGCAATAAAAATGAAATTAGTCATACAAAGAGTAAAAAATGCGAGTGTAGAAGTAGACAAAAAGATTGTTGGAAAAATCGAAAAAGGTTTTCTAGTGTTAATAGGAATAAAAGTTGGAGATACAAAGGAACAAGCTGATTATCTAGTAAGAAAACTTTGTAATTTAAGAGTTTTTGCAGATGAAAATGATAAAATGAATTTATCATTAAAAGATGTAGCTGGTCAACTATTGATAGTATCACAATTTACATTATATGGTGATTGTAGTGATGGAAATAGACCAAGTTTTATCGAAGCCGCCAGACCAGATGAAGCAATTCCATTGTATGAATATTTTTGCAATGAATGTGCACAAAAAGGTCTTGATGTACAGAAAGGAATTTTTGGAGCAGATATGAAAGTCCAATTATTAAATGACGGACCAGTAACAATAATAATAGAGCGATAGTAATTTGAATCGCTCTTTTTTTTTTTGCACCAATTATCTCGCTTTTTTTTCGTGCATTGCACACCTGAGATCGCTTTTTTTTCGTGCAATTTTGCACCGATTATTTCGCTTTTTTTCCGTGTTTTTCGTGCAATTGTAAGTCATGTCGAAAACTTTTAAGAATTCGACAAAAGTTCTTATTTTTTAATCTTGGAAAATAATGGAAAAAAGTATATAATTAAGACTATAAAAAATGGAAAGGAGAAGAGATGAAAAGTATATATGAAAAAGAAAACAAAAGATTAACTTTTGAAATACATGAAGAAATAGACGAATATGTAGTTCAAAATATGAGAAGGAGGATAGATAATGAAATTGAGAGATACATGCCTAAAGAAGTTATATTTGATTTTAATAAAGTTTCTTTTATGGATAGTGCAGGAATAGGGCTAATAATTGGAAGGTATAAATTAGCGAGTATGCTAGGAGGAAAGGTTGAGGTTACAAACTTGACTGTTCAAGTAAGAAAAATATTTGAAATGAGTGGCATATTAAAGATAATTCCTGAGGTAAAATGCACGGAAAAAAAGCGATCTCAGGTGTGCAATGCACGGAAAAAAAGCAATCTCAGGTGTGCAGGAGGTAAAATATGAATAATATATATGACAATGAAATGAAGATAGAATTTTTAAGCAAGTCAAGTAATGAAGCATTTGCGAGAATTGCAGTGGCAGCATTTGTTGCTCAGCTAGACCCGACACTTGAAGAAATTGCAGATATAAAAACAGCAGTTTCAGAAGCTGTTACGAATTCAATAATTCATGGATATGAAGACCATACAGGAATTGTAAAACTCGCGTGCAAAATTATAGAAAATGAAATTTTTTTAGAAATTTCAGACTCGGGAAAAGGAATTGAGAATGTTGAAATTGCAAAACAGCCATTATATACAACAAAGTCAAATTTAGAAAGGTCAGGAATGGGATTTACCATAATGGAAAGCTTTATGGATGATGTTGAGGTTGAATCCATGTTAGGGGGTGGGACAAAGGTAAAAATGAAAAAAAGAATAAAGAGCCGTGAAAATCTAGTAGAGGCAATTGCTTCGATAAGGGGAGATGAATAGTGTATGAACAGGATATGAAAATCATCGAAAGTGCTCAAAATGGAAATAAAGAAGATATGACAAAATTAATCGAGGATAATAACAGACTGATATGGAGCATTGTTAGAAGATTTAATGGAAGAGGATATGATACAGAGGATTTATATCAGATTGGTAGTATAGGATTTATAAAAGCTATACAAAGATTTGACACAAGTTTTGAAGTTCGACTTTCAACATATGCAGTACCATACATTTTAGGAGAAATAAAAAGATACATAAGAGATGATGGACCAATAAAGGTCAGTAGAAGTATAAAAGAACTAAATATTAAAATTAAAGAATTGCAAAAAGAATATATTAGTAAATATGGAAGAGATATAAAATTAGAAGAAATATCGAAGGAATTAAGAATTTCAAAAGAAGAAATAGCAATGGTTATGGATTCTACAAGGCCAGTAGATTCAATAGAAAATGCTAAATATAAAGATAATAAAACAGACAAAACAATAAGTATTTTGGAACAAATATCAACAGGAAAAGATGAGCAAAGTGAAATCGTAAATAAAATAGCAATTAAAAATTTGATTGGAGAATTAGAAGATAATGAAAAAGAAATAATATTGCTAAGATATTATAAACAAAAAACACAAATGCAAGTTTCGAAAATACTAGGAATTACTCAAGTTCAAGTTTCAAGGATTGAAAGAAAAGTATTAGAAAAGATGAAAAGAAAGTTAATTAGTTAAAAAGGAGAGGCAATGAAAAAATTTTTGTTATATTTTGTGGGTTTTGTAATAATATTTTTTATAGCTCCAGCGATTTGCACAGCTACACCTAAAAATGCACAGAAAGAGGCGATTGCAGAGATAGAAACAGAAAGTGAAACAAAGCAAACAGAAGAAAAGCCCGAAGAAAAAAATGGTTCAATCAAAATCAAACTGATACATAGTGATTCTGGAACTGTTGAAGAATTGAGCTTGGACGAATACTTGTATGGTGTGGTATCAGCTGAAATGCCTGCTAGCTATGAAACAGAAGCATTGAAAGCTCAGGCAATAGTTGCAAGAACATATACAATTTATCAAATAAAACACAATTCACAAAAGCATGAAAATGCAGATATATGCGACAATTACGCATGTTGTCAGGCATGGATAAGCAAAGAAGAGAGATTTACAAAGTGGAAACAGGAAGAGGCAGAACAAAATTGGAATAAAATTGTAGATTGTGTAAATTCAACAACAAATAAAATTGTTACATACAATGGAGAACCTATAAATGCATTTTTCCATTCAAATAGTGGTGGGATAACTGAAAGTTCTGTAAATGTTTGGGGAGGCATAGATTATCCGTATTTAAAAGCTGTTGAAACTGCAGGAGAAGACGGATATACACAATTTGCATCACAAGTTCAATTAAAAAAAGATGAATTATTAAAAAAACTAAAAGAAACCTATTCTGATTGTGAAATCGATTTTTCAAAAGAAGACTGTGTAAAAATCATTGATTATACGACAAGTGGAAGAGTCAAAACAATCAAATTTGGAAATAAAGAGATTGCAGGAACTGAGGCGCGAAAAATACTAGGGCTAAAATCAACTAATTTCATTGTAGAAATTGGAGAAAACGAAATCACATTTTCAGTAAAAGGAAATGGGCATGGAGTTGGAATGAGTCAGACTGGTGCTGACAGCATGGCAAAATCTGGTGCAAACTATGAAGAAATAATTAAACATTTTTACACAAATGTAGAAATTACTGAACTAAAATCTCTTTAAATGAATAATCTTTGAAAAAATGCAAATACTGGTATTAATAATTTTTATCAAGGAGGTTTCTATGAGAAGAGGAAAAAGATTTTTAAATAATGATAATTTACTTATATATGTAGGTGCAGCAATATTTTTTATATTTGTGATAGCTTTAGGAATCATAATGTTTATGCTTAATAAGACTGCTGCTAAGCTTGAAAATAATGCAGGAGAAGTTGCACAAGAACAACAAACAGCTCCAGACACTGAAAGTGTAAGTACTGAAATTGGAAAAAGTGTAGAAGAACAAGAAAATGCAAGCATAGTAGATACATCAACAAATACAACTAATTCGAACTTTACAAATAAAGAAAGTAAAGCAAATGAAGGAAAAACAGATAATGAATCTACAAAACCTACCAATATAATGAATTCTACAGAAGTAGATGAGCCAGACACTAAAATAAAAGAGTCAGAAAAAAGTAATACAGAAGTCAAAAAAGAAGTAAGTTTTGCCAAACCAACAGAAGGGGAAATAATATGTGAATTTGCGAAAGATAATTTAATTTATTCAGAGACATTGAAAGAGTGGATAACACATACTGCTGTTGATATAAAAGCAGATAAGACAAGTGTCATAAAATCAGCAGCAGACGGAATTGTAAGGTCAATAGTAAATGACCCAAGATATGGACTTACCGTAGTAATTGAACATGATGATGGGTATGAGACTGTATATTCAAATCTATTAACGGCAGAATTTGTAGTAGAAGGAGAAGAAGTAAAGCAAGGACAGACTATCGGAACAGCAGGAAATACAGCTTCATTTGAAAGTAGTATGGAATGCCACTTACATTTTGAAATATTAAAAGATGGAGAATATTTAGATCCATCAATATATATTTAGCACATTTCAGAACGCTTTTTTTCGGTGCAATTTTGCACGGAAAAAAAGCGTTTTCAAGTGTGCAATTTTGCACGGAAAAAAAGCGATCTCACGTGTGCAACTTGAAAAAGAAAAAAGATTATGATAGAATAAGCATGTTAATAAATAAACTTGCAAGTAGCAAGAAAACAAAATATTTTTTTCAATTGAAAGGAGTATAAGTAATGGAAAGTTTGAGGGAGCGGAGAAACAGAAAATTCTTACGAAAAAGGTTAATAAAAAGCGTAATATGTCTGAATGTATGCATAGCAATGATGATTGCCTATTTGCCAATAGCAATCAGTTTTATGAACAATATTTTATTCAAAATTATAACAGTATTGTTGGTAATCATCTTGGCAAACTTTTATGTGATATCATACACAATAAGAGAATCAGAAAGAATAATAGAGGCAGAATCAAGCAAAAAATTTGTAAAGTTTTTTCTGTCAAATGAAAAATGGAAAGAAGTAGAAGTAAAGAATGCAAAGGAATATGAAGAGTTTCTTAATCAATTAAAAAAAATCACAAAATTTTATGCAATTATTGATGAATCAAAGAATAGTATAATTGTAAATGTAGTTTTTGATAACAAAGATATAGATCCTAAAAAATTATATTTTGAAGCAATTTCTAAAGAGGACTTCGAAAAATTCTATAAAATTAAAAAGTGAACTTAAACTGCCCGTGCCCGTTTATATGCAATGCATATAATAAACACGGGTTATATGTTATGAAAAGAAACGCAAGGAAAGAGGAAAAAATGTTAGAAGAAATAAATTCACCACAAGATTTAAAAAAGTTAACACTTCAACAAAAGAAAAAATTAGCAGAAGAAATTAGAAATTATATAATAGAAATCGTTTCAAAAAATGGAGGGCATTTGGCTTCAAACCTTGGAGTTGTTGAGCTAACTATTGCATTACATACTGTATTCAATGTGCCGGAAGATAAAATAATTTGGGATGTTGGACATCAATGTTATGTGCATAAAATTCTTACAGGAAGAAGAGAAAAATTTAAAAATTTAAGAAAACCAAATGGGCTTGCAGGTTTTCCAAAAAGCAATGAAAGTCCAGCAGATAGCTTTAACACAGGGCACAGTAGCACTTCAATTTCAGCAGCACTTGGAATGGCGAGGGCAAGAGACTTACAGGGAAAAAATAATGCTGTTATCGCGGTGATTGGAGATGGGGCATTAACAGGTGGAATGGCATTAGAAGCGCTCAATGATGCAGGTTATAGCAAATGCAAAATGACAGTTATTTTAAATGATAATGAAATGAGCATATCGCCCAATGTAGGGGGATTAAATAAATTTTTGGGAAAATTAAGAACAAAAAAATTATACACAACAACAAATAATTTGTTAAAAAAGCAAATCAGCTCAGTTCCAGTCATAGGCAAACCAATGGTAGTAGGAATTCAAAGAATAAAAAGAGCCATAAAACAATTAGTAATACATAAAATGTTTTTCGAAGACATTGGGTTTACATATCTTGGTCCTGTTGATGGACATAACATTGAAGAATTAGAAAGCATACTGAAAACCAGTAAACAAGTAAACGGTCCGGTTTTAATTCATGTTTTAACCAAAAAAGGAAAGGGATATAAATTTGCGGAAAAAAACCCAGACAAGTTTCATGCCATTTCACCATTTAATATAGAAAATGGCAAATTGAAAACTCCAAAAGAAAAAGACTATTCTAAGGTTTTTGGAGAAAAAATAGTAGAATTGGCAAAAGAAAATAGCAAAATTGTTGCTGTAACAGCATCAATGAAAAATGGGACAGGTCTAGCAGATTTTGCACAAGAGTTTCCATATAGATTTTTTGATGTAGGAATTGCTGAGCAGCATGCAGTTACAATGGCCGCAGGAATGGCAAAAGAGGGAATGATACCATTTGTACCAATATATTCATCATTTTACCAAAGAGCATATGACCAAGTAATACATGATGTTGCAATGCAGAATTTACCGGTAATCATGTGTGTAGACAGAGCTGGAATAGTTGGGGCAGATGGAGAAACCCATCAAGGAACCCTAGACATGGCATTTTTTAGACTTGTTCCCAATTTAACGATTATAGCACCAAAAGACTTTAAGGAATTTGAAGATATGCTAGAATTTGCAGTAGGTCTAAACAAGCCAGTAGTTATAAGATATCCACGAGGTGGAGAAGATACAGAAGTCAAGTTTAAAAGTCATGCCAAGATAGAATTAGGAAAAGCTGAAGTATTGCATGAAGTTAAGAATTTAGAAAATCCAAATAAAGAAGTTACAATAATAGCAATTGGAAAAACGGTTGCAGAAGCAGTAAAACTGGCTGATAGAATGCAAAAAGAAGAAGGAATAACCCCAGAAATAATAAATGCAAGATTTCTTAAGCCATTTGACTCTGAAAAAATGATTCAAAGCATTCAGAGAACCAAAAATGTAATTACCATAGAAGATGGTACTGTAATAAATGGCCTTGCTACAACCGTAAAAGAATTGATAGTTGATAACAATATTCAGAATGTGAAGTTTAAAAGTTATGCATATCCAGATAAATTTATTATGCACATGTGAGATCGCTTTTTTTCCGTGCAAAATTGCACACTTTAAAACGCTTTTTTTCCGTGCAATCTTGCACCAAAAAAAAGCGTTTTAAAGTGTGCTAAATTTCTTTATTTAAATTACCATTAGTGTAATCAGGTCCTTCTAATTTTTTACCAGTTTTCGCAATACTGATAATAGAATTTAGTTGTTCAATAGATTCATCCAAAGCGTCAATTCTAATAGAGCTTGAACATATATTTTTGTGTTCAATGGATGTAATTTTACTATTATAAATTGTTGTTACAGTGTCGATATTATCAGGCATTATTCTAAATAAAAAGCCAAGTCTGTCTTTTAAATAGAATTTTTCAGAACTGTTACATAAATGTTTGCAAGAAGCATAGCATTTATTTGATTTTCCAAGCAAACAATAATTAGAATTCATTAGTGGTGTTCTGCCATATACAATTAATTCTGTTGGAATATTTGAATTTGTAGCAAGTTGTTGCAAATCTGAGGAATTTAACTCAGGTGATAATGTAACTTTGTTACAATTCAATTGATCAATTGTAAATCTATTAAAAACATTAAAGGTATAATTGCAAATAAATTCATATTTTTTATAATTTTTCAAAAGTTCAAAATTTCCAATATTAGAAACTACAAAGCCTTTGATATTGTAAGAATTCAGAATGTCAGGCAAGTTTTTATTAATCAATCTATTATAATTATTTCTAATAATTGTAGGAAAATAAATATATGTATTAAACTTGTTAGTAAAATACTGCAAAATAGAGGTGTATCCAGTCAATATAAAATATTTAAATGGAATATATATATTATCAACATTCTTAAGCTCAGTATATTCGTAATTTTTATTAAGAAGGTTAAGCAAAAGGCTGACTTTTTTATATGATTCTATGGGCTCATTATTAATATTTGATGAAATAGGTAAGTTAAAATGTGAAGCTAAATCTCGTCTGAAAGAGGCAATAAGAAGTTCTTCATATTTTGATAGTGCAGTTCTTCTAAGTTCATTAATGCAACTAAATCCTTTTATAAAAAGTCCATCATCTAAATCAATTTCAACATTTGAAAATAGATAAGGAGTATTGTTTGTCTTAGAAAGCTGAGTGATTAAGCGTTCTTTAGTAATTGGTAAATTAGTAGCAATTTCTGGAATTACATCAGAATGTATACTAACTTCAATTCCGTTTTCATCAAAAACAGTTAATTCTATTGGTAAATCTTTATGAACAGTCAACTTGCAATTCAAATTTCGTTTTATATTTTCTTTATTAAGAGTTTCAAGTGCAGAAAAAGTTAAAGCCTTATCAGAAATTTTGAAAATTTTATTTCCAACAAATATGTTGCCCTTCATTCTACCGATTTTTATAATATCACCAGGGTTGGCTTGGCGAATATTTTTGTCTTTAATCATCAATTCAGAAACGGTATATAAAGATGTTTCATGCTTTTTATTTTCAATTGAAATCTTATCTCCAACATTTAAAACCCCACTAGTTGTAAAGGTTATATGGCCTTTATTATTGTTAAACTTTGAAATATTGCCAAGAAAAACCCCCATATTGTTTGACTTTTCAGAGTAAACCAAGTTTTTGTTTGGAGAACCTGAAAGATGTCCATCAGAAAAGCCACCTCGGTTGAAAACCTGAAGTAAATCTTGTTTGTCTTGAACATCAATTTTGTAGAGCTTATTTGACTCAGAGGATTTTGCCAAATCCAAATATTTGCGATAAATTCTTGTAACAGTTGCAACATACTCAGGCGTTTTCATACGTCCCTCAATTTTCAAACAAGAAACACCAGCTTTTATAAGTTGAGGCAAATAATCTAAACCGCACAAATCTCTTGGACTCATTAAATAGCCTTTATCCAAAGTTTCTGATTGGTTAGTCAATTCATAAGGGAGTCTGCAAGGTTGGGCACACTTGCCACGATTACCAGAGCGACCGCCAACCATACTTGAAAATAAGCATTGACCTGAGTATGAAATACATAAAGCACCATGTACAAAAACTTCAATTTCTACATTTGAATTTTTGCAAATATGTTCTATTTCTGGCAAAGAAAGCTCACGTGAAAGAACAACTCGTGAAAAGCCTAATTCTTGAAGCTTTAAAACACCTTCTAGATTATGAACCGAAAGTTGCGTACTTGCATGAACTGCTAATCCAGGAAAATTTTCAATTAAATATTTTGCAAAGCCTAAATCTTGAACGATAATTGCATCAATTCCATAGATATAAGCTTTTTCAGCTAATTTAATAGCATCATTAAATTCATTATCTTTAAGTAAAGTATTAAGAGTCAAATTAGTTTTTATACCACGAATTTTTGCGTAGGTAATAGCCTTTTTTAAATCATCATCATTAAAATTAGAAGCAAAAGCTCTTGCACTAAAAGAACTTGCTCCAAAGTAAACTGTATCTGCTCCGTTTTGAACAGCAGCTTTTAAACATTCAAAATCACCAACAGGTGAAAGTAATTCTACCATAATTATCTCCTTTTGCACATTTGAGATCGCTTTTTTTCCGTGCATTGCACCAAAAAAAAGCGGAATAATCCGTGCAAAATTGCACCAAAAAAAAGCGATCTCACGTGTGCTAATTTATTATACCATAAAGAGACATGTAATACAAATGTAATATAAAAATTGATGTCAAATATTGACTAAAAAGAGGTGTAATGATATACTAATGGCGAAGTACTATAAGAGAAAATGCAAAGTAATAATAAACCAAAGAGAGGGAGAAAATGAACAAAAGTATAAAGAAAATATTTATAATTTTAATATTAGTAATAACATGTATAAGCATGAACCCAATTTTAGGAAACAAAGCATTAGCAATTAACCAAACAGAGACTAATGACATTAATTCAATTGATTCAAATCAATATCCTCAAATAAAAGAAATGTTACAAAAAATAAAAAATGAACATCCAAATTGGAACTTTAAAATTTTATATACAGACATAGATTGGTCAGAAGCTATTGCAAATGAGTATGTTGGACATGGAAGTTCACCAAGAAATTTAGTACCTGCAAATAATAGTAGATATGATGATGCATGGAAATGCAAAGTATGTGGAGATAAGGCATATGATAATGGAAATTCAAATTGTGCATCAGAAGCAGCAATAAAATATATGATGGACCCAAGAAATTCTGTAAATTCTTCTGATATATTTCAATTTATGCAATTATCATACAAAGATTGCAATATTCAGATTATTAGAAATATGGTTGCAGGAACATTTTTAGACAACGAGTCTTACATAAATACAATAGTAGATTCAGCAAAAAAATACAATGTCAATCCATATTATGTAGTTGCAAGAATAATACAAGAACAAGGTAAATCAGGTTCAGTATTAGTATCTGGAAATGGATATAACGGAAAATACGCTGGTGTTTATAATGTTTTTAACATTGGTGCTAGTGGAAATGGAAAAGAAAATGTTATTTTAAATGGGCTAAAAAAAGCAGAATCATATGGATGGACATCAATGGAAAAATCAATCACAGGTGGAGTCGAAATATTAGCTAAAAAGTATATTGCAAGAGGCCAAAATACATTATATTTTCAAAAATTTGATGTAGAAAATTCAGATGGAAACTTATATTGGCACCAATATATGCAAAATATATTAGCTGCTCAAAATGAAGGTTCAACATTAAGAAAAACATTTGAAAATGTTGGGGCAATTGATGCAGATTATACATTTATAATACCTTTGTATAAAAATATGCCAAGCAGTGCAGCTGTAAGGCCTTCAGTGAACAATCAAGAAACAAGTACAGACTTGGTAAAAGTAAATGTTACAAATACTTTGATGTTGAGAAGTAGTGCAAGCAAGAGTGCAAAAAAAGTCGGAACACTATATAGAGATGAAGTTGTAACAAGACTTAATAAAGCAACACAAAAAGTTGATGGAACTTATTGGGATTATGTTATGAAAGCTGACGGAACAAAAGGCTATGCAGCAAGGGAAACATACGAATCAGAATCTACATATAAATTATATTTAGTTCCTGTTGAACAAGATAATGGCGGAAATAAGCCAGATGATTCACAAGAGATAGTTCAAAACGATAAAGTTAAAGTTGACAAAAGTTCTAAAAAAGTAACAACAGTACCTAATGCCACAGGAAATGATTTGGATAATTTAATTGGAGGAAATGTCGCAGTAAAAAACTCAAATGGGCAAGTTATCAATTTAGCTAATAAGTTGGCAACTGGATATACAATAAATGATACTTATACTGTTGCTGTTCTTGGAGACGTAAATGGAGATGGAGAATCAGATGCAATAGACTTGTTATTAATAAAAAGAAGGTTGTTAGGAACACAAGAATTTGATGAATTAAAAGGAAATGCGGCCGATTTGAATAAAGATGGAGTAGTAGATGCAATAGATTTATTATTGCAAAAAAGATATTTACTAGGAACACAAAATATTAATATATAAAAAGGAATGGAAAAAATGAAAAAAAAATTTTATAGTGTAGTTATAATTATTTTTAGTTTAATTATATTATGGTGCTCACCGCAAAAAGTATTTGCAATTAATGCTTCAATAAGTGCATCAACAAAAAAAATTGAAAAGGGAAAGAGTGTAACCTTAACTGCAAATGTAAGTAGTGCATCTTCTTGGGATTTTGATATTTCAGCATCTGGCGGAACATTAAAAAAGAGTAATGATAGAGTTGGAAGCACGGATAGTGGAAATAATGAAAATAAAACAGTAAATTTAGGCACATTTGTATCAGACCAAGAAGGAACATATACAATTAAGTTAAGTGGATATGTTGTTGATGGAGATACACTTTCTAAGAAAAATATAAGTGACGAGGTTTCTATAACAGTAAGTGCAAATACTAATAGTTCTGATAATCAAGGAAATACAGGAAACACAGATACAACTCCTGCTGCCAAGTCAAAAGAAGCTAGATTAAAAACTTTCGGAATAACACCAAACGATTTTAAAGGATTTAAAAAAGATAAAACAGAATATAGTACAGAAGTGCCAAATGATGTATCAGAAGTTTCAGTATATGCAACAGCTGTTGATTCAAAAGCCAAAGTAACAGGCAGAGGAAAAGTAAAATTAAAAGAAGGAAGTAATACTGTAAAGGTAACAGTAACAGCAGAAGCTGGAAATACGAAAGTATATACATTAACTATCAAAAGAAAAGCTGCTGATGCAAACAATTCAACAACAAATGATGGTTCAACAAATACAGATAATACTGTCAGCACGAATAATACAAATACAACATCAGCTAGTACAAGTTCAAAAGTTGGATTAGAAAGTTTGGAAATAAAAGATGTAGAATTAACACCTAGTTTTAAAACAGAAGTATATAATTATCAAGTAGAATTAGACAAAGACGTAGATTCATTAGACATATCAGCAATACCAATAGAAGATGATACATCAGTTGAAATTGCTGGAAACCAAGACTTTAAAGAAGGAGAAAATATAGTTACAATTTTAGTTAAAAACGAAAAAACAGAAAAAACAATAACATATCAAATAACAGTAAATAAAAATGTAACATCAGAAGACCAGGGAACAGTAGAAGAATTCAGCTGGTTTAAACCATCAACTTGGGGAAGAGAAATAATAATAAAAGCTGTAATTGCTGTGGTTTTAGTAATATTAATAATAATTGCTGTAATTTTAAAAATAAAACTTTCAAGAGAAAAGAAAGGTAAAAATAAAATTGATTTACCAGGTGCAGATGAATTAGATAAAGCACTTGCAGAACACCAAGAATTAACAGAACTAGAAAATACGGAAGATGACAATTATTATACGGTAAATAATGAAAACCAAGAACAAGATCAAATTCAAGAGCAGACAATACATCAATATGATAGTGAATCATCACAAGAATCAAATGCATATAAATTTAAGAATGATTATGATGGAAACTATATAGAAGACATTGCAAAAAGTAAAAATTATGATATTGATGATAACGATAATAACGATTATAGTTATGATTATCAAGATGACAACAGTAGACGAACAAAAAGAAAAGGAAGAGGAAAACATTTTTAGAACCAATTAAGCCGCTTATTTTCCGTGCAAAACTGCACGGAAAATAAGCGGTTTAAAATGTGCATTGCACGGAAAAAAAGCGATCTCACGTGTACAAAAAGAAAAGCCCTCACTTTTCAGTGAGAGCCTCCCTTTTATGAGATTAGTGAAAACAGCCTAGATTCGCTTTGATGCAAAATCGAATCCATTTTCGAATTCGACTACAGGAGCATGTTCTGTTTCTGGAACAAGACTTACCTTGATACTGCCATCAAACTGCTGAGGCTTAACAATAAAGGTTCGCTCTGTTTCACAGTTGCATCTGATTCCTTTTGAATCAATGCATGCAACAACACCACTGTCAGTGATGGTTCGATTTTTGGAATCGTTCCAAGAAAAACGAACAACATCCCCAATTTTAAGTTTCTGCGCAATTTCATGTGTTAATCTCATAGCTTTTTCCTCCGTATAAGTGACTTCTGGAGGATTACACAGCTCCCCCAGAAAAATTTAGTGAAATTTCCTGATACTTGCTGTGTAAGTATTCATGATAAAAGTATTATAACATGTTAACATAAGAATGTCAAGCGAAATGTAAACTAAAATGTAAAATTTTTCCTGTTAATAATTATTTTTTTAATCAAGAGCAAGACAAATATTTTATAAACATTTTACTTGCAAAAGTTAAAGAAACAGAGTTATTAGTTGCCAAATATACATTAATATTTGGGATTAGAGTATTAATATTTAATTCTCTTAAATTTTTAAAATTTCTTAAAGCCAAATCGATTATAGAAAAGCCGATGCCTAATCCGATATTAGTAAATTCAGTAATTAATTCTTGACTAACCACTTCTAGTTTAGGAATCAATTTAACACTGTGTTGTAAGGCGATGGAATCGAGTAATTTTCTGCTATTAGAAGCTTCCTTTTGTAAAATAAGAGGATAATTATTCAAATCTTCAAAAGTATGAATCTTATCAGTATAAAAATCCGGATTGAAAATAAAACCTTGTTTCAATTCTTTTAGTTTCTCTAAATGCAAATTAGTTTCCTTTATATTGTTCTCGTTAAAAATGACAAAATCTAATTTGCCCAATTTTAAATCAGTTATTAAATTACAAGTCAAATCATTTGTTATATTGATATTTATATTTGGAAAATCATTATGAAAATTTTTTAAAGCATCAATCAAAATTAATTTAGTTAAAGTTGTTGAACAAACGATTTTTATTTCACCTTTTGACAAATCTTTAAAAGCAGTGAACTCATTTTCAGCATTATTAATAAGTTCGAGAGCACCTTTTACATAATCAAAAAACATTTTACCTTCTTCGGTAAGTTCCATTCCTTTATTACTTCTTAAAAATAGAGTACCACCCAATTGTTCTTCAAGCTTTTTTATAGATTGAGATATCGCAGGCTGAGAAATATGTAGTTCCTCACTTGCTTTCGTCATATTTTTATTTTTAGCAACTGCGTAAAAAAATTTATATAATTCTAAATCTATATTCACGATAATCACTCATTATAGACATTATAACATAAATATATTTTACTTATCAATAAAACAGTAATAAAATGAAAGCGAAAGGAAGGTATTAATATGTTTGAAAATTTAAATATCGTTATAGGAATAACAGGGGGAATCGCAGCATACAAGGCATGTGGAATTGTCAGCTATTTAAAACAACAAGGGACGAATGTAGACATAATTATGACTAAAAATGCTTGTGAATTTATCACACCAATAACACTAGAAACACTATCTGGAAATAAGGTAATTACAGATATGTTTGAAAGACCAGATTATATTGATGTAAAGCACATCAGCTTAGCCAAAAAAGCAGATATATTTTTAGTAGTTCCAGCAACAGCTAATATAATTGGAAAAGTAGCAAATGGAATAGCAGATGATATGCTTTCCACAACCATTATGGCTACAAAATCAACAGTAGTATTTGTTCCAGCAATGAATACTGGAATGTATGAAAATCCAATAGTACAAAACAATTTTGAAAAGCTAAAAAAATATGGCTATAAGATTATAGAACCTACTGTTGGACACCTCGCATGTGGAGATGAAGCAAAAGGAAAGCTTCCAGCCAATAATGAAATAATTGATTATATTAAGACATTGATAAAGGAGTAAAGGAATGTTGAAAAATAATTACAATTTTGGCTACGTCAAATTTCATTAAAAACGCGGTTACATACAACACGTATGCGCCCTTGCCTTTTTAATAAAATTTTCAGTTGTACATACTGATGCTGTAACAAGCAAGCTTTAACAGCATCAGTGCTTGCCAAAATTTAATTCTTTTCCAACCTGGTTTGTACATTGAGAAAGGAATGAGATTAAAAATGAAAAAAATAATTATAACAGCTGGTGGAACCAGTGAGAAAATTGATAATGTAAGAAAAATAACCAATAGTAGTTCCGGAAAATTAGGATGTATAATAGCTAATAAATTAATACAAACACATGAAGAACAAATAGAAAAAATCTATTATATTTGCTCGAAAAATTCATTTAAGCCAACAAATGCCAAAATTCAAATTATAGAAATTACAGGTGCTAAAGAGCTAGAGCAAATGGTAAAAAGCTTATTAACAAGTGATAAAATAGATTATTTTATACATTCAATGGCTGTGTCAGATTATACTGTTGATTATGTTACAACTGTAGAAAAACTAGCATTAAACATAAATAATAATCCTAATAAAAATGTTATTGACCTAATTTGTTACAATCATGATAATTTGAGTGACAATAAAATTTCATCAAATCAAGAAAATTTAATTATAAAATTAAAGAAAACACCTAAAATAATATCTATAATAAAGGCGATTAGCCCAAGAACATATTTAGTAGGATTCAAATTACTTGATAATGTCAGCGAAGAAAATTTAATTGATACTGCAATAAATTTAAAAAATAAAAATAATTGTGATTTAGTAGTTGCTAATGATTTGGAAAATATCAGGAAAGGGAATCATAAAGCATTTATTATAAAAAACTCTAATGATTATATTATTGCTTCAGGGAAAGAAGATATTGCAGAAAAAATTATAGATAATTTTTTCGACTAAAATTTTTATTGATATTGTAAAATAATAGAAGAAATGATAGTATAAATATGGACGGGTAGCGTAACATATGAATTAACAATAATTGATGATAATAATTTGAATATGATGTAAAACATCATTGTTTGCAATAATAACATATATTATCACAATTTGCAATATAATACTTGATATTTTTCAGTAATGATTAAAAAACAAATGTTTATTTGGTATAATAATTGTAGATGGAGGAGACAATTGTTAAATAACAAATTTAGAAAAGGAGGAACAAATATGGTAATAGAAGATTTTATTCCAAAATCCAATGAAGAGTTAATAAACAAATTAAATAATAAATTCTTTAAAGGAGAGTTTTATTTAGAAAATAATATGATTTATTGGAAATATGCTGATGTAATTATATTAAGAATAATTTTATTTAATCAAAATGATGAATCATATATTGAATATTATGTGAATAAATGGGGACATGATCATGTTCCTGTTAGTGAGTTATTCGGATTTTTACTTGAATTAAATAATATGGAATTTGCCATAAAGTACAAAGGAACGTTATTAAAAAAAAAGTATGTAGAATTAATTCCTTTAAAACAACCCTAGATAATATTTTGGAATTTGAGCCATAATAAATTTATAGGGAAATTTAATTTTAATGATAGCAAAATTTCATATTTATATAAGATAAAAACTCACGAACATTTAAGTTCGTAAGTTGATTTCAAATGGAGCGATTACGGAGCAGGTATGCGAAAAAATATAACTACAAAGTAATGCTCTTTTTATATAATTCGATTTACTATTTATAATTTAGCATAAAATCAGAATTATATCAACAAAAATTTAAATTTATTTGATAATTATTTAATTTATGATATAATATGAAAAAATGTGTAATGATACAATATAAAACAATTATTACAAAGGTTATGATAGAATATGAATAGGAGATACATATGAATAATGAAAAAAAAGTTTGGCTTCATAGATGTTATTTTGCACCACTATTTTTAAATTTTAATTGTAAAAACAGTGGAAAACCTGCATTATTAAATTATGAACAATATGGAGCCCTTGGAGATATAGATAGTGGATATATTTTGGGATTACCAGAAGGATTTCTTGTTGATGATGATATAACTAGTGAATATGAAGAATATATGCAATTTTTATACAGTTTAGGTATTTCAAAAGAGGAATGTTTAAAAGCAATAAAATTAAATTATCAACAACAAGCAAATAAATTTTTTGAGAATGGACTATATACTATATATACAAGTCTTAACAGAACAGCCACACAATATTCGGATGAACAAATAAGTAAAATTCTTCAATTACCTAATTTTGGATTTAATGATTTTAGAGGTAATTTAAATGTTGCATTAATATTAGAAATTCCCCCTAAATGCTTTGAATTTATGGAACAACAACAATTATATGAAAATTCTGATAGACCGCTTGAAGTTTACACACAATATTATGGACTTCAAAAAACTTCAAAAGTAGTACCAAGTCAATATATTAAGAGAATAGCTGTATCTTATGGAAAAAAAACTTTTACATTTGATAATCCTAATTTTGATTTAGAGTATATACCTAAGAATAATGGAAATGGAAGGGAATTATTTGACGGCTCTACATTTGAAAATCTTGAATATTTTATTGACAATCCTGCTAATGAAAATAATATAATTTCATATGTTTTGGAAATAAAAGAAAAAGCAACTGATAAAGAATACGAAAATTTTCTAAGACACTTGTTAAATCTTTGTGAAAACAGAGAAAATTTGCAATCACAAGTGGCTTTTATTAGTGAAGAATTAGACAGATTTAGAACGCCATATGAAAAATCATATGTAGCTCTTGAAAAAAGCAATCCAGAAGACATTGATTTGGATAAATTAGAAAATATAGTATTGGAATTTTTACAAAACAGCAATATAAATTTAAAAGACACCTTAAGTGTAGATGAGTGGTATAGAAAAGGAAATTCACTAATTCAAAAATTACTCCCATATTTAAGTACAAGTTCAAAATTTAATGATATTGTAGGAGAAATTGGAAATAGAGATAATATTATTACAATATCAGAGTACATATTTAGATATTATAATATTATTACTATGTATGAAGAATGTGGGAAAAACTGCTTATCATTATATGGAGTATCTGAAGAAGAAATTCCACAAATTAGATTACAATATGAAGCGATGAGTGAATCATTTAAAGAAATAGCAACAAGTTCAGATCAAAATATAGTTGAAAGAGTAAATACATTTTTGAATATGTATGGTAATGGAACGATTAGTTTAAATAATAATTCTGATGAAAAAAAAGAACAACCACTACATATTGATAACGATGCTAGAACAATTGAAATTTCTGCAAGAGATATTGGTGAAGCTTCTTATGATGCAGATACAGCATTATGTGTTGAGGCGGATACAATTGTTCAAGAAATACAAAGGAGTGACATAGAAAATGGTCATAGCAAATAAATATGCTAATGCATTTACTGAAGTTTATGAAATATTGCAGTATTTAGATAAAGATGAATATAAAAAAATATCTTTGGATTTAATAGAGACAATACAAAATAATAGAAATACAAACTACCTATATACAATAAGATCTGAAAAGAAATTAAAAGAACAAAAAATGTTGCCAGAAACTAAAGCTATTCTTTTTAACATATTTAGAGACTATTTAGCGACGGAAGAGCAAAAACAAAAAATAAAAAAATGGCAATTAGAAGATTTGAGAAAATTAGAAGAAGAAAAAAAGAAAAACTATAATATTGATGTTTTCTTTAATAAAAATATTCAAAATACAACTATTTCTAAATCTGGAAATGAATTAATAGAAGTAAAAGAACAAAGTTTATGGAAAAAAATCATAAATAAAATAAAAAAGTTTTTCAAGATATGAATTTGAAAAAAAATTTGACATATAATAAAAATGATGTTATAATAACATTAGCTTAAGCAAGAGAATAAATCGAAAGAATCGAATGTTCACAGAGATATGTTGACCACATATCTCATTTTTTATTCAAAAAAATAAAGGCAGTTGACCAGACTGCCTTTGATTAGTTTGTTCTAATCTTGAGAATTTTGACTTTCATCATTTTTATTATTACTTAGCAATAATAAAACAATTAATCGCCAAATTAAATCGAATGAACTCAAAATGTTCACCTCCTTTCACAAAGATTTCCTTTATGAAAAGGATAGACATATTATACTAAAAAACTCTTAAAAATACAATAATAATTATAAAATTTTGCAAAAAAATGTTTGCTACTGTATTTATCTAATTATATTAAATAAATATAAAGATACTTTATTTTGTTCTGTTTTATCCATTTCCATAATTTTAGCCATTGCAAACATTACGAGTTTATATTTAGCAAAGTTTATTAAAGTAGTTCTATATTCTTCATCAACTTCTTTTAGCATAGTATCAAATTTTTCATAGTTTTCTTTAGTGTTGTATATAAGACCTGACCATTTGCTTTGGCTCATACATATTGCTAGTCTTAACTTATCTTTTATATCCATATCATTTATCATATTTATTAGATATTTTACTTTTTCATTATATACATCTGACATTTTCTTTTTATATTTCATATCTTTATCTTTCCAAAAGTCCATATCTCCAAGTTCAATTATAATTTCACAAGCTAAATCTCTTTGGCTATCCTGTGAGATTTTATTAAAATAGTCTTTGATTTTTCTATCTTCACGAGTTTGTTTCTCGTTATATTCAAGCTTTGCTTGTTCAAATTCTTGTAAATATAAATCTCTAACATCATTAAACAAATTATTTGAACCATATATCACCAAAATATCATCTCTGTTTTTGTATCATAATTTTCATCAATCTTATCATCGTGGAAGTAATATTCTCCTAAATCCATATAGTTAATATCTAATTCTTTGTTCAATGTTCCAATATAATCCTCTTATAGCTTGTCTATCTGTTCAATAAAACTGCTTCTAAAATTTACTTTTTCTATTTCAAAACTTCCGTCTTTATTTTTCTTTAATGTTGCAGTATCTATAAACTTTGATATAAAGCTTTGTTTTTCATCTTTACTTTTCATAGTCCAAAGTTTTAATAAAACATCTTTATACATTTCGCGTTCAGTTAGTTTTTCTCTTTCAATATCTCTTTCAGCCATTAGGTGTTGAGGGGGATAATTTTCTTTATCAAAGTCTAATGCGTCAATTCTTTTGTTCTCTAATATAGATAACTTTTCTTCAATTAGTTTATAATCTTCAGAGAAATCTTCCATTTCTAAAATGCCATTCATATATGCTTTTTTCAGTCTGTCTTTCTGTTGCAAAAGTTTCTTTATTTCTTCATCAATTTTTTTACTTTCATCATCTTTCTTTTCAGCAAGTATAGGGTAAAAGTATTTCTTAACGTGATACTCGTATTCTACTAAGTCTAATATATAATCAATAAGCAGTTTTCAATTTTATCTTCGTTATAGTACAATTTGCAAGTATCACAATAGTAATACATATATTTAGATTTCTTTCCACCAGTTCCTTTGCAAGTCATTAGTTGACCACAAGTAGGGCATACAAGTTTTTGAAAGAATATATAAACTCTATTTCTACAATATGCTCTTTGATTTGTTTCT
>ERZ837380.755-NODE-755-length-46812-cov-6.335030_pt1 | contig 46812 bp, 61 predicted proteins | sample MGYA00519685_ERZ837380 | MGnify/ENA primary metagenome ERZ837380 (study PRJEB31850, sample SAMEA3708817) | human gut metagenome | biome: human gut; feature: human-associated habitat; material: faeces | place: China | collected 2014 ...
CACCGAACAGGGACTCGTCCTCTAAGAACCTGTCCAACACACCGTTGCCAATCCATCTTCAACCGCACGAAGCGCTACCGCAAGGCCGCCACCCGCTACGACAGGCTCGACGAGGCCTTCCTCGCCGACCTCCGGCTCATCCTCATCGCCACCTACCTGAAAAACACAGCCAAAATCTGCACGAAGATATCTTTATCCGGCGAAAGTCCCATAATCACGTCTTGAAAAATAGGACTTTCGCCGGATAAAAGTGCAAAAGCGGAACGTCAACTGCCCCGAAGATCATAAATCTGACATAACGTACATTATCGGATAATAGTACGGTATGTCAGATGGTCACTTCGCAAAATAATCATTCACCGCGGCGGCAAGCTCATCGACGGTATCGATGATGCGGTATGCGCCATGTTCCTCAAGCTCACCGGCTTCGGCGTACCCCCAACGGCAACCCAGGCAATCGAGCCCGCATGCGATGGCGCCGTCGACGTCGGTCCAACGGTCGCCGACCATCAGGGCGCGGTCACCGGCATCCGCATCGAATCCGATGCTGTCGAAGCAGTATCGGATGACCTGGTCCTTGTCGATGCGCGAATTGTCTGTGCTGGCGCCGTAGATGCCGTCGACCATGGTATCGAGATGGAAATGCTCGCACACTGGCTCGGCCTGATATTGCGGCTTGCACGTGGCGATTGCCAGGTGCAAGCCGTCGGCGCGCAATGCCGCCAGCTGCTCGGGAATACCGGCGTACACGCTGTTGTACAGTCGTCCGGGAATTTTGTGGCCGGGATTGTTCGGGTCGTCGAACACCGCCTTGTCCGCATAGTATTCGCGGTATATCTCCACGCCGCGGTCCAGCAGCTCGTCCGGCATATGGTTGCGTCTGAACGATTCGATGATGGCCGGTCCGATGAACCGGTGCATCTCCTGATCGTCGGGAACCGGCAGGCTGAGCTCCTCGAACGCCTTGGTGGCGCAGGCGATGATGCCCGGATCCGATTGCGTCAACGTGCCGTCAAGGTCGAGCAGCACCACGTTCCTGCGCTGCCGGGTCGTGACCTGATGCTGAGACATGCCTCTCCCCTTACTCGTAGTCGGGAATCCAGCCGCTGTGGTGCATTTCAAGACGCTTGTCCAGCAGCTTCTTCAGTTCGTCCTCGCTGCGACGCTCCAGCAGCATGTCCCAGTGGGTCCTGGTGGGCTTGGCGATCTCGTTGGCCTCCTCGTCGCCGTCGCCCTCGCGGTGCGCGATGGTGCCGCAGCGGCATTCCCACTCGTCGGGGATTTCGGCGCCCTCGGCGAACGGCAGGATGGTCCGGTGTCCCTTGGGACAGATGTACGCCACTTCGCTGCGTGCGGCGAAGTCCACGTTGTCGTCGGATTCCAGTGATTTCGCGCCGATGCTCATACCGCGTAGGCTGCGTTCCGCCATGACGTTCCTCCTTGTGGTCTTTCTTGTCGATCTTTCCCGAAAACTATTATCACGCTACAAAACAGTTCGGACGAGTCGTATATTCCCCGTTCCGGTCCTGCCTTGCCGCCTGCGACGATTCCGTCAGCCCTCGCCGATGCCCGAATAGGCGACGATGCCGCGGTTGACCAGTTCCATGGCCTCGTGCGCGACCTGGGCGAGGTGCGCGCTCCCCTGCGGCAGATACGGCTCTGCCGCCGAGATCTGCTGGAGGATGTCGGACAGACGCTTCGCGTTGCGTACGAAATCGCCGCCGGTCATGTCCCGGTCATGCAGCACATATGCCAGACTGTTGCCGCTAGCCCAGTCGTACATGATGTCGACGATGCCGAAGTCGAGTTGCTGCAGGTCGTCAAGCCCTTCATCCTCGCACAGCATCGTGAGCTGCGCATGCAGACGGTCCAAAGATTGCGAAGTCTGGGCGACCGGGCCTTGGATGCCGCCGGGCCAGCGCCTCGGTTCTCCCCCGGTGCCCCCCCTGGCTTCGAACACCAGGGCGGAGAGCACCGCGGCGAGCTGTCGCGCCGTCAGATGGTCGAACATGCCGCGTTCCAGCGCTTCGGCAAGCACGATGTCCTGCTCGCTGTAGATGTGGCGCAGCAGTTGCCCCTGCTCGCTCAATCGCATGTCCGTCCCGTCGCGCTTCACGTATCCCAGCTGTTCCAGGATGGAGCAGATACGGTCGAACTGCCGGGCCACGGACCCGGTGCGCGACTCGTACCTGTGCTGCACCCGCTCGTATTCGCGCATCTCGCGAATCCAGCGATGGCCCCATTTCATATGCTGCTGCATGTCGGGGCACTGCCGGCACGGATGTTCGCGGTCGCGCTTCTTCAGGGTCTCGATGGACTGGTCCAGCTCGCGGAACGTGTTCTTGCGCTGCTCGTCGGTCGGGAAGGCGGTCTGCTTGAGCTTGCGCCGGCCGTTCTTCTCCAGGTCGGACAGCTCCATGCGGATGCGCATCAGAGACGCGAAATCCCCGTACTCGCAGTGGAATGCCTGCTCATAGCCGTCCAACGCCTGTTTCAGTGTGGTCAGTTGCGATTCGAGCTGCCAGGCCGACTCGTTGGCCTCCCACTGGGCGAAGGAATGGTCCAGCGTGGCGCGAGTCGTCTCGTAGTCGCTGGTGTTGAGCAGATTGACGGCCATGTTGAACGTGGCATGGAAGCTCGAATGCAGCGGGTAGACGCGCTTGCTGGACAATGCGGCGGCGGTCGCAGGTACGAAATCGCGATGGTCGACGACGATCGCGTGTCCGATCGTATCGATGCCGCGACGGCCGGCGCGGCCGGTCAGCTGGGTGAACTCCCCCGGTGTCAGCGGCACATGCCCGCTGCCGTTGAACTTCTCCAGCTTCTCGACGATGACGCAGCGCGCAGGCATGTTGATGCCCAGCGCGAGCGTCTCCGTCGCGAAGACCATCTTCACCAGTCCCTCTTCAAACAGGCGTTCGACTATCTGCCGGAACAGCGCGACCATGCCGGCGTGATGGGACGCGAAGCCCTCCTCCAGCGCGAACCTGAACCGGGAGAACTGCAACGCCTTGAGATCCTCCTGGCTCAACTGCCCGGCGACCATCTCGTCGACGATGGCGCGGATGCGCCGCATCTCGTCCTCGGTGGTGAGTCCCAGCCCCGCATTGATGCACTGCTCGACGGCCTGATCGCAGCCGTTGCGCGAGAATATGAAATAGATGCCGGGAAGCATGTCGAGATAGTTGAGCTCGTCGACCACCGCCCAGCGCTTGGGCGTGTGGCGCTGCGCCGGCGCGTGGCCCCGCGAATGGCCACGGCCGCGGGAGCGTGAGTCCTCGGCGCCGCGGCGGCGCGCCGCCTGACGGTCAAGCTGATCGAGCCGGTCGATCAGGCGCGCGTTGAGCTTGGTGGTCTGCTCGCCCTGGGCGTCACGCCGGTACAGGTCGAGCAGCTCCGGCTCGGTGTGGTCGTCGGCCTGCACGAGCACATGCTGCTCCAGCGGGACGGGACGGCGCTCGGAGACCACCAGCTTAGTGTCGCCGCGGACGGAGGATATCCAGGACGAGAAATCCTCGACATTGGAGACCGTGGCGGACAATCCGATGACGCTGACCTGCCGGGGAAGATGGATGATGACCTCCTCCCAGACCGGGCCGCGGAACCGGTCGGCGAGGTAATGGACCTCGTCGAGTATGACGAACCGCAGCGCGTTGAGCGTGGTCGAATGCTCGTAGAGCATGTTGCGCAGTACCTCGGTCGTCATGACGACGATGTCGGCCTCGGAGTTGATCGAGATGTCGCCCGTCAGCAGCCCGACGCGGTCGGCGCCGTAAACGGCGGTCAGGTCATGGTACTTCTGGTTGCTCAACGCCTTGATCGGCGTGGTATAGAACGCCTTGACATTGCGCTCGCGGGCCAGATACATCGCGAAGTCGGCCACCACGGTCTTGCCTGCGCCCGTTGGGGCCGCGACGAGCACGTTCTCCCCCCGCTCCAACGCGTCTATCGCGTCCTGCTGGAAATCGTCCAGGTCGAATGGCAGCGTGGCTGCGAAACGCGCGGCGACGCTCGCGTTATGCGCCTGACGCTTCTGGAATGCGGCATACCGCTGGGAAGGCGATGGGCCGGGTCGATTCGCCGCCGAATGTTTGCGCTGATGTTTGACCATGCGTGAAACCCCGTTCGTCACAGACGGCCATCGCCGTCGGATTCTCGTATTCGCCTGCGTGCATGAGACGATGCAGCGGGCCGCGCCGCAGCTTGCAGCCGCAGTCCGTCAACGGTTGAAACGTGACCACCGCGCCCACGCACGCGCGTGACGTTCGCGCTTCGCGTTCCGGTGCCTGATGACGTCGACCTGCGCATCGTCATACCGGCTGATGGCGCTGTTCAACGGTTGGGTGAATGTCGGAGGGGCGAGCGGCTCGCGCACGTCCGCACCCTGCGGAACGTCCGCGAGCTCGGAGAGGGGCTTGCCGAGACGGCTGCCGATCTCCGCAATGCCGTTCAACGCCCTGAAGCCGTGAAGGGCGGCGTACGCGATGCCCGCCACGATCATCGCCAGCATGAACAGCGAGAGAATGAGCCAGATCCACCAGGGCATGAGATCACTCCTCTTCCGGGGTGTCTTCTTCACGTGTGCCGAGGCTGAGCTCGCGCTGCGCACGGGCGACGATCATCGTGCGCAGGGTCTCGGGTGCGACCGCGGTGATGTGACGCGCATGGGCGATGCAGAAGGCGACGAACCAGGAATCGGACGACACGATGATATGCACCTTCTCGCCCGGGCTGCACGGCTCGACGGTGGCTCCCGGCATCGACTTGATGAACGGAAGATCCGGCTGATCCGTGATGAACACGGCCGGAGTGCCGTTGTCGAAGCTCCACTTGCGCAACTCACTCACCGGCATGTCGGGAATGTCCACGCGCTTGACCGGAGCGATGACCTCGGCGTGCTCGATGCGGGCGAGCCTGAGCACCTGCCATGTGCGGGGCTTGCCGTTCGCCTTGTTGATGAGCTGGTCGCGTGAGACGAACTTGCGCCGGTCCTCCGGAGTGGAGTCCAGCACGTCGGTCCAGACGGCGGCATAGTAGACGCCCTCATCCACGAAGATCTTGGAGGGGGCGACGACCTTGCGGCGGGTCCGTCCCGCGCCGTCCGTGTACTCCATGTCGAGCAGCGATTCGGTGGAGATCGCGCGCTTGACGACGGAGAAGCAGTGGGGCTCCAGCTCGTAGCCGGTCAGGCTCAGCCAAGGGGTCTCCCCCGGCTTGACCAGCTGGCGCAGACGCTGATACAGCGAGGCCGCCTGCGTGCGCTGCGCCTCCGGCAGCAGCGGCGAATGCGCGAGGTAGCTCACCGAAGCGGTGAGCATGCTCAGGTATTGCGGGGAGATGCCGGCGAGGCGTTCCAGTCCGAGCGAATTCGTCGCGGACACGATGCCTTCGGCGTCAAGCAGCGACCAATCGATGTCGAAGAACTGGCTTCCGGCCATCTCGCCGTCGTCGGAGACCGTGGTCAGCGTGTTGATGTCTTTGTGGATCACGTTGACGTATTTCTTGAGCTCGTCATCCGACTTGGGCCTGCCGATGAAGCGTTCCGCGAGTTCCGCGAGGGAGAATTCCTCACCGAGGTGGGCGGACAGGAAGAGCATCAGACGCAGTCTGCGGTCGACCTCACTGCCGGTCTGGAACGAGGTCCCGGACTTCTTCTGGTGGTTTTTCTTGGGGTCGGCGTCCTCCGGCTCGGGGGTCGTGCTGGTGATGGTGGGCGTGGCGACCGTGGCGCTGCCGGTATCGTCCGACGATCTGTCGGCCAGCGCCATGTTTGACGCCGCCTGGAGACGACGGTTGAAGGCGTCGACGGCCTCCTGCGGGCTGACGATCACTGCGCCGGGATGTTCGAGCACGAACATGGCGAGGTCGTCGGAATCGGTGTAGGCGACGTTGATGTTCTCTCCGTCCACGTCGACCGTCGCCGCGAAACGGCGGGAGTCGACGACGCGCACGAGAGCCGGCGGAATCGTCTGCGTGCCGAGTCCCGGGGCGATGGAATCCAATCCGAGGCCGGGGATGGGCGTCTGCGGCACCCTTGGCGTGGTGCGGGACACATGCTGCGGCGTCACGGTCTGCGATTGCGTGGACGATACGGAAATCGAACGTGCGAGATAGTTGGCCGCGGCGAGAACCGGCAGATCCTCCTGCTCGAAGCGCAGGCGGATGCGCGGCTCGTCCCCGAGCTGCAGTCGGTACGACGCGAAGTCCTGTCCCTCGGACTTCGAGGAGTATTCAGGCTGGCGTGACTCAATGGCGATTCCCATTGCCGCGAGCTTGGCGCGGTCGCGCTGGAACTGCTTGGCGAACGCGGCCTTCGCGGCCTGATCGGCAAGTTCCCCGTAGGAGTCGGCATATGCCTTAACGCGCTGGGCGATTTGCCGCGAGGTCAGCCACTGCGGAAACGCAGACGACAGCACGGCCAACACATCCAACTCATGTTTGCCCCATTTGTCGGAAAAGCGGCGTCTCCCGTTCGATCCCTCTGCCATTAGTCCTCACGTATCGTTAGCATTCCAATTAAATATGCATGGGTATCACGCACACCACATCCCATGATAGAGGGTTTTGTTGTGTGCGGCTCGCATTTTGTCAAAAATAGGTATTTTTTCTTCGTACGGCGGACACATCACACCCAATCACCGGGCTCGATGCCCATCGGTCCGACGTATTCGCCGTTGGGTACGTAACTGGGCTCGTTTCTATCCTCCAGACGCGCGTCGGCGAACATGATGACGTCACGTCCGAATGTCCAGTCTCCCTTGATGCTGACCGAGTTCGCGGCGGCGAGCGACGGCACGTTGTAGGGGAACCGTTCGTTGAAGTCCTCGATGTTCTTGTAGTACCGCGGATCGAGGTCGACGTTCGGGAAAATGTAGCTGCCGTCCTCCATCTCATACGAGTCCGTAAGGTGGAACCGATCGGAACGCATAATGAACAGGTCGTTGGTCGTCTTCACCGGCAAGAACCGCATGCGGTCCACCTGCACACAGATCGCGCCTTCGAACAGGCCGATCGCCGCGCCCATCGCGGTCTCCAGCTGGACCACCGCCGGGGACTGGGGGTCGGTCGGGTCGACGGTCTTGTTGTTGATGATGACGGGAAGCGGCAGCACGCCGTCATGCTCGGCGAGCATGTCGCGCAGCACGTCGATGCGCACCCAGATGTTGTTCGTGTTGAAATACGGGTGCTTGGCGATGTCTTGGGCCGCGTCCTTGTCGTCGGGATGCACCTGCGACATCTCCCGCAGGATCAGTCGGCCGGTGGCCGTGTCGCGCACGATATGGCCACCCTTGCGGTCCGCGTACGTGCGATTGGCGACCTCGACCATGAACGGGGCGCCCGTGTCCTCGAAATACTGGGCGAGCGTGCGAGACGGGCGCGCCCCCAGATTGTCGGAGTTCGAGATGAACAGGTATTCGAAGCCATGCTCCAGCAGAGTGTCCAGCAGGCCGGACTCCCGCAGCGTCGAGAACAGGTCGCCGTGGCCGGGCGGGCACCACTCCAGATCGGGGTTGGCCGGCCAAGACGCCGGCGCCCCGGTGGCCGCGTCGATCTTCGGTTCCTGATGCTGGATGATCTCCAGCGGGATGTCGGTCTGCTTGAACTTGCGCTGGTGTCGCAGTGCCTTCATCGTGTCATCGGAAGTGCGGAACGAGTTCATGAACGTGACCGGCAGAGGCACGTTCAGCCTCGTGCGCGCGGTGAGCACCTGACCGAGGATGATGTCGAGGAAGCGCATCTGCCGAGCCTTGTGGCGGCGCACCGGCAGCAGCGACTTCGCGCATTGCAGGCCCATCGAGGTTCCCAGGCCGCCGTTGAGCTTGAGGAATGCGGTCTTGGCGAACGCGTGCACTGCCTTGTCATGATCGATGGTCTTGTACACGTCATGGAAGCTCCGCACGCCGTGCAGCGGCTCGACGGTGTCCTCGCGGATCCACGCGCTCTCCTTCTCGCTGGCCCACACATGGTATGCGTGCCTGAACTGCGAGATGGCGATCTCGCTCATGCCCTGCTCGCGCATCTTCTGCGCCGACTGCTCGAACACATCGTCCACTGTCATCTTCTCCGTCCGTTTCAGATCTTCGGCAAACATTCCTATAGTCTACTCGCGTGGTGCTTCGTTTGCCAATCATCCCGCAGACGTATCCATTACGGGGGTATCCGGGGTGGGGCGGCTGGCTGCCGCACTGCAATGGTATGCGCAGATGGAACTTGGATAAGACTTGGATGGGCCGTGCCGTCTATGTAGCTAGTGTCTCCCTATTGCGAGGTGATAGTCGGGAATTACCCGAGTCGCGACACGCTTGTTTTGCGTTATTGACGTCATATGGTAAATTCTCTTCTCGGTGCTTTTCGCACTGTTCGGGCCGTAGCGCAGTTTGGTAGCGCACTTGACTGGGGGTCAAGGGGTCGCGGGTTCAAATCCCGCCGGCCCGACAAGAATGGCGGGATCCCAACGATTACAAGTCGCCGGAATCCCGCTTCGTCATGCTTGGGGGACGTGTGGGGGACATGAACTTCACGAACACGGTTCCACCACGTGTTCCGCGATCCACGCGTTCACATCCTGCGGACGGTATCTGACCGCTCGGCCCAGCCTCACGAACGCCAGCTCGCGGCGCTGGCAGCGCCACCTGGCCAGCGTGGAGGTCGGCACTCCCGTCAGGTCGGCCACCTGGCCGGGCGTCAACAGGCGCGACACGCCGGCATCCCCGTCGTCGGAATCCTCGAAAACGTTGCTGTCAGTACCCATGCACGCATATATGCGTCGCGCGTGACGTACTAGGGGCATGCATGAGAACCTGGATCGAAGACCGGTGGCTCAAGAACGCCACCCGCACGCTCGATGACGGCACGACGGTCAACGTGCCGCCCACCCCCGCCATGAAACGCTCCCTGAACCGGTGCATGGACCGGCCCGGAAGCGCCGATGTCCCCATGGAACACCGCGCCTTCCGGTACGGCATAGGGGCGCGATGGCTCGTCTACTGGTCCGCGCCCGACGGGCGGCACAAGAAGTCCTTCACGGAACGCCGCGCCGCCGAAGCGTTCCAAGCCGGACTCGAGGACGACATCCGCTCCAGCCGGTACATCAACCCCAAGGACCGGCGACGGACGTTCGACCAGGCGGCCGAACAGTGGAAGGGCCGGCTGGCCGGAACGGTGAAGCAATCCACGCAAGGACGCTACCTGCGCGAACTGCGCGTATGGGTCATGCCCCGATGGGAGGACGTGCCGCTCGACCGCATCACCACCAACGCGATTCAGCATTGGGTCAGCCAGCTCACGAAAGGCACCGCGCCGCGCCGCGCGAGCAGATGCGACAACAAGCCCCTCGCGGCGAAAAGCATCCGCAGCATCGTCAAGATCGTCATGAAAGCCGTCCTCGACCAGGCGAGGGACAATCACTGGATCGACCGCAACCCGGTCGACGACGTGAAACTCCCCCGCTCCACGGTCGCCACGCCACGCGTCTACCTGACCCCCGGCGAGATCCGCATGCTCGCGAACCAGGTGCCGGAACCGCACGCGACCCTCATCCTCACACTCGCCTACACGGGCGTGAGAATCGGGGAGGCGCTCGCGTTGCGCGTCGGCGACCTGGATCCCGACCGCAGACGATTGAACGTCACGAAAACCCAAAGCGTGGACGTGCGGCTGCACGCCATCGAGACCCTGCCGAAAGGCAACCGCACCCGCACCGTGCCCTATCCCATCGGATTGGAGGCGCGACTGCTCGCCCTGTGCGAGGGGAGAAGCCAGGACGCCTACCTGTTCCGCGCCCCGCGCGGCGGATGCTGGCAGGTCAACAACTGGCGTTCCCGCGTCTGGAGGCCACTGCTCAGGGATGCGGGCATGGACGACATCGAAGGCCTGTCCATCCACTCGCTGCGACACTCGTATGCGAGCATCGCCATCAAAAACGGGTGCGACGTGAAAACCCTGCAGACCGTCCTGGGGCATGCCAGCGCCACGGAAACGCTCGACACGTACGCCGACCTGTGGCCCGACCGGCTGGGGGAGGTCGCCGATGCCATGAACATGGACCTGACCGGCGCATAGCCCCTTCCCACAGGTCACATCCGGGAAAGGACACGATGATGAGCACGTAACCGAGAAAACCCGCAGGCAGCCCGAACGCGACGGGCGGACAGTACGACAGCTCTCATGATACGGAAACAAGCCTCCCCTCATTGGAGGACCCGCAGATGATGCTCGGCCCGGACACGCGCAACCTGGACATCGACCTGCCTGACGGGACCACCATTCACGCGATGGCGCTCGACGGGGAGCGCGTCGACCGCGAGACGGTACCCGACGGATGGCATGTCTACTCGTTCATGGAAACCGAGTCGGATGACCTGGCGGGGGCCATCGAATCAATCCGACGCGACACGTCCGTCAATCATCGACTCGACTTCATCACCCGCACCGACCTGGACCCTCTCATCGACGCGGGCGAGCTTGACGGCATCGACATGGACCACTGGGGGTTCACTGACTAGAACAGGACGGACTGCATGGGGTCATCGAACCGTTTGCGAATCAGTTTCACATACTCCGGGTTGAGTTCCGCGGCCGTGCAGCGCATGTTCTCGATGGCGCACGCCTCCAACGTGGCGCCGGATCCGGCGAACGGCTCCAGCACGAGGCCATGCTCCGGCGTGACTAGGCGTACCAGCCAGCGCATGAGCGCGACCGGTTTGACCGTCGGGTGGATGATCCCGTCCACTTCGGGACGTTCGGAGGGTTTCGCCTTGCTCGCGTAGCGGAACACGGGGAACGAGCGGGATGCGCCGCCCCTGTCGTCGTATTCGGCGCCCGTGTGGGTCATGCCCCATCCCTCGCCGGGTTTGACACTGGCGCGGGGCTTGCCTTTGCGGCTGACCGTCACGCCGGACTGCCGGTCGAGTTCCCGTGCCGTCGGCTCGTCGAACAGCATGTTCGGCGGGAAACGCCCCTCTCCCGGCGCACCGGAAACGCCTCTGTTGAACGTGTCGTAGACGCGGCCTTTCTTCGGTCGATCCGTGATGCCTCGCGCCCACCTCGCCTCGTACGCGGCGCGATCCGAAACCCGGATGGGGATGCGGCAGGCGTCCACGTGCAGGGCGCCAGTCCCGTGTTCGAGCAGGTTGTGGGCGAGCGTGCCGTCCAACGGCTTGCGAGCCAGGCAGATCGGCTCATGCGCTGGCTTCAGACCGCTGTTCCATCCGGCCCATCGTTTGCCCTGTTCGGTGGCCGGGGCAAACACATCCCACTCGGATTTCGCATCACCGCCGTTCGCTGTGGAAACGCCAAGGCCCTTCACGTTCGACCAGCCGGTCCCATGCCGCGTGTCATGTCTGATGACTTTGGTTCGTTCCGCGCCCAGCTCCCGGTCGATGAGCAGACTCACGTCCGAACCGTGCGGCATGCCGGACGAGTACACCCAGTCGATCTGATCCCTGATCTCGAACCCCGCGTCCTCCATCGCGCAGGCGAGCCGATGGTACGTGCGGCTGGCGGCGAACACGAGCGCGTGACCGCCGGGTTTCAGCACGCGCAGCACCTCACGCCACAGGCCGATGTCGAACGCGATGCCCGTCGAATCCCATTGCCGGCCCATGAACCCAAGCTCATACGGCGGATCCGTGACCACCGCATCCACGCTGCCGCCAGGCAGCGAGGCCAACAGTTCACGGCAATCCCCCTCATACAGGCTGATATCCTCGCCAAACGCAATCATATCCACGCCTATGCGTCCCGGCACTGCCGGGCGCAGGCCACCACCGCGCCAAGCGAGCACGCGGCCATCACGGCCGTCGACACGAGACGTATGAGACCAGGCAACGGCATGACCCACACAATCAGCGCGAACAGGCCGCATACCAGCACCGAACAGCCCGCCACCACCAGCAGACACCGGCGCCGGAACCGTTTCGCATCCACGCGATCATGCCCATGCTCATGCTTACCCATATATCCTTGCGTGCGTCACGCGCGAACGCGCATAGACCATCACCGTACGAGATCACACTAGAAGGGACGAATCGTGCAGACATCGCAGCTCGTCGAACGCATCTACCATTCCTCACGGCAGACGGCGGCCCCGTTCGCGGACGTCACCTATGAGCGCGCCGACAAGGGCGTCACCTTCCATGGGCTACGCGACGTCACCGTCACCGCCACAGGCGACAACACCATGAACGTGACCGTCGAGCAAGGCAACTCATGGGATTTCGACCTGCCACGCGGCAGCACGCACAACACCATGAACATCGACTACGCGGTCCGGCTCGCACTCGCATGGGCGCGTACCGGACTCGAATCCGTCAACCAACGATTCCGCATGCCCGCGCTCACCGACGAAATCTAAGCCCGCTCGAACAGGGGGCACGAGTCCATCCACGCGCACGCCATATCCCCCATCGTCTCGAACGGCGCATACAGGGGGCCGGTGAACGAGAGAGGCGCGAACGAGCCGGCAAACCCGCGTTTCGACGCCCACCACTCCGATACGCGGGCGAACACCTCCGCCGGCGTCAACGCGTAATCCGTCTGCGACTCGGACATGCCGGACGTATCCAACGCGCTCGCATACGCTTCCAGCACGGGACGGAACGAGGGGGACGAGCTGACCATATCATGCTCCGCATCCCACGCGTGCGACATCTCATGCCACGTGCTCTCCGGGTGACGCGGGTCCACGGCCAGCGCCCTGAGCGACGGCGAATACAGGCCTATCGCACGGTGACGGCCGGTCAGGCGGAACCGGAACGCGTTATGTTCGCTGATGGCCGGCAGACGGTTCGCGCCCGCCTTCATCTCATACTCGTCGCACAGCAAGGCGAACAGGTCGAGATCCACGCCGTCATCGATCTCCACATGCCGGTACATGCGGGCGAACACGCTGGAGGCGGCGGCCCGACGATGCGACTCGTCGCAGTGCAGCTTGTCCTCGAACACGCCCGCCGTGGAACGGCGGCGCCAGGCCGCGTTCAACGCGATCCGCTCCTCGATAGGCCAGCGCAGTCGTGCGGCGGCCGTTACGGCCAACGACGAGGCGAGCCGTTCACGACGTTCGGCGATGACATCCATGACCGCCTCGCGGGCCGTCACGCTATGATGTCCCGGAATGACCGTGTTGACCGCGCCGATCACCCTGTCGTCAATCAGTTCGAGCGCGCCCGCAAGCACGGGTAGGCGGCAGCCGACGATACGAACCTTGTCCATCGGCTTGGAGAGCAGCCACCATGCGCGGGAGCCGAGATTGCCTTTCGGCGTGGCGCCGAGCGCGACCAGCGCGACTGCCCCCTCCGCGTTCCTGTACGTGAACGTCTTGGATTTCGCCTGTTCGACCTTCCACGCGACAACGCCGTCCGGCTCGGGGTCATATGCGACCGCATCATCGCCGATCAGCCATCGCGCCGCCGTGAACGCCACGTCGCGCACCTGCGCGTCATCCAATCCGTTCATGAGATAGGCGCCGAGCTTGCGGCAGGTCGTCCACGGCTTGTCCGCGGCATTGAGTTTCGGCATACGGACCGTACGGGTCATGGGATCGACGGACGGCATAAGCGTGGTGATGCGAGTCATGGCGTGACCTTTCGACCTATCGGATTACGCCATGACCATGCGTCCGTCAGACGGTCACCTCGCCGGTGGGCGTGACCGCGATCTCGACGCCCGCGTCTTTGAGGAACACGCGCTGCGGCTCACCCGTGGCGAGCGCGTTCAACCGCGCCTCATGCACAATCCGCGCGTCCGGCATGAGCGCCAGATACTCGTCCATGGTCGCGCAACCGAGCGTGCGCGGCAGCCACGCGGGCGGATCGTCGTCCATGAACTGAGCGGCGAGCAGTGGGCCGACCATCTCGAACACGTGGTTGGCGGCGTGCATGAGCGCGGTCAGGGTAAGCAAATTGTCGCGCGTATCCCCGTCCAGCGTGCGGGACGCCGTATCGGCGGCGATGTCGGAAAGCATGCGCGAATAGCGTTCGCACAGCATGTTCTCCACATCAACCACCCGGTCTGGATCAGCCCAGTCTACCGTCACATGCCGGTCGGATGGCATGGGGGTGCTGTCGGTCGTCTCATCGTGGAATCGGAAACCTGGTTCGGTCATCATCGTCCTTTCGGTTGCCTTGATGTCAACAGCATACCGTGTTCACGCCCGACGATTCCACCCGCGTACCGCCGACAGGGCGGCGCGGATGGCGGCGCCGCGGCCCTGTCCGGTCACGGGCTTTCCCGGCGTCGACGTGCCGCAGTCCCAGCAGGAGACCCGCCACACGCCGCTCTCATAATCGTCGGGTTCGGAGTCCAGGTCGTCCGGGACGATGAGGCGAACCAGGTTGGAGCCGCAGCATGGGCATCCTTTCAGGCTGTCGGGCGTCAGGGTGCCGGACACGATGTCGCCGCCGCGTCTGACGTAGTGGAACGCGATCCGCTGGCGGATGGCGTGCAACCCGTTATGTGTGGGGCGCCACGAGATGTCGCCCACCCGGCCATCCAATATGGCGAACCCGTGCATATCACCGGCGAACACCACCGTGTTGTCGCGTCCCAAAGTGAGCGTGTCGTCCCGGCGGGAGAGCACGCCGCGCAATCGCCGGCCGTCATGGAGGACGGCGGTCACGGTGACGCCTTCCAGCTCGTCGAGGAACCGCCCCTGCCAGAACGGGTCGCCGGGCGCTTCACGGATGTCCGGGAGTGGAAACACGGGTTTCACCTTGCCCTGCCCATCCTGACAGAACACGGTGAAGGCCATGCACGTGTCGATCAAGGTCAGATGGTCGCCGCGCCGTTGAAGGCATCCGCCGTACCGGCGTCCCTGCTCAAACACGTTGACCCGCACGCCGTCCAACGAGTCCAGCGTGCACCCCGCCCACCAGTCGCTCATAGTCGTCCTCTCCGCCGGTTGCGTTCCCGGCAGTCGTTCATCGCCTGTTCCAGTTCCTTGTCCGTGATGTCGCAGGCGGCCGCAAGGTTGGCGAGGGTCTGCAACACGTCGGCGAGTTCGTCGAGCATGGCCTGGCGGCGTTTGGCCGTCATTCGGTCCCGCCATGCGGTTCTTGCCGCGTCAAGGCCGCGCATCGCATCCGCGTCGCCCGTCATGCCATGCTTCGCCAACAGTCCCGCGCAATCGTCGAATCCGATGTCGATGCCCGACGGGTCGTCCGGGTCGAGGGCTTTCAGCCATTGTTTTGCCGCTTCGGCCAGTTCGGCGCTCTCTTCGAGAGTCTTGACGGCGAGCCACTTGTCACGCTTCAGACGCCCGAATGACTGGACGGCAGGCAGACGGACGACACGGGAAGGATGGGACTCGTTTGACGAGTCGTCAGATTCAGGATGCCATGGCACTCTGTCTTGACGGGCGGGCATGACGGACTCGAATGATGCCCATGGACCCCATTCACGGAGCATCTTCGGGGTGATGCCACAGGAAGGCGCCCAGCACCAATTCCCATAGCGCAACCGGATGACATCTTCATCATCCAACCGGCCCGTCCTGAAGTACCGAAGATTGCCGTATCCGTCATACCAGCAGCCCCGCCTGTCGGGAATGTCGACGAATCTCATCGAAGTCAGATCGATTCCCGACGGCAGGCGTCGGAACGATCCGACCCGCTCCGCCTGTTCATGACTCAGGATTTCGCCCGTATCCAGGTCGCGTACCTTGAGCGCTTCGGATTCCATGTAGGCCACATACGTTCGCTCGTTCCCGTCCCGCCACAGACCGGGCTGATCCGGTTTCATGCAGTCGCTCATTCGTTCTCTTTCCCGTCATGGTCATCATCGTCGTCTTTACCTGTTGTGAACTGATGCAGGAACATCGTTGCGATGTGTGTCAGGCAGAAGAGGATTATGCCTGTTCCGGCAGGGGTGGCAAGCCAGGCAAGAGTACCGCCGTCGTAAACCCAGATGACTGGGATCGGCAAGGCGATTTCGAGAAGAAATATGACAATTCCGATTATGAGGTCGTATTTGTAGTTCACTGACCGCCTCCTTCGATGGTTTCGACGCCTCGCATGGGTCGGCCGTCGGCGCGGATGACGCCCAACGCCAAGGTGTCGGACAGGCGGATCATGAGACCCAGTTCCGGGTCGTGCATCATGGGGCCGGTCAGGCGCGCGCCGCTCCGGTAGGTGGCGGTCAGCCATCCTTCGCGCGGTTCGACCGGTGCGGGCGTGGAGCCGGCGAGTATGGTCATGGAGCGTACGCCGTCGGCCAGCGCGCCGTCATGGTCGAGGACAGGCAGGATGGAGCAGCCGTCCAGGGTGACGAACACGCGCCCCCTGTCGCAGGTGGTCGGCCCGATCAGACGGGCGCCGCTGTCATAGGACACCTCCAAGGTGATGCCGTTCACGATCTGCATTGTGGGCGAAGCGTATGGTTCACTCATGCCGTCTCCCCTCGCGTCTTGCCGTCCAGCCACGTCCGATAGGCTTCGTCGGCTTCGCCGGGCGTGCATCCGACGTCACGGCAAAGGAGGGCGATGACCGCCATGTACACCATGTCGTCCGTCAAATTCACCGGCTGGCGGGATGGAACATGAGGCTCGGCTCCCGGCATGATGGCGGGCAGGTACGCCCACTCGTCGAACGCCCCCAATCCCAGTTCTTTCACGGGCTTGCGGGGGTGATATCGCAACGGGGCATGCACCCTGTAGCCGCACTCCTTGCCGAGCTGTCGCATGGCCCTGACCCTGACTTCGCCGGCCGCCAGTCTCGTGGACCCGTCCACGAGGACCATGCGGTCGACAATCCGGTCGAAGCACGTCCCATAGCGCAGTTCGACATCCCCGTCACGGTACATCGTCCGGTCGAGCAGCAAGCCGATTTCGGACGGGTGGAGTCTGACGGCCACCACGGTCTCGTCCGGTCTGATGTCGATCAATATTCCGCGCCTTTCTCACTGTCCGCGTATGCGAGCCATGCGTCCGCCAGCCCCTGCGCGGTCGAATACGTCCTTCCGCGCCATAGGGCGCCCGTGACACGATGCCCGTCCGGCGACCAGACGAGCGTGGCGCGGGAACCCTGATACAGTGTGCCCGGATCACCCTTGTCGTCCAGCCTGTAAAGCATGAGCACAGTGCCGCCGTCGGCCTTCTCCTTGTCATTCGGCTTGTGGTCGTGAACGATGAAGATCACCCAGCCGAAGCACGGGAGCATCCGGTATTCGCCGTACCGGGTCAACGCGGCCGCCAGGCGTTCCGCGCCGGGACGGGTGGTCCATTCCCTTGAGTCCTCGTCGTAGTCCTCGGCGATCCAGCCCTTCTTCAGCAGCCCGTAATGCGCCCGTTTCCACGCCCAGCTGACGATTGCGCCGAACAGATTGCCCGTCAGATACAGGAGCAGGATTCCCAGTATGATCGCGAACGGGGTGAGCACGCCCCACCAGTACCCGTCCATCAGAACCGCCCCAACCGGTGCAGGGCTTCGACCGAATGGATGCGGGCCTGTTCGCCGCCCGCGCCCTCCGCGGCGTTGACGGCCGCCCCGCCGCATCCGGCGCACAGCAGGCATGCGGGAATCAGTAGCATCGCCAGTAGTCTTCTCAAGTCCGTTTCCTGTCTCTTGAACATCATTTCTCCTTGACGTCGAAGATGCGGCGGAAGGCTGCTTCGGCTCGGTCGAAGGCGTCCGTGAGTCCTTCTTGGTACTCGGACGGTGCATCGGAATCCGAAGCGTCCAGTGCGTTTTCTGAACTGGTTGTCCAACCAAGCTAGATACTCAGTGACGCGCTTGTCTATCTGCGTGTTGTCCATATCGTCCAATGTTCTAGTCCTTCCCCACCGGTTTCAACGCTTTGCCATCCGTGTCGTACAGGCCGAGCCTGTTGCTGTCGTCCGCGTGGATGGTGACGTGGACGCGCCTGTCGTTCCGGTAGACGGTGCATTCGATGTCGGATGAGGGGAGGCGCTGTTGGGGCAAATTCCCGTCGCAGTCGATGGACTCCAATCCCCAGATTCTTACAATCCGCGTGCCTAATTCGTCCGGTTCGGGTGCCGTCCCGTAATGGTCTGGCATATGGAACGATGCGGCAAGGAAGGCGACGCCCAGTATGAGTGACACAATGAAGATGACCGTGTGGGTGCCGAACTTGAGGTAGGCAATGTGGGACAATGCAAAGAGAATGCTTACGGCTATGCCGATGAGGCCGAGGAGACAGAGGCAGTCCGCGATGCTCCCTTGGACAGGTAGTCCCGCTTTCCTATACGCGTCCCATGCTTCGACCCATTTCGTGAAGTCAGTCATCTATTCGTTCTTTCCGTTCGCCGCCAACGCCTTGCCGTCGGCCTTGTACAGGCCGACCTTGTCGCCCTTGATGTGGACGGTCAGCTCGGTGCGTTGACTGTCGGTGTAGGCGACGCACTTCCAGTCGCCGTCCTCAAGCCTTGATTCGGGCAGTTTTTGACCGCCGTTCCTGCATTCGCCCAAATCGTCCAGATTCCAAGTCGTCATGATTTGCGTGGACAGCGCGGGTGGCCGGGATGACCGTGGCGTATGAGAAGGCAGGACGAGGGATGCGAACGCCAACACCAAGCCCATGGAGAGCACCGCCGTGAAGAAAATACTGATGCCTTTTGCGGCAGGGACGTATGATGTTGGGTAGACGATTATGAGTATGATTAACGATAAGAAACCGAAGAATATCAACCAAAAACCGATGTACCAGCATATGCTGGCGGCACTGCCGGGAACAGCTCCGCCTGAAAAACCCTGAGCGTCGTAGGCGTCCCACATAGCCACCCATTTCGAGAAGTCAAGCATGGGTTCACTCCCGTTCCGCCATCAGGCGGCAGTAAGTGGCCGCCCATCCGAACGCGTCCATCCATCCCGCCCGGTACTGGTTCGGAATGTCGTCTCCGATAGACCTTTCGGCCTTGCTGATTTCGGCCAGCGTACCGATGGCGATGAAACCGGTCATTCCCCCACCTTCAACGGTTTGCCCTGATGGTCGTAGAGCCATACCTTGTCGCCGGATGCGACGAGCAGGCTCATGTCGTGCGCACGCCCCTTGTCGTCCACGTATTCGCACTCGTACCTGTCCTGATGGGGCATACGGTCGGAATCGGCCAATGTCGGGCATGACAGCGCCGTCAATCCGGCCTGTTTTACGACCTGTCCGGTGAACGTGGTCTGCGGGGTGGTGAACAGGGCGAGGCCATTCGGCGTCAACGTGGCGACCATGCAGCAGAATATTGCGCCCCACAGCTCGAAGACGAAGATCTCGTCCTCAAGCAGGGGCTTGAGGACCTCCCCCGAACGGTGTCGTACGAGACGCCAGAGGCGAGAGCACAACCGCACTGCCACGGCGACCGCACACATGCTTCCTATGGCCAATACCGAAAATGCCAGAATGCCGTCGACGCCTCCCCTATGACCCGCCGCCCAGTCCGTCAGATCAATCATCATCTTTCAGTTCCTTTCCGTTCCGGTCGTACAATGTGTACGTCGTGCCGTCGATGCGGAGGCTGAGCCTTTCCAGTCCGCCGTCCCTACTGGGAAGCCGTGGAGCGTTTCACTGCCCCGCAGGTTCCGGTCGGAACCGGGTTCCGCGCAACCATACAGGCGGCTGCCGGTCTCGAACACGAGGCAGCAACCGGCAGTGGCACAGCCTCGTCGTAGGTCAACGGGATCACTCGTCCTCCACTTCGAGCACTTCGACGCCGTTAATGGAGGTGACGCTTTCGTCGGTGTCGACGACGTCATAGAAGACCGCGCCTTCCCTCAGGGCCTTGAGGACGGCCTCGACCGTCGGCTCGCCCAGCTTCCCCTCGTTCCATTCGACGGAGAGGAGATCGCTGGTCTTCTTGGTGCAGTTTGCGCTTACGGTCAGATACTTCACTGGTGTTCCTTTCCTGATGGAATCGTTTTCAGGCGATTCTATGCGTCCTCATTTTCAGTTCAACGCGTCGCTTCAGCCCAGCCGATATAGCCGATGAAGGCGGTGAAGAACATTGCCGTGACGGCGACGGCGATGGTTTCAATCCTGCCTTTACTGCTCATTCGTTTACCGCCTTCTCACTGTCCGCGTATGCGAGCCATGCGTCCGCCAGCCCCTGCGCGGTCGAATACTCGCGTCCCCGCCACAGGGCGCCTGTGACCCGGTGCTCATCCGGCGACCAGACGAGCGTGGCCCGCGAACCCCGGTACAGCGTGCCCGGATCACCCTTGTCGTCCAGCCTGTAGAGCATGAGCATGGTGCCGCCATCCCTGGTCCCCCAGTCGGCGACGTTGAACTCGGGTCGTAGGAGCGGTTCGAGGTCGAGCAGCCACTGGATCTCCATGTCGGTACGATCAGCCATCACAGCACCTCCAACAGGCACGGGACGTCCATCCAGTCGCGGAACACGATGCCACCGCCCCACTGGCAGTACTCATGAGCGGGTTTGAACACGTGCAGTCCCGCAGCCACGCCTGCCGGGATGGTGTCGGGCCGGTCGTCCACGAGCACCGAGGCGCGCACATCCAGCTTGTCGCCGTAGTGGATGCCGTCGTAGGGGATGTGGTTGTCGGCGAGCCAGACGGGCAACGCCCCGCCGTCATCCTTGCGTGCGGTGGCGATGACGATGCGCCAACCGGCGTCATGAAGCCGTTGCAACGCTTCAGCCGCGTGCGGGTACGCTTCCTCCAGCTCGTAGAGGCCGTTATCCACGGCCTTGGAGTGGATTTTGCGGAACGTGTCCGGCTTGCCGGTGAACGGCCATCCGGGACACCGGCTGAAATCGTATTCCTTGGGGTCGGGGCATGGGTACGCTTTGTCGAAATGGTCGTACACGAACCGGCGCAACGCGCCCGTGTAGTCTCCCAGCGTGTTATCCACATCCACGCAAATGGTTCGCGGATTCACGGTCATCTCAGTCCTTTCCGTCCAGCGTCACGATGATCTGATCGAGCAGGTCATCGACCTGGCTCATGTCATAGCCGCCCGGCGCCTCATGCAACCGCCATCGGCGAACCTCATCGGCGGTCAAGGCATGCGGGTCCGCGGGGTACACGAGCGTGAACGCGGCCAGCCTGAGCAGCGCGTCCACGTCCGCGACGTCATATCCGGTCACGCCCTGTCGTTGGTCGAAACATGCATTGTCGATACCGTTCGCGTCAATCATGGTCATCCTTTCAGCCTTGGTATACGCATGTCATGCGTCCGCCCCATGTGACCAGGTGAAACAGCGCCGCCTTGTGGTCGCCGTGCAATATTCGACCCATAGACGCTCCCGTTCGCTGGCGGGCAAGCCGAGACCGTCATCGTCCAACAGGCGAAACGGGGTCACGCGCCCGCCGGCCGCCCCATCCTCCTGCAGGACGAACGATGCGATTGAGGCCCGAACCGGGTCGAACCGCAAGGCGAAACGTCCGAACGTCCCAGTGGCTTTTCGCCACCTGGAGTCCATCCATGCAGAGAAAGCACGACGCTCGCTCTCATCCAGGCGGGCGGAAAGCGTCATCAGCACGCGAATCTGCACGTGCCATGCCCGAACGCTGCGCGTCGCTTCGACCACACGCATGAAACCGCCGATATGCCATCGTCGTTCCGCCCGCTTCCAAGGCTGTCCGTTGATCACCTTCGACCACGACCGCAGCAGCATGTCAAGCAGCGGGGCCAACAAGTCGGTCTCGTCGGCGGGCAGCGAACATGTCAGCATCACCGTCTGGCCGGCCACTTCGACCGTCGACATGATGTCCCGCAGCCATGCATGGCGAATACGGGCCGAACAGACGGGGCACGCCCACACCGACCCGCAGGACAGGATGATGCCATTCACCCGATGCCCGCATCGTCTCAGCCTGTCCAGGTCGGTCGAAACGAGGATCCGCTGGCTTACGGCCCGTCGTCGTCGATCACGACGCGAAACGATGACATCGCCCATGAGCGGTCAGTCCTCGACCTCGACGGTTTTCGGGGTCAGCGGGGCGAACCCGTCACCCCTATGCTTGTACTGCCATTGGGTCCCGTCCCATAGGTACACGTAGTCGATCATGATGGAGTCGTCGACTGCTTGGTCGAACTCGGCCTGCGGCAAAGGCTTGGGGAACATGCGCTCCGAATGCTCGCATGAGTTGGTGGCGTATGACTTGCAGTATTGGGACACGTCATCCCAATACTCGTCGAACGCCTTGCACCGGTCCTCACGGTCGAGGGCATAGAACAGTTTTTCGCGTTCCCACAGGTCGCCGGGGTCTTCCGGCTTGTCGCCGAGCCATGACAGGTCGCCCAATCCCATGAGCCGGGTGATGTCGTCGGGATTCGTGTAGTGGTCGAGCAGCAGCTTGCCGACCCTGGAAGGGTAGCCGTCCGAGTGGCAGTAGATCGCGCTGATCGTGTGGTCGGGGTTGGTAGTTGCGATGATGCTTCGGGTGCTCATATTTCAGCTCCTACGAGGGTTTTCGAGTTTGCGTGGTGTACGGAGATGCTGGTGTGCGGCAGACGGTTGTTCTCGCCGAACGGGTGCAAGCGCTTGGTTTCGGGGTCGAGCGCGGAGGCTCATGGTTCACGCCTCCGTCTTCTGGCGGACGGGGATGAGGTTCCTCTGCACACCCCAGAACACGATGGAGGCGAGCGTGCAATCCTCGTCATAGATCAATGCCCGCAATGCGAGGATTGCGGCGTTTCTGGCTCCGGCCAGCCAAGACACGTACGCGATGACGGCGAGCGGCTGAGCGGCGAACCGTTTCGAGGCCGTTTCGGCCATGGCGGAAAGCATGTCGATGGCCGCGTCGAACCGTCCGTCGCACCACGGGGCCTTGCCGTTGGTCGCGTCGTCGAGCGTCGTGCTGAACAGGGTGGACAGGTAGTTCTTGGCGCTTTTGTCGTCCGGGCGAACCGCGATTGCTAGCATGGCGTCCGCGTCGAGCGTGGGGTCGATGATGCTGGCGACCAGCGCGTCACGGACGTTAAGGTTGCCGCGCATGAGTGCGGTGAGACGGCGCTTGGTCTCGTCGCTGGTTCTGTCGGTTTCGCTGTCGAGGCTGTACATCCACGCATCGAACAGCGTCTTGCACCATTGTTCGGTCGCGGCTCCGGTGCCGAGCCTCTTGGTGTCTTCCTTGTATCCGATTGTGATGCGCTGGTATTCATCCGGCTTGGTCATGATGCCTCTCCTTCGTCATGTGGCGTTCAAGACCCGTCATGCGTCCGACGCGCGCCGCTCCTCCCCCGTATCCACTCGCGCCTGCTCCATCAGCCCGGTCAACAATCCCCCGTCAATCATCGTGATGTCCGATTCGAGCAGTGTCCGTCGCGCCACAGTGTCCACCGCCTGCACGATCAAGGCGGGCGCCAGTCCCGCCGCACAGGCCGCCATGGCAGCGATGTCATCCACGCTCATGGCGAGTTCGACGAGACGACTCTGAATAATCGCGATTGCCGTCTGTTCGTCCGCAACCGGCATGTCGAGCCGCAGGTCGAAACGGCGCAGGGCGGCCGGGTCGAGCATGGACTCGGCCTGATGCAGACAGCCCAGCCGGAAACAGGCGTTCTCCACCTGCCGGACGTCGGTCCCCGCGGCGAACAGGCGGTCGCAGGTTTCCTGGTCGAGTATCGTTTCGGCCTGTTCGCGGCTGATGACGATGTTGCGGGCGTTCATGATTGCTCCTTAGGGTTCCATTGGTCCAGGTAATCGCGTACGTCATTGGCCGTGCCCCTCCTCGTCTGGTCGAAGCCGTCGGGATGCCATGTGCCGTCCGACATGACCAGCAGGTCCAGGCTGGCGGCCCCGCCTTGGGTTTGGAATATGACGGCCCCGATTTCGACCGGTCCGCCGTTCGAGAACAGGTCATCCCAGGCCACGTCATCAGCGGGCAGGGACTCAAACCGGCCAAGACCTTGGATGGCCTTCCGATAGTCGGCGATGATTCCTTCACGGCCGCGAACCGCTCCGATCAGCAGCCCCGCCGCCCGCATCGGATCGGCGGGCAGAAGCGCACGGAACACGTTCTCTCCAACCTCGAAGACGAGATGATCAGGGTCCGTGGAGCGCATGGAGGGAATGTTCGATTCGTTCAGCGAACGTATGGCCTTGTCGGTTTCATCCATGATGCCGTTGTCCTTTCGCCACAGGTCGTATCCGTGTTCGAACAGGACCCGCATGGTCGTCCCGTAATCGGTGTAGATGGTCGTCGTCTTCGGATGCCACCAGCCGTAGGAAACCGTCCAGCGGATAAGATCGTCGTCGAATCCGATGCGGATGCACTTGTATTCGAATGGGCCGGATCGAATCTCGAATATGGACCGGCGGTCGAACAGTCTTCTCAGATTCGACCACTCGAACGGCAACATCGACGTGATATTGAACAGGAGCGCATTGCCGGCCAGCAGATAACGCCGGTCGCCGACTGATTCTATCCGGGGTGCGGCGAGCTTCAATTCGTCGGCCTTTCCCATTCGTTCTCCTTTCCCATCCGTTCGACCACCCGTCGTATGCGTTCGTCCTGTTCTCGGTCGTGCTCCATGGATACTCACCTGCATACCGCCCTTCGGCTCGATTGAGAATCGCGGTTCCATGGTTCACTGTCCTTCCGCCTGTTCACGGCGTTCGTGCTTGGTACCGTGGGATTCGAGTTCGGGCTCGTCGTCAAGCCACCGATTCGCGTAGTTGCTCGTGTGCTCGCCGTGCAGAGCGAGCAGAAGGCCGGCGTGATAGTCGCACAAATCGATGTCTCGGTTGATGATCCGGGTGCGCGTGCCGCCGAAATAGGAGCCGTCGTCATAGTTGTCGTCCGCCACTATCGGGAAGCTGACCCCCCAGTACAAAGGGTTCGTGGAGAGACTTGCGCAGCCTTTGATGTCGCAGGAATGCCGTTCCACCGTCGGTCTCGTGATGTCAGCCATGGGTTTCCTCCGATCCGTCGCCTTGGTAGATGTTCAGGTCGTAGCGTTCGGAAATCGTGCTCTGCCAGCCGCAGCCATCCGGCCTGGTGATGACGAGCATAGGGCGGATCACGCCTTCCTCGCGCCGTATGCCGCCATCGTCAAGGTGCACCACGAACGGGCGGCATCCATGCACCAGACGGCCTTCCTCCAGGACCTGCCCCCACCGAACGCGGTGCTGGAACACGCTGTGGATTGTTTCCACGTTCATGCATTCGCCGGTCAAATCAGCCAGATCGTCATCGCCCTCGCCCGTAGAGTCGGGTTGTCCGATCAGCACATACAGGTCGCCATGCTCGGATCTGACGTTTTCGAGTCGTTTGATGAGTTCGCTTATACGCATCGTTCAGTTCTCCTTTATCGTCGTGACGTTGGCGACTTTCGTGTCGCTGTCGGCGGGTCCGGGGTGTTCACGGCACGGTTCGACGAAATGCGTGCGATCCCTGCCGTACGCGCAGAACGCGATCCGTTCGCGCGGCTTCATGCCCGGATGCCCCTCATGGAGTCGGACCTCGTCCAGCGATTCGGATTCCCGGCCATCCCCGGTTTTGAATATCGTCTTCACGTCCAATGGCATGCGTCCCCGGACGGCTCCCCCGGATGGTCGGCCGTCTGGTGCGGTCGAATTCGACATGCCCCTCGCGGCCGTCCACCTGCCAGAGAGGCTGTGATGTTCGTTGCTCATGATTCCACTCCTTAGAAAAGCTGCATTTTGTACACCGTGTCCTGGATGCGGTGCCGTTGTTCGAGCCGGTCGGGCAACGGGTGTTCGAGCATGTCAAGCAGGCCGCTGATCCGTTCGCGCAGCGGATCGTCCATGACGGTCTGCTGGTTGCAGGGCATGTAGCTGCCGTAGGGGATGCTGCACCATGAGTCAACGCGATGCTGCTGCCACGTGTTCAACTCCCACTTGCCGTAGTTGTCGCCCCATTCGGCGCACAGCCGTTCCGCCAGCCGGCGGTCGGATTCGGTTTCGAGACGCACATACATGGTCCAGGTCTCACCCTCCCACGTGTTATGCTCCCGGAACTCCAGCCAATCCTGTTCTGGCTGGATGCGTATACCGTCATCCTCGACCGGGTGAACGTGCTCCGGGTGTATGGCATGATAGGCATCCAGCAGTCGGTCGATAGGCGTGGAGACGGGCATGCCGACCGTCCGGGCGACGCGTTCCCGCGCCTCCCTGAAATAGACCCGAGGCATCTGCAACGGGTCGCGATACTGGTTTGGAGCACCATACCAGCGCCAGAATGCACCCCGTCCGTCGAACACGTGCAGATTACCCTTATCGTCGTCGAAATACAGTCTGCGCACACCCGGACTCGTCATGATTCCTCCAACTCGTATCCGAACCGGCGCAGCGCGTCCGTGATGGTTTCACCCAGTGCGCCGTCAAGCGGTCTGCCATCGTACGTGTCGTATATCCGCCATTCGCCGGGTTCGGTCTGGCGGGCGCCCACGGCGCCTACCGGTTTCCCGTCCGGCGCATACAAGTCGATGGGACAGCCTTCGAGATGGATGTCTCCGTGCCATCGGGCGTGACCGTACGCGCGTTCCATGAGCGTCAGCGACGCGCCGCCGTCAAGATCAGCCTCCAACAGGCTCATATATATGACGTCTTCACCGTCGCGGATCGCGCACTCCCGACGTCCGTCGTCCATCATGCCGACCATGAGCACGGGCAGTCCCGTCCCCTCGGAGCGGACGTGCTCGTCGTCGCGTACGATCTCGAACGGGCGGGACACGCCCTCGTCGCCAGTCGGATACTCCCACGTGATCCAGCCCTTGTCGCCGACGCGAGGTGAATCCGGGCCATACCCGTCATCCTGCCGGTCGTCGTAATGGAACCGGTCGAGCAGTCGGTGTTCCAGAAATTCGTCAAGCGGTTTCATGGGTTCATCCTCTCGTTTTTGGACTCCGGTTGATAAACTTGTCGGTGATCACGATATGCTCTTTTACAAGGTGACGCAGAGGAAGAACTGTGACTTGCTGTTTTCGAGCAGGTCTTCGGGCATGTCGTCGAGATTGCGTGACGCGGCTTCAAGCCCGGCGATGCTGCGGTAGCCGTCTGGAATGTCGTAGCAGTCCACGATTACCGGGGTTTCCCCGCTGATGCCGTCGTACTTGAATTTCCGCAGTTGTTCGATGAGTTCGTCGATGGTCATTCGCGTGTTCCTTTCGTTTGTCTATCCGGCCTGTGCGTCCGCCGCGCGCTCACCGTCCGCAAGCATCCACAGTATGTCTGTCAGGGCGCCGATCTCGTCGGGACTCAGCCGGATGCGGCGGGTCGTGTCGCCGTTCTGCGTGGACAGCACCCACGTGCGGGTGCCGTGCCTGCCGCCGGCGGGCAGCCATGAGAGTCCCACGTTGCGGCATGTCGCGCCCGTGACCATGCCGCAACGACGCTCGACGTGCACGCCGCTCATCTGATGATGTTGGCGAGTACGCCGCTCACCAGGGCGCGCGTCTTCGTCTCATCGGCATGCCAGAGCAGGATGGTCCCGTTGACGCTCGGACGGCCTTGCGCGTTCATACCGAACGCGATATAGGGGAAGCCGGCGAGCGTGATGGGCGCGAGCTCCAAGGTGCCGTTCTCGCCCACGACCTTGAACCGGGATGTCGAATCCTCCATCCATATATAGCCGCCGTCCTCAAGCTCATGCTTGATGATGCTCTTGATGTCACTCATGGTTATGGTCGTCCTTGTCCGCCTGTTCGATCTGGTATCCGATATGTTTCAGCAGTTCCTTGACGCTCGTGCCGGGGCCGGTCACAGGCATGTCGGTGCTGAAGTCAAACAAACCCAGCACCGGGTTTTTCGTATTGCTGCCGGCGAGGGCATATACGCGGGTCACATGCTCTTCGAATGGCGGGTCAAGCCGGTAGCCGACCCCTTCGAGGGCGTAGCGGTACTGTCGGCCGCGTTCACGGAAGGCGTCGCCTGGCTTGCGTTCGGTGAGCGTCACGTGCAGCCGCTCGTCGGCGAAGACGTCCTGCATGCCCAGCATGCCCGTGCACTCGCGCCCGCTGATGGTCTGTGAGGTGCGTATGGACGGCAGGCCGAACCGGTCGTATGCCACCTCGAAGTCCTTGACGTGAAGGACGGCGCCGAGGCCGGATAGCCGGGCGAGCCAGCCCTTGTCGCCGAGACGCGGATGGTCGGGGCCGTAGCCGTCGTCCTCGCGGGCGTCGTAGGTGAAGTGGTCGAGGAACCTGTTGTCGAAGTCCGTCATGATCGTGTTTTCTCGAAGGTTTCTGCGAGGTTTGCGAGCGTGATTGGAGCGTCGGGGGACTCGCATTCGGTCATCAGATCGTATTCCAGATGCTCGTTGCAGTAGTGGTACAGTTCCCAGGATACCGGGTAGCCCAGTATTCGGCTCATGTCCACCATGCAGTCCATGTCGAACAGCGTGCCGTCGTGTGAACAGACCTGCGCGGCTATTCGATGATTGGCCTTCACGTAGTCTTCCATGTCGTCCGGGGGCATGTTCTCGTTGCCGTGGATGCGTCTTGCCATGTCCCGGTCGGTCGTCATCGGGCCTCCTCGTTGTCGAGCGTGTCCGCGATGCCGTTGGCGACGGATTTGGCGAACCCGTTCTGCTTGTAAGCGGGGATGGAGAACGTGTTGAGGTTGTCGTTGGTGTCGTAGTGGTCGAGTGCTTCGAGCGCCGCGTTCTTGGCGGCTCGGGTCACGTCGTCGAGCATGTAGGCGTGTTCGAGGTCGATGCCCTTGTCTTTGAAGTCGGCGATGAGGCTCGGGGCGAATCCGGCCTTGATGAGCTGTTGTGCGATGTTCATGATGTTCTCCTCTTGTCGTGTGGCGTTCACGAACATCATGCGTCCGCGAGCGCATCCGCCCACCCGTCGGCGAGGGAGACCGCACTGCTCGCCGCCGCGGCCATGCGAGCGTACGCCTCCTGTACGGCTGGCTTCGATGTGACCGTGGAGTCGAGTCGTTGGATGGCGGCACACCAGAACCCCCACTGTCCATGCCGCTCGTCGTCGATGACACGCTTGAGACTCCGCAGATCCCTGGCGGCGCTCTCGTCATCCCCGATATGATCCAATCGCAGGGGGTGCTTCCAACCTGGATACGGCGTGCCCACCTGATCCGCGTCCGCAGAATCAGACAATAGGGAGGTCTCGAATGCGAGCACGCTGCGGTCAAGCTCGTGCAACGCCTGTTCCATGCGCTCGCGCCGGGATGCGTCGACGGCGCTCATGAACCGCAGGGCCTCGGCGAACACGTCATGGAAGTCGAACCCCCAATCCCCGATGACGCCCGCGCGGAACCGCTCCATGTCACGGATCGCGGCAATAGTGTCGGCCATGATCAGTCCTTTCATAGGGTTGCGGTACAGGAACGCCTCCAACGCACGCGCCGCCTCGACGGCCGACGCGTGCCGGCGTGGCGAACGCCGCCCGTCCGCGCTTACCCAACGCCACGTGCGTCCGTCACGTGTCCGATATACACGGCCCATCGTCTTGCGGGGTGGCGTGACGCGTATCAGGCACCCCTGCTGGTCCAGCTTGTATTCGCCGCCGAAACCGGTCAGACACGTCTCGCTCATCTCCATCACCTGATCACCGCCCGCCATCCGCCGATGGATTCGGAATGTCCACGCGCATACTCGGCGGCCTGTACGGGCAATGGCGACCATTCCTCCCGGTGTTCGGGCGGTGACGTCAATCCCATCAGCCAATCGAGCCGATACTGGAGTATCGCATCCGTCATGCCGTGCTGGTCCGAGACCATGAACACCAGTGCCGTCCCGTCCATGCTCTCGTGGATGGACATGACTCCCGTGAACCAGGTGCATATCGGGATCATCGGGTATCTGCGGAACACGTCACGCTGCACTCCGTCAGGAATCCTGACGCGACATGAGGCGACGCCGGTCTCCAAAGGCGGATGACCGGACGTCGCATCACGGCGTGTCTTCGATAGTCGATGCCTCAGCCACATGATAAGACCCATAATCATTCCCTTTGTCTCGGCGATTTGCGCCACGGTTTCCATGGTCTTGCGCCGCAGTCAACATTCTGCCGTCGATGGCCAATATGCGTCCGCACGTGTCCTGCGCGCTTGACAGTGCGACGGATGGAACGTGTGGGTTTCGTTTCCATGCCGGCAGGTGATGCGGCGGGCTTGGCGGCCGCGTTTCCCGCCGACGGGTTTCACGTGATTGTCTTCCGCGTCGTCGGTTTCGCCTTCGATGGTGATCTTGGCGGCGTATTCCAATCGGCTCAGTGCCTCAATGGCCGCCTGCCCGTTGCGCGCGAACGGTCGCCCCCCCCCCAACCGCAGCCGGTCTTCGGCGTCTTCGAGGATGATGCGGGCCATCGTGCCGGACGGTTCGGATGTTTCGGATTCGATGGCGTACAGCCGGTAGCGGATGGAATCAAGCATGACCCCCATGGTAGGCCCGAATGGCCCGGATGGGCCTACCATGGGGCTTCCGTCATCAAACCGGCTGTTCCGGCGTCATCGGATTCGACGATCAGAACACGAAGAACGGTTCGCCGATTTGTTCCATATAGCTTCTGGCGTTCCTTAACGGCATGAACATGGTTTTCGCGTTGGGTAGCCGCAGGAACCCATGGTCTTCATACCATTTGCCCAACGTGTCGTTCAGAGGGTCGAGCATGACCAGTCTGCCTCCAGCCATCACGCTCAGATCGCATGCCATATGGACCGCATGGCACAGCAAGGCCGCGCCGACACTCCCGTTTCCCTTTTTTCCTCTGAGGTCCTTGCGGACGGCGAGCTCGCCTATCAGCCATGAGGGATGCGCCATGGTGGGTTTGCCCGCCTGACGGCTTTTCGGCAGGCCGATGCCCCGGATTGCGGACGGCGAAATCGTGTAGAATCCGGCGATGTCCTCGCCTTTCATGGCGACATGCACGGCGCACATACCTATCTTCGAATAGGTCAGGCTCTTGTCCGGCCAGAAATGATCCAATTCTGGGTTGCCGCTGGCGAATCCCTCGATGGCGTCCTGGGTCAGATTCGTCTGGGGGATGATGCGATCCCATGCCACGCGCATGCTGCCGGGACGCATCAGAGCTGGGAGGTCAGCCACTCGAAGTCCTTCTCGTTAATGTCCACGACCGGGCGGACCGTGAAATGAGGCACATGATGGTTGCGGCGCGTCGTTTCGTCCGAGTTCATCAACCGCGAATAGTAGTCGTGCATGCTCTCGTCGCTAATCGTCGCCGCCTTGAGCCCGTTGTTCCCGTTGTAGGCGTCCTTCCAGGGTTCCTCGGCGTGGGTGAGATCCCGAAGATCGTCCCCACCCATTCTCCCGTATGACGAGAGCACCCCATCAAGCAGGGGCATGTAATCGGCCGGCACCTTGTCACGGTCGCCGTGGATGTCGTCGGCGATGACGCTGTACTGGTGCGCGTGCCGCTTGTACACGTCGTACACGACCGGACCGTCGCCCCAGGCGGCGATCGGCTCGCCAAACACCGGGGCGTTGCCCCATACCAGACTCCACGCCTTGCAGTAATAGAGAAGCTTCTGCAATTGGAAGGCCGTCAGACGTCCTTTCTCCTGAAGGATGTAGTCCGCCACATCCAACGCTCCGCACATCATCGGCCTCCTTTCGCCTACATCGCAACACGGTAAACCCGATTATCTAACATTATAGTGCGGACACGGCTCTTCGCGGCGTGGGGCCGCCGCGTGCCGTCCGCGTTGAACTGGGCGAGCTGCCCGATCGCATTGCTCGTGTTCTGCAAAGCGCAGTTCAACAGGCGGATCCACTCCCGCCGGGTCGATTCCACGTAGGCCATCGCATCCGCGTACGAGTCGAACCAGGGGTTGATGCTCCCGGGGTTGTCGATGGTGTCGGAACCGTCATCGCAGGATGGTCTGTCGTCCTGCCAGTACGCCTCGACCCACCACAGGGGCACGTGTCTCGCGCCCCGCCGCAGGGGGCTGACGCGCGCATCCGTCGCATCGAGCCACACCGTCGTGCAGCAGATCAGCAGGTCGCAGTCCAGATAGTCGTCCCCGCCGTCCAAATGGATTTTGAGCAATCTTGTTCCGAGGCGTGTGCTTTCGTTCCGACGGTTCGACGTCAAGGAACCAGCGCCACACATTCTCGAATCTGCTCACATTGGATGCCGTCATGATATCCCCTCGCTTTCCTGTTGTGATGACCATGTGTCCGCAGCCGGAGGCGGGCGGTCAGCGGGACTCCGGTCCGATCGCGCCGTCGCGCATCAGACGGAAGAACCCGGCCCACCGGCCGTCCGCCGGCTCGACGCGGTTCGACACAGGCCGGACATCCCCAAGCGGCTCGTCGAGCGGTATCAGGTTCTCCCGCAACAAATCGCGCGCCGTGTTCAGGTTCCAATGGTTCGCATACAGGCATGGCAGTTCCTGCGCATACCGTTCCCACCGTTTCGGGATATCCGGCTCGTCGGATCGCATGTCGTGCCGGAACGCGCTGAACAGCATGATCCCACAGTCGAGCGGCTGGAAGCGCAGCGTGCGGGAGTCGTGATACTGCGGGTTCGCCAACGCCTGCATGGCGATCCGCTTCCATTCGACCGGCGCCTCCTTGTCATGGGTGATCCGGTCGGCCAGCTCGGCCTGTGTGTCGGGCGACATGACATGCCAGTTGTCGCGCACTACACCGAACACAGCATCATCCGCGTAGGTGCCGCGTCCCATCGCATAGGCGACGGCGGCGGGCAGCAGATGGTCGATGTCAGCTTGATCGAGATACAACGTAGTCGTCATATCGCCTGTCTATGCGTCTCGCATTCCCTGACGACGATTACGATACAATGATTGCAATCTCGTCGAAATACAGGAGAACCATCCATGATCGCGTTTCTCATTGTCATCATACTGGTGGTTATCGTACTGCCCATCTGACTCCTCATACGAATGCTGCGACTTTCAGGGCGTGCATTGCATTGGCTTCGTACGAGACCTAAGTTCCCTTCGCATCGTTCGCAGAAGGCATGGGAGGAACCTGATCCCAAGCTGGTGTCGCGTGTAGCGGCAATATTCTCCATCATTACCGACCGACATGGCTGGAACGGATGGCAGGTCGTCGGCCGTGATGCCAGTTACCAATACAGCTTGCTTGACATCCACTCGGATTGTTCCGATTTGCGTTCGCTCAGCAATCAAGGATTATTGCGAGGAGAACCGGGTTTGGGACTAGAGGAGGCTTCGGAATTCGATGAGCGACAGATCCGAGCCGGCGAAAAAGGCGAAACCATACTGGCACGCGCCATTTTGGGAGAACATCCGCCTTTTTTGTCCTGGTGGAGTCTATACGGATTTGACGAATACGGCAGACTGACAGTCAGCGATATCGACTGTGTGCTGCTCGGCATGCGTCCCAACGGACGAATGGTCGCATGGTTTATTGATGCGAAATGCTATAAAGGCGGCGCTGACACGGTGTATGCCCAATTAGGCGAATGGCATCTAGTCCGTGTCAGCCGGATTCGGCGCGCGTTCGTCGCCGACTCTGCAGGCAAGCCATGGCTGACGATGAGTCCGAACATGTGGGAACAGCGCGAACGTTGGGCGCCTCTGCTCAAACAATATGGCATCGAATCATACTGGATGGTATGCGTGACTCCACCCGGCGATTACGGCACGCCTGACATGAGCGCCGTGACTTGGCCGGGCGGAATTGCTACGACAGACATCCCCACCCTACGCACCATGGTCTACGGTCAATGCTCACCTGGTATGTTGGCGTATATTCCCCCAGCCGTAATCGCCTTGTTCGACAATCATCTCAAACGATGACACTACATCAGCGCAGCATCATCTGATGCGCGCTCAACAACAGGGACAGCACCCGGTTGCAGCCACGCTGCCACGGCCAACGATGGGGCAGTCCGGCGATGATCTCCCGCTGCTGGCGCCAGGACAACAATTGCCGGCCGGACAGCAACAGGCGGATCGTACGCGGACGATCCTCGGCGAGCATGCGCTTGATCGTGCTCTCCTCCAGGTCGTCGCGCATGCCCGCCTGTTCGATGGCATTCGAGCGCACGCGCGCATCCGGGTCGTCCAACAGTCGGCGCAGCACCTTGTTTGATACGGCGCGGTTATAGGCCACGGCGCGGCGCACGCGCACGTTGTCATCCCCGGCCAGGTCGGCGAGAACAAGCCGGTCCACATATGGGTTGCAGGCGAGCTGAAACCGGATACGCGGATCCGGGTCGCTCGCCTGGTTGCGCTGGCGCACGCCGCCCGTCTCAGACCAGACGCGCGCCGGCGCCCTGGCGGGGAGCGTCCTTCGGACGGAGTTCGCGGCGGGCGGCGGGACGAGCGCGGGCAGACTGACATTCGCGGACGGGTTGACGTCGTACTGGCCGCCCGTCGAGTTCGGGCTGCCGGCCGGCTTGCGGGGCTGAGTGCTCATGCTCCCGGACTATGCGCGAGAGTCTAGGAGAAGAGGGCGTCGATCATGCGCGACGCCTGCCATGCGGACAAAACGGTTGGACGACATTACGGCATGCACGCGGACAGTCGGGTATCGACGGTATCTGCTCCACCAGTTCACACCCGCTCAAACGCAGCAGACAGGCAATCTGATTGCTTGAGGCGTACCGACGTCGGCTTGCGAAATTCATGACGCTCCTCCTTGCTCGCACTCTTGCCGTCTTCCATGCGTCCGGGGCGGCGGACGCATACGCCGGGCATGGATATCAACACGCTGATCGACGCGTACGATATACGGCTCTGGCATACGGGCGCGGACACGCCCATGCTGAACGTGCGCAAGCCGGGCGAGGACATCGAGGCGACCAGACGGTGCCTGATGCCATACAAGAGCATGATCGTCGAAGAACTGCAACGCCGGGAACGCGACGAGTGGCAGCGCCGCAGACAAAGGTCGGCGGAGCGGGTGCGCCGGTTGCAAGCCGAACACGGCATGACCTTCGACGACCTGAAACACGGCGACCTCGTTCTCGTGTTCGACAAGCAGATGCCCCATCGTTATCTGCTCATGCGCGCCGACGCAATCATCCCCGGCGCGGTGTTCGACTGGCGTGACGACATCACCATCATCATGAGCGAGGATGACGGCGAAAGCCTGGCCCGACAGCTCGACATACCATGGTGGCTCATGGACAGCGACCAAGTGGAACAGCGGATGCCCGACATCATCCAAGCCGACCCTCATTGGTGCGCTTTGACCGTCTACCGGGTTATGGACGAGTGGGCGCGCCGGCATGAGGAACGGCGACTCCCTTATCATGGGGCAACAAGAAGCTACTGGCATCTGGAAGCCGAGGATATCCGCGACATCATCGGGACAGTATGTGCGCGCATCGACGAACGCGTGGAACAAGAGCGCGAAGAGCGTATCACGGCGCACCGTCGTGTCGTCGAACGGTTCAACGAGCAGACAAGCAAGCCTCAAACCCGAAAGGATGTCAAACGGCTGCTGTGTGATTACAACAACCTGTACAACGAAGGCGGCAGCGGATGGCTGCCGTGGATCGTCTGCCGTGAGGATGCCGAACAGGCCGCGCAATGGCTAGGCGAACACGGCATCCGGGTGACGGTCGGCTAGCAGGACACCTGAAAATCAGGATGCCGGGCGCAATAGTCACGCACCGAAGTCAACCATAGGATAGCGCCCGCCACCGTGGCGTGCGTGGTGTCATACCGGTCCACAAGCTTGCCGCGATCCGCGCGCCGGATGGCGGCAAGCGCCTCGGTGATGCGACGCGCCGCCTCGCCTCCGGTCAGACCGTTCAAGTCATGCCGTGGGCTGACATGGTAGGCGGCGTACAAGCCGCTCAAGGCGGTCGAAGTCGTGTAGCGCCTGCCTCTCGACTCGCCCCACTCGAAATCGCCTTCACGCCCGCACACATCATAGAGGCAGTCCGCGGGGATGTCCCGGCGGGCGACATACAGGTTACCGCTCACTGGTCGTCCCCTCCTTCGATGTGGTCGAGCACGCGCCGGTATGCGGCGGCATAGATGGCATAGCTGTTCGCGGTCAATGGCAGGGCGAGGTCCCGGCAATGTCGGGCGTTTGATTCGTTGTCGTCTATCTGACGGCTGAGCCATTTTTTAAGGTCATCCACAGAGGCATCCTTATCGTATATGGGAATCGTCTTTCAGGCTGCTATGCGCGGTCGAACAACGGTTGTCCTTGCCTCCGTATTCAAGACACAGCTCACCACTACACTTCCCGCGTGCTATACAAAACCGATACGCTGCATTCCGCGACAAAATCACATCCACAGTCACGTCCAAGGATCATCGAAGCCAATGCGATTGAACGTTAAACCGACGACCACCGGCGGGACACACGATATCCACAGCGTCATGCCGGTCCCGCGGAACGACTTATGCGTCCGCGGAACGCGTCAATGCCTTGAACATGAGACGCAGTATCGTCTCGCAGCCACGCTGCCACGACTCCCCCATCATGAGCGCAAAACCGACTTCCGCGCCCGCCGTCGAATCCCCCATGGGGGTGACTGTGACAGAGGCCAACGGCCTGATATGCTCGACCGGACCGAAAGTCAGCGCGTAATCGGCGCAGAATGACTCCTCTTCCTGGGGGCCATGCTCGGGCAACGCCTTCATGAGCGTGTTCGACAAGCCAGGGAACGGCCAGCTTTTGAACGCCATGATCCCGATGCTGGCATCGTTGTCCGACGTCTCCACATGCGCCGTGCATATCACATCACCCTGCATCCGCCCGTCAGTCGGATACAGGCAGAACTTCAAACTCATAGCCACCTCCATGTCCGTATGTCACACACGGGACATGCGTCCGCATACGACAGGGGCCGGGATGCCTGTACCAGCATCCCGGCCCCTGTCGTGCCGTATGGTTTACGGGAGTCAGATGCTCCAGCCGTCGGCGTGACGCGCACGGCGGACACGCTCGAACACGCAGCCTGTACCGGTCAGCGCCATGATCGCCGTCAGGGCGACGGCGGCGGTCATGTCCGCGCCCGTGCGGGCCAGCGGCTTCGCGTCGCCGCCTGTGTGGTAGCCGGTCTGGACGGTCTTCGGGGCGGTGACGACCGGGCTGGCGGCCTTGCGGCGAGCCTCCTCTGCCTTCTTCTTCGCCTCTTCGGCCTTCTTCGCGGCCTCCTTCTTCTCGTCCTCGGCCTTCTTGGCAGCGGCCTCAAGCGCCTTCACACGGGCGTCGGCCTTGTCGGAGGCCGTCTTCGCCGCATCGTACGCGCTCTTCGCCGCATCGTACGCCTCGCCGGCGGTCTTCGCCTTCGCCGACGCCTCGTCCAGGGCGGCGTGCGCGGTCTTCTGGTCGGCCTGCGACGCCGCAAGGGCCTTAGCGGCCTCGTCGTACGCCTGCCGGGCGGCCTTCAGCCTCTCCTCGGCCTTCGCGTACCCGTCGACCACGGCCTGGGCGTCCTTGAGCTTCGCCTCGGCCTGCTTGACGGCCTGCTCGCGGGCCGTGACCTCGTTCTCGGCGACGGTCACCTGCCTGTCCGACTCGTCGGCCTTCGCCTGCGCCGTCTTGGTGTCGGCCTTCGCCTTGTCGTACGCCTCGGTCTTCGCCTTCCGGTCGGCCTTCGCGGCCGCAAGCGCCGCGGCCTGGTCCTTCTGGTCGGCGACCGCCTTGTCGTACGCGGCCTTCGCCTTCGCGTACGCATCCGCCTTCGCCTTGGCGGCCGACTGCGCCTGCGCGGAGGCCTGCTCGGCGCGGGTCAAAGCGTCGGCTGCGTCCTGCGCGGCCTTCGCCGCGTCGGCCAGCTTGGCCTGCGCGTCCGAATACGCCTTGATGTCAGCGTCCTTGTTCTTGCGGTAGTCGAGGATCGCCTGACGGAACTGAGCGACCGTGACGCCCGTATCCGACTCGTCGGCGCTGAAATTCTGACCCGTCACCGGCGCCATGTCCCCAGCGGCCGTGTACGCGAGGCCGGCGAGCGTCATGTCCGGGTTGATGATGTTCAGATAGTGGCCGACCTTCATGTACAGGTCCGGGTACTTCTGGGACACCTGATACGCGCTCAGGCCCTTGAGCTCCGGGTGCGCGTCATACACCTTCTTCTCCTCTGTGTACCACACGTCGAACGGGGTGGTGGAGCCGAACGCGAGGTTCTGGGCGCCCGTGAACGACACATGCTGCATCTTATGCTGGTACGCGTTGTAGTCGGTGGCGATCTGGATGAGCGCCGTCTGGTTGTCGCTCACCTTCCACTCCGGCAATCCAAGCTCGCGGCGGATCGCGTTGCCCTTGTCGAGGATGTCCAGCGCCTTGAGCATGTTGTCAAGGTCGGTGGCGCTCGTCTTGTCGCCGATATGCAGGTACTGCGCGTACTTGTTGTTCTTCAGCGTGTTCACGGCCTTGTCGGAGCCGCGGTCCTCGAAGAAGCCGAGCGAACCCTGCGCGAGCTGCTTGGTGGCCGTGTCCGCCGCACTCTTCTTCGCGTCAGCGTCCGACCGGGCGGCCGCCTTCGCGTTGTCCGCCGTGTTCTTCGCGCCCTCGGCGTCCTTGGCGGCCTGCGCCTTGTCCGCGGCCGCCTTCGCGGCATCGTCGGAAGCCTTCTTCGCGTCGTTCATGGCCTGTTCCAGCTTCGAGAGGTCACCGGTCTGCGACTCAAGATCCGCGACCTTCTTGTCTGCCGCATCCTTCGCGCTCTTGGCCGCATCCTCACGGGCCTGCGCGTCCGAGACGGCCTGCCTGTCCTTCTCGGCCTGGGTCTTCGCGGCCGCGACCGCCTGCTGCGCGTCCTTGACGGCCTGCTGCGCGTCGGACACGTTCTGCTTGGCGTCCGAGACGTTCTTCGCGGCCTCGGCCTGCTTGGCGGGGTCCTGAGCGTCCTTGGCGTTCTGCTTCGCCTTGTCGAGGTCGGCGGACGCCTTGTCGGCGGCCTGCTGCTTGTTGGCCGTCTGCTTGTCGGCCTTGTCGGCGGCGGCCTGGGCGTCCTGCTTGGCCTTGTCGGCCTTGTCCTTGTCGGCCTTCGCGCCGTTCAGGTTCTGGCTGGCCTCGTTGAGCTTGTCCTTCGCGTCCTTGGCGGCCTGCTTGGCTTCGGGCAGCGAGTCCGGGGTGGCCTGTACGGCCGTCTCGGCGGCCTGGGTGGCCTGGGTGAGACGGTTCTGCGCCTCGGCGGTCGGCTGGTCAGCCAGTGCCTGGGTGGCGGGGGCGACCAGTGTCGCGGCCGTGATGGTCGCTGCGATGATCTGCTTCTTCATGCATTCTCCTTTGTTTGGATTGCCTGACGTGCGCTGTCATGCGTCCGCGACACGATTCTAGTCCTGACGGAGATATGACGCGCCCCGAGCGTCCGCTGTAAGAGTGGCAGACAGCATAAAAGGGGCGCCCATGATGGACGCCCCCTACCGGCCACCAAAACAAAAAATGCCCCACCGAACCGGCGCGCGTGAAATCGCGACCGATTCGACGGGGCATATACGAAAACGGTTCAGAACAGCGGGATATCGCAAGTCGCCGAACCTATGGACCCGGAGGCGTCCTTCGAGACCTTCTCCTGTCCGTTGACAATCACCTTGCAGGACACCGTCTGGTCGTCACCGCCCATGATGTCGCCGGAGACGCTGAGCATGGTCAGATCCTTGGTTTCGTCACCTGTGTAGGTCTTTGACCAGTTGCCAGAGAACTTCTGGCTGCTGGACGACCCGTTCTCCCAGATCATCACTGTTCCTTCGCCGCTGGCGGTTGCCTGGAGTTCGATGGTCTTCTCCGCCGGTTTCGCCGGAGCTGTGGTGGACTGGCCGGTTTTACCGCCGGTCGAAGCGGGCGTCGTCGTGTTGCCGCCGGATTGGCCGGCGCCGACCGCGCCGATGACCACCAGTACGACGATCAGCCAGAACCACCAGCGTTTCAGCAGCGACTTCTTCTTTGGTTTGTTTCCACGTCTACGTAGCTGTGTTTCACTTACCGGAGCTTCGGGGGGGGGTGATGTTTGGTGCAGTCATGAGAATCTCCTTCTTCTTTGGGAAACCCGGGATGGGTTTCCTTCCTGCGAGCTGCCGGTCGGCTACGATCCGACGACCTGCCGCTTACGAGGCGGCTGCTCTACCAACTGAGCTACGACGGCGAAACCGCCTCGGCATGAGAGGCGGCGGATGGGCCATGCGAGCGAAGGAGTTCTTGCCCTGCGGCCGACTCATGCCATCGGCTGCAAGCTGCTCCCGTTCGGGAACCCAGCGTTTCGCATGTGATCACTGGTCCCATCGTGCTTTCGCCGGGATTCGAACCCGGACTGAACAGTTCCTTAGACTGTCGCCTCTACCGGTTGGGCTACGAAAGCATGCGCGGACACCACTCTCACAGTGCAGCGGCGGTATCCGCGTAAGTCCACGGTTTGCACTCAAGCCGGCGGTGGACGCGCTTGATTACAGCTTGAGGCATGACATGAATCACGGGCTGACGCCCATGCTCCAACGAGACTGTTCCCACAACATGTGGGTCAGCTGAGACAAGGAGCGTGGTCGACCACGCTCCAGGAAACCTTTCCCGCGACTGGGCGGGTAGGCTCATCGAATTCGCGCCGATCCCTCCGACAAGGGACTGTCCGCATCATCCAGGAGATGATGGGCGCTACAGCATGCGCGCCCGCCGAACAAACGGGAACGCGCATACCGGACACGATCCGCACGGTCATGACATCCCACCGGGCGTCCCAGCGGGCGTGGAATCGTATCGAGCGGCGTACGGGAATCGAACCCGCATCATCAGCGTGGAAGGCTGAGGCACTAGCCGTTGTACTAACACCGCGAGTGTTCGGATATCGGCGCTGGACGGCATGAACCAAGCGAAAGAACCATAGAGGTGTACAGCCGACCATCGTTCCGCCCATCCCCATGCACGAAGGACGGGCGGTGGCGTTGACGCCGGTATCCGAAAGTGCCCTTGGTCGGAGTCGAACCGGCTTCCCCGAAATTCAAGGGCGGCGCCCGCTGTTGCTCCCCTGCATGCCGGGGACCGGTGCGGGCGGACCGGAGAGTCGTTGACCATACTGGACTGTTTTGATACGGCATGAGACGGGTTGTCTCATGCCGGCATGCGTGCCCGGCGCGGGAGTCGAACCCGCGTTCAGCCACACCATCCGAAGGGTGATCCGGGCGAAAGGGGCCGTCGCCGGCCGCGTGAAGAAGAGAACCTGAAGGCGCGGCCGGCGACAGCGGACGGGGTTGTGCGAATGATCACGCCACATGTCTTCGCAGACCCCAGTGCCCCACGAAGGACTCGAACCTTCATTAGGCGCGGTTTGGGCGCGCCATGTCTACCTGTTGCATCAGCGGGGGCGAGTCCGGTCGCCACAGGACGGCCGGACGGGGTGGGATCGCTCTTTACGGAGAGGCGGCGATCCCGGTTGCACGTCAGTCTTCGGCGTGCCGCCCGACAGCACGAGGCCGTCCGCATCGCTTCGTGAAAGGCCGGCGCGATGCCCGTGACCGGCGTGAGGGTGAGGCGGAATGAGAAGTAGTCCCGCCTCCTCGTATCCCATGACGGCAATGAGCCAAGAAGGCCGCGTCACGGGATGGGCCGCAAGCAAGAGGATATGTACTTCGCGGCCCAGTGCCCTTCGCGGGATTCGGACCCGCGTCAAGACCATCAAGGGCGAGCGTCCCGGTCATCATTGATATCGCTCCGGTGACCGGGATCCGAAGAAGAGCGCCCGCCCCGTCAAACCCGAAAAGGTTTGGCGGGACAATGGGATGTGCGGGAGGGCGGAGTGGATTTTACCGCCAGCGTCGAGGACAAACAGAGCTGTCAAGCTCCCTCTGAACGTGCCGCCGGTTCGGTCGCAAACCACCCTGCCGGGCCCGGCGCATCATATCCCTCTGTTTCCGGTGGGATTGTTCGATCACTCCCATAAGCCGGCCCGTTGATCGGACGAGCCGTCTCGTGCCCCCAGGGAATTACGGTATCCCGACACGCGGATTAAAAGTCCGCTGCTCTTCCTCTGAGCTATAGGGGCGATACTCCGCGCCTGCGTGGATACGCCCGCACGGTGGGCGCATGGTCGCCGGCCGCGGATGACCGGCCTCCACAACACGGGCTGGGCCGCCTGAACGGTTTCGAACCATTCCCCTCCGGCCTGGTCGGCCGGCATGCTTGTCCACACTTGGGCGGCGAACCCACGTGGCTCCGGGCGGTGTCGCACCGCCTCCTCCCTATTGCCGGACGCTCTGCTGTTGAGCTACGGAACCGGCCGGAACATGCAGGTGCGGACGCATGGGTCAATCCGGCTGTTACCAGCCCGGCACACCCATGAAACGCACGTGGGACATGCCGGGTTTCGACGGGGCGTTACGCACTCCCCGCCTAGTGGAGCTGCCGAGAATCGAACTCGGGTCTGGTCTGCTTGTCGCCTTTGCTTGCTGTCACGTGCGTATCCGACGCTTGACGCTCATCCGCGGACGGGTGCGTTCGGCGAACCCGCGCGGCTTGTAGACGACGTTCATGTACTGGCCGGACGAATCCATCGTCCGACTGTCCGACCAGTCCGGCCACAGGTTGTCCGACCCCGGCCGTTCGACCGGCAGATGGCGGAGTCGGGTCTCACGCGGCGAGCGTGAAACGCTGAGAAGAAACGGTGTTGGCGTTTATTCCGGTGATGGGTTTGATGACGGTTGCTCCCATCGGTCCCCGGCACGTAGCACAAGGTCTCCGGCAGGCCATCGAAAGCCTGTCAGCCCCAAAACGCCCGAAGGTCTTATCCACGCCGCCCATACGGGCACGGTGTCGCCTTCGGACACGAATCATAACCACTCTTCGATTATCAAGCCTCTCGCGGAACCATGCGAGGCATGTCCCACAACCGTCTATGCGTCCGCGACACGCCGTCACGAACCGACAGTCGGCCACCGCCATGCGCGGCCGCCAACACCCTCTATGCGTCCGCGGGCATCATGACAACGCGCGTTTCGGCGTGTCGCCTTGTCCCAAGCCGAAGACCATCCCCCCGAACACCCCCATACGCGCACTGGACGCATATAGGGCGATCATGAGCAGTACTCTCACCAGCGCCCGCATGGGCCAGATCATCAACTACTACGCCAACCCATCCCGACCGGGCACCCCCGCATACCGGCTCGCCCGACTCATCTGCGACAGCCAGGCGACGCGCGACATCACCATCGACCTCATCCAGGAAAGCGTGCTCGCCCGACTACGCAACCACCCGGACAGGCCACTCACAGAAAAGGAGCTGAGCGGCATCTGCACCAGGCTCGGCCTCGAACGCGTGCTGCAACGACGCTTCCACATCCCCGCCAGCCTCTACCGGGCCGCCCTGCTCTACACCCGCGCCCTCAAAGACCGCGGACTGAAACCGCAGCACACGGATCGGACGGAACGCGCGCGCATATGGGACGAGGCGGTCCGCGCCCACATGACCATCCAACACCGCAGACTGCTGGACGGCTCCCGCTCCTCGATCCGATGGCTGCCCCTGTCGGACGGGACGACCAGCAACCCGAACACACCGGGACGGGCCATGAGCTGCGGCGGCCTCGACGAGTGGGAACGACTGCAACGCCAGTGGACCGGCCATGACACGCGCAGCTTCTCCTGCGACAAGGGCGCGTTCCACGACCAGACGGCGTTCGCGGTCCCCTCGAACATCGAAACCCAACTGTTCGAAGACGAACCGTTCACCCCCGACCTCGCCTGGCTTGAAGCGCACGGCATCACCGTGGAACGCGCCCGATGCCTCAGCGACCGGGAACTGGAGGATGCAGGCGTGGATCCGGCCGCATTCCGCCTCATGCTCGAACGCGCATAGCCATAAGACATGAGCACACAACCAAGAAAACCAGCAGGCAGCCCCGGCTCCACCGGCGGCCAGTACGACACGACCGGCCGCGACATCCTCCCCTCGTTCTTCGGTGCCCCCGGCGACGATGACCAGGACCGGCTCGACGACCAGACGCACGCGCTTGCCATCGACGCGGTGGCGGCCACAGACGACCCTGACTCATACGCGGTACGCAACCGGTACGACGGACACGTGCTCGTCGGCAACACGCGCACCGGACGACTCTACGAGATCATCACCGACATCGACGACGACGGCACAGCCGTCTACGCGGTACGCGACTGGGGCATCGTGAACCACGACCGGCGCGAACAGGTCTCCCACGGGTTCCTCGACCCGAAATGGACGGGAGGCGACACGATGCTCATGGACGACGAGACCGACGAAAACCTGCCGGACTGGATCGCACGCCGCGTCACCCTGCCCGAAGACGACATCTGGGACGAATGGGCCGACCGCGAAGACAGCCGGATCGAAGGCGCGCTCATCGACGCCACGTGGACGATCGGCCATGACGGCACGCCCTGCAACGACGGATACGGGCTGGACATCTTCGACCGCGACGAGACCGACAACCTGCGCGGCGATTACGTTGACGCGCAGATCGAAACCCTCGAAGATACGCTGGGACCACTCGCCGACGACGAGAGAACCAGCCAGCAACTCCTGTTCTCCGACCGCTTCGACGAGCGCGTCCGCGTCGAACGCGAACGCATCGAACACCAGACGGGACTCTACCTGCGTGCCGCCGACCCGAGCGCCGACCTGACGAACATCGCCTACGCGGCCTCACTTGAGGACAGCACGGAACTCAAATGCGCCGCCATCGCATCAGGCGCCCTCAAACGTGATGACCTGACCCGGCTTGCCGACGACACGGACCCTCTGGTTGCGGGCGACGCGCGACGCGCGCTCGACTAACGCTTATCGCGGGACAGCTCATCCATGACCATATCCTGCAGGTTGGCCCGGCCTTCCAGCACAAGCGGCTTGCGCATGTCCACCGTATCCGACTCCAGGATGCGATGGATCTGCACAGGGCGCGTCTGCCCCTGCCGATCCAGGCGCGCGTTCGCCTGCAAGTAATCCTCCAGACTCCAGGTCAATGACAGCCAGACGACCACATGCCCCTCATGCTGGAGATTCAATCCGAACCGGGCGCTCGCCGGGTGTGCGGCGAGGATCGTCAGCCGATTCCCATGCCACGCGTCCAGGGCGCCGGGGTCGCGCACGTCCATCGAGTCGGGCCAGCGTTCGCGGATGCGACGCAGCTCGTCCTTGAACTGATAGAACACGAGGATCTGCTCGCCCGGATTGGCGTCGATGATCGTTTGCAGCTCGTCGAGCTTCGCGTCGTCCAGATGGGTGACCGTGCCTTCCGGGTCGAGTTTGAGATCCGGGTACAGGCATCCGGCGGTGAATTGGGTGAGCTTGTTGACGAGTACGCCGGCGTTGACGGCGCTGACCTTGGAGCCGTCCAGTTCGATGTACTGGTCGCGCAGGAACGTCTCATACGCCTCCCGCGTGTCCTTGGGGCAGTCGATCTCATGGTCGATGACGGTGCGGCGCGGCAGGGCGGGGAGTTTGTCGCGGGCGAGCATGGTCAGGCAGAACGGGCCGATCTGGTTCATGATCGCCTGATAGGCGAACGGGCGCGGCTTCCACTCGTAGACGACATGCCCCTTATGCCGGCCGGGCGTGAACCATTTCTCGCGGTAGGCGCTGATCGTGTGGCCGAGCGCGCGTCCGCCGTCCAGCAGGTAGATCTGGCTCCACAGGTCCATGAGGCTTTTCGCCGCGGGCGTGCCGGTCAAGCCCACCACCCAGTCCATGTCGGCGCGGCGGCGTTTGAGGATGCGGAAGCGTTTCGCGTTCGATGATTTGAAGCCGGACAGCTCGTCGATAACCATGGCGCGCCACGGCCAGTGAGGGTAGGTGCGGTCCAGCCATGCGATGTTCTCCTGGTTGATGATCGTGACCGTCGCGTTGCGTTCGATGGCCTGACGGCGTTGCTTCTCGCTCATGTGCTTGCCGCAGGCGACCGCCCAGTCGAGGTGGTGCATGTCGGAGAATCTGCCGAGTTCGTCCACCCATGTCTTGTAGGCGGGCAGGAGCGGGGCGATGACGAGGATTTTCAGTTCGGGGTCGTGTGCGTGCCAGATGTCCATGATGGCGATGCTGGTGAGCGTCTTGCCCAGGCCCATGTCGAGGAACAGGCCCGCTCCCCCATGGTTGCGGGTCACGTCGAGTGCGAAGCGGACCGCCTGTTTCTGGTAGGGGTGCAATGTGACTGTCATATCCGCATGTCGTGCGTCACGCGCGAATGTCGCGGAGGGCGACCAGAGGACGGTTGTGTGAGCGGGCGCGGCAGCCAGTATTAAGCGTCGTCGTCTTAGTGCATCTTAACGTCATTTGCGCATGATTCCAGAGCGTTCTTAGTGCATCGATACGTTAAGATGCAATAAGATGCGTTATCTTATTGCACCCCCTCAGCCCTACTCCCCGTAGGGCTTACACGTATTAATACACTAAGAACATAAGATTCTGGTGGTGTTGTATATAGGGGAAAATATGGGGTATTCGCATACGCGCGCGTAAAGACGGTACTTAATACCGTTTGCCGCTGGTCGTCTGAAATTCTTTCGTCCAACATCCCGAGGGCGGCTCGATGGCACCGGGTGTTGGACCATGCAACGAGCATCGCCCCTAGGAGTCGTATGGTCCTTTTCGTCAGGCAAGGCGACCATGCTCTCGTTGTGATGTCAGCCAGTCATATCTTCGATGGCGACATCATTCCCGACAATCGACCGACATGGCTTATGTTGTCGCCGCCGTCCATGACAGCCGATGTATGGGCGTGTTCACGATTTGATTGCAGAAATGTGTCAACAAATGTCGCGCAAAACATTTGTTGACACATGAAACCGCATGGTTCCAACGGTTCCGGGATGTTTTGTTGACATGACCGTTCTCAGGATTCCGGCAGTCGTTTCTTCGGGCTGGGCGGTGCCGCGTTGCTGCGTTTTCCAACCATCCGATACCGGTTGTGAAAACGATTGCGTTGTCTTGCAGTCAGTACTAAGTGCTGCGATCTTAGTGCATCTTAACGTCATTGACGCCAAGATTTAGGCTGTTCTTAGTGCATCGATACGTTAAGATGCAATAAGATGCGTTATCTTATTG